>Ga0209379_10000048_pt1 | contig 187347 bp, 158 predicted proteins | sample tdDd001_FD_187124 | JGI IMG/M metagenome (GOLD analysis project Ga0209379, IMG submission 187124) | Marine sediment microbial communities from the Atlantic coast under amendment with organic carbon and nitrate - tdDd00.1 (SPAdes)... | ecosystem: Environmental > Aquatic > Marine > Coastal >...
GTTTGCAGTCCTGCTTCCTTCACTCAATCAGTCACCCGAAACGAGCTTGCAGCTTGCTAACTGGCTCAACCAACTCGCCAGTAAGGGACTTACACCCTCTGGAAAAATAACATACTTATTGTTAGCTCTTTTGATCAAATATTTGCATATTTAATCTTTTTCAAGAGCTTACAGATAAGTGTGCTCTTGCTCATGCAGGGCACACACAATGTATATAGCAAATAGGCGTGACGGTAGTAAATTCAACGGTTGTAGCCCGCTCCAACTTCATCTCGGTTTGATAGGTTTGAATCCCGCAACCGCCTACTTGCCATATACTCACCGATTGAAGGAAAGGCGGTCATTGAAAAATCAGGGAGGGAAGCTCGTAGAATTCATTATTTTTGCAACAAAAGAAAAAGCTATGAGATATTTCCTGATGATTTTGATTTTGCTGGTGGGTTGTTTAATGCCGATACAAGCCAGTGTAAATGCCAAACTGGGTTCTTTCCTGAAAGCTCCTTTATTGGCTGCTTTGGTAAACTTTATTGTTGGAGGAAGTATATTGCTTTTTGTGGTGCTTGGTATGCGAACACCAAATAATTTGTTGCAAACCATTAAAGAGGCTCCTTTTCATGCCTGGATAGGTGGAGCAATAGGTGCTGTGTATGTATCATCAGTAATCTTTTTGGTACCACGTTTGGGAGCAGCATTAAGCTTTGCATTAATTGTTTGTGGGCAGTTGGTGTTTTCTTTGGTAATCGATCATTTTGGATTGTTTGGAGTTCCTGTTCAGCCAGTGAATTGGGGAAGATCGATTGGTGTGTTGTTGATATTGGCTGGAGTTTTTGTGATACAGAAATTCTAATAAAAATGACCCTTCCAAATTCGGAAGAGCCATTGTATTTTGAGCCATGGGTTGAAACCACATGGCTATTCATTTACTTCTTAAGTACAACATCCGATGCCTGCAGGATTTTTAGTTTTAAATTTTCGGGATAATCAGGTCTTTCCTCTAAAAACTTACGTGTGATATCACCCGCTTTTTTTGACTGGTGGCCGCTATAGCTTACACTTAGCCAATTGTAAGGGAAGAAAATATCTCCGGTAATCTGTATTTCTTTAAGAAGTTCTAATGCATCAGGTAAATAAGTTAATGCTTCTGTTTCTCTCAAAGGATGATTCAAATATCGCAAAGCTTCCAAAGTCCAACGCTCAATTTGCCTGTTCTCTTCCTTCTTTAAACTTTCAAAGAATTCGTTACGAACTTCAGCATCTGCAGAAAGGGCAGGAGCAACGAAGTGCATTTGCTTTTTACGATCAGGATTTTGGATTCTTTCTGTTTGTGTTTTGATCAGCTCATCTGCTTTTTTAGGCATTTTAATTGCCAGATTACATGCCAATGCAGTTGCTTTGGTTTCCGAAAGGCTAAATCCACCAATGGCAATTTCCTCTTTCCAAACTTTGAACAGCTGAGATAATCTTTCAGGAGTTTCGGCAATACTGCTCAAAGCAGAATACAAGCTCGATTTTTTACTCATGTCATTTTCATTGCTCAACCTTATCCAAAGAGTATCTTCTAATTGTTTTCCAATTTTCTTTCTCTCATCAGGTGTCAGGTCTATCCAATATACTGATTTTAGGTAAGACAACATGCGTTCCAGGATCAAGCTATTCTCTTCTTTGGCAATTTGCTTTTCAATTGCTGTCACGAATTCATTTCCACTTACAAATCCTTCTCTTAGGTTTTCGTATAGATTGATTAGAGCAATACCTCTTACCAAATCATCTTTAATGCCATCAAGATTTTCCAAAAGGTATTGTTTGCTTTGTTCATCTAGTTTGAAAAATCCATAAGCATCGCCTTTGGCATTCGGAATGATGTATTCAGGTACATCCATCCCTTTGGCATTCTCAATAAAAACTTCAGGAACATTCATATTTACTTTGATCCTCTTACTTTCATTTTTGTATCCAAAAATTAAGTGTAGGTCTTGAGTCCAATCACCAGGATTTCCTTTGGCATCTTTTTGAACCATTTTTAATTCGGTAATCTTACCATTTCTTGAGCTGATATTGGTAGTTAAATGAGGTCTTCCTGCCTTGTTGAACCACACCTCGCTCCAATGTTTCAAATCAAAAGGTGTTGAAGCATCCAATATGGCAATTAAATCTTCCCAACTGGCATTGTCATAGGCGTAGTTTTTCATGTAGGTCTGCAATCCTTTTTTCAAAGATTCTTTTCCAATAATATTTTCCAGCATGTTCATCACAATTGGTGATTTGTGATAGATAATTGCACCATACATGGTTCCTGCATCCTTTAGGTTAGGCAATACCTGGTTGATAGGATTCGGACCTGTAGTTCTGTCAACACTGTATGAACTTGGGAAATGAGCCATCTGGAATTTTAAATCGTGGTTCATATCCTTAAAGCTTGGGTTGGTGATTTTATCAGCAAGGAAATTGGCAAATATCTCTTTCAACCAAACCTGATCGAACCATTTCATTGTTACCAAATCGCCAAACCACATATGTGCAGTTTCGTGTGCTATTAAATTCGCACGTGCCAACAGGCGGTTTTGAGTAGCATTTTTATCTAAAAACATTCTTGATGCATTATAAAGGGTAGCACCTGTATGCTCCATCCCTCCATATTGGAATGATGGAATTACTACAATATCATATTTTGCAAAAGGATAGGGTACATCAGTATATTCTTCCAGCCAATCCAATGATTCAAATAGCATTCGGAAGATCTCATCGGTATTATTTGCTAGTTTTTCCGGGTCGGTCTCTCTATGATACATTGTGTGCTTTCTGCCATTGTATTCACGAGTGATGGTTTCAAATTTACCAGCTACAAATGAGAATAGGTAAGTTGGCAGCGGCTTTGTTTTGGCAAATTCGTAAGTGGTTTTATCACCATTCTCTTTTGTTTGCACCAGCTTTCCGTTACCCATGGCTTTCCAGTGCGATGGAACGCTCATGTTTAGCTGAAATTTTCCTTTCAAGTTAGGTTGATCGAAACATGGGAATGCAGTTCTTGCTCTATCTGGAACAAAAAGAGTATACAAGAATTCATCATTTCTATTTAAAGATGTATTTCCTGCAATAAATTCAAGTTCGATTTCATTAGTTCCTACTTTTAATTCTTCTTTTGGAATGATTACGTGTTCCAATTCAAAGCGGTAAGCAGAGTTGTTTCCGTTTGTCTTTACAGACTTTATTAGACTGGCATCTTCACGGAAATCAATTTGTAAATCCTGGTTAACTGATTTTAATTCAAAAATCATTTTGTTCTTTCCAGATATTTGAGTTGTCTTTTCTTCTGGGATATCGAACTGTAATTGATATTCCAGATTGGTAATGTTCGCTTTTCTGTAATCGGCTAGTTTTTTGGCAACGCCTGATTCAATAGCTAGTGGTTGTACCTTATTGCAAGCTGAAAAAAGTAGGCAGATGAGGGTCAGAAATGTTAGTTGTTTGTTCATTTTTGGTGTGTTAGATTTTGTGCATAAAGATAATAACCTGAGTTCGATTTAAAATATCCGACACAGAAAATCAGATTTATTCAAGATTTATTTTAAAAAATCTGAAAGAATATCGGGATATTTTGAAGAGTTTTTAAAGGAAAGATTGGGTGAAGATAATTTTTTCAAAGAATTTACCTGCTTTTGGCATAAATTTCCTCAAATCACCTCGAAATATCCCGATATTCCTTCGGAAATTTGAGAAAATTTCTACTCAAAACCAGTGTAAACTGTGACAATATTTTAAATCGAACTCAGGTTAATATTATCGAAATGTAAATAGAGTGACATTTGTTGGTTTGCACAAAAAAAAGCAAAATCCAGTTCATGAATTTTGCTTTTTGAATGATGTTTTATCTGCTTAAGCTTCCCTGTAATTTGTGCTGTCGAAAATTTTGTTGGCATTGGCAGCTATAAAGCCAGAGAATAGTTCTCCCGTATCATCAGGATAACGAATAGCAAACTCATAAAAGCATGCAGGAATATCATAAACACCTTCCTCAAATTCTACCTTAATAATATCTGATAGGGTTGAAGATTGTTGCAGGTAAACCTCAGGAGAGCCTTTAATTTCACCTCCAGAAGTATTCATTGGATATCCATTATCTTTTAAAAACTGATTTACCTTTTCTATTGTATCAAACTTTGTCAAAGCATTAATGCTAACAGTAAAATGATTTACAGTGAATCCATGTACATATAGCCAGGCTCCGTATTCCGATTCTTCTCTTAGCCTTTGATAGGTTTCATATGAAGGTTTGCTCCAAACACTACCTTTAAATATAAGATCAGGATCTGAATAGTAAGCATTGCCTACGGAATTAAGTCTATTTTTAATAATTTTTTGAAACTCTTCCGAAAACTCAGATAGAATCAATTCAGATATAAAAACTCTTGGAGCTTTTTCGCTTGGATGTTCCAGGTGAACCGCATTTAGGTGCTTGTCTTCGAATTTATATTCGCCAACATATTCGTATCCAGCTTTCAGGAATTTCTTGGCTAAAACTTGTATGTTCATTCTTGGATCATCAAAAGTACGAAATGCTACATGATCGTTGATGACTAATTCTCCTTCATTCGAGAAAAGATCATGAATGGCTTGTGCAGAAGGATTTTGTGTTGTGTATCCTTTCCAAAGATCATTAAAAAGTTGTTGTTGCATAAGTGTGATTTTTATTTTGACTTAATTAAGATACGAATAAAAATCGACGCCTAACAAGATTTTTTAGTGCAACAAAAAAGCCTCCGACTCAAAAGAATCGAAGGCTTTATTTTTTTTCAGCGGTCCGGACGAGACTCGAACTCGTCCCGATTCTCGGGATGACCAGTATGTATTCTAATTAGAAGAGAATATGAGCTCTTCGATGAACACTCGGCTTTTTTGTTTTTTTAAGAACTTTTCTCGAATTAAAGCATCTCTTTTGGAATTGTACTTTTCTGAGTACATCAGTAACCACGGTATTTTTTTACGGGTATATCTTGATCTGCCTTGATTGTGATAAGTCAATCTATTTTCAATGTTAGATGTGTAACCAATGTAGTATGATTGATCCATTTGACTCTGTAAAATATATACGCAGTACATGGTGGTAAATGTATTTTAAGAAAGTAGAAGATACAAAAAAGCCTCCGACTCAAATGAATCGAAGGCTTTATTTTTTTTCAGCGGTCCGGACGAGACTCGAACTCGTCCCGATTCTCGGGATGACCAGTATGTATTCTAATTAGAAGAGAATATGAGCTCTTCGATGTACACTCGGCTTTTTTGTTTTTTTAAGAACTTTTCTCGAATTAGAGCATCTCTTTTGGAATTGTACTTTTCTGAGTACATCAGTAACCACGGTATTTTTTTACGGGTATATCTTGATCTGCCTTGATTGTGATAAGTCAATCTATTTTCAATGTTAGATGTGTAACCAATGTAGTATGATTGATCCATTTGACTCTGTAAAATATATACGCAGTACATGGTGGTAAATGTATTTTAAGAAAGTAGAAGATACAAAAAAGCCTCCGACTCAAATGAATCGAAGGCTTTATTTTTTTCAGCGGTCCGGACGAGACTCGAACTCGCGACCCCATGCGTGACAGGCATGTATTCTAACCAACTGAACTACCGGACCAAAATGTTATTAAATAACGTTATTTATTTTGGCGGTCTGGACGAGACTCGAACTCGCGACCCCATGCGTGACAGGCATGTATTCTAACCAACTGAACTACCAGACCAAAATATTTTAAAGAACTAATGTTTTGGCGGTCCGGACGAGACTCGAACTCGCGACCCCATGCGTGACAGGCATGTATTCTAACCAACTGAACTACCGGACCAAAATGTTATTAAATAACGTTATTTATTTTGGCGGTCTGGACGAGACTCGAACTCGCGACCCCATGCGTGACAGGCATGTATTCTAACCAACTGAACTACCAGACCAAAATTTTCAAGAATAATCTTTAGCGGTCTGGACGAGACTCGAACTCGCGACCCCATGCGTGACAGGCATGTATTCTAACCAACTGAACTACCAGACCAGAATTTTTAAGAACAAATTTTGGCGGTCTGGACGAGACTCGAACTCGCGACCCCATGCGTGACAGGCATGTATTCTAACCAACTGAACTACCAGACCAAATTGGTATTGTTCTTAAATAATCCTAAACTTCGATTATTCTTGTTTCAATATTTTAAAGAACTTTCTCTTCTTAGCGGTCTGGACGAGACTCGAACTCGCGACCCCATGCGTGACAGGCATGTATTCTAACCAACTGAACTACCAGACCGTTTTTTTGATAGCGATGCAAAGATAATGCAAGTTTTTTTACTTGCAATATCTAGTGGTGTTTTTTTTGCGATAAAAACTGGGTAATCTCAGTAATATAGCGGTTTTGAGTGTGTTACACTTTAATAAAAATATGCTTATTTTTTTGTTCGTTGGTAACGGTTGATTATTTGTATTCGAAAAAACTAAAGTTAACACTTCCGTAGGTTCTTTTTTCTGTGAAATTCGGATGAGATGAGAAATCATTTTTAGATCCATGCTCAACTATTAAAGTACCTTTTTCATTCAATAATTCTTTTTCGAATATCAAATCAGGAATGGTATTTAAGGTTTTTAAATCAAATGGAGGATCTGCAAATATCATATCAAACTTTTGGCGGCATGATTTCACAAAACGAAAAACATCCGATTTAATCGGAAGAATTTGATCTAATCCCAACTCCTGAACTGTTTTTTGAATAAAAGCAAAATGGCGGTGATTTAATTCAACGCATATCACTTTCTCAGCTCCTCTTGAGGCAAATTCATAACTAATACCACCTGTGCCGCCAAATAGGTCAAGAACACTTAACTCTTCAATGTCTACGATGTTATTTAAAACATTAAACAAGTTCTCTTTTGCAAAATCGGTTGTAGGACGAGCTTTAAAACTTTTATCTGGTGTTATTCTTCTTCCTTTGTGAGTTCCACTAACTATTCGCACTCGGTTAAATTTAAAAGATTAATGAATTGATTGTATTCCTTGTGTGGAATCTCATTTTTAATTCTAAGTTTAGCTGGTAAAAGTTTTACCTCAACATTTGCAAGGTATTTTTTTAGCAACTGAATAGATTTACTTTCTTCTTGCACTAAACCATCAACTATTAACTTACTTCTTTCGTTATTGAGTTTGTGCTGCTTGTATACATTTAAAATGTGATAAGTAAGGTCAGCATCCTCTTTGTAAGCGAAGCTATTTATAAAATGTTTGCCGTTTCTATCAGGAATTATAATATGAAAATATTCCTTTTGTAAATTCACATAAACGCTAGGGTGATTATCAGAAATTTCATCCTTTATGGCAGTTTTATAAAAAGGAGTAGAGTGGTGGAAGAATTTTATTGTCGAAAATTGTTTTATAAGAATCTCTTTAAAAGACAAAGGCACAGCAAAAACATTCTTCGAATTCAATTGATCTAAATCGTTCCAATGCAACTCTGTATCACTACTTAAATTATGACACAGTTGGTAGCTCTCAAAAGCAAATTTTTCACTAAAAAAATCATTCGGTATGATTACAGCTTTATTAGAAACCCAAAGAACAGCAACTGAATTGTATTCTAAATTGAGTAATTCATTGTTTCTAATTAATTCTTTAAATGAATTTAAAGTGTCAGCTTCGGTGTTTTGATTGAATGCTTTAAATCGTTCTAGAGCTACACAGTGCTTATTTGCATTGAGTATAGAAAAAGAAAATCCATCCGAGCTAACTCGGATGGATAATTTATATTCTATCGATTTGTCTTTATCAAATGTTGAATCAACAAATACAAGGTCGTTCATAAACAGTTTGTGTTTGTTTACTCCCAGTTACCAGCGTTGTTGTTCGCTTCTTCAAGTGAACCAACCATCATACCAGGATATTTGTTCAAACGAATACGGTTTCCGTTGTCTTCTTTAATTTCTTCGCTGTACTCTTCGTAAATATCTTCGAAGATAATCATGTTAGAAACTTTAGCTTCGAAAACTTGTACTTTAACCTGAGAACCAGTAACGAATACACCAGCACCCATCTTAAATTGATGTTTGCCTTTAGTAAAAGGAACAAATCTTAAGTTTTCGATTGGATATTCTTTTCCAAAAAGAGTGTCAAGAGCTGAAATCATGATGGTATCACGAATAATGAAACCTTTCTTTACAGCTTCTTTCTCAGTCATTCCAGCTTCATATTGCTCATCAGTTAGAGTACCTTCTGACTTAACCAATGGCATTGAATCAGTCTTGATAAAACTGATCAATGTATCGAAACTTCCTGTATACTTACCATTAACATCTTTATAGGCAACTTGCGCTTTACGAATGTCTTTTAATTGTTGCTTAATTCTCTCGTAACGTTGCTTCTTAATTTTACCATATTCAAGTGGCTTGTTAATGCTTTGGTAGCTTAAATAAGCTAGTGCAACAATTGCTATGGCAAGTAAGATTTGAAAGACTTTTTTCATTTTTATTCTTATTAGTTTGTGTAAGTTTGTCTGCAAATTTAAAAAAAAAATCTATTTGGCTATTTTTATATCCATAAAATTTAACGGAAATGCTAAAAAATCATGTGGCTGAGAAGATTGAGGAACACCTTAATTTTGCTCCAACAAGCGATCAAACTAAGGCTATAGTTGGTTTGGCGGATTTTGTGACCCGAGTTCAAAATCAAAGTATATTTTTGTTAAAAGGATATGCCGGAACTGGAAAAACAACTTTGGTAAGTGCGCTAACTTCAACTTTGAGTGATTTTAAAATAAAATCGGTGTTGTTGGCACCTACTGGTCGAGCGGCAAAAGTGTTAAGTCAGTATGCAAAAAAGCCTGCTTTCACAATCCACAAAAAAATTTACCGACAAAAATCACTTGCAGATGCGGAGGCTGTTTTTGTAAAAGATAGAAACCTAAATGCCAACACTGTATTTATTGTTGATGAAGCCTCTATGATTTCAAATTATTCGCCGGAAGCATCTTTCTTTGGTTCGGGGTGTTTGTTGGATGATTTGATTGAATATGTTTACTCTGGGAAAAATTGTAGATTAATATTGATTGGTGATTCAGCGCAGTTGCCTCCTGTTGGATTGGATATTAGTCCAGCACTTGATCCTGAAGAATTGCGTGCATGTTATCATTTTGATATTGAAGAATTGACTTTAAGACAGGTGGTTAGGCAAAACGAGGAGTCTGGGATTTTGATGAATGCTACTGAGTTAAGAAACATGTTAAATGACGAGCGAGAAGGATTTCCAGTGCTGAGTACTCAGAATTATCCAGATATTCATAAAATAGGTGGAGGTGAACTGATTGAAGAGTTGTCTTCAGCTCATTATAAGTATGGTGTTGAGGACACTATTGTAATAAGCAGATCGAATAAAAGGGCAAATCGTTTTAATCAGGGGATTAGAAACACCGTGATGTATCGTGAAGAAGAAATATCTTCAGGTGATTTGTTAATGGTTGTGAAGAATAATTATTTCTGGGCTCATGATATCGAAAACATGGATTTTATAGCCAATGGAGATATTGTTGAGATTGTTAAGATTCGCAAGCATATTGAATTGTATGGCTACCGTTATGCTGATGTTACTGTTCGTTTTCCTGATTACAATGATGTGGAGTTGGATACCATGATATTACTGGATACTTTAGATATTGAAACCGCTTCGTTGGGATATGAGGAAAGCAAAAAGCTATTTTTCACCATTGCAGAAGATTATTCGGATATCAGAGTCAAGAAAAAACGTTACGAGAAAGTTAGAAACAATAAATTCTTTAATGCTTTGCAAGTTAAGTTTGCCTATGCAGTAACATGTCACAAAGCACAGGGTGGACAGTGGAAAGCAGTGTTTGTTGATCAGGGGTATCTGACTGATGAATTGCTGAACAGAGAATACTACAGATGGTTGTATACAGCTTTAACACGTGCTACAGAGAAATTGTATCTTGTAAACTTTAAGAAGGAATTTTTTCCCGATGAACCAGAATTTTAAAGTTCAATCCCTACAACAAGGATATCATCGGTTTGTTCATTGTTACTTTTCCATTTCTCTAACCAAGTAAATATATCTGATTTCTGAAGATTGATAGATTTGGTTTGGATTTCGAGCAATTTTTCAAAAAACTGTTTTCTTTTTAGTCTTTTTTGCTGATCTCCACCCAACTGATCAGTAATTCCATCGCTATACAAGAATATTCTATCTCCAGATGAAAATTTAATTTTATTGACTGTAAATTCAACAAACTCAGACTCCTTTCCAATGGAGTTTCTATCTCCAGCAATTTCAAACAAAGAGAATTGTTCGTTGCTCAATTTGGCCTCTGTGTCTTCGTTGTTTACAATTAGTTGAGAATTATTTTCTCTGATTAAAACCAATGATCTTTTGGCACCGACAAATTCAATTAATTGTTCTTGTGGATAAATAGAACAGAAAATACCATCCATTCCATCATATTGAGTATATGTGTCTGCCGATGTATTTAATAACTTACTAAATTTTCTACTTAGTAAGGGGAAAATCTGTTCAGCTTGAATTTCGTTGCCGTTTTGAGACAAGGTGTGTAATTCCATTTGTCCCATTACAGTTAGCATCGCAGCAGGAACACCATGGCCAGTGCAATCGAAAACACCAATGCTATTTTTGTGAAAATTTTGTTGAATCCAATAAAAATCTCCTCCTACTACATGTTTAGGTAAATTAATGATGAATGATTTAGGATATAATCTTCTAAAATGTTCAGCATCGGGAAGGATAGATCGTTGAATGCGTTGAGCATGGATCATTCCCTGATGAATGTCGTAATAGGATTTGTATTTAGAGATTTCCTGTTTTTGCTCATTAATTTGGAATGCAATCAGGACTTTTGTTTGTAATTCGGTAAAATCGATAGGTTTTTTAACGTAGTCTTGAGCACCAAGGTTCAGAGTGGCTTTAATGCTTTCCATCTCAGTTTTAGCCGTAACCATAATTACGGGAATTTCTTTTAGCCTATCGTTTGCTTGAATTCGTTCAAGAACTTCAATTCCATCCATGATGGGCATCATGATATCCAGCAAAATCACATCAGGTATATTACCTTCTAACCAGGCAAGGGCTTGTTGGCCACTTTCTTTTGATATTACTTCATAATCACGTCTAAAATATGCCTCGATCAACTTGTTGTTGATAGGTGAGTCGTCAACAGAAAGAATTGTTTTCTTGGTGTCCATAAATAAAATAAGTGTAGGGTAGCAGTAACGCTACCCTAAAAATATTAGTTTAAATTCAAAGAATCTATTATTCTTTCAATTTTTTTATTTGCTTTTTCTTCAGTAGCATAGAAATTCTCTAATGAAGGCAATTCTTCGCGTACTTCGAAATAGTATTTAATTTTTGGTTCAGTACCAGAAGGACGAACAGAAATTTTAGATCCATCCTCTAAGTAAATTTGAAGAACATCTGCCGTTGTTTCAAAATCAAGATCAGTAGCCTCTCCGGTAATTGGATTTGTGGCTTTTCTTGTAGTGTAATCTTTAATTAGTACAACTGGCGATTCGTTAATTTCTTTTGGAGTATTAAACCTGTAATCGTGCATCATTTGTGCAATTTCCTGAGATCCTTGTAAACCTTCACGAACGATGTAAATCATTTTTTCTTTAGAGAATCCGTACTCTAAATAGATTTCTTTTAGGATGTCAAAAAGGTTTTTACCTTGATCTTTTGCCCATGCTGCAATTTCAGCCATAATACTACAAGCAGATACTGCATCTTTGTCGCGAGTAAAATCTCCTGGCATGTAACCGAACGATTCCTCACCACCTCCTACATAATTTTTTTCTGGATTTTTGCGCATTACATCCGCAATCCATTTAAATCCGGTGTATGCATCGAAACATTCTACATTGTTTTTTTCTGCTACATCCTTGAATAATTCTGTAGTTACAATGGTTTTTACAACGTAGTCATTACCGGTAAGTAATCCTAACTCACGTCTTCTTTTGATCAAGTAATATGTGAAAATTAAAGCAGTTTGATTACCGTTGATAATTTCCCATTCACCCTTGTCATTTTTAACCGAAATTCCCAACCTGTCTCCATCAGGGTCGCAAGCCATTACCAAATCAGCATCAACTTCATCAGCTTTATCTACAGCCATTTTTAATGCTTCTGGTTCTTCTGGATTTGCAGACCAAACCGTAGGGAAGTTTCCATCAATAACATCTTGTTCAGGAATGTGAATTACATTTTCGAAACCGTAATTTGCCAATGAATCAGGAACCAATTTTACAGTTGTTCCATGCAAAGGAGTAAATACAATTTTCAAGTCTTTTTGGTTCTGAATTGCTTCAGGTGATAGACTTAGAGTCTTGACGGTATCAAGGTAAAGCTTGTCCATTTCAGCACCTAAAACTTCAATCAAATCAGGATTTCCTTCAAATTTGATTTCTTCTACCTTTACTGCCTTTACTTCGTTAATTACATTTTTATCGTGTGGAGGCACCAATTGAGATCCATCTTCCCAATATGCCTTGTATCCATTGTATTCTTTTGGATTGTGTGATGCTGTGATGATAACACCTGACTGACATCCCAAATGACGAATTGCAAAGGACATTTCTGGAGTAGGACGCAAGTCTTCGAAAATGTAGGCTTTGATTCCATTAGCTGAAAAGATATTTGCTACGGTATCAGAGAACAATTTACTGTTGTTTCGACAATCATATCCAATGCAAATCGAAATTTGCTCTTTGTCAGGAAATGATTTGTTTAAATAGTTTGCCAATCCTTGAGTTGCAGCACCTACAGTATAAATATTCATACGGTTGGTTCCAGGTCCCATTTTTCCTCTTAATCCACCTGTTCCAAACTCTAAATCTTTATAAAATGAATCTATTAAAGCCGTTTTATCTTCCTGATCAAGAAGTTCTTTTACAGCATCTTTTGTCGCTTGATCATAATTCCCCTCTAGCCATTTGTTGGCTGTTTCAATTACACTGTCTAAAATTTCCGTTTTGTCCATTTTCGAAAAATTTCTTGGTTAACTTTTTATACGATTGATACAATGCGATATCCTTCCCCTCCAGTGTGGAATATCAAGCTCAAAAATATGTTTAATTTTTGATTTATTCAAGACGCTATAGTGAGGTCTTTTTGCTAAAGTTTTAAAGCTCTCGCTATCAGTGCTGTTGATTTTACAATTGTTGTTGGCAACAATTTGTATTTCGGTTGCAAAATCGAACCAGCTGCAAACACCTTCATTTGAATAGTGGTAAATGCCAAAATCTTCGAATAGGTTGTCTTTTTCCAATCTTTCGATGATTTGCATTATACATGAGGCTAGATCATATGCATAGGTTGGTGTACCAACTTGGTCGGTGACAACTTGCAATTCATCTCTTTCTTTTCCAAGATTCAACATGGTTTTCAAAAAGTTTTTCCCGAATGGAGAATATAACCAGGAAGTTCTAATTGTGATATGATTTGGACAAATTTCCTGAAGGTAATTTTCACCTTTTAATTTGGTATCCCCATAAACACTTTGTGGCTCAGTTTGCTCTTCTTCGCTATAAGGTTTGAATCCTTTGCCAGAAAACACATAGTCGGTTGAGATGTGAATTGGAATAATGTTGTTTTGTTTTGAAATGGTAGCAAGGTTCTTTGTAGCCTCAGCATTTAATAGCTCTGCCATTTCTTTGTTTTCTTCCGCTCCGTCTACATTGGTATAGGCAGCACAGTTTATCAGATAACTAATTTTTTTACCAGCAACGAAGTTTTCAATGTCGGCAAAAGAAGTGATATCTAGTTCTTCGATATCTGTAAAAACAAAATGGATATTTGGGTAATTCTTTGATAACTCTTTGATCTCAGATCCCAATTGCCCTTTGCTTCCTGTTACTAAAATGTTTGTCATGAGTGACTATTATTTTCCAAATTTGAAATTCTTTTCAGCATCGTTAAAGTTTGGTAAAACCTTATCCTTTGGTGAAACTATCGCATTTTCAGGATCTATTCTCCAATCGATATTTAAACTTGGATCGTTAAAATTAAGACCTCTTTCAGCTTCAGGATTGTATAAGTTGTCACACTTATAAACAAAAGTTGCTGTTTCGCTTAGTACTGAGAATCCATGAGCAAAACCTCGTGGAACTAAAAACTGTACTTTATTTTCAGCTGATAATTCAATGCCTCTCCATTTGCCATATGTAGGTGAGCCTTCTCTTAAATCAACGGCCACATCGAATACTCTTCCTTCAATTACGCGAACCAGTTTGGTTTGAGAGTATGGAGCAAGTTGGTAATGCAATCCTCTTATTACACCATAGCTTGATTTTGACTCGTTGTCTTGAATAAAATTCAAGTTTAGATTGTGTTTAAGGAATTCGTTTTCGTTATAGCTTTCGAAGAAATACCCTCTTTCATCTTCAAATACTCTGGGCTGTATAATTAATAAATCGGGAATTTCGGTTTTAATAATTTCCATTTCTTAGTTTGTTATTCTTGACTGATTCGAACCAAATATTGTCCGTATTGATTTTTTAGCAATGGCTCAGCTAATTTTAAAAGTTGCTCTTTGTCGATAAATCCATTGCGATAAGCAATCTCTTCGATACATGCAACTTTTAAACCTTGTCGCTGCTCAATAGTAGCAATAAAATTAGAAGCTTGTAGCATGCTTTCATGCGTTCCTGTATCTAACCATGCCATACCACGACCTAACACCTTTAAGCTAAGTTTATTTTCTTCCAAATAAATTTTGTTCAGATCGGTAATTTCAAGTTCGCCACGTTTCGATGGTTTTAATGATTTTGCTTTCTCAACCACCGTATTATCGTAAAAATACAAACCGGTTACTGCATAGTTCGATTTTGGATTTTCAGGTTTTTCTTCCAGGCTTTTTACCAAACCATTCTCATCAAATTCAGCAACACCATATCTTTCAGGGTCATTCACATGATATCCAAATACGTACGCACCTTCATTTAATTTAGCTGATTCTTCCAATTGCTTGCTAAATTCATATCCATAGTAAAGGTTATCTCCAAGAATCATACAAACAGGACTGTCGCCAATAAACTCTTCGCCAATAATGAAAGCTTGAGCTAATCCATCAGGTGATGGTTGTTCAGCATAAGAAATATCCAGACCATATTGACTACCATCATCAAATAAATTTTTATAAAGAGGGAGATCTTTTGGAGTTGAAATGATAAGAATCTCCTTGATGCCGGCAAGCATTAAAACCGATAATGGATAATAAATCATCGGCTTGTCGTAAATTGGTATAATTTGTTTTGAAATACTTTTTGTGATTGGGTAAAGTCTTGTGCCCGATCCTCCGGCTAATATAATTCCTTTCATATATATTATTTTGAATTTCAGTGTAAGTGTTTGGCTTGGAATAAATGCTTAGGCATTCTTTATTTTTGGCCGTTCTATTTAATTGTATTATTGATCTTTTAAAAGAGTATCAAAATAAGTGATGGTTTTTTGCAATCCTTCTCTTAATTGAATCTTTGGTTCCCAATTGTCTAATTCCTTTTTGGCAAGACTAATGTCTGGTTGTCTTTGCGTAGGGTCATCCTGTGGCAAAGGTAGGTTAATGATTTTAGATTTTGAATTGGTTAATTCGATTACATTTTGAGCAAGTTCCAGAATGGTAAACTCATTTGGATTTCCAATGTTAACTGGTCCAGTAAAGTTATGACCGGTTTGCATCATTCTCGACATGCCTTCTACCAAATCATCAACATACTGGAAGCTTCTGGTTTGCGATCCATCCCCAAAAATGGTAATGTCTTCGTTTTGCAAAGCCTGCACAATAAAGTTCGATACCACACGTCCATCATCAGGATTCATATTTGGACCATAAGTATTGAAAATACGTATGATTTTAATGTCAACATTATTTTGGTTGTGATAATCCATAAATAAAGTTTCGGCACAACGTTTTCCTTCATCGTAGCACGAACGAATACCTATTGGATTTACATTACCCCAATAATCTTCTGTTTGTGGGTGAATTTCAGGATCACCGTAAACTTCACTGGTAGATGCCTGCAGAATTCTTGCCTTTACACGCTTGGCCAATCCCAGCATGTTAATGGCGCCCATAACCGAAGTTTTAATGGTTTTTATTGGGTTGTATTGGTAATGAACTGGTGATGCCGGACAAGCCAAATTGTAAATTTCATCGACCTCGGCAAAGTAGGGAGCCGTTACGTCGTGACGTACCAATTCAAAGTAAGGATTATCAAGAAGATGAGCAATGTTTTTTTTCGAGCCGGTAAAGTAGTTGTCAAGGCAAATTACATCATTTCCTTCCTTAAGAAGCCGCTCGCATAGGTGAGATCCAATGAATCCTGCACCTCCGGTAACTAGTACTCGTTTCATGTGTGTATAGTTAAATTCCTCCCAAGAATTTGGGAGGAATTGATGTTGTAAAATTAATGATTAATTTAATTATTTAGCAAGAACTTTATCTTCCACGCCAATAACTTCTCTACCGATAGAGTAGTAGGTGTATTCATTGTCCTTCATTTCCTCGATGTCGTAAATGTTACGTCCGTCGAAAATGATCTTGTTCTTTAATAATTTCTCCATTACGCGGAAGTTAGGAACTTTAAATTCGTTCCACTCGGTGATTACAATAAGAGCATCAGCATCAATTAATGCTTCGTACTGATCTTTTGCATATTGAACTGAATCACCAATTCTTCTTTCGCACTCTTCCATTGCAACAGGGTCGTAGGCAACAATTTCAGCACCTTCTTTAAGAAGCTTATCTATAACTACCAATGCAGGAGCTTCGCGCATATCATCGGTGTTTGGTTTAAAGGATAATCCCCAAATACCAAATCTTTTGCCTTTAATATCTCCATTGAAATGAGACATTATCTTCTTGTAAAGTACGCTTTTTTGACGGTTGTTAACCAATTCAACCGATTTAAGGATTTCAAGTGGATGCCCCATCTGTTCAGATGTTTTAACCAGTGCCTGGACATCTTTAGGAAAACAAGATCCACCGTAACCGGTTCCCGGGTAAATAAATTTATTTCCAATACGAGAATCCGAACCAATACCCTTACGAACATTGTTTACATCGGCGCCAACAATTTCGCATAGGTTTGCGATATCATTCATGAATGAGATTTTTGTAGCCAGCATCGAATTGGCTGCATATTTGGTCATCTCGGCAGATGGAATATCCATAAAAATTACAGGGTGATTGTTCATTAAGAATGGCTTGTACAATCGCTTCATTACCTTCTGTGCTTTCTCCGATTCTGTGCCAATTACTACGCGATCAGGCTTCAAGAAATCATCTATTGCAGCACCTTCTTTCAAGAATTCAGGATTCGAAGCTACGTCAAAAGTTAAATCCGAATTTCTTTTGTCTAGTTCATCCTGAACGGCTGCTTTAACTTTTTTAGCAGTGCCAATTGGTACAGTACTTTTGGTTACCACTACCATATAGTGTTGTGCATGCTTACCAATTTCTCGGGCAACCCCAAGTACGTATTGTAAATCAGCACTACCATCTTCGTCAGGAGGTGTACCTACAGCAATAAACACCGCATCGGCTTCAGTTATACTATCTTTTAAACTGGTTGAGAAAGACAAACGGCCTTTTTCCATATTTCGAGTAACCATAGGAGTTAATCCCGGTTCGTATATTGGAATAATGCCTTTGTTTAGGTTGTCAATTTTCTTTTGATCAACATCAACACAAGTAACGGTAATACCAGTTTCTGCAAAACAGGTTCCCGAAACAAGACCAACGTAACCTGTACCAACAATAGTAATGTTCATATAGATAGTTTTTTAAGTGATTGCTTACGGATTTAGTTTTCTACCCGTAAATTAAAACAAAATAAATTAAAGTAATAGTCTCTTAGAAGCAGCATTTTTGCCTCTTTAGCGGCTAATGTTATTTTATTACGGAAGATCTGTAGAATAGTTTCTTGTAAGAAGTTAAAATTTATATTGTTGAGAATGTTTACGAGTTTTTAGAGATGAGGTGTTAGGGTGATTAATAAAAAGAAGCTGAAGTTTGTTGTCGATATGAAATAAGACAACTGTTTTTATTCTTTTTCACAGAAAAAGAATAATTAAGTATGGATTTAATCGTCATGAGGATTATATTGAAAAATTGTTGTTAAGTAAAATGCTTACTACCTTTAAAAATCTAAATCAAATCATTAATAATGAAAATCACTCTAAAACGTCCTGCTGAAAGGATAAACAGGAATTTACCTTATCGGATTTACTTAAATGGTAAAAAGCTTACTGAGTTAAAAAATGGAGAAGAAAAAGAACTTGAAGTTGATTCGTCAGGAAAGCTTTGTGCTAAAATTAGCTGGTGTGGTAGTGAAAATATATCTAACCTGAAAGAGGGTGATGAAATTGAATTGAGTGGGAGAGTTTTTTATAATAGGGTATTGCCTTTTTTACCTGCAATTTTACCATTGCTGAGTGTTTTTGTTTTTATGGATGGAGTTGGCGATTTTTGGAAGAATGTCTTGTTAATATTTATGGCTTTATTACTAATAATACTTGTTGTAGCAATAAGTGTTTTTAGAACAAGATGGATTAGGATAGAGCGTAGGTAATATGATATAAAAAGCAGGAACCCAATCAGAGTTCCTGTTTTTTGTTAATCGCTAAAAGCCGATTATTACATTTTCTTCAGATACTTGGTTAGAATGTAGATTTGTTGTCCTTCTACGCGTCCTTCGATATGAGTTGGGTCGTCGGCAACCAAAGAGATACGGCGTACTGCAGTACCACGTTTTGCTGTAAATCCTGCACCTGATACTTTAAGATCTTTAATCAATACCACGCTATCGCCAGCTTGCAATTCTACACCATTGCTGTCAACGTGTTTTACTTTGTCTTCATCCTCTTCGCCTTCGCCTGTTGCTTGTGCCCAAGCCATTGTTTCTTCATCCAAGTAAAGCATATCCAACAAATCTTGAGGCCAGCCTTCAGCTTTCAATCGGTTCAACATTCTCCAAGCCATTACCTGTACAGCAGGAACTGTGCTCCACATGCTATCGTTTAAGCAACGCCAGTGGTTGGCATCCATTTTATCTTTGTCTTCCATTTGCTCGTGGCAAGTTCCGCAAACCAAAATGTGTTGGTCGGAAGATCCGTTCGATGGAGTAACTTCGTATGGCTTTAAACCTTCGCTGGCACCACACAATTCGCAAACCGAAGAGCGTGACTGTAATTCTTTTTCTAAGCTCATTATTATTTGATTATTCTTCGAAATTTGCTGCAAAGGTAAGGGAGAAATGAAATTATGCCAGTTTAAATTAGAAAAATTGTTTTAATAAACAGATAGTGTTGCAATGTAAATTCCCAACTTATCATTTATAATTCATAATTTAAATACCGCATTCTAAATAGGCCAACTCCCCTCTAAGAGCATGTTTTATTACAAGATTTTGCGAAAAAAATGTTGTAACTTGTATATTCTTCCGGAATAATTTAATACTTTTGCACGGAATTTTATATATAATGTCTAATTTATTAGTAAATCAGTAGTTTAACACATGGTTGAAGAAAACAAAAAAGTTGACAATTCTGCACCAGATGCAGAATTTGATTGGGATGCTTTCACCAATGCAGATGGTTTTGCAGGTGAAAAGAGAACCGAATTAGAAGCAATGTATGATAAAACTTTATCTACAGTTGCTGAAAAAGAAGTAATTGATGGTACAGTTATTTCTTTGAACAAAAGAGAAGTTGTAATCAATATTGGTTACAAATCAGACGGTATTGTAAGCTTAAACGAATTCAGATATAATCCTGAATTAACAGTTGGTGATACTGTTGAAGTTTACGTTGAGTCTCAAGAAGACAAAAAAGGACAGTTAGTTCTTTCTCACAAAAAAGCTCGCGCTTTACGTTCATGGGATAGAGTTAATTCGGCTCTTGAAAATGACGAAATTATCAAAGGTTACATCAAATGTCGTACAAAAGGTGGTATGATCGTTGACGTATTCGGAATCGAGGCTTTCTTGCCAGGTTCACAGATCGACGTTAAGCCAATTCGCGACTACGATGTTTACGTTGGTAAAACTATGGAGTTCAAAGTTGTTAAAATCAACCACGAATTCAAAAACGTTGTTGTTTCTCACAAAGCTCTTATCGAAGCTGAACTTGAACAACAGAAGAAAGAAATTATTGCTAAGCTTGAAAAAGGTCAAGTTCTTGAAGGAACTGTTAAGAACATCACTTCGTACGGTGTATTCATCGACTTGGGTGGAGTTGACGGTTTGATTCACATTACAGACCTATCTTGGGGTAGAGTAACTCACCCAAGCGAAATTGTTGAGCTTGATCAGAAATTGAACGTTGTAATCCTTGACTTCGATGACGATAAGAAACGTATCGCTCTAGGTCTTAAGCAACTTACTCCACATCCATGGGATGCTCTTGATGCAGAGTTGAAAGTAGGTGATACTGTTAAAGGTAAGGTAGTTGTTATGGCTGACTACGGTGCATTCGTTGAGATCGCTACTGGTGTTGAAGGTTTGATTCACGTTTCTGAAATGTCTTGGTCACAGCACCTAAGATCTGCTCAGGATTTCATGAAAGTTGGAGACGAAGTAGAAGCTCAAATCTTAACTTTGGATCGTGAAGAGAGAAAAATGTCTCTTGGTATCAAGCAATTGAAAGCTGATCCATGGGCTGAGGTTGACACTAAATATGCTGTTAACTCTAAGCATACTGCTAAAGTTCGTAACTTCACTAACTTCGGTGTATTCGTAGAAATCGAAGAAGGTGTTGACGGATTGATCCACATCTCAGATCTTTCTTGGACTAAGAAAGTGAAGCACCCAGCTGAGTTCACTCAAATTGGTGCTGAAATCGAAGTTAAAGTTCTTGAAATCGACAAGGACAACAGAAGATTAAGCTTAGGTCACAAGCAATTGGAAGAAAATCCATGGGATGTATTCGAAACAATCTTTACAACTGATTCTATCCACGAAGGTACTATCGTAGAAGTATTCGAAAAAGGAGCTGTTATCGCTCTTCCTTACGGTGTTGAAGGATTCGCTACTCCACGTCACCTTGTGAAAGAAGATGGTGCTCAAGCTAAAGTTGATGAGAAATTACAATTCAAAGTAATTGAATTCTCAAAAGCTGCTAAGAGAATTATCCTTTCACACTCAAGAACTTTCGAAGATGTGAAGAAAGCTGAAGAAACTGCTGCGAAAAAAGAAGCTGCTAAATCAACGAAAAAAGGTGTTAAAAAGGTGAAAGATTCACTAGAAAAGACTACCTTAGGTGATATATCAGAATTAGCTGCTCTTAAATCGCAATTAGAAAGCGGTAAAGACGAAAAATAAAAAATAAGGTAACTATGGACTTCAAGATTGACAAGAAAGATGGATACACTTTAGTACAGGTATTGAAAGACAAGTTGGATACTCATATCGCTCCTGCTTTAAAATCGGAATTGGTTTTAATTTCTGGAAATGGTGAGAAAAATATCCTTTTGGATTTAACTCCATGTACATATTGTGATTCTTCTGGTCTTAGTGCAATTCTTGTAGCGAATAGGTTGTGTAAAAATGCAAACGGAACATTTGTTCTGTATGGCTTGCAGCCTGCTGTTGAAAGATTAGTTTCTATTTCACAGTTAGATTCGGTTCTAAATATTGCTTACAATATGGATGAGGCTGTTTCTACTATGAAAGCTCAAATTGAATTAAACAAGTAATTGGTGAAATTTGAAGTAACTATTCTAGGCAGTAACTCTGCTTTACCAACAACCAAAAGATATCCAACCGCTCAAGTGCTCAATGTACTTGAGCGGTTCTTTTTAATTGACTGTGGTGAAGGTACACAGATTCAAATGAAGCGATTCCGTGTTCCAATGAGTCGCATCAACCATATCTTCATATCGCATACTCATGGCGATCATATATTTGGCCTAATCGGATTACTCTCTACTTATGCTCTTCAAGGGCGAAAATCTGACCTGCATATATATGGACATAGTAAGCTCGAGAAGTTGATTACATTTCAGTTGGAACTTCTTGAAACCAAGAAGCAATACAATATTTATTTCCACACCATTTATGGAAAAGAAACCCAAACTCTTTTCGAAGATGACAAAGTAATTGTTCAATCTTTCCCATTAAAGCATGGAGCAATGCCTTGTGCCGGATTTTTATTTAGGGAGAAGGATAGACCTCGTACTTTGATTGCAGATTTGTTAGATTTCTACAATGTTCCGATTCGTTGTCGCCAATCTTTAAAAATGGGAGAAGATTTTGTAACCGAAGAAGGCGAAGTAATTCCGAATAAAAAATTAACCAAAGATCCTTTTCCAACACGATCTTATGCTTTTTGTACTGATACAGCTCCATACAAGAAGATTATCCCTATTCTTGAAAATGTGGATTTGTTGTATCATGAGGCAACTTTTCTTAAAACAGAGGCAAAGCTCGCAAAGGCTACCTATCATTCTACAGCCGAACAGGCTGCTAAAATGGCTGAAGAAGCCAATGCTAAAAAGTTAATCATTGGGCATTTCTCATCTCGATTTAAAACATTGGATGCTCACTTGAAAGAGGCAAAATCCATTTTCGAAAATACTCACTTGGCTGAAGATGGTAAAAAGTTCTCTATAGAACTTAATCGTTAAAGGAGAAAGCAATCAACTTTTTTTATAATTTAGCATCTCGAAAGAATTAATACGGTTTCTTTAAATAGAAAACCTTAAGTTCTATTGTTAAATTTGACACTAAAACCAACAAACATGAAAAAGATTTTAATCGTGCTTATGGCTGTAGCTGTAAGTTCATCTGTTTTTGCTCAACAAAAACAAGATAAATCTAAATTTAAAGAGTATGAACCAGGTTATTATCAAAATTCTATCTTAAAAGATATTAGAATGGTTGATGCTCAGCTTGAAAAGAAAGCTGTTGATAAAAGATTCTTTATGGATCAGAGTTCGTACGATCTTCCAAATAAAATTGAATTGTATAAGGATCATACAGAATGGGCATATCCAACCATTTCTCAAGGAAATACCGGAACATGCTGGTGTTTTTCTACTACTTCTTTTTATGAATCAGAAGTGTATCGTTTACACAAAAAGAAAGTAGATATTTCGGAACTTTACACAGTTTACTGTGAGTATATTGAAAAAGCTCGTCGCTTTGTACAAGAACGTGGTGATTCTCAATTTGGACAAGGAGCTGAAGGTAACTCTGTAGCAAGAATGTGGAAGATTTATGGGGCTTGTCCTCAATCGGCTTACACAGGATTGTTGAATGGAAGAAAGTTCCATACTCATGAGAAAATGTATACTGAAATGATGGCATTCTTGAATGGTTTGAAAAAAAGCAATGCATGGAACGAAGAAGAAGCATTGGCTACAATCAAATCGATCATGAATCATTATTTGGGAACTCCTCCAACAAAATTTACTGTAGAAGGTAAGGAGTATACACCTAAAACTTATTTGAAAGATTATTTGAAAATTAATCCTGATGATTATGTAGAAATTCTGTCTTATAAGCAAGAGCCATACTGGAAGCAAGTTGAATACAAAGTGCCAGATAACTGGTGGCATTCTGAAGAGTATTATAATGTTCCTCTTGACGAATACATGGAGTCAATTAAGAAAGCAATTCGTAAAGGATACACCATGAGTATTGGTGGAGATGTTTCGGAAGCTGGTTTCTTAAGAACAACAAATTGTGCAATGGTACCTAGTTTTGATATTCCATCAGCATATATTAACGAAGATGCTCGCCAGTTCCGTTTTTCTAACGGATCTACTACTGATGATCATGGTATGCACTTGGTAGGTTATTATGTTGACAAAGAAGGAAAAGATTGGTATTTGATTAAGGATTCAAGTTCTGGTTCTCGTAATATTGATGAAAACTCAGCTGAGTTTGGATATTATTTCTTCCATGAAGACTATGTGAAGCTGAAAATGATGGGATATACCATTCATAAAGATGCAGTAAAAGATTTACTTAAGAAATTCAAATAATGAGCAGCCCCTGAGGAATTCCTCGGGGGTTCTTTTTTTATTGCAGACTTGTTTTTTGAATTCTTAATAAAGGCGTTTTAAAGTCACAAATTTGTGTATCTTTGTACGCCAAATAAGATTACTGAACAACCCTCAATTTGTAAGTTTATGCAGGAAAAAATTCTGATTTTAGATTTTGGCTCACAGTACACTCAGTTAATTGCAAGACGTGTTCGTGAATTAAACGTGTATTGTGAAATTCATCCTTATAATAATCCACCGGCAATCGATGAGTCGATTAAGGGGGTGATTTTATCAGGAAGTCCGTTCTCAGTTAGAGACGAAAAAGCTCCAATTCCAGATTTATCAGAAATAAAAGGCAAGTTACCACTTCTTGGAGTTTGTTATGGTGCTCAGCATTTGGCTCATTGCTTTGGTGGTGAAGTAATGGCATCAAACAAAAGAGAATATGGTCGTGCTAACTTAACTTCGGTTGATAATAGCTGTGCTCTTTTAAAAGGAATTAGCTTGAATTCTCAGGTTTGGATGTCGCATGGTGATACCATTGAAAGAATGCCTGCAAATTATAAAGTAACAGCAAGTACCGCTGATGTGGAAAATGCTGCTTTTGCAATTGAAGGTGAAACGACTTATGGTATTCAATTCCATCCGGAGGTTTATCACAGTACAGAAGGTATTGTTTTATTAGAGAACTTTATTGTTGGCATTTGTGGATGTTCACAGGATTGGACTCCAGATGCATTTGTTGAAACTACAGTTGCAGAGTTAAAAGCTCAATTGGGTGACGAGCGTGTAATTCTAGGATTATCAGGTGGTGTTGACTCAACTGTTGCAGCTATGTTGTTGCATAAGGCGATTGGTAAAAACCTTTATTGTATTTTCGTTGACAATGGACTTTTGCGTAAGAATGAGTTTACTGATGTATTGAAGAAATACGAATCTCTAGGTTTAAATGTAACTGGTGTTGATGCAGGAGAGAAGTTTATTTCTGCTTTGGCTGGTGTTACTGATCCAGAAAAGAAGCGTAAGATTATTGGTAATGCATTTGTGGAAGTATTCGATGAAGAATCACATAAAATAGAAAATGCAAAATGGTTAGGTCAGGGAACAATTTACCCTGATGTAATCGAATCAGTTTCTGTTACAGGAGGTCCTTCTCAAACCATTAAGTCACACCATAATGTAGGTGGTTTACCAGATTATATGAAGCTTAAGGTAGTTGAGCCTTTAAAACTTTTGTTTAAAGATGAGGTTCGAAGAGTAGGTCGTAGCATGGGATTAGAAGATAAGTTTATTAATCGTCATCCATTCCCAGGACCAGGATTAGGTATTCGTATTCTTGGTGATATTACCGCTGAAAAAGTGAGAATTCTTCAAGAAGTTGATGACATTTTCATTTCAGGCTTGAAAGAAGATGGATTGTATGACGAAGTTTGGCAAGCAGGTGCTATGTTATTGCCTGTTCAATCGGTTGGTGTAATGGGAGATGAGCGTACCTATGAAAGCGTTGTTGCTCTTCGTGCTGTTGGTTCTACTGATGGTATGACAGCAGACTGGTCACATTTACCATATGAGTTTCTTGCAAAAACTTCTAACAAAATCATCAATAATGTGAAAGGTGTTAATAGAGTTGTTTACGATGTAAGCTCTAAGCCACCTGCAACTATTGAGTGGGAATAAATTTGTTGAAAACAAGATATAGCGGTGGTACTTTAAAAGTGCTACCGTTTTTTTATGTGGTTTCGAATTGATCCTGATTTGACAAATAGAACTCTTTTGCAAGATCAATTTTATCATTTAATTCCTTCAATTTGTTTAGTGATTTCACCAAGTCTTCAGAGAGTATTATTTGTTCCAATTCAATAATCGTTGCTTTTGCCTCTAGCATTGAGAAGTTGGCTAAAACTCCTTTTAATTTATGAGCAGAATCTTTTGCTTTTTTATAATCTCCATTTTCCAGGGGAACCAAAATTTCTGATATCCTGGATTCTTTGATGCTAAAGAATTTTTCAATAACCTCTTTGATAAAGGCTCTATTGTTATCAACCCGGATAAAAAGCTCATTGAAATCGATAATGGCAAGATCTTTGTCTGTCTTTTTGGGTTCGCGAGGTAAATCAATTAATTTAAGGATTAACGATTTTAGATTCATTTCTTCTGGGAAATACAAAAGTTTATTTACCTTACAAATATTATCCTCTTCTTCGGTTGAGGTTAAAACAAGTAATTTGAATGAATTTGCTGTTGAATCAGCAAAATAAGTTTTTAAAGACTCTAAAGTTTCATTTAGATCTAAGGCAGTTTTATCGCCAAGTTTAAATTTAGAGATAATTAGTTTGTATTCATTTGAGAGAAGTAGTTCGGTTAACTCATCAAGTGAATTACATTTAGAAAAATTAATTCCAGGCAGCGATTCAATACTTAATGAATAAGTAAATCCAAGCAGTAATATATTGGCTTTATGTTTCATGTTTGTTGAATTCAATGCCCGTATTTCTTAAAAAGATTGTATCTTTCGTCAAGTTCTGTAAAGTACAATCAATTTGCGGAAAATTTATTAAAAAGCATAATTTATATGAGTAGTTTGAAAAAAAAATTGAGGAATGGCTTTACACTTTTATTCTTAAGTGTTTTTGCAATTTGTGGAACGCTTAATGCTCAATCGGTAAAACATCAAGCAATTAAATATCAGAATTTATTGGCCTTGGTGGATGCATTTTATGTGGATACTGTAAATGTTGAGAAATTAACTGAGGATGCAATTGTAAAGGTTTTGGCTGAACTTGATCCTCACTCTATCTATATTAGCAAGGATGAGATTAAAGAAATGAATGAAGCCTTGCAAGGAAGTTTTAGTGGTATTGGAATTCAATTTAACTTGTTGCGTGATACCCTAATGGTAGTAGCAACTATTCCTGGTGGACCATCAGAAAAGGTTGGACTTCGTGCTGGTGATAGAATCATAGAGATTGACAACGAAAATGTTGCTGCAATTGGTATGAAAAATACTGATGTGCATAAGCGTTTGCGTGGTGAAAAGGGAACCATTGTAAATCTGAAAGTAAAGAGAAAGAAAGAAAAGGAATTGTTAGAGTTTGTGATTACTCGCGACAAAATTCCAATTCATAGCTTGGATGCGGCATATATGATTAACAAACAAATTGGTTACATGAAGTTAAATCGATTTGCGCTTACAACTTCCGATGAATTTTTAGAAGCTTTGATCAAGTTAAAGGCTCTAAAAATGAAAGATCTGATTCTCGATTTACGAGGCAATGGAGGAGGATTTATGACCGCTGCCATTGAAATGGTTGATCAGTTTATGGATGCAGAAAAGCTTATTGTATATACCAAAGGTTTATCAACCCCTAGAAGAGAGAATATTTCTACCCAGAAAGGGATTTTCAAAGAAGGAAGAATTGTAATTCTATTGGATGAAGGATCTGCTTCGGCTTCTGAAATTGTGTCTGGAGCTGTTCAAGATTGGGATAGAGGAGTGATTATTGGTCGTAGAACTTTTGGAAAAGGATTGGTACAAAGACAATTTCCTCTTTCTGATGGTTCGATGATTCGATTAACAACTGCACATTATTATACTCCAACAGGAAGATGTATTCAAAAACCATATGAAAATGGTTTAGAAGATTATCATTTGGATATCCTGAAGCGATACAAATCTGGAGAAATGATTAATGCTGATAGCATTCATTTTCCTGATTCTTTAAAATACAATACTCTTGTTAATAAAAGAACAGTGTATGGTGGTGGTGGTATAATGCCTGATATTTTTGTTCCTATTGACACTACTGCAAACTATAAATATTTCAACTTATTGGTTCGCAAGAATGTTATTTACCCATATGTGGTGAATTATATGGATAAAAACCTGGAATCTTTACGAAAGAAGTATCCAAAATTTGATTCTTTCTCGAAAAATTTCGAAGTAAGTGATGAAATGATGAAAGAAATTGTTGCTTTGGGAGAAAAAGAAGGAATTGAAAAAAATGAAGAGGATTACAATGCGGTAGTGGACGATATAAAGTTGCATGTAAAGGCATTGTTAGCAAGAGATTTATGGGAAAGTGCAGAGTACTATAAAATAGTGAATAGTGAGAATGAATTTGTTCAAAAAGCCATAGAGGTACTCAAAAATCCTAAATTATACGATACTGAATTGATTAGTGAGTAATTGCTGATTATGAGCCGAAAGCATTGCTTTCGGCTTTTTTTTTGAATATCTGATTAAAAGCCTATGTTTTTAGGTGTTAAAGATTAATTTTGTAGCCGAAAATCGAATCAAAGACAAGTTCTTTAAATTTGTTAAGAAGAGACGTTTTCGTTGATTTGATAATTGAAATAGTTTAGACGTAGATTTAAAAAGATGGTTGTGAAAACAGACTCGGGTAAATTCAGATTAATTGCAAAAACCTTTCATGGTTTAGAGGAAGTATTGTCTAATGAATTGGAAAAATTAGGCGCAGAGGAGATTAGAATTTTAAAACGTGCGGTGAGCTTTGTGGGTGATAAAACTTTGCTATATAAAGCAAACTTGCATTTGAGAACAGCAACCCGAGTTATTAAGCCAATTCACAAATTTACAGCTCACGATACCGACGAGTTGTATAAAGGAATTCAGGAAGTTGACTGGAGTGAGTATATTGGTAATAAAGATACCATTGCGATTGATAGCACAATTAGTTCGGATGACTTTAAACACTCAAAATTTGTTACTTACCGTGTAAAAGATGCTATTGTAGATCAATTCTTTTATGCTACAGGTGATCGCCCTTCGGTAAGAATGATGAATCCAACATTACGTATTAACATTCATATTGATAGAAATACTTGTACAGTTTCATTAGATAGTTCGGGAGAATCTCTACACAAAAGAGGATACCGTGTAGGAGAAACTGCGGCTCCACTTAATGAAGTGTTGGCAGCTGGTTTAATTTTACTTTCTGATTGGGATAAGAAATCTAATTTCATTGACCCAATGTGTGGATCGGGAACCATTTTGATAGAAGCTGCACTGATCGCGTACAATATTCCTCCAGGATTGTATCGTAAAGAGTTTGGATTCCAAAAATGGAAAGATTTCGATGAGGATTTGTGGGATGATATCTACAATGAAGAAACTGAAGTTGATTACGAAGGCAAAATTATAGGAGCTGATATTTCTGATAAAGCAATGGAAATTGCAGAAGAAAATATCCGTAATGCAGGTTTGAGAAGAAAAATTAAATTGAATGTTACTCCATTCCAACAGTTTGTACCACCCGTTGAAAAAGGACTTTTGATTACTAACCCACCTTACGGTGAGCGTTTAAGACCAAAAGATTTAGAAGGATTGTATGCAATGATTGGAGAAAGATTAAAGCACAATTTTCCGGGTTATGATGCTTGGATTTTAAGCTATGGTAAAGAATGTTTCGATAGTGTGGGATTGCGTCCTTCAAGAAAAATTACTCTTTATAATGGTGCACTAGAATGTAAATTCCAGAAATATTCTATGTTCGAAGGTAAAAAGAAGGATAATTATAAAAAAGATAAATAAGAGCTAAGCAGGAAATTTGATCCTGCTTCACTTTTAACTCTGAGATAATTTGCTAATTTTGTTATTGAGTAACCCTAACCCTAATATTTATGAGTTTTGACCTTAACCAATGGTATGAAGAAAAAATAGATGAAGATGCTATTTTTGATTACAAAGGCAGAATTGATGATGAGGATGTTACTCGAATTCTAAATTCGATTGAGAGAATTCTTAAGGCAAAGGATGAATCTCCAAAGATATTCAAGAAAATTTTTAATGTTTTAATAGAACTGGTGCAAAATCTTCATCATCATGGGGAGGTTCCAGCTAATTTGAATGTCGATTACAATAAATTCGGGGTACTTATTTTAAGAGACGAAGGAATGCAGTATCGCATTAGCGTAGGTAATTTCATAAAAATTGAAGGCCTTAAATTAATTCGAGATAGAATTGACCAGATCAATACTTTGTCGTCGGAGGAAACTCGAAATTTATATAGAATCATATTAAATAATGAGCAATTCTCCGAAAAAGGAGGAGGCGGTTTAGGAATGGTAGAGATTGCTCGGAAGAGTGGTAATAATATGGAATATCAATTTATTGATTATAATACCGACTATTTATTCCTTTCTATTGATGTTGTAATATAAAACTTAAAGTATAACTTCCATGAATTCACTAGTTTTAGAAGGTAGCCCAAAAACTCCGAGTATTAATTTTGATGGAGAAAAAGGAGCTTTTTTAATTGAAGGTCGTTCAATTCCAGAAAACTCGCTTGATTTTTATAAGCCTGTAATGGAGTGGCTGGATTCGTATGTAAACGAGCCACAGGAAGAAACTAAAGTTTCTATTAGGTTAGAGTATTTTAACACCAGTTCGTCGAAATGTATATTGGATATATTTAAGAAATTGGAAACCATTTTTAAACGAGGGAAAAGAGTGATCATTAACTGGCATTACGAAGTGGATGATGAGGACATGTTGGAAGCTGGTGAAGATTATCAGTCAATTGTGAAGATTCCTTTCAATATGGTTGAGGAGGATGAATAAATCGTTATATAACTAGATAATAAAAAACTGCAATCTAATAGGTTGCAGTTTTTTTGTGTCATCCAATTCAGGTGTCTATGAATTGTAACTCCTTTTCTTAATGCGTTGTTCGAAAATACCTAAAGCTTTTTTAAGCAGCCCCAAATACAATACAAGGTAAAGACCTATACTTGAACACCAAATTACAATAATGTTCACCCAATAAGTATCGTAGTACTTACCAAACAGGCACTTTTGTGGTGCATAAAAATGCGCTTTTAGAAATTTGCACTCAGGATCTCGATAAATCGGATCTATTTTTTGGTACAATCTATCGTTATACTCTATGATCCTTTCAATATCATTACTGTTACGTACAAATTCGGTTAACCTTTCATTTGAGTATTCCTTTTTCATTTTAACAAACTCTTGTTTGTTATCGTATTGTTTCTGAATTTCAACCAAATGTTCATCCTTTTTTTGGTTCGAAACATTATACAAATTAATGTAGTATCGATTCAGTTTGTCGAAATAGGTACGTAAATTTTTAATCGTCAAATCATCTAATTTGATTGGGGATAGGTAATCCATTCTTTCAAAATCGAAGGCCAATTTTTCTAAATCCTCCAGAGATAATTCATTTCTCAATAAAACCAAATTAGATTCTAATTTTTCAAGCTTATCGGGTTGGTTTAAATATCTTTCACACTCGTTTAATTTGTTTTTAAGGATAGGTAGCCAATAATTTTTACGATAGTCAGCTTTGCTCATTAACTTCTCGTAAACGTAGAAATTGGCATTAAATTGATTATCCTTAAACTGTTTTACAGCCAATGCTTCATAAGCCCAACGAGCTGTAATTATTTCTCCATACCATGGAATAGAGTTTGGAGCAGAAATGTTGGGGTTTAATTTATCGAATTTCACAATTATACCACTAAGTATCAGCTGAGGAATCAGTATAAATGGAATTAGGATATAAATTGTAATTACAGTTTTAAAGCTATCAGATATAATTAAACCTAGCATGTTTGCAAAACACCAGGCACTGAATAAGGCAAGCCAATATTCAAAAAACATTCCTTTGATTTCCAGTATAGAATTGCCTATAAAGGTGAATAAGAATGCTTGAAAAGCAGAAATTGTAAATAGAATGACAATTTTCGATATCAAATATCCAGATTTACTGAGATTTAAGAAGCGTTCTCTTTTCAGTATTTTTCTATCCTTTATGATTTCCTCGGCACTTAAGGTTAAGCCAATAAATAGAGCTACAATAACTGCCATGAACAGGTAAACTGGCATGTTGCTATTGTTGCTAAAAGTGTAACCAAGCTCATTTCCTGCATCTACATTATAATATTTGATAATGTACGATAGAATTAATGCCAAAAGAGGCGTCTCGAACAGGTTAATAAACAGATATTGGCGATTGGCAAATTTTGAAATTATATCTCGCTTGGTAAATACCCAAAATTGTTTTAGTGCAGAAGGGATTTTAAAGCTAACAGGCGGCAACTCTTTTGTGTCCTCTATGTCTTTGCCATTCTTATTGTGGTCTTTAAATCTTTGATACCATTGAATGGGTGAAACTTTTCTTATTTGAGTAGGATTGCCATATTCATCGAGAACTTCCGATTCAACAATGTTAAAAATCTGATCTGCATCAACATTACCGCAAGAATTACATTCACTTTCAGTACGATTTGCTCTTAAAGTTTGTGATTTAAAATAGGTAATGGCATCTAAAGGATTTCCATTAAAAATAAGGTATCCACCAGTATCCAAGATCAATAAACGATCGAACATTTTAAAAATATCCGAAGATGGTTGATGAATTACAACAAAGATTAATTTGCCTTTTAATGCTAGATTTTTCAGCAAATCCATAATTTTAGCTGAATCTCTTGATGATAAACCAGATGTTGGTTCATCAAGAAATAAAACGGAAGGCTCACGAATTAGTTCCAGAGCAATGTTCAATCTTTTGCGTTGTCCACCACTAATTTTTTTATCTAAAGGATTTCCTACTTTTAAATTACGAGCCTCATATAAGCCCAAATCTTTTAGAAGTTTTAAAACCAGTCTTATTAATTGAAAACTGCTGTATTTGTCGAAACAAAGTTTAGCATTAAAGTATAGGTTTTCGAAAACGGTAAGCGATTCAATAAGTAAGTCATCCTGTGATACATGCCCAATAACACCTTCAAGTTTCGATTTATCTGGAGTAATATCATAACCGTTGATTACAACATTTCCTTTACTTGGTTGGGCAGATCCGTTTAAAACGTTTAACAATGTAGTTTTACCAGCACCACTCGATCCGATAATTCCAACCATTTTGCCTGACTCTTCTTTGAACGAAAGATCATGCACACCAATATTATCCTCTTTGAATCGATATTCGATATTTTGAGCTTCAAAAACTACTCTTTTTTGTTTGTTGTCACGATAAAATGTACTTACAATATCGCCAAAGTAAATGGGATCGATTTTAGGATTACGAATGGATGATCCTTGACTTAATACATGAACTCGTTCTGGGTTTAACGATTGTCCATTCATGAATAATTCATCGATTCCTTTGAATCGCATTACAAACATATCCACTGTTTGTAATCTAAGAATCTTGATTTTACCAATTAACCCAGCCGAATAGTAATGTTCCCCAATTTCATGGTTCGATTCAGAGTTACTTATTGTAAGTAACCTACTGGATGGGTTAATCTCCGAAAAATCATTAAGTACAAAGTTGCGAAGTCTTTCATAACCTTCCCTAGGTAGATTAAATGTATCAGCTACAGTTTCGATAAAAGCAAACTCCTGTGCACTAATTTCATCTTCAAAATTTAAAAATTCAAGAAGTTGAATGAGTACAACAACCTTTTGTCTGATTATTAATTCTTCGTTAATTTCAGTACAAATGCGTAAAACACGAACTGAACTTGCCGAAGTGTATTTTTTAATTTTTGATTTTCTGGTTGTTCTTCTTTGATTTTCTTCGTAGTGCTGATCGTAAAGAACTAAATATTCTTCTGCCGTTTCCTGATCAAGATGTTGCTTCAAATATTTAGATACCATTCTACGCCTATCGGTTGCGGAACTTTGTGGGTGCGCAATGATAGCAAAGAGTTGCATTAAAGCTTTTAGTATTCGTTCGCTCATGGAATGGTAGGGTTATAATGTTAGGTTGTCAACCTTATTAAGAGTAGCTTTTTATTATTGTTTAAATCCAATTAACATTAAAACGAAACCTGAACTCACATTCTTTTGGTTTAATTTGGCTTCGATTGTACAATTCATTGAATTTTCAAATTTAAAATCCCAGTAAGGAGAATTTTTATGTTCGCGATTGGTGAAAATTAAATGGTTTTCCTGATCGTAAATGGAGAAAATCACATTGCCTTCATCTTTGCCTGTAGCACCAACAATTCTGTAATGATTGCCAGCATAAAAAGTAGTATGAAATTCGGCAATTTCGCCTCCTGACAATAAAGCTTTATATTGTTGACCATCAGATATAAATTCGGTTCCCAAGTGCTTGGTACAATTCTTAAGAGTTACATCAGATTGAGCCTTCGCACTCAGCGCAAAAACAGATAATAAGGAAAATAGTATAATGGTATATTTAAGTCTCATAGGTAAAGATTTTCTCAGTTTATTTAATAATGTGCTCACGGATTATAGAAACTTTTTCTGTGATTTTAGCTAACTGTTCCTTTTTCATTATCAATTCAGATTTACTTTTCACAATGGTAAGTTTTTTATGAGAATCGGTAATTGGTGCTACGTATTTGTATTGTTCTTCAATTTCATCAAATGTGTAGGCTAGATCAATTAGTTTATCTACCAAGAAATAATAATCTTTTGATTCGTTAGAGTAAGGAACAAGCAATTTAATAAGGTTTTCAAGCGGACGTTTCTGCTCCGAAATACGATCTATTAAATCCTTGTTAGGTTTTTCTTTAATTTGCTGAGTTAGTAAATAAACAGATTCAATCCATCCACCAGCTAAGATAAGTGCGCCTGTATTTTCACGTTTATTTGCCTTTAAGTAGTTATCTATTTTGCGATATGTATTACTAACAATTACCAAAAGTGAATCCCGGTTTTCGATATTGTTTTCAATTCTTTCAACGGTTGGTTTATCCATGGCATTGTATAAGCCTATTTCTTGCGATAAAATTTTAAGAACGGCAAAATAACTTGCAGCATCCTGAGTTTGTTTGTAAATGTTGATATATCCTAAATCGGAACCATAAACACCAAAGTTGATTGCTTTGCTAAAATTATCGACGTAATCGCCTGACTTTTTAGTCGAATTAAGCAAGTCTTTGTTGTATGAAATTCCTGATTTTTCAAGCAATAAGGAAATCTGATACGGCGATGGTAAACTAAACAAGATATTGTTGTACTTAAAAATATTTCCTGTTTTTTCAGCATCAGCCATGATTTCAGCCTCCGTATCTTGTTCGATGGCTACTTCTTTGTTTGTGGTTTCAGAAGGTTGCAATATTAAAAAGGTAGCAATTGCTGCAATTGCTATTAAAAATAGAAATTTAACACTGTTTGGGATTCTTTTCTTTGGCATTTCTTTTTTCTTTAATTATTTGGACCAATTATGAAGAAAAAACACGATTTGCATAGCTGTTTTCAAACTGTTTGAAAACGATTCGTATTTTAATCTAGTATTTTTTCAACTTGATTTTAACAAATATCAAATCAATTGGTAGTCGTCCTGATTAATTTATTCTAACATTATTACTGTATTTATACTAAAAAGGATACATTTGAATGCAAAAAAAATTAAAAAGATATTTAACAACAAACTAAACAAGATGAAAAGAATATTCCTTTTAGTCTATTTATTAATTAATTGTGGAGTTTTCCTAAGCTTGGAGGCACAGCCAAAAAATTTGTCTATGGAAGATGCTATTTTAGGGCAATGGAGACAATTTTATCCGGAGACCTTGTCACAATTATCTTGGAGGGGAGATTTAAGTGAATACACTTATGTGAAAGAGAATAAAATAATGCTTGCAAAACCTGGAGATGATCCAACGGTATTATTAAGTTTGGAAGAACTGAATTCAGGTTTAAAAGAGAATGAAATCGAATCATTAAGGAGAATACCTCGTTTTTCATGGCAATCAGCAAATGTAATGGAATTCAACTTGCGTGGAGCTTTGATTCATTATGATTTTGTAGTCAAAAAAGTATTGCTTAACCTGAATGTAAATTCAAAAGCAGAAAACCAGAATTTTTGTAATGCATCGAATACAGTAGCTTATACCATTGAAAACAATTTGTACATTGCTGGTAAAGATGGACAAGAGCTTGCAGTTACTACTGATACAGATAAAGATATTGTAAATGGTCAGGCAGTTAGTAGAAGCGAATATGGCATTAGCGGAGGAATTTTCTGGTCTCCTAATGGAAATCAATTGGCATTTTATAGAAAAGATGAAAGCAATGTAACTTCTTTTCCTTTGGTTGATATCAACACTAGAGTAGGTGATTTAAGAGAAATCAAATACCCTATGGCAGGAATGGGTAGCGAAGTGGTTAGCTTAGGTGTTTACAATCTGCATACCAAGAAAACTTCATGGATTAAATCAAATGATTTTGGATCAGATCAATATTTAACCAATATTTCTTGGGGAGCTGATAACAAATATATTTACATTCAGGTATTGAATCGTGCTTCGAATCATGCCAAATTGAACAAATATGAAGCTGAAACAGGTAAGTTTGTAACTACTTTATTTGAAGAGAAAGATGATCGTTGGGTTGAACCATCGCATAAATTGGTGTTTTTGAAGAACAAGCCAAATCTGTTCATCTACCAAACCAACAACCGTCATGGCTTTAATCATGTTTACCTGTATAATACCGAAGGAAAGTTGATTAAACAATTAACTTCTGGGGATTGGGAAATTACTGAAATATTAGGTTTCGATAAAGACGAAAAGTACATGTTCTATGTATCTACCGAAGTTAGCCCGATAGATAGACATGCTTACAAGTTGAATTTGAAAACTGGTAAAAGATACAGATTAACCAATGATGAAGGATATCACAGCGTACAGGTAAGTGCCGATGGAAAATACATTTTGGACAATTACAGTAGTCTAAAAGTACCAAGAATTATAAATGTAGCTGATACCAGAGGGAAATTCGTAAAAGAATTGGTGAAAGCAGAAGACAAATTGAAGGATTACAATTTGGGCGAAATTTCATTGGGAACAATTAAATCTGCTGATGGAGTAACCGACCTTCACTATAGAATGGTTAAACCAGCTGATTTCGATCCAAATAAAAAATATCCAGTTGTAGTATATGTTTATGGAGGTCCACATGCTCAGTTGGTAACCAACAGATACTTGGGAGGTTCTCGTTTGTGGGAACAGTATATGGCTCAAAGTGGATACTTGCTTTATATCTTGGACAACAGAGGATCCGCAAACAGAGGTAAAGAATTTGAGGCCGTAATTCACCGTAAGTGTGGACAACCAGAAATGGATGATCAAATGAAAGGTGTTGAGTTTTTGAAATCGCTGCCATATGTTGATGCCGATAAAATTGGAGTTCATGGATGGAGTTATGGTGGTTTCATGACCATTTCTTTAATTACGAATTATCCAGACGTATTTAAAGTTGCTGTTGCAGGAGGACCGGTAATTGATTGGAAATGGTACGAGGCGATGTATGGAGAACGTTATATGGATACTCCTGACGAAAACCCTGAAGGATATGCTAAAACTTCATTAATCGCGAAAGCAAAAGATTTAAAAGGAAAACTTTTAATTTGCCAGGGTGCTATTGATCCAACGGTTTTATGGCAGCATAGCTTGAATTTCATTCGCGAATGTATCAAGAATAATGTTCAGGTTGATTACTTCCCATATCCAAGAGCAGAACACAATGTTCGAGGTCGAGATCGAATTCACTTAAAGCAGAAAGTCAGCAATTATTTTGATGATTATCTGAAATAAAAGAACTAATTTTCGCCGGCTTCGAATTAAGGAGCCGGTTTTTTATTTTATAGATTTTTAGCGTGAGAATACAAACTGATTACAGAAACATTTGGAAGATTGCCTATCCCATTATTTTGGGGTCTGTGGCGCAGAACATCATTGCTTTAACCGATACTGCTTTTTTGGGACACCTAAGTGAAGTAGCATTAGGAGCTGCAGCCATTGCCACAATCTTTTATTTTGCTGTGGTGATGCTTGGTTGGGGATTCGGATTAGGAACCCAAATTGTAATTGCGCGTCGATTTGGTGAAGGCAACTATGAAAGGGTTGGAAAAACCTTTGATCATGCCTTGTATTTTTTATTGATTCTGGCAATACTTTTATTAGGTTTTATGCAGATTCAAGCTCCTCCAATTCTGAAGGGGATCGTTCAATCGGATGCTATTTTTCAAGCCAGTACCGATTACATTTCTGTACGCGCATGGGGTATTTTATTTGCTTGCGTAAACCTGTTGTTTAGGGCATTTTATATAGGAATTGCCAAAACCAAAGTGATAAGTTGGAGTACAGCTTTTATGGCAATCATTAATATCTTTTTAGATTATGCTTTAATATTTGGTGAATTTGGTTTTCCAGAAATGGGTATTAAGGGAGCAGCCTTGGCATCGGTAATTGCTGAAGCTTGTGTGCTAGTGTTTTTTCTGGTTTATACTTTTAGAAAAACTCCTGTTAAAAAGTACCAGCTGTTTGTTTTTCCAAAGGTGGATAGAGAGTTGTACTCGCGATTGTTAAAAGTTTCTTTTCCAATGATGATACAAAATTTTCTGGCACTTTCATGTTGGTTTGTGTTCTTTTTATTGGTTGAGAAAATGGGAGAGAGGGAGTTAGCCATTTCCAATATTATTCGTAGTATTTATGTCTTGATAATGGTACCTGTGTGGGCATTTGCTTCTGCTGCAAATACTTTGGTTAGTCAAGTGTTAGGCGAGGGAGAACCTAAGGAGGTAATGCCGGTTATTTTCAGAACCGTAAAGTTATCGTTTTTAGCCGTACTGGCTTTGGTCGGAATTAGTTTAATAAGCCCGGAATTGGTGATATCGATTTATACAGATGAGCCAAGTTTGATTTTAGAAACCAAACCTGTTTTGTATGTTATTTTTGGTGCCGCTTTATTATTTCCTATTGCCATCACATTGTTCCAGGGGGTTTCAGGAACTGGCAATACTTTTCATGCCATGCTCATTGAAATAGTTGTGCTTGCATGTTACCTGGGAGGAGTTTATTTGCTGATTGAAGTCTTTCAATTATCCATTTCAGGGGTTTGGGTTTCGGAATATTTTTATGCTGGCTTTTTGGCTTTTGGATCCTGGTTGTATTTGAAATTTGCCAATTGGAAAGAGAGCAAGATATAGACTTTAGTAATATAGAATATTCTGAGTTAGGTTGTTTTAATCCTGCATCGATGTGATATATTTATACGTTGTTCTCATTCATACGTGGGTATATGAGTTCCTACCCTAGGTAGATGTGACTCTGACGTGGGTTGATTTGATCCAAACGCGCGTTTGGTTGACTCGAACATGGGAAAATATGAAGCTGACGTGCGTCAGAATCATTTCAACGCATTTTTAGCCCTATTTTTAGTCAATTTACAATAGCTTTTTCTACAAAAAGAGCATTAATTTCTTTAAAAATACCTCTAAAATCAGCAGTGATGTCATATTTTCCTGCGTACAGGTGAATTATTTCCATGTCAGCTTCATGTTTTCCCATGTCAGCTTCATGTTTTCCCATGTTTGCCTCATGTTTTTATGTGTTTGTGTCGAGTGCATCCTTGCCAAGAGAGAAAATATAACCCGTGATGGATTGTATTTATTCATAAGGAACAACAGCAGGCTGCCCAACTTTAAAATCATTAAATCGAGGACGTTCTTCGCCTGATAAACGGAAGGCTATAGACTGAAAATCGCTAGGAGCTTTTGGATAAAATGCCAAACGTAACTGTATGGTTTTGAATACAAGGTTTTCATTGTGTAATCGCACACCAAAACCTAATCCGTAGTAATAATCACCTTTAAAAATGTGTTTCTGATTACTGCCTATAATTCCAACATCGCCAAAAGTATAAAAGGCAAATTTAAAACCGCCAAGCATGTAAGGTGTAAAGGCTACGCTTTCCAAATTTAAACTTAGTTTTTGCTTTCCGATAACCTCTTCGCTTTTAAATCCACGAATACCATGTTTGTTATTAATCGTGATAAATTCTTCAGGAAATCTTCGGATACCCAAAGTGTATTTTAAATCTCCAAAATTACGGAATCTTAATGCACCTAATTTTCGTATCCGACTGAAGAATTTCGATTGGGCGATTAAGGTTCCCTGTTCAAAACGTTTTGAATTGAAAAATCCACCAATGGCTACACGATTAAAAAGATAACTTCTAGTTTTACGAATATAGCTTGCTTTTTGAAAATCAAAGCCCAAATACAATCGGTGTGAGTACTCTCGATCTTCGTAACCAAAATTCATTTGCGCCAAAAATCCATAAGGAATATCCTCGGTTCTACCAAAATTATAGATCAGGTTACTTTTGTAATATTGTGTTTGGCTGATACTGATTCCTCCAAGGTACAGGATGTTATTGTGGAAAAATTGATTTAGGTCAGGACCCGTTTCTGGCCTTTCAAAAAACTTTCTACTGGATATCCTTCCGGTAAAAAACATCTTTCGTCTGGCAAATAAATTTTTAGAGTCTAGCTTTATAGAAGTTCCATACCAAAGATTCCCATAATTAAAATCTAGAGGTATTTCGTTCCGAATCGGATCGTCGTCCATGATTTTATCCGATCGCATTGTTTTCGATAAGCTAAACCCACCTGCTCTTTTGGTGTTATAGGTATCAAAATCTCTTTCAAAATCAATTCCAATCACTGATTTTTCATATGTGTTTTCGTAAATTAAACTGGCGTCAATAAAGCTTCTTTTGATATTGCGAACCTTGTATCTCCCTGAATAACCAAACTTTTGATCTTCATCTCTATCGTAATGAAATTTGTTGCTGAACTCATGGCCAATGCCGTATAGGTTTCGGCTGTAAATTTCGAATTCAGTAGATAAGTTTGAACCAAGATCTACGTCAATCCCCCAGGAAAACTGATCTTTTACCCATAGTTGCAAATCAACAAACTTATTTGAGCCTTTTACAGGTATAACCCTAAAAAATGCATCTTTAATATAGTTTAGTTGTCTAATTAACCTTTCATTGTCAGCAAGTGTATAAGCATCCAGTTTATCTCCTTCGTTTAGATGTAACATTTTTCTTAAATGTCCACGTCTACTGGTATGATGTAGGTTGTTTCCAGCTCTTTCAATCCAGCTATTGGCAACTTTAGTGGTATCGTGCAGGCTAGAACCGAAAGGCTCAAGAACTCTTACCTCAATATTTCTGATTGTTTTTCCCTGATAAATAACAAAGGCAGTCTCACTACGTTCTGTTTTTATTGTATCGGTAGGTGAAATTTTATCGGGAGCTACAAAAAATAATTTGTAAAGTTCTTTGGTAAATTTGCGTTTATAAGCACCACGTTGTATTGCATGGTAGAATTTACTTCCGCTTTTATGGGAATCCTTTTTTCGTTCGTTTACGGTATCCATTAAAAATACGATAGTATCGCGTGAAATAATTATTGTACTATCTGGTAAATCTATATTTTTAATGGGGTTTACAAGGCTGTCTTTTTGAATATTCTGCTGTGCATTTGCAGAAGAAAAATAGCTTATAAGTATTACTATTAACAAACAATATGTTGCTGAACTTCGAATAGTATTTTAGTTTCAATGGTTATACTCTATTATCAAAGATAAATAAATTGAGATTCTATCGAAGGATCTATCAAGAATTATACCTTAAAAGATATTAATCCTGTTTTGAATTCTGAATTGTTGACAGTTTATCGCAGATGGCACTTGTTTTTTCTTCGGGCCAACTCCATTTTCCATCTTTTCTGAGTTCAGCAGATAGAATTTTCCCTTTAAATATTTCTAGAGTTTGGGTTGCAGCGCCAAAACCAAACCGTTTCATACTCAATTTATAATTTAGCTTGGAGTAGGGAATTCTTTCTTTTCCTTTAACGAAAATGAAATAGTAATAATTTATATGCAATTCTTGTTGTTGGTCATCAAAAGATATGGATGTAACAATTCTATTGCGTTTGAGCAATAATAAAAGTGAATACATTACAATTATAGCAGTGAAGTATACAAACTTAAATCCTACAAAGAATAGAAGTATAGCCACTAGTAGAATCAAGAGTGACAATTCTTTTCTAATTCGGTCCCATAGGGTGTATGATTCTTTAGATAATTCAAAGGTTTCCATGCTCAATTTTTTTGCATAGTTAGCAAAATAGCTTGCATTTATCAACACTTGAAGTTTAAAAATAAATTTATCTACTAAGTTTTTAGTAAATAAATTTGTCTACTAAAAATTTAGTACTAAGTTTGTAGTAGATTAATCTAAAAGTAAATGTTAAAATGAAAGAGTTGACCAAAGCTGAAGAACAAGTGATGCAGATATTGTGGGAATTAAAAGAAGCCAATGTTAGGGAAGTGGTTTCTAACTTTCCTGATCCAAAGCCAGCATATACAACTGTTGCAACAGTGATGAATGCCTTGGAGAAGAAGGGCTTTGTAGATAAAATCCCTGCGGGAAAGTCACATTTGTTCGCGGTTAAAATTTCGAAAGAAGATTATTCAGGTTTTAAAGCAGGAGCTTTGGTGAAAAACTATTTTAATGGCTCATTTTCCCGAATGGCATCCTTTTTTGCAAAGGATAATAAACTAAGCATTCAGGAGTTGGAAGAAATGATAAAGATTGCAAAAGCACAAATTGAGAAGGAGAAATAGATATGAATGAATTCTTCCATTATTTAATACAGTCCTCGGGAATTTTGGCAGCATTTTATGTCTTGTATTTCCTGTTTTTAAGAAACGAAAGGTTTTTTGCCGAAATTAGGTGGTTTCTAATGATGAGTATTGTGCTGGCTGTTTTTCTGCCTCTCGTAAAAATACCATATACAGTTCTTGTTGAAGCATCACAAGTAAATGTTTCAAGTGATTTATCTGTTGGTGATTGGATAGCAGGATCAATTCCTGAGGTAATGTCAGATAATAAAACGTTTTACAGTATTCCTGTGCTTTTAATGGGAATTTATTTAATGGTTTCATTGGTACTGTTGATAAGAAGCGGCATAAAGGTTTGGCAGATATGGAGTATGATTGTAGGGAAGGAGTTTGTAGAGAAGGATAACTGTAAAGTAATACTCCTTGATGAGAAAATACCTGCTTTTAGCTTCTTTGGGTATGTTGTGATCAACAGGGGAGAGTTCGAAAATGAAGAGTTGAGAAATATATTTATACACGAAAAAGTTCATGCACTTCAAAAGCACTGGATCGATCTGCTTTTGGTGGAAATATTAAGCATAATATTTTGGTTTAATCCATTTGTATGGCTTTTTCAAATCGCAATAAAACAAACGCATGAATTATTGGCTGATGACGGGGTAATAGCGCGCGGTTTCGGCATTGGACAGTATCAGGCAATTTTAATTAACCAATTAATGGGAGCCGAAGTGGTTGGATTAGCCAACAACTTTAATCACTCCATAAACAAAAAAAGAATGATTATGATGTCAAAAGAAAAAGGTCCAAAAATAAGGCGCTATAAATTACTGTTCATGATTCCGGTTGTAGCTGCTGTATTGGTTTTTAATATGAAAGCTATTAAAGTACATGCTCAAGAGGTTGAAATCGTGGAAATTCAAAATAGCGAAAAGGTTAAAATATCAGGTTTAATTTTGGCAGAAAATAATAAACCTACTGCAGGTGCTGCGATATTGGTTGAGAATAGCGCAGTAGGAACTGTAAGTGATTCGGATGGTAAGTTTGAACTTGAGGTAGCCAAAGATGCCAATATCAGAATATCTTTTATTGGTTTCCAGACCAGAAAAATGGCTGTTGAAGATTTCATTTTAAATGGCAATAAAGAGAACAATTACTTTTTAAAAATTAAAATGAAGTCTCAAAAAGGAGAGGTTTTACCTTCTGAAAGCAACGATTGGAGTTCAGCAGAAAAAGCAAAAAAGAATAAGTTTGATGAGAATGAGATTTTTGTGGTGGTTGAAGATATGCCTCAGTTCCCAGGAGGTAATAAAGCCAAGCTAGAGCATATTGCCAAAGCCATTAAATATCCTAAAGAAGCCATTGATAAAGGAATAAAAGGAGTTGTTTTTGTAAGATTTATTGTTTCTAAGAGTGGAAGTATAAAAGATGTAAAAGTAATACGTGGTGTACATCCTCTTTTAGATAAAGAAGCACTACGAGTAATAGAAGAAATGCCAAATTGGATTCCAGGGAAACAATATGGTAAAAAGGTGAATGTAGCTTATACTTTGCCTGTTAGATTTGGAACAAAAGGCAAAGGTGGCGTTGAGAAAGTAGCAGTTACCAAAAAGGATAATATTGTCTTCATCAATGGCAAGAAAGCTTATAATATGGTTGATGATATGCCTAAGTTTCCGGGAGGTCATTTAGAGATTCAAAAGTTTCTTGCAAGAAATACCGTTTATCCTAAAGAAGCTCAAGAAAAAGGAGAACAAGGAAGAGTGTTTGTTTCTTTTATTGTGAGTAAGGATGGAATGGTTAGTGATCCTAAAATTGTAAGAGGTGTTTCACCTTCGCTTGATAAAGAGGCAATTCGAGTTGTGAATTCAATGCCTCAGTGGGAAGCGGGAAAACAAGATGGCAAACCTGTTAATGTTATTTATACAGTTCCAATCAACTTTAAATTAGGGAAGGGCAATGATGCTTCAATCCAAATAGAAAAAGTGAAGAGTGAATAGCATATCAAACTCAAGTTTGAATCTTTAATTCAGCATTGAATGCCTTTGTGAAATCAAAGGCATTTTTTAGTTCGCATTGTATCTAAAGCAGTCGGTGGTGTGATCATTAACCATGCCTGTTGCCTGCATAAAAGCATAGCAAATGGTTGGTCCAACAAAATTGAAACCTCGTTTTTTTAAATCCTTACTCATGGCAGTAGCTTCATCGGTAAGAGCAGGTACTTCAGACAGGTTTTTCCATGCATTCTTAATGGTTTTTCCATCTGTAAAGCTCCAAATGTACTTGTCGAAACTGCCAAACTCAGCTTGAACTTTAAGAAAAGCCTTGGCATTTTTAATTGCCGAGTTTATTTTCAGTTTATTCCGGATGATGCCTTCATTTTGAAGCAGTTCTTCTACCTTTTTTTGATCGTATTTGGCCATAATGTTCGGATCGAAATTATCAAAAGCCTTGCGGTAGTTTTCTCTTTTTCGAAGTACAGTAATCCAACTTAAACCCGCCTGAGCACCTTCCAAAATCAAAAACTCGAATAACATTTGATCATCATGGAGTGGCATACCCCATTCATTATCGTGATAATCGCAATATAGAGGATCGTTGCCTGCCCACTCGCATCTTACTTTTCCCATTTCTGTTGTTTTTAAGAATCTTTCTAAAGATAGAAAGAGATTTTAAGGATCAAATTAAGCATAAGGGAAAAATTGACAAGCCTTCGGGAATAATTAACAATGAACGAAGCGTAAAGTTTTGGCATATTTGTACACAGACTTATAGGATTAGTAATATTTAAGATTGGAATGATGAAAGCAATAGAAAATGCAAAGGAATTAGAGAATTTACTCAAAAAGGATCATGCTATATTATTAGATTTTTACGCCGAAACTTGTCCACCATGCCAGGCAATAATGCCAATTGTAGATAAGTTAGCAGGAGATTACGAAGGAAGGGTTGAGTTTCACAAGATAGATGTGCATAAGTTTCCCGATTTAAGAACCAAGTATCAAATTGGTAGTATTCCTGCATTACTTTTTGTAAAGAATTCCAAAATTCTGGATAAATCGGTTGGCGTAGTGCCCGAATCAGCATTGGTAGATAAGTTGGAGAGCTTAATAAAGGCATAATATATATGCAATTGGAATGATATAAAAAGTGCTGTTAACACTATGCAAATCGTGTATAACAGCACTTTTTTAGAATAATATCGAAATTGTTTTTTGTTTAGAACTCTAGTGACATTGCAAAATCAACAGCTACTTTTTTACCACGTTGAGAACCAGGTTTCCAATCCTTCATTTTGGAAGCAATTATTTTCGCTGCTTCGGCAGCCACTTTATTTGATTTTTTCAAAATCTGAATATTGCTCACGTTTCCCTTAGGAGTTACAGTAAATCCAATAGTAGCACTACCTTCTAACTTTTTACCTTCGAAGAAGAAGCTCTCCTTGATATTCGCAGATTGTTTTTTTACATGTTGTGCCAATCCGTAAAATCCTTGTGGATATTGCGGCATTTCCTCTACAATATAGAATACAGGTTCATCCGATTTTTTCATTTCTGGAGCTGGTGGTGGCGGTGGAGGAGGAAGCATTTCGCCTGCTTTTTTCAACTCTTTGGCATTAATTTCAATCACTTCTCGTTTCATAATGAAATTCACCTCCATTGGCTTATTGGTTTCTGGAAGGATTGCCCTGGTAGCATCTGTTTGGTATCCAACAAAAGAAGCTACAAATGCAACTTTAGATCCTGCAGGTATTTCAATTTCGTACTTTCCATGTCTGTCTGTAACCGTGCCTAAAGTACTGCCTTTTAATACCACAGAAGTTCCCGGCATAGGATTTCCATTCACATCTTTTACCGTACCTGTTACTTTAATTGCTTTTTGTTGGTCTTTTTTATCATCAGAATCAATTGCTTCCATGATAAAATCTTGCTTAAAATAACCAGAACCTGTTTCAGTGGATAAAGTGTTGGATTTTTGTTCATACCCAGGATGTATGGCAATTAAACCTCCACTTTCACCTACTGGCTTTTCAAATTCATATTTACCATCTGCATCAGTAATGGTTCCATGCGTACTTCCTTTTAGTATGATGGAGGCACCCTGAATAGGATTTCCATGCTCATCTTTTACTGTACCTTTAATTTTTGCAGAAACTTTTTTAGAAACTTCATTATTCTTAGAACTAATATTTACATAATTTTCTCTTTCTTTATTTGATGGAATGTATGCAAACCTGGTATTTGTTGAAAATGCTGTCTTTGATTCTCTATTCGCATTAATAACCTGTATTTTTTTATCATCTTTTGCTTGGATGATAAATGGTGAATCAGATTTAGTTACTTCAAAATATGCCGCGCCTGAAAGTGATATTTCTCTTTTGGTAAAATCAATTGGATAGCTCATCTCAGAATTTTCTTGTATGAAAACCTTACTTCCATCTGGTAGATCTACTTTATAGTTTTTTCCTTCAGGAACTGTAACTGTTATGGTTTCTTCCATTTTTTGTTCCTGAGCTTGTACTTTGTACTCAGGCTGAGCAAACGAGTACATCAATAATGTCAATACCGGCAGAAGCCAAATCATTCGGTACAATTTTCGTTTCGAACATTTTTCTTTCGTCATCATTTTAAATCGGGTTGGGCCGAGGGCAAAATTCAGGTGATTGGCTAGGCCAATTACCTTTGTGCCCATTAGCTGGTTAATTAATATAGCCTGATACCTGACAGGTGATTGGCCCCGGGATAATACACCTTTGTCGGCCAGGTATTCATGGTTTTGTTTAATTGCACGTTCAAACAACCATATAAATGGGTTGAACCAAAAAAACACTGTTAACAGCTCTATAATGAACAAATCGATCCAATGACGCTCTTGAATGTGCACCTTTTCATGAGTTAAAATGTCATTTATCTCGTTTTGTTTAAAATATTCGGGATGAATTAAGATCCTGTTAAAGAATGAGAAAGGCATTTTATAAACCGTATTCTCATGCAACAGGTAATCGTCTATTTTCTTAGGAGTAGTTCTAAAAATAATCTGTATGGGTTTCCACGATTGAATCAGCAATCGAAGAAGAACCAAGGCAAAACCTATACTGTATACTGCCAATAGAATTCCCCAAATACTGATTGAGGAATCTTCAGGCTGCTGAACGATGGTGTTTGCAACATCACGCTGAAACTGATCTGCATATTCAGAGCTTTGCATTACTGCTGGAGCTTGCATTAACACTTCATACTTAAGGGGAAATGCTGCACAGATTATGGCCAGAACCACACTTGCCAGTAGAAAATATCGATTGGCCTTAAAGTGGGTTAAATTGCGTAACAACAACCAGTACAGAACATACATGATGCCTATGCTGACCGATGCTTTTATCAGAAAGTCAAAATAAACATTCATACTATTCGTTTTTGTTGTTGTCTTGTTTCATTTCTTCTTCGGCTTGTTTCATGATATTTTCCAAGTCGGAGATGTCCAAGTCGTTTTCGCGGGCAAAAAAGCTTGCCATTTTCGGAAACGAACCATTAAAGTAATTACGTAAGAGCGACGAGAATTGTACTTTGGTATAATCAGTTTTACTTACCATGGGGGTAAACAATTTTGTGTTGCCCACTTTGCGGTGTTTTACAAATCCTTTCTTTTCCAACACACTTAATACGGTTGCCACAGTGGTGTATGCAGGTTTCGAATCTTTAAAGTTTTCGATTACTTCTTTCACAGTTCCATCGTGTAACTGCCATAAAATCTGCATGATTTGTTCTTCTGCTTTGGTAAGTGATTTGATATCCATATACAATTTCGATTATAATTCTACTACAAATATAGTAGAATGATTTTTAAATCCTACTATTTTTATAGTAAAAGTTCTATTTTAATAGTAAATCAGTATGAAATAGTGGAAAAGTAGAAAGGTAGAATGGTTGAAAAGTAGAATAGTTTAATGGTGTATAGGGGTGATTAGAGAATTTTGCTCTGTAGGAGCAAAATCTTTGTAGCCCAGGGTAAATGAGTGAAACGAATGCCACCCTGGGTAATGATGATTGGTTTAATTGTCGCGACTTGATATCCTTATTTAGGTATTATGGAGTCCTCGCGACGGGTAAAGTCCAACAGTTGAATAAAATTAGGTTTGGTGTTTCAACTTCTATCAATAAGAATAAAAGCCTAATTTACTATTCTGGATAATAGTAGGTAGAGATTGCATTAATGCAGTCTTTACAAATTGGAATAAACGAATTTGATTGTTAAGAATAATTGAAAAATCAAATTTCATTGTAATTAACCTCAACCCCTAACCCCTTCTCCTCAAGGAGAAGGGGAATAAAGTCCGTTGTGTTTTTAACTTTAGTTGAAGTATTCACATAGCCATTTCCCTCTCCTCGAAGGAGAGGGATTAAGGGTAAGGTGCAAAAAAAAAGGGGACACCCGCGGGCATCCCTTTCATCAACATCTTATATTTTATCGAATTACTTCTTCGTTTTCTTTTCAACCACTTCAACCAGGTTGATATCGAAAATTAAGGTTTCATTCGGACCAATTTTTTGGTTTCCTCTTTCTCCGTAAGCCAGGTTAGCAGGTACGAATAATTTCCATTCCGATCCTTCAGGCATTAGCTGTAATGCTTCGGTCCAACCTTTAATTACACGGTTTACACCAAAAGCAGTAGTATCGCCACGCTCTTTCGAGCTATCGAAAACAGTACCATCAATTAAAGTTCCGTGGTAAACACATTTAACACGATCGGTTAGTTGGGCAACTTTACCAGTGCCTTCTTTAATAATTTCGTATTGCAATCCGCTTTCGGTTTCTATTACTCCTTTGCGAGCTTTATTTTCTTCCAAGAACTTTTTTCCTTTGTTCAGGTTGGCTAATCCTTCCTCTTTTTTAAGAGAGTCTTTTTTTGCCTTTTGCTTTTCAAAAATCGTTCTTAAATAGATATCGGCACTCATTTTTGTAAAATACGATTTGCCATATGCCAACTCGTTTAGAAAGCCTTTGTAGAAAATATCCTCGTTTAAATCTTCGAACTGATTCTTTCTAAACTCCACATATCTTTCCGACAGTTTTGTTTTGGCAACAGCTTTGGCAAACTCAACCATAGCGGCAGTATCCATTTGGAAAGGCATGCGCTCGAAACTTTTCTTGTAGTTATCCGCTTCGATATAACCCAATGCATAGCTAACACTATCCACACTATTTTTAAACTTTAATTTACCCGATCGAGGTACTTTGTTACATGCACTAAAACATACAATAACAGCTAAAAAAGCAAGAATGATACTACTTCTTTTCATGTGTTTAAATTTTATTTAGGGATTAAAACTTGAATTTTTACTCGCCTGTAACTCGATCAGTAAATCAATAATAAATACTCATTTATTACAGGCGAAGCGAATTTACAATTTTGAGGGAAAATTTAAAAATTCATTTACAAGGCTCTTTGTGTGAGAATATTATTTTAAGATTTTTTAACATTATGGTGTTAATTAAAATGCTTAGCTTTAATTATACTATTGTAAATCAATAGTTGTAAGTAAAATTTTTTAATCATTAGTCTTAAGCGCGCTAGCAATATTGCCTGCGGACAATATTGCATACAGACTATCCTCTCATTACTTCTTTACACAGAAGTTACTACCCAAATTTTATTTAAAACTTTAATTTGTTATAAAATGGACGAAGAAAAGGCTTTGGAAGTACTAAAGCCAACAATTTCGGCAATTCCTAACGATAGGGTGATTGCAATTACCGTTCCTGTAAATGTTTTGGTTCGTGAAACCTACGACACGGTAAGATGTGCTCGCGTTGATGCTGATGCTTTGGCAACCATTAATTATACGTCGGAAAAAACGGATAATTTGGAGCAAAGAGCAGGTGCATGTCAGGAGACCGAGTCGCTTTGGTTGGAAGAAAACCACTGTGCCAATAATGCCGAGGAAGATTGGGCAGCTTTAAGAGAGCAGCTTAACGAGGCAAAGTTCGACACCATTCATACTTTTAAGTATGCTTATCGAAATGATAAGAGTGTGTTGGATGCCATTTCGGATATTGACGATGGAAATACCCATGCCGATTCCTTGCAAGATGCAAGCGATTTGGTAGTGTTGGGAAGAAAGCATCCCGAGCCATTGCAAGCCATTAACTACGACCTTACCAAATTGGATGATTTGGAGAAGTTGGGTGTTGATGCCTCTAACGCACTGGCCATTGCCAACGAAAATCGTTTAAGTGGTAGCGAGGCCAAATTGTTACGCGATAAATCATACACCTATCTTAAAGAAGGGCTGGATGAGTTACGCGCAGCAGGCAAATATCTTTTCAGAAAAGATGAAAAGAAGCTGAAACGCTACCAGAGTAAGTATTGGAAAAAAAAGAATTCCGAATACCGAAAAGCAGAGGTAACAGCAGACCAAGAAAGTTAGTTTTCTGTTACAATGTTATGAGCTCCACCTGCAAGTGGAGCTTTTTTTTGTAATATTTAGTAAAGTAAAAAGTCTTGTATCCCAGTATTTACCGATCCGAGTCAAGAAAATAGCGTCCTAGTCACTAAAATAGTCGTCTTGTCACTCAACACCCCATCCGAGTCAACAGAATACCCGTTTGAGTCACTCATATACCCATCCGAGTCACTAAAGCAGCCGTCTGAGTCAACAATATACCCATCTAAGTCATGAATATACCCATCCGAGTCAGACAAGGTAGCAATAATCTTGACTCGCACCAGTGTTTTAATGACTAGGAGCATGAAATAATTGATTCGGTCGATTAAATCTTATACTTAGACAGGAAAATTTATGACTAGCTCACTCGTAGGATGAACAAGAAGGTAATTGTATTGATACAAGAGGTTGTTTATTTATAATAATTCTACAAAAAGTTTCATGAAAAGATAAAGGTAGGATAAATGGGAATTGTTAAATTTAGTGCTCATTCTACAACTTAATGATAATGTATTTGGTCCCATACCATAAAACTCTTATTAAATCACCTTACAGTAGCGATGAGGTAAAAAGAATCATTTCAGGGCTTATTAATGATGATCCGAAATCTAATAGCTTGATGAAATGGTTTATAGGAAAGAGGTTTGAGGGAGAAGTGGGAGAAGAATCATTCAGGATAGAGGAAAATCAAACTGCATTAAATCACTTCACATTAGTTGTGAAAGGAAATATGAAACGAAATGAAGGAGGCAGTGCCATAGAATGTAAATTCAAATTAAACACACATGTCTGGATATTCTTTACATTTTTAAGTGCAGTGATTGGATTAATGAATGCTGCAGCCTATGTGATATACATGTTTACAGGTACATCAAAACCTACTTTCTTCTCGATATTTGGAATGATATTCTTCATTTATGCATTGTATTTGCTAGCGTTTCAAATTAATTTATACAGAAGTAAGAAAATGTTAAAAGATCTATTGGCCTAAATGAAGTTCAAGTTTAAAAATATCATTCTGCTTGTAGTGGCTTTATTAGCTATTTTGTGGTTGTATAGATTTTTTGATGGCAGACATAATGAAGTAGAAAATAGATTGTGGAAACAAACAATTGAAAGAAACCGATTTGAGGATTATTTTCGATTTGCATTGAAGTACAAAGACTCTAAATATTTAAATGTTGCTTTTGATTCATTAACTGCAACTTTAAATCATGATAGCATTTGCTTAGCTGTTTATAATCAAGCTATATATGTACCATCTTTTCATGAATATAATCTATCTGTTGAATTTTTGAATCCATATGATAACCTTGGTAAAATAACTAAACGAAATGTATTTAATATTTCAATATTAAAGGGAGATCATGTATTGATTGAAGGTGTAAAGTTGGATCTTGTTAACTTAAAATCTGAGTTGGAAAAATTTCTTAGAAATCCTAAGAATGAAAATTATTTATCTGAGAAGAGGGTTAGAATTATAAAAGAATTAGGAAGAAGAGAAATATCGAGAGGATTAATTTGGATATCAGGTGATTTTAACCCAATTGGTACCTCCCAAACCACATCATGGAGAAAGTATTTCGAAATATATTGGAAAGTTCACACAATCATTGATGAAATGAGACATGAATCAGCATTGTTAGAATATGGTCAACCATTTGAAAAGTTATCTAAGAATGAGCAACAGTCTATAATTAAACTTGTTGGTTTGGTGTGTGTGTTTGAATTTAAATGTGATTAATAATACTTTCTTCAATTGCAGAAAGCTAAAATTATAAGGTAGTTAGGTGTTAAATAAATAAAATTTGGAAGGATGAGAAAGCTATTACTTTTTATAATTCTGACACTAAATTATACAATTGGATTTAGTCAAAACCAGAATGAAAAGGCTTCTGTTGACAAAAGTCAGAAAACAATTTCAGTAGCTACATATAAACTTTTTCCAACTGATAATATATGGACCTTTCTTAAATTGAACACACGGAATGGAAGAATTTGGCAAGTACAATTTGATGTAACGAATGATAATCGCTATCAGACGTACTTAAACTTTGTACCTCTTGCTGTTGGCGAAAAGGAAATAGATGAAAGATTTACTCTTTACCCAACTCAAAATGTATATACTTTTATCCTACTTGATCAGATAGATGGAAGAATGTGGCAAGTTCAATGGTCAAAGGAATCTGAAAATAGGGGTATTTTTCCTATAAAATAGAGTTTCAATTGCTAAAAGAAGTTTGTTAGGAATAGAGATTGAATAGTACATGAAAAAAGTAATATTAATAATAGGGTTGTTCTTATTGTTTTCCTGTAGAAATAATGACTGTTACATTGAAGAATCTTTGATATTTCTAAATCAAATAAAAAAAGAATTTAATGATAAATCTGGTCTGTTTTTAATTCATTCATATGGGGCATATCTTCCACCAATTATCACAAGTCAGGATTTGGAATCAGAGTTAGCCATGTATTTGGGAAAAGATGTTCGGAAAATAATAAAAGAGCAGAAAAAATTGTGTGAGAATTTTGAAAATCAAATGCTAATCGCAGAAAACCAAATTCCAATAAAAGAGTTTCATTTTTTTTATAGAGGAGATGAAAAGTAAAAATCTTCCCTTTTGGGAGAATTTGGTTGAAAAATATAATTGTGTTTCCGGTATTTCTATCCCGATTTTTTCAGAGGATTACAAATATGCCTTTGTATATGAATATTCAATGTATGGCAGAGTAAATGGTGGAGGTTCATGCAGATTATATCGAAGAGAAGGGGAAAAATGGTTGTTGGAGAAGACTTTTAATGAATGGATAAGTTAGGGAGACTCCACTTTTAATTGGAGTTTTTCTGATTATGAATAATCACAAGAAGAATAAAATAAATACTAATAAATGAGAAACCTATTACTACTAATTGCCCTATTAACTTCATGCAATGTTTTTGCGCAGAATAAACAAGCAACACTTTATCTTAGAAATGGTGAAGTATTGAAAGGTCTGGCCAGAATGAAGGCAGATCAAACCGTAAAGTTCAGAAAGGATAAGGAAAGCGAACCAGTGGTTTATAATTTTCGAACTCTGAAGGGCTTGAAAATAAACAAAACTCTGTCCAAAAGGGAGGATGTAATTTTACTTGGGAGTTTTACCACTTATAATAAGGATTTCTACACTTTTCACTACAAAATGATTAAAAAGAAAAGGTATACGACAAAACCCAAGTTGTTGCGATTACTTGTTGATGGCAAAATGGCATTGTATAGCGAAGTTTCTGCAGGAGGACCGCGGATGAGTTCATCAGGAATGCCTATGGGGGGAACTGCAGGTGCACCGGTTGAACGATTTTACATCTGTAATGAGAACCAAGACTTTGTTACTTACTTTTTGAGTGATGGTGGAGGAATTGGAAAAAGCTTTAAGAAGGCAGCTTTGGCCGTATTTAAAGATTATCCGAAAATAGCTGATCGGATTAAAGACAAAACCTACAAGAGACGTGATATAGTTGAAATGTTTGAGGATTTTAATCGAATTTATGGAGCCCCTTAATTACCGCAAGTCTGTGACTTGATGTGACAATGGCACAATGTAAAAATATACTTAAGTCAGCATAGATTTTACATTGCATAATAAAGGACAAAGAAATTAATAATACTTGAATAGCCACAAGTCACAGACTTGCGGTAGTTAGTAGACCAAATCATAAAAAAATGACAAGCAAAACAAAATTACTACCATTAATACCGGTCCTTTGGGCCAGTGTGTTCGATATTTTTATTACCACAGTTTATCAGCCAAAAGAATATTGGCAAGGCAATTTGGATATTGCTACTGAGGGCAATCCCATAGGTGCTTTGTTCATGAAGCATCATGTTTCGGGATTGTTTGTGATATCAGGTATTTGGTTGATTTTAATTGTGCTTTTAGGATACCATCTGCCAAGGAAATTCTCAAGGGTATTTTTACTTTTTGCACTCATCGCACACAGCTTTGGAGCATCTACATGGTTAAGCATGCATTGGGGATTTACAAGTACGATGCTTTTTATTCTATTGAATAGTGTTTTGTATCTGGCCATTGATGAGTACGTGAGGAAAGTAGAAGTGTTGCGAACAATAAAGCGACCTAAACCAAATCAGATTTGATTTTAGCAGGAAATAGCTTGTAAAAACGGTATCATAAAACAATTAAAAATGAAGATCATATTAACTTTAATATTACTTGCATTGGGAATGGCATCTTATGCCCAATCTGTGGATATGGAAGGGTATTGGGTAGCGGTTAAATCTAAACCTATAAAAAACAAATGGCCAATAAGTCCTATGGATGGTTTGGTTATAGGTTTTAAGGGCAAGCAGGTTGAGATGAGACATGTATATAGTGATTCAATTTTTAAATTTCCTTTAAAGATTAAAAAGGAAAAAATGTTTTTTCAGGATTCACTGTTTGGTAAGCTAAAGCATCTGGATTCAGATAGTATGCTAATTGATTTTGATGGTAAAATGAGGGTTAAATTTAAGCCATTAGCAAAAGGATGGACCATTGATGAGAGTTTGGATTTTAATGAATCTACAGATTGGATTTTTTCATATAATGGGCATGAAAAGAGATTGAAATTATTGCAGAAGCCTTGGTTTTACAGTTCTGATACTGGAATGAAACTTTGCATTGTGCAGTGGTCCCGAGAAAAATACAGGAGTGTAAATATGGAAAAGTGGAATGTGATAAGTTTTAATAATTATCATCTTTTTATTAAATCAACAGGACAGTTTGAAGATGAAATTTATCAGGTAAAATCTTATCTTGGAGACACCATATTGTTAAAAGATTTAACTTATTCTGATACATCTGAGGTCAGATTGGTTAAAGAAAAAAGTATTTCTCAAAGCGAAAAAGAAGGAATCATTAGGAAGTTGCAAAATAAGAAATGGAACACATATCATTTAATAAGCAAGGCAACATCTATGATAGGAGCTAGTGATGAAGAAGAAATTACTGGATTCTATGTAATGGATACCACACTTCTAAAGAAAGAATCATTGGAGAATAATAGGCTGTCGTTTGTGTTTACAGATAGTTTCACCTATAAAATTTATGAGGATGATACTGTCGTACGGAGTGGGAATTGGAGGTTGTCAAATAATGGTGCGCAGATAATTTTGGATGCTGGTTATATGCCTTACGATTATATTGATATAATAAAAATACAATCGGACTCTATTACAATTGGTAAAAATGATGAATTTCATGTAGATGGAAATAGTTTTATAGAATACTATTATAGATTGAGGTTGAAAAAAGAATAAGTTAGAGTAGATTGAAAAGAACTAAATACTTTAAATTAGTAAGATCAACAAAACCTATGAGTATGATACCAAAAGAAGATGCCACAAAAAATCCTTTTGCACATGTAGTGATCCTTATTGGTATACTTTACCTTACGATTGCTTGTACCGATGAAAAACCGGAAGATGATTCTTTAGGTGAGGCATATAAATCGCTGCAAGGAGAATGGCAATGGATAAAAACCGAAAGTCCACGCACACGAAGCGAATTTACGCCAGAATCAGAAGGATACCAGGAAAGTATTGTGTTCAAAACAAACGATACGGTGGAGTATTATAGGGATGAGGAATTGAGTTACAAGTATCCATACAAACTAAAATACAGGATAGATAACTCGATGGATGCCAATAGTGATTCTACATTGGTTTTGGTCATCAATAATGGAACAGAGTCTTACTTTTCTACCGAAAATGATAGCTTAATCATCAACCAATCTTATGTGGATGGGCCTGTTACTTACTATCAAAAGAAAAACTAAAAAAGAGAAATACGTGAGAAAAATAGATGCGGTGCTTTGGGATTATGACGGAACTTTGGTGAATTCAGTTCCTAAAAATATTGATACGACCATTCAAATTTTATCTGTTGTTGCTCCTCGATTGACCAATGGAAATTTACCCGATTGTTTAAAAACCGAAGAAGCTTACCATATTGCAAATCATCAGGCAAAAAACTGGCAGGATTTGTATGTGAACTATTATGGCATGACCGAAGAAGAGATGTTGGAAGCAGGACCGCTTTGGACCGAATTTCAATTGAAAAATACTACTCCGGTTGATTTGTTTTCAGAAATAGAACAAACCATAAAAGCCATTGATTTGCCACAAGGTATCTGCTCGCAAAATTCATCAGAGAATATTATGGGAGTTTTGAATAAGTACCAGATATCTTCGAAAATGAACGCCGTAATTGGCTACGATGATGTACCCAATAATATGCAGAAACCTTTTCCTTTTGGTGGAATTAAATGTTTAGAGCAAATATATGACAGGCTGGAAAATAAAACCATTGTCTATGTAGGTGATCATGAAGGAGATGTGGAGTTTGCTAGAAATATTGAAAGGGAGCTTTGCGAGAATAGCAAGGTGATAGCTGTGACTGCAATGTATAGTGGAGCCAATACAAAGAAGTGGAAGTATCAGCCTGATTTTGAAATCACGAAACCTAGTGAACTGCTGGAAATATTAAAGCAGTAAGCAAATACGTTTAACCCAAACCTATGACTGACATTGGTATTCATAGTATTTAAATAGAATAAAAGAGAGGTTAGTAGGCAAAAATGATATACCATGAAAAAAGATATCTTACCAGTAGTAATAGAACAAATCTTCACTAAAAATAAAGAACAAGTTTGGAAAGCCATAACCAACCCAAATGAAATGCGGAAATGGTTCTTCTCTGAAATGCCGGACTATAAGGCCGAAGTTGGTTTCAAAATCCAGTTTAATGTTGATGCTGGAGAAAGAGAGTTCATGCATTTGTGGAAAATTACCGAAGTTGTTCCATACGAGAAGCTGGTTTGCCAATGGGAATATGAAGGATACGACGGTGTGGCCATGGTGAGTTACGAACTGTTCGAAGAAAATGAAGTCTGCAAAATAAGAGTTACAGCAAGTGGAATAGATACCTTCTCAGATGATGTTCCGGAATTCAGAAGAGAGAGTTGTGAAGGTGGCTGGAAATATTTTATCAATCAGAGATTAAAGGAGTATTTGGAGGAATAATGAAGGTACTGATACAAAATCTTGGTAGATTGATATTATTTGTTCTTCTAACCATTATAACGCAAATAGGCGGATTGATCTACTTAATTGGCATTGTTTTAAGTAACAGAATTAAGTTTGCCTTTTGGGGTAAAAAACTAGTGGTTTTTATAGTTTTATATGTCACAGCAAGTTTTCTGATTGTTCCTTTTGTTGCTCCATGGTTTGGAAGGGAGAAGATTAGAAATAATGATAATTTGCAAGCTGCAAGCTTTGCAACAGTATTATTGAATCGCAACTATGTTACTCCCGAAACCCATGAGTTTTTGCAAAATATTTCACGCAACCTGGCTGAAAAGAAACCAGAAGTAAAAGCTCGGTATTTGGATGCTTGTTTTCCATTTTTTGATGGTTTTCCTTTGTTACCACATTTGAGTCATAATGATGGCTGTAAGGTTGATTTTAGTTTGGTATATGAAGATATCAATGGACAAATCGTCAATAAAAGCAAGTCGATAAGTGGGTATGGAGTATTTGAAAATCCGTTAAGGAATGAGGTTGATCAATGTAAAGATTGTTTGCAAAAAGGATATTTTCAATATGATTATCCAAAATATTTGACTTTTGGAAGAATTAATGATGATTTAAAGTTTTCTAAAAGTGGAACCAATGCTTTAATTGAAGCAATTTTAAGTCAAAGAAAACTCACTAAAATGTTTATTGAGCCGCATTTGAAGCAGAGACTCAAATTAGAGGATAAAAGAGTTAGGTTTCATGGCTGCCGATCGGTAAGACATGACGATCATATTCATGTTCAGATAAATTAAAAAATCCGGGTCCCCACCCGGATTTCAAATCTAACCACTAAATTTAACCTAAATCTAATCTATGAAAAAAACTTTTAAGGCTTTTTACAATACAAATATATGATTGCTTACAGCGAACTGGATTAAGCTGATGTTAAGTAATTATAACCTTATCGTTTGATACCATTATAACAACGAAAAATCCCGAACGGGCGTCCGGGATTCTCTCTAACCACTAATTACTAACCTAAATCTTTAATCTATGAAAATACTATCTTTTGTAGTACATTACAAAGGTATGGCAAGAATCGGTTAAGACCTGAGAATAAGTGTTAAAAAACCTTAAAGGAGTTTGATCTTCAGGTTGATAGTAATGGAAAGAGGAGCTGTAAGTCTTTATTTCTGTGATGTTCAAAGAATTTCTATTTAAAAATATTTTTTAATTGAAACATAGAACTTTAAAAGATTTCTTACGACAATCCTAAATTTCTCTTTAAAACAGTAGTTTCCATAGCTCATTTTATTTATCTAAATTAGGCCTTGTTAAAACCAAACCAATTCCAAACCTAGACTATGAATGAATCGTTACTGAAAGCCTTAATGAGACTTTTTGCCATTATTGTGGATGAGCAAAAGTTGGGATTCGAAACAGCAGCACGTGATGTTGTTGAAGTATGGCTTCAGAAACAGTTTAGTAAGGAGTGGACCGAGAAATATCTACAGGATTTTGAGCGATACTTAAGAGACTCACATTGTGATGAAACGGGTGAGGTTTGCTCTGTAAACAAGCATCCACAGGTAAAAGATGTTTGTGAAAAATTAGTAGAGGAAGTAGAGCAGGAGCAGAAGGTTTGGATCATGCTTCAATTGCTTGAGTTTATTGATGAAACAGAATATACAGGTCATGATGAATTGGATTTGGTAAAAACCGTTTCAAAAACCTTTAATATTCCCAAAAAAGAGTTCGAATTAAGTCGACAATTTCTGATTGGCGATGAATTTTCTATACCGTTCAACGAGCATCTTTTATTAATTGATAATAATGAGGAGTGGTCGCATGAGGTGGTGAAACATATCCAGAGTGAGAAGCTTCGAGGAAGGATTTTTGTTCTGCATTTGGAAAGCACCAATACCTTCCTGATGAAATATTTTGGAGAGTACAACCTTTTCTTGAACGGACACAATATTAAAGTTGATAGGGCTTACATTCTATCCTATGGCTCGGTTATTCGAAGTCATAGAATTGATCCGATCTATTATTCCCAGATTTCTTCCATTTTTATCGAGAAGAAAAACCTATCCGATCTTCAGTTTATTGCAAAAAATATAGAGTTTAAGTTCCCTGGTTCCAATAATGGGATTCATCCGGTTAGTTTGGAAATGAATTCAGGACAATTGGTAGGCGTGATGGGAGGTAGTGGTACCGGAAAATCAACCTTACTAAATGTATTGAATGGGAATTTATCCCTGCGTCAGGGGAATATCTATATCAATGGTTATGATCTTCATTCGGATAAAGAGAAACTCGAAGGGGTTATTGGATATGTTCCTCAGGATGACTTATTGGTTGAGGAGCTAACGGTTTACGAGAACTTGTATTTTAATGCCAAGCTTTGTTTTGATGGCACTTCGGATGAAAAAATTGAGGAAATCATTGACAAAACCATTGAGGATTTTGATTTGGTTGAAGCCAGGGATTTAAAGGTTGGTGATCCGATTAATAAGGTTCTAAGTGGGGGACAAAGAAAACGATTAAATATCGCATTGGAGTTAATGCGTGAACCTTCGGTGCTTTTTGTTGATGAACCTACTTCAGGTTTATCGAGTATGGATTCCGAGAAAGTAATGCTTCTTCTGAAACGTCAGGTTTTAAAAGGCAAATTGGTGATTTGTAACATTCATCAACCTTCTTCTGATATTTTTAAGCTTTTGGATAAGCTAATCATGATGGACCAGGGAGGGAAGGTAATTTACTTTGGAAACCCCATTGATGCAGTTGTTTATTTTAAAACTCAATCGCATTACGTAAAGGCCGATGAAAGTGAATGCTTGACATGTGGTAACGTGAACTCCGAACAGATTTTGCGAATTGTTGAAGCCAGGATGATGAACGAATATGGCAAGCAAATTCGTAAGCGTAAAAGAAATTCTGATGATTGGTATGAACTCTATAAAGAGAATATTGAGAAGAAAAACAGCGTACATAAGCCAGGTAGAAAAAAACTGATTCCCAAGAACTTTTTTAACATTCCAAAGCGTTGGGAGCAATTGAAAATTTACCTTTCAAGAGATTTTAAGGCCAAACTGAGTAACAGGCAGTACATGCTGATTACTTTGTTGGAGGCACCTCTTTTAGCCATTATTTTGGGATACTTTACCAAGTACATTAGTGGTTCTGAATCTCATCATTTGGACTATGTATTTGCCAAGAATGAAAATATTCCTTCTTTTATTTTTATGGCAGTGGTTGTTGCCTTATTCCTCGGCTTGATTATTTCGGCAGAAGAAATTCTTCACGACCGAAGAATGATGAAGCGTGAAAAGTTTTTGAATTTGAGTCGATTGAGCTATCTAAACTCCAAGGTCATTATCTTGTTGATCATTTCGGCCATTCAGAGTTTTCTATTTGTTATTCTCGCCACCTATATTTTGGAAATTAAAGGCTTAACCTGGGAGTATTGGTTAATCTTGTATACAGCTTCGGCATGTGCCAATTTAATCGGTTTAAACCTGTCAGCAGGATTAAATTCTGTAGTGGCTGTTTATGTATCCATACCTTTTATTTTGGTTCCACAATTGTTGTTCTCGGGAGTTATTGTAAGCTTTAATAAATTGCATCCTGCCATTACAACGCAAAAGTATGTTCCAATTGTTGGAGATTTAATGACTTCGCGTTGGGCTTACGAGGCTTTGGTAGTTGAGCAATTTAAAAATAATCAATTTGAGAAGCAGTTTTTTCCATACGAGAAGGCAATGAGTGAATCGTCGTTTCGTTCATCTTTCTTGATTCCTGCCATGCAGCAAAGTTATAAGTCATGGTTAAAGGAAAACAACGATAAACACTATCGGGTTTTTAAAAACGAACTGATAAAACTTTCCGATATCTATTCCTTTCCAACAGAATTGGAAGTTTCAAAGCAAGTTTTGCGAGATTCTTCGGTAAGAGTACAAACCTGGCTTGAGCATGTAAAGCAAGCGGGTTGGAAGGAATACAAAGAACAATCGATGCATAGAGATCAGGTTTATGAAGAGATTATTGATGAACTTGGCGATATACAGAAAATCGTTGAATATAAAAATACCCATCACAACGAGGCGATCGAGCAAATTGTAACCAACAGAAGAGAAATTAATAAGTTGATAAGGTATGAAGACGAATTTATTCAACTAAAAGATCCTGTTTTTCAAACTCCGATTAGTCAGAATGGACGAGCTCACTTATTTGCCTCGCAAAAGCGACTAGGCAATTATTTGGTTGATACATTTTGGTTCAATGTGACAATAATTTGGTTGACGAGCATCATTTTCTATTTCTCCTTGTACTTTGATGTGCTACGTAGATTCCTACTGCTGATTGAAATTTTATGGGTGACCATATTGCCTGAAGGAGATATTAGAATTAGAAGAAAACGTCAGAAATAATGAAATATATAGGGGATTAATCATGAATTAATCAAAATCTTAACCATGCAGGATTTTATTTGCAGGATATATATAGGTATTGTATCCTAAAGCAATTTATTCATGAAGAAATTAATTCAAATATTCCTTTTGTTGTTTATTGCATCTAGTCTTTTTGCGGATAATAAGCAACTGATTCAGTATGTCGATCCCATGATCGGGACCGATGGTCATGCTCATACATTTCCAGGGGCAACTTTGCCTTTTGGTATGGTGCAGCTAAGTCCCAGTAATGATTTTAAAGCCTGGGATTGGTGTTCGGGTTATCACTATAGCGATTCCATTTTAAAAGGATTTGCACATACCCATATTAGTGGAGCTGGTTTGGCAGGATTGGGTGATATTTTACTGATGCCAACTTTAGGAGAAATAAAGGTAAAAGCGGGTACGGAAGAAAATCCGGACAGTGGATTTCGTTCCAGATTTTCACACAATAGAGAAGAAGCCTCGGCAGGATATTATGCTGTTGTTTTAGATGATTACAATGTAAAAGTGGAGTTGACTTGCACGCCGAGAGTTGGATTTCACAGGTATACTTTCAATACTGCTGGGCAAGGAAATGTAATTCTTGATCCTACCCACAATATCATGGAGAATGTTCAGGAAACAGAAATTGAAATCTTATCGGATAGTGAAATCAGAGGATGGAAGCATTGCAATGGAGAAGGAGGAGATCGGAAAGTGTATTTCTATGCGAAATTTTCCAAATCATTCGAACAAAGTGGTGTTGCGATAGATGATAAAATTCAGGCTGATACAAAGAAAGCAAGTGCTAAACGAGTGAAAGCTTTCGTTAGTTTTGATGTGAGTTCGGGTGAAACAGTGGATGTTAAAGTAGCACTTTCGCATATGAGTTATGAAGGAGCCAAAGCCAATTTCGATGCTGAAGCAAAAGGAGTATCATTTAAAAAGGTGCTTAGAAAAGCTCAGAATCTTTGGGAAGAAAAAATGAATAAGTTTCATATCGAAACGGATCAACTATCAGACAAAAGAAACTTCTATACGGCCCTTTATCATTCCATGATATCACCAAATTTGATTTCGGATGTTAGCGGAGAATATATGGTGGAAGGGAAAAAGTACCATTCCGATTTCGATCAGTACAGTAACTTTTCTACTTGGGATACCTACCGTGCTGTTCATCCTTTAATGGCAATTGTAGAGCAGGAGAAAACAGTTGACTTTGTGAACTCACTTTCATCAAGATATACCGATTCAAAAGTTGGTTTACCAGTATGGGAATGTTTGGGACATGATAATGTTTGTATGATTGGATACAGCACCGTTTCGGTAATGACTGATGCCATTTTGAAAGATATTGAAGGGATTGACAATCAGGCTGCCTATGATGCGATGAAAGCGGCAGCTTTTAATCTGGAAAAACATAGCAATAGTTACGATGTAAATGGAATGAACTTTTATATCGATATGGATTTTGTTCCGGGTGAAATTGGCAGTTCTGTTTCGAAAACGACCGAGTACAATTACTACGATTGGTGCTTGAGTCAGGTGGCACATAAACTTGGAAAAAACGATGATGCCTCCCTATTCCTGAAAAGGTCGAAAGGATACCGCAACTTATTTGATGTAGAATCGGGATACTTATTGCCTAAACTGCAAAATGGTAAACTGGTGAATGTGGATAAGAGCAAGTGGGATGGATTGGTGAAGAACTATGTGTCAGGAAATATTTGGGGATACTCGTCTTACGTGCCTCACGATATGGCTTACCTAATGCAGTTGCATGGAGGCAAGGAGAAATTTGCTTCCTGGCTGGATGCAATTTTTGCTGATGATTCTGAAATTGGAGGCTCACAGCATGTGGATATTTCCGGTTTCATTGGAAAATATGGTCATGGCGATGAGCCATCTCACCAAATGCCTTACTTGTATGTTTATGCTGGTCAGCCATGGAAAACTCAGAAGTTGGTAAGGGAAATTCTTCCTCGCTTTTATCATGATCATCCTGCAGGCTTGGATAATAATGATGATTTGGGTCAAATGTCATCCTGGTATATTTTTGGGGCTTTGGGATTTTATCCTGTTTGTCCGGGTAGCAACCAGTATCAAATTGGATCTCCCGCCTATCAAAAAGCAAGTATCAATCTTGAAAATGGTAAGGTGTTTACGGTTGTGGCTAATAACAATTCCCCAAAGAACATTTACATCCAATCTGCAAAACTAAATAATAAGGAATTTACCAAACCATTTATTACTTACGATCAAATTAAACATGGAGGTAAGCTGGTTTTCGAAATGGGCAGTAAACCAAATAAAAAGTGGGGTAACACTAAGGCTGATTTGGCAGACTTAAATGGTATAAAGCCATCAGAAGCTTACAAACTGCATGAGGAAAAACAGGTTCTAATGCCTTACGTCAATGATATTACTTTTAGTTTTGAGAAGCGAAAAACGGTGGAATTGCTTTGTGGCACAAAAGGAGCAGAAATCAGATATACAATAGATGGTTCTGAACCTGAAGTGAATTCTAAAAAATATCAGAATCCAATCGTGATCAACGAGGATGCTACCATTAAGGCCAAAGCATTTAAGCCAGGACTAAAAGAGAGTGGAAGTTTGTTTTTACATTATTTAAAAGGAATTCCATTTAATACTCAAACTGGTTATCCAAAAGTTAAGGTGGAAGGCAATGATATTGGTTACGGTGAAAAATCTGGAGCTCAACTCGTAGATGGAGGTTTTGGCTCAACAACCTTTAATGATGGATTTTGGACAGGAGTTGATTTGAAAGATCTACATGTTGATATTGACCTTGGAGAAGTTAGAAGCATTTGTGAGGTGAAACCTGGAATTCTAATTTATCCAGGAGCATGGATCTTTAATCCTGATGAAATTGAAGTGTATGTTTCAAATGATCAAAAGAACTATCAACTGGTAAAAACCATAAGTATGGAATCTCCAGGAGATGAACGCAGATATGTAAGCAGACCTGTAATTGAATTTCCATCGGTTAATTGTCGTTACCTAAGAGTAACATTTAAGAATGGACCAATACCAGATTGGCACATGGCTGGAGGCAGAAAGCATTGGATTTTTGTTGATGAAATTCTGATGAATTAAATTTTAAAATGGGACTGTTTTGGATATACAGTCCCATTTTTGTTTACAAATGCTGTAATATATCTTTAGCATTCGATCTGCTTTTGTAATCAGGATCATATTGTATGTACTTCACTTTACCATCTTTTCCTATGATATAGGTAGCCGGAACAGGCAATAATTGATCATTATTACCATTGGTAATACTAAGGTCTACACCATAGTTCTTGTATCTTTTTTGTAAGTGTTCCGGTAGCATGAATTCAACCCCATATTTTTTCATGATTTTGCTGTTTTCATCAAACAATACTGGATATTCTGCATTTGTCTTTTCAATGGTTTTATCCACGTTAACCGGAATTTCTGGTGAAACCGCAACCAACTGTGCTCCCGCTTTCTTGAATTTACCAACGTTTTCTTGTAGGTGTGAAAGGTGTTTGTTGCAGTACGGACACCACTCTCCACGGTAAAACACAACAATCAACTGTTCATTTTTTAAGATGTCGGAACTTTTAACAAGATTCCCATTCTGATCTTTGGCTTCAAACATAGGTGCTTTATCGCCAACTTTTATGGAGCTTGCTTCTCTTTGAGCATAACTTGTAAGGCTAATTAGTAATATTAATAATCCAAATATTCTTTTCATGATATAGAATGTTAAAATAAAATACAAAATAGTCTTTTATTTTTGTTCTGTTCAAATATTACTAATCATGTAGGAGTTAATGATTTGTTAATGATAAAAAAAATCCCTCACCAAAGGCGAGGGATTTAAGTGTTGTGGTACAGCTTGCTTAAGCTTTCTGCATTTTTTCAATCTTATAAGTAGTGTTTACACCTGCTTGGTGGAATAGAACTCCTACAGGACACATTTTTAAAGTTTGCTGAAGGCATTTTTCGATTTTTTCATCACTAGCTTCAGAATCAATTTTTAACTCAACTTCAACATCAGTGAAAGTTGGAGCTCCATCTTTTTGAGATCCTACAGTATCAACAACCAATGCTTCGAACTCAATACGCATTTTCTTTGCTACAATGTTAAAAATTGTGTTTACACAACCAGAGTAGCTCATTAAACACACTTCGAATGCTGTTGCACCAAGATCTTCTCCACCTTTTGCTTCTGGTAAATCTATTGTGATTTCATGACCTCTGTTGTCTGTAATTACCGATGACATTCCTTTTGTCCAGGTAGTTGTTGCTTTCATATAATAATATTTTCGAATTGTTTTTAGAATTTTAGTTGGCAAATATATATATAAATATCCAGATGTATCAGGTTAATTTCTATTGACATTTATTTGAGAAAAATGAAATACTGTCCGAAAACATTACAGCCAATCAGAAAATAATGGTGGATGTACAAGGTGAAAGCCTTGTATTTAAGAATGTTTAGAGGCTTTATCAATTGAAAAACTTTATAGAACAAGAAGCTCACAGTTAAGGTGAGCTTTTTTGTTTTTAGTATAACATGTAAAAAAACAGGTTTCACGGTGTAGAAATCGTCTTAATCGAAAACGAACATAAAAATAGTAGGGCTTTCAATTATATATTATACTTTGGTCCTTGAATTAGAAAATCAATTAAACCAAATTAATTTATGATTGTATTAGGAGTTATTATTGTATTAGCCGGATTGGCTATGCTATTGTTAAAGCCATTATTGGTTAGTAAATCGCAAGCTTTTTCAAAACTTACTTCCAGATTTTCTCTTGGCGTAATAGGTTCGGGAGTTGTTATGATTATTTTGCCATTTATGTTTTTCTGGGCAGAACCAGGATATCAGTATTTTGTTGTTTATCCTAATGGTGGAAAGGATGCTGTGATGACAGAAGGTATTAAATGGAGAGGTTTCGCTAAAATTATCCCTTGGCAGAAATATATTGATGTTAAGGTAGTAAGTAAGGGAGAGAATAATGATGACATAGAAGGTGTTATGAATCCAATTCCTATTCGTTTTATCGATCAGGTGACTGCATCGGCAAAATTATCTACTCGTTTCCAATTGCCCACAGATAAAGAATCATTCATTGAAATGGCAATTGAGTTTAGGTCACTTCAAAACTTAGCGCAAAATACTTTGATTCCAACAGTTCGTGAGGTTGTGTCAAATACTGGTTACATGTTTGCAGCACAAGATTATATTTCTGGATCTGCATCCGACTTTAGGGTTGCTATTGAAGACCAGTTAAAGGATGGAGCCTATAGTGTAGAAAAATTGGAGTATCGTGATACCATAATTTCCTCGATTGAAGATAGTAGTCGTGAGATCAAGGAAATTCAAACACGTTATGAGGTGAAGAAAAGAAAAGATAAAAATGGAAAATTCATTCGTATCCCTCATGATATTAACGAGAATAATATTATTGTAGCTCAGGTGATTGTAGATGATGTTATCTTGGAAGCAGTATTTAAAAAGCGATTGGAAGCACAGCGTGATGAATCTGCAAAAAGACAGTTAGAGCAACAGAAGATTAAAACAGCAAAAGATGCTCAGGCACGTATCGTAGCAGAGGGGGAAAGAGATAAAGCTGCAGAACGTGTTGCTCAGGAAAAGGAACAGGTAAAGGCTTTGATTTCCATTGAAACAAAATTGAAGCAAGAGGAAACAAACAAAAGACTTGCAGCGATTGCATTAGAAACCGAAAAGCTTAAATCAGCTGCAAAAAAAGTAGCTGCTGATGCAGAATCTTATCAAAATGCTAAGCTTGTTTCGGCCGGTTTAACACCTCAGGAAAGAGCTCAAATTGAAAAAGAAATTGCAATTGGTGTTGCTAAAGAGATTGCCAAAATTAAATTCCCGGATGTAATGATTACTGGTAATGATGGCAAAAATGGAAAAACACCACTTGAATCATTAATTGGTGCTGCTATGGCAAATCAGTTAATGGATACGAAATTGAAAAAATAGTCCTTTTAATTTTCGAAATTCAGTTATGGCCTTTGCAAAGAAATTTGCGAAGGCTTTTTTTGTGATTGTTCTGCAAACCATTGCAGTAAAATTTTGAATAAAAATCACTTCGATATTAAATTTTTGATCGATAATTGCATTAATTTGCTAGTTAAACTTGTGGTTATAATTGAATAATAAAATAAAACATCTCAAATGTCAAAAAGTGAATTAAAAGCTGCCTGGCTTAAGAATTATAATACAGCGCCTGAGCAATTGGAGAAAATGGGAGAGATTAAAGGTTTAATTAGTGCCTTTAATGCAAATGTAGATGCTGTAATCAAGGTGAGTGGAAAAGATGTAGAGAAGTTGATTGAAAACAATAAGCTTGACACAAATTTAATTATATCTGAAGAAGAGAAAGCAATTAGAAAAAACGAGGATGCAATTAGAGGCATTCTTCACTGCTTTAAAGGTGGTATTGCTGAGGAATGGTTAATTGAAGATGTTGAAGTTTTTTATTGGTTGAATAAGAATGTTGGGTACGATAAGTTGCAAATGGGAGGCCAGGGAGGAATCGTTGCTAATGCAATGGCCGTATGCGGTGTGCAAAATGTTTATGTGCATTGTGCATCTTCTCCTAAAGAGCAATCTCAATTGTTTTTGGATTTACCAAACTTGTTAACAACTGATGAGAATGGTGAGCTACAACAAGCCTTTAATGTAGATCGTAAAGATGATAATGCATTAATTCACTGGATTATCGAGTTTGATAAAGGAGATTCTTTAACCATTGGAGGAGAAACTTACACTTGTCCTAAAGCAAATCGATTCATTGCTACTTATGATCCATTGAATTTCAAGCTTCATATTGATGATAACTTTAATAAAAGAATGGCGAAGGATGATGTAAATCCTGAATACATTATTTTATCTGGATATCAGATGTTGCATGAAACTTTAGCCGATGGAACTAAAGGAGCTGAACGAATTGAGCTTTCAAAAGAGATGATTGCCGAATGGAGAAAATCTTGTCCGGATAACCTTCTTCACCTTGAAGTTGCTTCAACTCAGGATAAAGTGGTAAGAAAACATTTGATTGATAGCCTGGTTCAGGATGTTGATAGCCTTGGATTTAATGAGCGAGAATTAATAGATATTCTTGAAGTTATTGGTGAGGAGGAATTGGCACAAGAGTGTGATCAGAATACCAATGCATCAAATCTATTTAAAGGGATGTTAAAGGTATATGATTATACCAAATGTCCAAGAATGCAGTTGCACATGTTTGGCTTGTATGTAACTCTTCAGCAAAAAGGATTTAAGGTTACTCCATTGCAAAACAGAAACGGAATGCAGTTGGCAGCAACGGTTGCGGCAGCTAAAGCTGGAACTGGTGCAATTAACAGCAAAGATGTATTAATGTGGGCCAAAGATCATAAGGTATCGGATGTGGGTTTGAACGAACTTGAGGGCTTAAGCAATACTGTTAAAAATATACTTGGCGAAAATGAATTATTAACTTCTGGGATTTATTCTAATGAAGAAATTGAAGTAATTGCTGTTCCAACCATTTTAATTGAAAAACCTGTTACACTGGTAGGAATGGGTGATACAATTTCATCAGTATCATTGGTTGGCGCTGTGTAAATAAAAATATAATTGTCAATGAAAAGGAGTTTTTGGGTTGAAACCTAATTGCTCCTTTTTTTTGTAAAAATAGCCCATGTTGTGGTACAGGGCTATTCTCACTTTCAATCGAAACTGTTTGTGTGGAACAGTTTAAGCTAACTCTAAACTAACTATACTAATCTAATCTTTAAACGATCAATTAATTTATTCTTACAATACGAAATTAGTTTGAGCCTCTTAATTTTTGGCTTAATTGTGGATTAATGACATGGTAAAAGAATTAATCCACAATTAAATTTTATGGATTGAATGAAACGAGAATGATTAAACACACGACATGATTATTTTGATCTTGCGGCTTCCATCTGACCTTAACAAGAAAATTATAAACAGATGAAAAATATGATGTGCAGTTTTTTTTGAAAATGTTAGAATTAGAAGTATTAACGGAAATATTTCTTTAATAGATACTTAAAAACTGACAACTAATTTTTTGAGTTAAAGAATAAATAAAAATAAAAAATGCAGTGAATAATTTTTCAGAAAACGTTTGCGTAAATAGAAAAATTAAACTTATATTGTGGCGTATTTAAAAAGTAAACACAATTACCATTTGTAACTTTACTAATCACACAATTGATTTTCTTGTTGTTAGACAAGTAAAATCTAACCACTAACTAATCACTAACAATTAAGGCTTCGCATTCGCGAAGCCTTTGTTGTTTTGTTCGGATGTATAATATTTCCAGCTTAAATTGATAAGTAACATACATTTATGAAGGATAAATAATGATTTTTCATGTTTAATCGAAAAAATAATTACCTGTTTAATTATGCGAATAGTAAGAAATGTAAATACTTACAAAGAATAGGCTGTTAATAACAGGTTGATATGCAATCGTTTCCTGATTGTGTTTTATAACAGTAGGTAATTAACTACAAAAATCTTTAAAAGTGCTTTGATTTCTATCGAAAGACATTAAAATTTGCAAAATCAATTATTATAATTCTTACGGAATAATTAAACTAATATCATTAACAATGACACCTAAGTTTAAAGCGCAAGCCGGAACTTTCGAATCAAGCGATATCATGGTCTTGATCGAACCTGTATCAGAGGAAGCCGGTCGCCAAATTGATATCTCATCTACTGTGATGTTGCAGTTCGAAGATGATATCAAAAATACAATTAATCAGGTTTTGGATGATTTGGATATCCAGAATGTACACCTGATTGCAAAAGATAAGGGAGCTCTAACGCCAACAATTAAGGCTAGAGTTGAAGCTGCTGTTAAACGTTCTTTAGGTATTCAGGAGGGTACAATGTAATGGCTAGAAAGAAAAGAAGATCAATGTTGTACATTCCGGGAAATAATCCTGCAATGATTCAACAAGCCGGAGTTTATGGTTGTGATGCAGTATTGTTGGATTTGGAAGATGCCGTGGCATTGAACCAAAAAGATGCTGCAAGAATCTTGGTTCGTAACATGTTACAAACCGTTGAATTTTACGATACAGAAGTTTGCGTGCGTGTAAACAACATGCATACTCCTTTTGGATTGGCAGACTTAGAAGAAATCGTGCCATTGCAACCTAATAATATCAGATTCCCAAAAACTGAGTCTGTTCAGGATGTGAAAGATTTCATGAAAGAGGTTCGCAGAATCGAAAAAGAACATGGAATTAAGAAGCCAACCATGACGATCCATGTAATGATCGAAACAGCTAAAGGTGTTGCAAATGTATACGAAATTGCAGGTGCTGATCCACGAATTGATGCAATTACAATTGGAGGTCAGGATTTAACTGCGGATATGGGTATCGTAAAAACTCCTGATGGAGTAGGTATTGATTATGCTCGTAAGCGTATTGTAATGGCAGGTAAAGCACATGGTTTAGATGTTCTTGATACCGTATTTGCTGATGTTAACGATGAGGAAGGTCTTCGTGAAGAAACGGAGTACATTAAAAAGATTGGTTTCGCTGGAAAAGCATTGATTAATCCTCGTCAGGTAGATGGTGTACACGAAGTGTTTAACCCAACCGAAAATGAGGTAAGAAAAGCTTACCGTGTTTATTCAGAATTTATTCGAAATAAAAACGCTGGTATTGGAGTATTTGCAATTGACGGAAAAATGGTAGATGCTCCTGTTGTTCAGAGAGCAATTACCGTTCTTGAATATGCCAATATCGATTTAAAAGAAATCGAAGAGTCGGTTGCAAGTTAACAGTTATTCCTGTTTACAAAGTTGATACTAATAAAGAAACAAAATGAAGAACGCATTAGGAGTTGAAATTCCTGAATATATAGAAGGTCTTGGTGAGTTAAAACCTTTCCAGGGCGTATGGGAAAGCATTATTGGTGATGAGATTCCGTCAACTAATATTGTTCGAACATTAAAAGCAAAAAAAGCTCATACTTCAAAATTGTGTGGCGATTTAAAAGAAGCGATCCAAAAATGTAATCCTTTCGATGGAATGACTGTTACATTTCATCACCACCTTCGTGGAGGAGATGGAGTTTTGATGCAAACAATCGAAATTTTAGATGAAATGGGAATCAAAGACATTACTTTGGCTTCTTCTTCATTAACATCTGCACACGATGGGTTGGTTCCATATGTTGAGAAAGGAATGATTACCAGAATTTTCTCTTCAGGTATTCGTGGTCGTTTGGGTGAAATTATCTCGATGGGTAAATTAAAGCATCCTGCAATTATTCACTCACATGGTGGTCGTGTTAGAGATATTTTGACTGGACGTATCAAACCAGATTTGTCTGTTTTGGCTGCTTCTGCTGCCGATGAGGAAGGTAATGCTACCGGAGCTCATGGACCATCTGCTTTTGGTTCTATGGGATATGCTGATATTGATGCTCGTTACTCTAAAAATGTAATTATTGTAACAGATAACCTTGTAGATTATCCATGTGTTCCTGGTTCAATTCGTCAGCACTTTGTTGATCATATTGTAAAGGTTGACAGCATTGGTGATGCTACTAAGATTGCATCGGGTACTACTCGTATTACAAAATCTCCAATGGATTTACGTATTGCTCGTATTGCTGCAACAGTTATTGAGCATTCTGGCTTGTTTAAAGATGGCATGTCGTTCCAGGTAGGAGCGGGTGGTGCTTCTTTGGCTGTAGCTAAATTCCTTCGCGAGGATATGAAACGCAAAGACATCAAAGGTAGCTTCATGATTGGTGGTGTTACTTCTTACGGTGTTGATATGCTTAACGAAGGATTGTTCCAGGCTATTTTCGATGTTCAGTCGTTCGATGCAGCAGTAAGTACTTCGGTATTGAATAATCCACAGCATATCGAAATTACATGTGATCAATATGCAAACCCAAACAACTGTGGTGCAATGACCAACAAATTGGATGTAGTTGTACTTGGAGCTTTGGAAGTTGATGTTGATTTTAATGTAAATGTAATCACTGGTTCATCAGGTGAAATTCGTGGAGCTTCCGGAGGTCACTCTGATACAGCTTCAGGTGCAAACCTAAGTGTGATTGTTTGTCCTTCTTTCCGTGGTCGTTTGCCAATCGTGAAAGATCGTGTTCACACAATTGTTACTCCAGGTGAAAGTGTTGACGTGATTGTTACAGAACGTGGAGTTTGTGTAAATCCTTCCAAACCAAATCTTGCAGCTGCATTGAAGAAAGCAGGTGTTAAAGTTGTTGACATTAATGATTTGAAGAAAGAAGTAGATGCAATGACTGGTGTTCCAGCGGAAAAACAATTGGGCGATAAAATTGTTGCTTTGGTTGAATATCGCGATGGTACCATTATTGATGTGATTCACAATGTTGAAAATCTATCATAACAGATAGTTGATATAAAGAAAAGTACACCCTAATTGTAATTTTACTTTTAGGGTGTAATTTTATAAATCTTTAAAGAGATTTACAGGAATGAGTGATGTGTTGGGGAAAATATTAAAAGCAAGAGACCTAAGATCTGTTTTGCGAAAAGGAGTTTCAGAGTCTGGACAAGCCTCTTTAAGCTTGAACTTGAATATTCCAGGATTTCCAAAGTCTGATGATAGAATTCATTCTTGTTTTAAACAGGTGTTGACTGAGCTAAAGCGACATCTGTTATCGCATAGGGTATTGATTGATTCAAAGCAAGAACACTGTGCTGTAGATGCAGCTGGTGATTTTTATTTGGTTCCTCTTTTTGAGAGCACCTATTCAATCAATGAAATAAAAGAAATCTCCGAAAAATTTGAGGAATTACATTCTTTAGGTCGTCTTTTAGATGTGGATATCACCAATTCCGAAGGAGTTCCGGTATCTTCGGGTAAGGCAAAGTTGTGTTATTACTGCAACGAAAAGCCCGCTTTGGTATGTATGCGAGAACAGAATCATTCTTATGCCGATATTCGTCAAAAGATTGATAAGGATATAGACCGATATCTATCCGAGATAAGGAAAGCTGAGGTTTGCAAAAGTTTATCATCGAGTGCTTTAAAATCTTTATTGCACGAGGTGGCATTGTCACCTAAGCCAGGTTTGGTGGATCGGAATTCCAATGGTTCGCATGATGACATGGACTTTTCTACTTTTATTGATTCCGCATCGGTTTTATCGGTTTACTTTAAGGAGATCGCTGAGTATGGTTTTTCCTATACAAATGATGATTTAAAAAAAGCTCTTCCTGAATTGCGTCGAATTGGTTTGCTCATGGAGGAAGATATGTTTCGCGAAACCAATGGGATAAATACGCACAAAGGAGCAATCTTTTTGTTGGGATTTTCTTTGTTTGTGAGTGCGTATCTAATCGCAAAAAGAAGTTTTTCCTATCAAGCTTTTGTTAATCTGATTAAAGATTTAAATGGCAATTTGGTGGAGCGAGAGTTGGGCAGAAAATTGTATAATGAAAGCCTCACGCATGGTGAAGTTTGTTTCGAGAAATATGGAACGAAGGGACAAGGCATTCGTGGTGAAATACAGGCGGGTTTACCAAGTGTATTTCAGCATGCAATTCCGGTTTTGGAATCCCATTTACAGAACAAGCAGCGCACCGATGATAAAATCCTGCACAAATCTTTAACCCATGCCTTGTTGGCTTTGATTGCCAATAACGACGATAGTAATATTCTGTATCGAAAAGGTGTTGAGGTATTAGATGGATTAAAGCAAAAAGCCAACGAAGCATTTTTGAATTTCGAGAATGAAAAATTCGAAATTTTATACAAGGATTTAATTCATTACTGTGAAAAGAATCACATATCTCCGGGAGGTTCGGCTGATTTGTTAGCGGTTTCATATTTTATCTTTACCGCAAATAAACAACATGCCTAATTTTCATTTATAACAAAACATTCAGATAAAACAAATAACATATATCATGATTTTGGATTCTTCTTATATCTCTGAAACATATTATAAAAGCATTGATATTTGACAAAATCCAATAATATTGACTGTTGATTTAAAAACTATCACACACACCTAACAAAACTAAACTAACGGAAAATATGGGAGTTGAAAATACTGATTACAGAGAAGAATCTTTGGATCTGAGGAACCCCTTCGATATAAAACTGGTTTCTGAGTTTTTGGAACCATTGGGATTTGATTTCAATAAGCATGATGTTGATTATACTATGATTTTGTATAATCTAAACGATGAGGTTATTGGAACAGGATCGTATAAGGGGAGAGTTTTAAAGTATGTTGCTGTAGCGCCAAAATTTAGAGAAGGAGCTGCTTTTGCACAAATTGTAACTCATCTTATCGATATTGTAATTCAAGAACACAAGCATATTTTTGTATACACAAAGCCTAGAAACCTTGAGGTTTTTAAAGGACTTGGTTTTACTGAGATTGCAACTGCAGAACCATTGTTTTCTGTTTTAGAATTTGGTTACGAAAACATCAAAACTTACCAGGATTATTTGCGTTCGGTAAAAAAGGATGTGAGCGTTGGCGATATTGCAGCTGTTGTTGTGAACTGTAATCCTTTTACCAATGGACACAAGTATTTAATCGAGAAAGCATGCAAAGAGAATAGATTGGTCTATCTTTTTGTTGTTGAGGAAGATCGATCTTCTTTTACTTTCGATATTAGATGGAGGTTAATAAAGGAAGAATTAGGACATGTAGATAATCTTGTGATGGTAAAAGGTGGGAATTACGTGGTTTCTGGAACCATTTTTCCATGTTATTTCTTAAAACAAGAAAAAGAATGTGATATTTCTGCAAAACAAGCCGAGTTGGATGTAATCACTTTCTTAAGTTATATTGTTCCGGTTTTGAATATCAACAAGCGTTATGTAGGAACCGAGATGTACTCTCCGGTAACTGCAGCTTACAACGAAGCGATGATAAAATACCTTCCGACCAACGGTGTTGATTTATTGGAAATACCAAGAATTACTTGCGGAGGAGATGATAATTATATTTCAGCTTCGAAAGTTAGACAGGCAATACGAGAAGATAGATTGGAGGATGTTCTGGAATTCCTTCCTGATTCTACAAAAAACTTCTTGCTTTCCGATGAGTCATTAGAAGTAAGAACAAAAATTAAAAATACAATCTCAAGGCATTAATAAGAGCTCTTTTAGAGAGTATTAAAAATATGGAAGCTTGGTATTATTTAAAATACCAGGCTTTTTTTTATGTGCAGAATATTTATATTACATCAAACATTCTTATTTTCAGAATAATAATCAAACTAAATGAAATCTTATAAATGGATGTATTGTAGTGTAATAGTTTTACTAGTTGCCTGCAAAAACAATAAACTTAAACGTGATCAGGTGCAAAGTAGTCAGATAAGTTTGTTATCGCATAGTGATTTAGATTCTATGATCATAGAGTATGAAAAACATGCCAATATTAATATTCGAATTGCAAATAATCTTTACACCACAATTAATGAACAGCCAAGTTGGAATGCCGATCAATATCGAACCTATTGTATTGATCCAATAATGTATTTAAATATTATTGATTCTATTTTCTATTTCGATGATGATTTAAATAGTAAAAAAGGAAAAATTCAAATGAATGCTGAACAATACATCAAGCATGTTAGAAATTCTGTGAAGCAGGAGTTTGAAGAATATGGATATGCCGGTGGACAAGATTATGGCTTTCTATTTGATATCAAGGATCATTATTTAAAAGAGTTAATTCTGCAGTATGTTAATAATGAGGCGTTGTCTGCGGAGCAAAAAGATAAACTTAAAAAGGATCTAAACTTGATAGAGTCTATAGAGCAATAAGTTCTTTAATGTTGGCGATTGGCGTGAGGGGTTTTGGCATAGATATTTATAAGTAGCTAAAAGTAATCGGATAGTTGCAAAAGGGAATGTGTAAGTAAGAAGAAGGAACGAGAAAGTAGAAAGAAGTAATGTGTAAGTAAGCAATGGGAATGTTTATGTCGATGAAACGACCGATATAAAAACAAAAAGGAATCGATATGTAACAGTAAGTGCTGTGAAAGTAGAAGGAATGAACGAAAATGTAAGAAGAAGTAATGTGTAAGTAGAAAGAAGTAATGCGTAAGTAGGAGAAATGAATGCTTTTATATCCATAAGGAATGGGTAAGTAACCAGAAGTAATATAAAAGCATTGTAAATAGTCCTACTATTTGAGATGTACACTAATCCAAAGTATTATTTTCTTATTTTTTGAAAGAGTAATGCCAAGCCAGTAGGTTTACTGTTGTATGTATATTTGGCATATATCAAGTAAAATAAAAGTACCAGATTAAATAAATAATTAAAATAGAGGGGGATGTGATAATTTTTACTGGCAATATCATCCACTAAAATGTAGGTAAATGTAAATACCTCACCCCAAAACCAAAGCCAAAGAAATATTTCGCTTACATCATCTGTTTTTCTGGTTTTAAAAGTGTGTATTACCTGTGGCAAAGCACAAATGGCAAATAATAAGCTTCCAACCCAGCCAACTACTTCATTCATTTTAATCCGTTTTTTTGATATTTAGGGCAAATGTGCTAAAAAAAACTCGAATTTTGGATAAGAAAAAACTAATAACCTGAGTTCGATTTAAAATATCCGACACAGAAAATCAAATTTATTCAAGATTTGTTTTAAAAAATCTGAAAGAATGTCGGGATATTTTGAAGAGTTTTTAAAGTAAAGATTGGATGAAGATGATTTTTTCAAAGAATTTACCTGCTTTTGGCATAAATTTCCTCAAATCACCTCGAAATATCCCGATATTCCTTCGGAAATTTGAGAATATTTCTACTCAAAACCAGTGTAAACTGTGACAATATTTTAAATTGAACTCAGGTTAATTTCTTTGAACCAAAAGAAGCGTACGGTCGTCGTCGAATTTAGAGACATTGTAAGTTTTGATGAGTTCTTCTTCTATACTTTGAGGTTGTAGGTCGCTATCGAGTTTAAACTTATTTAATGATTGGAATAAAGCATCATCTCCAATCATTTCATTGTTTTTGTCGTTAACCGCTTCGGTATAACCATCGGTGTAGAATAAAACCTTATCTCCTTTGTTAAAATCATGAACCAAACTTTGATATTTGGTTGTTTTTATAACGCCTAATAATGTTCCTACAATGTTTAATTGCGACATGGTATCCTCCGATTTGTTGTAGTAATACGGACGCAAAGCACCAGCCGAAGCAACACTAATTTTGTTTTGCTTGGTGCAAATAGAGATTACACTTAAAGTAGTGAACACCTCGGTAAGTTGCATGTCTTTAAATATGTATTGATTGATGATATCCAGAAATTTTCCTGGCGACTCTACAAAATCAAATTCCTGACGGTTCAGGAAGAAGTTAATTGTACTCCTGATATATGCAATATATGCGGGAACAAAGAACCAGGCGTCCCATTTCTTTCCCATTACATCACCTAATACAAAAATCTTACGGTGTTCATCCACATTAATGATTTCATAATAATCGCCACCCGGTAATTTGTCGTATGGTTCATGTAATATGCGGATTTGAAAATCATTTAATTGATCAGAAAATTCGTTTTCAAATCGGATGGGCGATCTTTTGGCTGCCGTATTTAAAGCATTAAGATATTTGTTCTTAAGTTCGTGCTCTCTCTGGATATTCGAATTGATTTGATGGACAATTAGTTTGGCATCCAGGTTTTTGTACAAAAAGGTGCTGATTTTTAACTTTAAAAACTCATCCATCTTTGCAGAATCTTTCGGATCTGAAATGAGTAAACTTAAAGGCACATGAGCCGATGTGATTTCAATAATTTTATCGAGTATGGACATAGCCCAAGTAGCGGCATCGTCGATAATTATTCCCCAGTTATTTGTTCCTTGGAGAGCCATGAAAAAATCGGAATCAGTATAAACAACCTTAATGTTTGTTTTTACAAGTTTACGAGAGATTGGAAAAGGTCTGGTTCTGTTAGCACAATAAATTATTGTTCCTTTTTCGTAGCTAATGTCCGACTTTTCTTTTCCTGCAATAATTTCCTTTCTGAGAAATGCCTTTTTTAAATGTGAATTGATTTTTGAAACAAAAACCTTTTGCTTGATTGGTTTTGTTATAAAATCGTCGGCACCGTCATTTAGATTTTTTATCCAGGTCTCTTCTTCATTGTTACCTGATAAAAAGATGAAAGGTGTATGCTTGTATTCGGGAGTGTTTCTAAAATGACGCACCAATTCATTGCCATCCATAAGAGGCATGTAAAGATCCGAAATGATTAGATCAAAATGCTCAGTTTTTGCTTTATCAATGGCCTCAATACCATTCTTTGCCAATGTTGTTTTGTAGCTTAAGCCTTTTAGTGTAAACTCTATAAACTTAAGCACAACAACATCGTCATCTACAACGAGTATATGCGGTGAGGCCTTGGCCATATTGGCTTATTATTCTGCCGAGAAGCTGTTTACACAAGCGGTAGGATCCTGTAATATTTCAAAAATAGAATCCAATTGCATTAATTCAATCAATTCCATTACATCTTTATTGATATTACAAAGCTTTATTTTACTTTGATGTTCCTTGGAGGTTTTTAAAGCAGAAATAAGTGCTCCAAATCCAGAACTGTCAATAAAATTAATGTCTTCAAAATCAACAACAAGTCTTGATTGTGGTTGAGTTAAAACTTCGTTCATCTTATCTTTTGCAAAGCTTGCATTTAAAGCATACAAACGATTGGTTTCGCAAAGTTTCATTATTGTAACAGAGTCAATGTTTTTGGTTTCAATATTCATGGCTCAAAGTATGGTTTAAAGTTTTTTCAGGGTTGATTTAAGTTCGTCAACGGCTAACGGACACTTTGAAAGAAAACACTCAACCAAGTCAGGAATGTGTTTCATTTCAACATCATTAGTCGTTTCGTGCATCACATTACTCCAGTTCTTTTCATCTTCAGGACTTAACTCAATACCCTTTTCTTTTTTTATCTGTAACTCAAATTTAAGGTTTCCTTTTGAAAAATGCTCTAATTGTTCCAAACAATCTCCAATACTATCCATCCCCATTGTTCGAACTGATGATTTTGCTTTGTGGGCAACAGCTCCTAATCCTTCCCAGTTTTGAGTTTCAAAATAGTTTGTAACCTCTTCTGTAAATTCCGGAATCTGCTCGATAAATATTTCGATCATTTCTTCGATAATGCTAATGTCGTTTCCAGACATTTCCTTTAAATAGGATAAATCGGTGAGTTGTTCTCCTTGAGTCATTCTGCAGGATAAAATAATAATCACAAATTAGCAGGAGTATTTTAAAAGCCCTGTAAATCTGTATGGTTTTTACTTCATATAATATTGCAATGATACTAATTTATTTTCAAATTACCTATCTGTTATAGGTTTCAGTATAGGCATAAAATTCTGTTATTTAATGGATGTTTTATTCGACTTTTCTCTTTTTGGGAAACATTTTGTTTTATAATCAGTATTAGTATATAGAAAATTTAAATTTGCAACTATTACCTAGAATACACGAATTGTTAACAAACTACTAATCTCTATGAATTGGAAATTTACTATCCTATCTGTTTTTCTGCTTACTTTTTATGTCTCTATTCAGGCTCAGGATTTATTGAATGTTAAAAAATCAGAGTATCTCGAAGGAGATAAGGAAAGAAAACCTGCCTATAAGAATATTCTACATGCCATAGGACTGGAACAAAAAGGTGAAGGTTTTGTGAGTCAGGCCATCCCATTACTAAAAGAGGCATATCAATTGAATTCAAAAAATGCAGAATTAAATTATAATTTAGGCGTTTGTTATTTGATTGCAGGACCAAGAAATGAGGCTTTGACATATTTAAAATCTGCACAAAAACTAAATGCAGATATTAGCGAAGACATTCACTTCTTACTTGGAATAGCATATCAATATTGTAATGATTTTGATAAGGCAATTGTGCAATTTAAAATCAATATTGAATTAATACAGCAGAACAATTACAAAGACAAAAAAGAGTTAATAGCATTAAGCGAAAAGCGAATTAGTGAGTGTAAAAATGGAAAGCAACTTTTAAATAATACTTCTGATTTGAAAGTTGAGTTGATGATAGGTGTGAATTCAGCATATGATGAATATAAGCCTGTATGGGGTGGAAGTGATTTCTATTTTAGTTCAAGAAGGGGGGGTGTGAAGAAATCTAGATCATTGGAAGACCAAAAGTTTTATGAGAAAATTTTTGCACAAGATACCACTGGAAAAATTTACAGTGTATCGGTAAATTCTCCAAGTAAATCCAACCTTGCTTTAATGTCTTTTACAAATGAGGTTCCTATAATATATCTTGGAGGAGAAGGAAATGGAGATGTGTATTTTGCAAAATCTTTAAATAACAAATGGGGAAAAGGCAAAGCTTTAAAGTTTATAAATGAGAATAAATCCAGAGAAAGTTCGGTGTGTATAGGCAGTAATGACAATGAAATCTACTTTATAAGTAATAGAAAAGGTGGATTTGGGAATTGTGATATTTATTACTGCATAAAAGAGGAGAATGGAAAATGGTCGAAACCAATGAATATTGGAGGAGATATTAATACCGAATTCGATGAAAGTGATATTTTCCTTACTAAGGATGGAAAAAGTTTGTATTTCAGTTCTAAAGGACATAATTCCATTGGAGGTTATGATATTTTCAAGAGTGAAAGAAAGGAGTCTGGACAGTGGGGGCGACCTCAAAATTTAGGATTTCCAATAAACAGTACCGATAACGATATTACATATTTTGAAGATGAAACTGGTCGATTCTATTTTGCTTCGGAAAGATATGGGGGAGTAGGAGGTTTTGATATCTACAGGGAAAAGGAGGTTCTTGAAAAAATTGAAGAACCTGTTATCCTTGCAGAGCAAGTAAGCATTCAAGAGGTTCCAAATGAACTGAAGAACGAAAAAATGAGTGTTCCTGTAATGACTAAACCTGTAGTGGTTCCGGATATTCCAGTAAAGAAGCAGCCTGAAGTAATTGAAGAAATAAGAATGAAAGAAGAACTGGTGCAAGAAGATTTTGTTTATAGAGTTCAAATAGCTGCCTGCAAAAAGGAAATGGGACCAAAAGATTTATTTCAGAGATATAGAGGTGGAGATGTTATAGAACACTTGTTTGTGGAAGGTTGGCACAAGTATACCATTGGAGGTTTTGAAACCTTTGACGAAGCTGCCGAATATCGTGATTCATGTGGCGTTCACGATGCTTTTGTCGTGATATTTAAAGGTGGATACCGCCTAGGAATTGCAAAGAAAACAGGAGGGGTAAAGTAATGTAAGGATTCGGCTGTTATCTAAGAAAATTTTTTACATTTGCACTAACAATAACACATACATAATTCACAATTTTTCTTAGGTATTCGATAAGCTAAAAAAATAGTACCGACTGCCTTAAATACAAAATACAATGAAAAGAACAGCTTTCACTAGTTTTCATGAAGAACTAGGTGCAAAAATGGCACCATTTGCAGGCTATAACATGCCAATTGAATACACTGGAGTTAAAGATGAACACGTTTGTGTTCGCGAAAAACTAGGTGTTTTTGATGTATCTCACATGGGAGAGTTTTGGGTAAAAGGACCAAAGGCTTTCAGTTTTGTTCAAAAGCTTACAACAAATGATGTTGCTGCTTTATCTGATGGAAAAGTACAGTACAGTTGTTTTCCAAATGGAGATGGCGGTATCGTAGATGATTTGTTGGTATACAGAATTGATGAAGAAACTTACCTTTTGGTAGTTAATGCTGCAAATATCGAGAAAGATTGGAACTGGTGTTGTAAGAATGCAGAAGAAATGGGCTTGGAAGTTGGCAAGGAATTGTACAATGCTTCTGATGAAATTTGTCAGCTTGCAGTTCAAGGACCATTGGCTCTTAAAGCAATGCAGAAAATTGTTGATGTTCCTGTTGAAGACATGGAATATTACACTTTCAAGAAAGCTACTGTAGCTGGAATCGAAAATGCTATTTTCTCTACAACCGGTTATACTGGTTCAGGTGGATGTGAAATCTATGTAGCAAACGAAGATGGTGAGAAACTTTGGAATGCTGTTATGGAAGCAGGAAAAGAGTTCGGTATTCAGCCAATTGGTTTAGCTGCTCGCGATACTTTAAGACTTGAAGTTGGTTTCTGCCTATATGGAAATGATATCGATGACAATCACACGCCAATTGAAGCAGGTTTAGGTTGGATTACTAAATTTGTTGATGGTAACGATTTTATCGATCGTGAATTCTTCGAAAAACAAAAAGAAGAAAAACCTAAGCGTAGACTAAAAGGTTTTGAAATGATTGACAGAGGTATTCCTCGTCAAGGATACAAGATTGAAGATGCTGAAGGAAACGAAATTGGAGAGGTTACCTCTGGTACAATGGCTCCAATGGTAAACAAAGCAATTGGTATGGGATATGTAAAAGAAGGATTTTACAAAGCAGATACTGAAATCTTCATCCGTGTACGTAAAAAAGCACTTAAAGCAAAAATTGTTAAAATCCCTTTCTATAAAGGATAATTTTCAATTTCGAGATATATTAAAAGCAGGTACTTGTAAAAGTATCTGCTTTTTTTGTGAAAATAGAAAGAGAGTTATAACATAAATTCTTACATTTGTTCCTCTCTTTTGAGCAGGTGAAGAGGTAAATCTGACAGTTTATGAGCTTTCTTTGGGTGATAAATCTCATGTTGTCCTATCAGAAAGTATCAATAATTCGAAATATTGCCATCAACTTGACAAAAAGGAGAACAAAAACAAAATATTTTCTGTGGGTTAAATTGCTGTTTTTCAGGCTGTAAATATTAATCTATATGAAGGGGGTGGAAATGATTATTTTTTTGTTGAAAAACATAGAAATTAAGAACTAAAATCATTTCTAAATAAATTTTTATTTGCAAATTTGCCTCAGGATATGGAATAATACAAAAATTTAAAACGTTTGAAAAAATGAAAGTACACAACTTTTCTGCAGGCCCTTCAATCCTTCCAGATTTTACAGTAGAAAAAACTGCTGAAGCTATCAAAAATTTTGCTGGTACAGGTCTTTCTGTTATGGAAGTATCTCACCGTAGCAAAGAATTCGTAGCTGTTATGGATGAAGCTATTGCATTGTTCAAAGAATTATTGAACATTCCTGAAGGATATTCAGTATTGTTCGTAGGTGGTGGTGCATCTACTCAGTTCTGCATGATTCCTTACAACTTGATGGGAAAAAAAGCTGCTTACCTTAATACAGGTGCATGGGCAAACAAAGCTCAAAAAGAAGCTAACCTTTTTGGTGAGGTTGTTGAAGTAGCATCTTCGAAAGAAGCTGTTTACAATTACATTCCAAAAGGATATGAAATTCCTGCTGATGCGGATTATTTCCACATTACTACTAACAATACCATTTACGGTACTGAGATTAAAGAGGATATGGATATCAATGTTCCATTGGTAGCTGATATGTCATCAGACATCTTCTCTCGTCCGGTTGATGTATCAAAATATGCATTGATTTATGGTGGTGCTCAAAAGAACCTTGCTCCTGCAGGTGTTACTTTTGTGATTGTTAAAGATGAAATTTTAGGTAAGGTTGACCGTCAGATTCCTACAATGTTAGATTACAGAACTCACATTAAAGGAGAATCAATGTTCAATACTCCGCCTGTAGTTCCTGTATTTGCTGCTCTTCAAACTTTGAAGTGGATCAAAGAACAAGGTGGTGTTGCTGCAATGCAGAAGATGAATGAAGAAAAAGCGGCAGTTCTTTACAATGAGATTGATCGTAACCCAATGTTCAAAGGTACTGTTGTTAACGAAGAAGATCGTTCATTAATGAACATTTGCTTCATAATGGCTGATGAGTACAAAGAACTTGAAAAAGAATTCTTCACATTCGCAACTGAAAGAGGTATGTCTGGTATTAAAGGACACCGTTCTGTTGGTGGTTTCCGTGCTTCTACATACAATGCATTACCAAAAGCAAGTGTACAAGCTTTAGTTGACTGCATGAAAGAATTTGAAGCGTTACACGTAAAATAATTAAATCTAGATGAGCAGGATTTATTTCCTGCTTTTCGTCATTCAGATGCATGAGGAACGACTAAAGTAATTCGTTTGAATTACTTCGATTTGGCTGGCAATGACATTTTATTTTTTTAATTCTAATTTTCAAATAAAATGACAAAAGTATTAATTGCAACCGAAAAGCCTTTTGCTCCTGCCGCCGTTAATGGTATCAGAGAAGTTGTGGAAGGCGCAGGTTACGAGTTGGCTTTGTTGGAATCTTATACTGATAAGGCTGATCTATTGGCTGCTGTAGCTGACGTAGATGCTATGATTATCCGAAGTGATAAGGCTACACGTGAAGTTATTGAGGCTGCTAAAAATCTTAAAGTTATCGTTCGTGCTGGTGCAGGCTACGATAACATTGACCTAGAAGCTTGTACTGAAAAAGGAATTGTAGCTATGAATACTCCAGGACAGAATTCAAACGCTGTTGCTGAGTTGGTGTTAGGAATGATGGTATTCTTGGCAAGAAATGGTTACAACGGAAAAGCTGGTGTTGAGCTTAGAGGTAAGAAAATTGGTATCCATGCTTATGGTAACGTTGGTCGTTACGTTGGCGAAATTGCGAAAGGCTTTGGAATGGAAGTTTTGGCTTTCGATCCATTTGTAGCTAAAGAAGCAATCGAAGCTGATGGAGTTAAGGTTGTTGAATCTGTAGAAGAATTGTATAGTACTTGTAACTATATTTCTTTGCATATTCCTGCTAACGACAAGACTAAAAAATCAATTAACTACGACTTGTTGAACAAGATGCCAGAAGGGGGAATCTTGGTAAATACTGCTCGTAAAGAAGTAATTGATGAAGAAGGATTAATGAAATTGATGGAAGATCGTAAAGACTTCGCATACATTTCTGATATCGCTCCTGATTGTAAAGATGAGATTGCTGCTAAATTTGAAGGCCGCTTCTTCTTTACTCCTAAAAAGATGGGTGCACAAACTGCTGAAGCAAATATCAATGCAGGTATTGCTGGTGCAAATCAAATTGTGAACTGTATCGAAAAGGGAGATACTACTTATAAAGTAAACTAGATAATATAAAAAGGAAGCAGGGGACAAGAACAGTTTACCTTGTTTCCTTTTTTATGAAATTGTAAGCAAACGATTTCATCAAGATAATTAACAACACAACAAAAACATATTAACGATGGCTATAGTAAAACCATTCAGAGGCTTGCGCCCTACTCAAGATATCGCTAAGGATTTGGCATGTCTTCCATATGACGTAATGAATTCAGAAGAGGCTGCTCAAATGGCTGAAGGTAAAGAGTGTTCTTTACTACACATTACAAGAGCAGAGATTGATTGTCCTGCAGGAACTGATGTTCACTCTGAAGAAGTATATGAAAAATCAGTATCTAACTTTAACTTGTGGCAAGAAAAAGGTTGGTTGAAGCAAGATGAAGAAGCTAAATTCTATATCTATGCTCAAACAATGGACGGACGTACTCAGTACGGTATCGTTGCTAACGCTGCATGTGAAGATTACAAAACTGGTGTAATTAAAAAGCACGAGTTAACTCGTCCGGATAAGGAGGAAGATCGTATGATTTTAACTCGTTATGTTGAGGCTAACCTTGAACCTGTATTTTTCTCATACAAAGCTGTACCTGAAATCGATGCTATCGTAGAAAATATCGTTAAAAACGAAGAAGCTACTTACGATTTCGTTGCTGAAGATGGTTTCGGTCACCATTTCTGGCCAGTAAACGATCCTGCTACTAACAAAGAGTTGGAAGAGTTGTTTGCAACTAAAGTTCCTGCAACTTACGTAGCTGATGGTCACCACAGAACAGCTGCTGCTGCTCGTATTGGTGATGAGTTTGCTGCTAAAAATCCAAATCACACAGGTGATGAGGAGTACAACTATTTCATGGCAGTACACTTCCCAGATAACCAATTGAAGATTATTGACTACAATCGTGTAGTTAAGGATTTAAATGGTATGACTGCTGAAGAGTTCTTGGCTAAATTGGAAGCTACTTTTGAAGTAGAGTGCATGGGTGAAGAAATCTACAAGCCAGCTAAATTACACGAATTCTCTATGTATTTAGAAGGCAAGTGGTACAAAATGAACGCTAAGGAAGGTACTTACGATGATAAGGATCCGATTGGTGTTCTTGATGTAACGATCTTATCTAACCATGTTCTTGATAACCTTCTTGATATCAAAGATCTTCGTACGACTACACGTGCAGAATTTGTTGGTGGTATCCGTGGATTAGGTGAGTTGAAGAAACGTGTAGATAGCGGTAATATGAAAGCTGCTTTTGCATTGTACGCAGTATCTATGCAGCAATTAATTGATATTGCTGATACTGGTAACATCATGCCTCCTAAAACAACATGGTTCGAGCCTAAGCTTCGTTCAGGTTTATTGATTCACAAATTAGACTAATTTGAATCACATTATATTAGAAGAAGGAATGCATTTGCATTCCTTCTTTTTTTGTCCATAATCGAAAATTAAATGTGCGTATACGAACACAATGAGGAATGAGAGGTTGGAAACATCGGTCAGTAAGTAAGCTTGTTACATTAGGTGGCATATTGATTGATAATCGAAAGACATAACCTTAATCTACGTGTGATGATTTTGAATTTTTTTAAGGTTGCATTTCGCAATATGAAGAAATATAAGGGATATTCCTTTATAAATGTTGTTGGTTTAGCCATTGGACTAGCTTGTGTGTTTTTGATTTACCTGTTTGTTCAGGACGAATTGAGCTATGATAAGTTTTATTCTCAATCGGAGAATATATATCGTGTTGCAACCAGAGCTAAAATGGGTGAAAGAAAAACAGATTATAACTCCATATGTGCTCCTTTTTCACCTGCTGCACAATCCGATTTTCCAGAAGTCAAATATGCGGTTAGAACACATTTTAGGAGTAATGTTCTTTTTTCATATGAAGATAAGCAGTTTGTAGAAAATAAATTGTTAAGGACAGATTCCACCTTTTTCGAAGTGTTCGATCGACCGTTTATTTATGGTGACCCTAAGACTGCATTGCATGGTTCTGGGAATATAGTCATTACAGAAACTACAGCTAAAAAATATTTTGGCAATTCCAATCCATTAGGTAAGCTTATTCGGATGGGAGAAAAGACTCTTTACACGGTGACAGGTGTAGTAGAGGATATACCTGAAAATTCTCACTTTCATTACAATTTGGTTTGCAATTTGAAATTGAGTGCTGAAGAAGCAGATGATTGGTTTAGTGATTATATGCAAGCCTATTTTTTATTGGAACCAGGAACAGATTATAAGGAACTGGAAGCGAAATTCAGAGATTTTACCTTAAAATATATGGGACCAAGGCTAAAAAGCATACTTGGTATTGATATTTATGAATGGGAAAAATCAGGAAATGAATTTAACTATTACTTAGAGCCACTTGAAAAGATTTATCTTTATTCTACTACAGATGGTCAAATAGAGCCAATAAGTGATATCAAATACATTTATATTTTTTCGGCAATTGCTTTTTTTATATTGTTATTGGCTTGTGTAAACTTTCTCAATCTTACTACAGCAAGATCATTTACAAGGGCCAATGAAGTTGGTGTTCGAAAGGTTTTTGGTAGCAGTAGAGAGATGTTAATGTTGCAGTTTTATGCTGAAACATTAATAATGACGGTGTTTGCAGGCATATTGTCCTATTTTCTAATTGAATTGATGTTGCCATCGTTTAATATGATTGCCAAGAAAAATATTTCCTCTTTTTTATTGTGGCAACCTGATTACTTGTTGTTTGTGTTGGGAGTAATATTGTTTGTTGTCCTTTTTGCTGGAACATATACGGCACTTTCCTTATCGGGATTTAGGGTGATGAGTATTCTGAGAGGAGAAGTCAGGAAAGGAAAGATTGGGCAGAGGATTAGAGCTTCCTTAGTGGTGTTCCAATTTACAGTTGCCATTGGAATATTAATTTCTGCCTTTGTAATGAAAGAGCAGGTTGATTTCATGCAAAACAAGAAGTTGGGATTTGAGAAGGAAAGAATCATGGTGGTTGATCGTGCATATACCTTTGATGCAGAAGAAAAGGAAACCATAAAGGAAATGCTCTTTAAATATTCAGGAGTTGAAAATGTTTCTTTTTCAGGAATGGTGCCTGGACGTGGAACAAATGGGTGGTCGATGTATAGAGAGGGAGCCAGTAATGAGGAGATGATCAATTTCCGCTTGATGCATGTAGATGAAAACTTTGTTGATTTGTTGGATTTAAAACTGAAGGATGGAAGAAAATTCGACAAAGATAGATTGGCCGACACTTCTGTTTTTATTGCCAATGAGGCGGCAATACATGCCTTAGGCTATGCCGATTGTCCTGTAGGAAGGAATGTGTATCGACCTAACATCTCTGATGCCGGACGTACACCAATCGAAATAGTTGGGGTGGTGAAAAATTTCCATTTTGAATCGATGAGAGATAAAATTCTGCCTATGTTTTTGACTTATACACCTCAATATCATCAAAGATATATGTTGGTGAAACTGAAGCAGGATAATATTATGGGAGGTATGAAAATGGTGAAGAAAATTTGGATGAAAATGACCAAAGGAGAACCATTTGAGTATTTCTTTTTAGATGCTGATTTCAATACGTTGTTCAAAGGAGAGGTAAGAGTTGCCAATATCTTAACATCCTTTACCATTTTAGCATTTATTATTGCCTTATTGGGCTTGTTGGGATTGGTTTCTTTTGAAATGCAACAACGTGTAAAGGAAATAGGAATTAGGAAAGTACTTGGTGGTACCGAGATGAATCTAATTGTATTATTGAGTAAAAATTTATGTGTGAGTGTAATTATTGCAAATGTGATTGCCTGGCCATTAAGTTATTATGCAATGCAAAATTGGCTGTCGAACTTTGTGTATAGAATAGATTTTCCTTGGTATTATTTCTTGATTGCACTAAGTATTTCCTTACTATTGGCAATTTTAACAGTAAGCGGACATTCAGTAAAAGTAGCCAATGCAAATCCCATAAAATCACTTCGATACGAATAATACAGAACTATAATTAAGAAAGGACTCTAAACAGATAGAGTTCTTTTTTTTGTTTTTTAACCATTTGGTTAAAAAAAGTATAAATTGTTTTGATCTTTATTTAAATGTTCTACATTTGCATTAACCAAACGGTTAAACCGAATGGTTTATTTTTGATAATTGAATTAACCAAATGGTTAAAAAAGTATGAAAGAGAATAAAAAATCAGAAGAAACGCAGGAGTTAATATTGAAAACAGCAAAGGATATTTTTGCCCAAAAAGGTTATGCGGGTGCTCGTATGCAAGAAATTGCTGATGCCGCTGGTATTAATAAAGCACTCTTGCATTATTATTATCGAAATAAGGAAAAATTATTCGAGCAGGTTTTTGAAGGGGCAATTCGCAAATTGTTGGGGCCTATGGCTTCTTTCTTAGCTGATGATTCGGAGTTGTTTGCAAAAATCAGGAATTTGTGTCACCATTACTATGGAGTCTTAATTGAATATCCATTTATTCCAATTTTTGTTTTGAATGAGGCCAGTGCCAATCCTGACCGCTTTTTACGTTTGATGAAGTTCGAAGGAGTGGTGGAAGCCAAGGAAAAAACCAGGATGCAAATCCAGCAATATATTAGAGAAGGTAAAATAAGGCCAATCGACCCGAGGGAGTTGTTATGGAATATCATGAGTTTGTGCATATTTCCAATTGTCAGCCGACCAGTTGCAGGGGAAATCCTGTACCCTGATGAGGATTTGACAGAAGTCTTAAAGAAAAGAGCCGATCAGGTTGCTGATTTTGTAATTCAATCCATTAAAATCCAATCAGTATGAAAATGATATCGTATAAAAAATGTGCTTTATTCCTGATGTGCGTTGTATATATGAATATAGGCTTTGGACAGAATAGCATATTAAGTTTGGAGCAAATTCAGGAAATAGTACAGCAAAATTATCCTTTGGTAAAAGGAAAAGATTTGTTACGTGAACAATCGGGATTAAGTGTTGAGAATTTAAAAACTGCCTTTTTGCCCCAATTGTATGCCAATGGAAAAATGAGTTACCAGTCTGATGTAACCAGTAGTCCGCTTGCAGGACCAAATTCTTTTGGTGCACCCAAGGAACAAATTTCCCTGAATCTGGATGTTGAGCAGTTGATTTACAATGGTGGTAGGATCAAAAGTCAGGTGAAACTGGAGCAATTGTCTTCAGAGCTTGAAGTGATTGATCTGGAAGTCAGAATGTATGAGCTTAGAGAGCGTGTGAACGATGCATACTTTAGCATTCTGCTGCTAAGGCAAAGCAAACAGCTTTTAGAGGAGAAAAGAAAAAGTATTGCAGCACGTTTGCAACAGGTGCAATCGGCTGTGAAAAATGGTGTAATGCCTGATTTTAATTCCAAAGTGCTGGAATCGGAACTGTTGCTCATTCAACAGCAGGAAAAAGAAATAGAATTTGCCGAAAGAACAAGCCTGGAAAGCCTGGGCGAGTTGATGAATAGGATTGAAAAGTTCGATATTGAAGCCATTGGTGTGAAAGAAGAGATCGGACAATTTAAACTGGGTAATGAACTTTCAGAAGAGAGGCCAGAGTACAAATTGTTCGAAGGGCAAAACTTATTGCTGGATGAGAAGATGGAAATCACCAGGAAAGACAGGCTTCCAGTAATCAGCGCTTTTGGTCAGTTGGGATATGGTCAGCCAGGATACAATCAATTAAATGATGATTTTGACAGCTACTATATGCTTGGCGCAAAATTGAGCTGGAACATTTTTGACTGGAAATCGAGCAAACGAAATCAAAGAAAGTATCAATTGCAAAAGGAAATTGTGTCAACTCAACGATCAAGTTTTCAGAAGAATCAAATGGTTGAATTGCGCACGGAGGTCAATAACATATCTAAGTTGAAAATATTACTGGAACAGGATGATGCAATTGTGTGCCTTCAGGAAGAGGTGACCAAAACTTCTTCTTCTCAACTTGACAATGGTGTGATCACATCCAGTGATTACCTGGAAGATTTAAACAAGGAAATACAGGCCAAGCTGAACAGGGAATATCATCAAATTCAACTGAGCCAGTCCATTGCTGAATACAAAAGAATATTAGGGAAAACTGAAATTAGATAGAAAATGAGACAAATAAAATTATATATCGGATTGATAATTGCAGTGTTGGTTAGCGCATGTAGCAATGGAGATCAGCTATCGGATGCATATGGTAATTTCGAAGCTGTAGATTACATGATCTCTGCAGAAAATTCAGGGAAAATAATGGGCTTGAATCTTAAAGAAGGAGATGTATTTAACGAACCAACTTTAGTAGGATATATCGATACCACTCAACTGTTTCTGAAAAAAGAGCAGTTAAAGGCACAGCGCAAGTCAATAGCATCTGGAATTCAAAATATCATATCCAGAATTGATGTTTACAAGGAGCAGTTGGTTCTATTGCAAAAAGACAAGCAACGAATTGATAAAATGTATGCCGATGAAGCAGTTTCAGTTAAAAAAGTAGATGATATTAACGGAAACATTCAGGTTGTTGAAAAGCAAATAAAATCAGTACAAACTGAGAATGCCAAAGTGTTGGGAAATGTTGAAAGCTTAGACAGACAAATAGAGTCCATTAATGATCTGATTGCGAAGAGTAAAATCATGGTTCCAAAGGCTGCTACAGTACTTGAAAAATATAAAGAACCATTCGAAATGGTGAATGCAGGAACTCCACTGTTCAAATTGGCAGATCTAAGATCCTTGGATTTGAGAGCATACATTTCGGGAGATCAGCTTTCAAGCGTGAGAATTGGTCAAAAAGTGAAGGTGATCATTGATAAAAATGCTGATGAGAATGAAAGTTTGGAAGGAGAAATTACCTGGATATCATCTCAATCGGAATTTACACCTAAAATTATTCAAACAAAACAAGAGCGGGTAAAATTGGTTTATGCATTAAAAGTAAGAGTTGTAAACGATGGGCGACTAAAGATTGGTATGCCAGGTGAAATTAGATTCTAATTGATTATGAATGCAGGTATTAGCATAGAAAACCTATCCAAAACATACGGAAGTGTTCAGGCACTTAAGGGTATTAATTTAGATATAAATTCGGGGGAACTATTCGGTTTAATTGGGCCTGATGGAGCCGGGAAAACAACTCTCTTTAGATTACTTGCTACATTACTATTGCCAGATATAGGAAGTGCTCGCTTGTGTGATATTGATATAGTGGAAGGCTATAAGCAAATCAGAAACTTATTGGGATATATGCCAGGGAAATTCTCTTTGTATCAGGATTTAAGTGTAATCGAAAACCTTGAGTTCTTTGCCACGGTATTTGATACGAGAATCGAAGACAATATGGACATGATTCATGATATCTGGGTGCAAATAGAGCCATTCAAAGATCGCCTTGCAGGCAACCTTTCGGGAGGAATGAAACAAAAACTCGCCTTGTGTTGTGCATTAATTCATCAGCCTAAAGTACTGTTGTTGGATGAACCAACCACTGGGGTTGATGCGGTATCGAGAAGTGAATTCTGGCAAATGCTAAAGAGTTTAAAATCAAAAGGAATTACAATTGTAGTTGCAACCCCATATATGGATGAAGCAAACTTGTGTGAAAGAGTTGCCTTGATTAAAGATGGCGAAATTCTGCAAGTGAATACACCACAGGAAATAGTGGATCAGTTCGAACGAAAACTGTATGCAATTAAAAGTGATGATAACTACCAATGCTTACTCGATTTAAGAGAATTTGAATTTACAAACTCGGTTTTTCTATTCGGTCAAACTTTGCATTATACCGATGTACGAAAAGAATTTTCATTGGAAGAAGTCAACTCCTACCTAAAAAGTAAAGGTCATTTGCACTTGGAAATAGAGCATGTAAAGCCAGGAATTGAAGATTGTTTCATGGCATTGAGCACAAAAGCAGACGGATATGAATAAGGATGTTAAGGTGATAAAGGTTAAAAATCTTTGTAAGAAATTTGGCGATTTTACTGCAAACAACAATTTGTCGTTCGAGGTTTCTAAAGGTGAGATTTTTGGTTTTCTAGGAGCAAACGGAGCAGGAAAAACCACAGCCATTAAAATATTATGCGGATTGTCTTATCCTACTTCAGGTGAAATTAGTGTTGCTGGCTTCGATGTATACAAGCAGCGTGAGCAATTGAAGAGAAATATTGGTTACATGAGCCAAAAGTTTTCCTTATACGAAGACTTAACAGTGTTTGAAAATATCAGATTCTATGGTGGTATTTATGGATTATCAAAGGAGGTGATTCATCGTAAAGCTGATGATTTGTTAAAGAAACTGGATTTGCAGCACGCACGAAATAAACGCATCAGTTCTTTGCCCCTTGGATGGAAGCAAAAGTTAGCATTTTCGGTTGCCATTTTTCATGATCCCGAAATTGTATTTCTGGATGAACCAACAGGAGGGGTTGATCCGGTTACAAGAAGACAGTTTTGGGATTTAATTTATGAGGCATCGCGAGAGGGAATTACAATTTTTGTGACCACCCATTATATGGATGAAGCGGAATATTGCGATAGGGTATCGATAATGGTGGATGGAAAAATAGAAGCATTGGATACACCAGCCAAATTGAAGGAAGATTTTAATACTGTAGATATGGATCAGGTGTTTTTGGCTTTGGCTCGAACGGCTACAAATGTAGAGTAGATTAAAAATTAGAAGTAATGAATCGATTTATCGGATTTTTAAAGAAAGAATTCTATCATATTTTCCGCGATAAGCGGTCTATGCTTATTCTGTTTGGAATGCCTATCGTGCAGATCATGCTTTTTGGATATGTAATTAATACAGACTTAAAGGATGTGAAAATGGCAGTTCTCGATCATTCCAAGGATGAATATACAGCTGAAATAATCAACAAAATTACATCCTCGGGCTATTTTCAGCTAAGCAATAACTTAAAGAGTATTGAGCAGGCCGATGTTATTTTTAGAAAAGGAGATGTAAAGTTAATTTTAGTATTCGAACCCGATTTTGGAAAGAAATTAGTCAAGAATTCCAAAGCTAATGTACAGATACTAACCGATGCTTCAGATCCGAATACTGCAAATTTAGAGGTGAGTTATTTGCAAGGGATTTTGCAAAACTACAATGTAGAAATCAATCAGGACAAACAATTGCCAAGTTCGATTCAAGCAAATTCCAGAATGTATTTTAACGCCAACCTCGAAAGTGTTTTCATGTTTATTCCAGGTATAATGGCTACCATTTTAATGTTGGTATCTGCCATGATGACTTCCATTTCCATTGCTCGGGAAAAAGAGCTAGGTACAATGGAAATATTATTGGTTTCCCCTTTGAATCCATTACAAATTATACTTGGGAAAGTAACTCCTTACCTGGCTTTGTCATTTATTAATGCCCTGGTGATTGTGGGTATGGGGTACTTTGTGTTTGGAGTACCAGTTCTTGGTAGTTTTACCTTATTAATGGCCGAAAGTGTGCTGTTTATATTTTTAGCCTTGTCAATTGGGATATTTATATCCACAGTCGCCAAAAGTCAACAGGTTGCAATGATGCTTTCGATGTTTGTGCTCATGTTGCCAACCATAATCCTTTCTGGTTTTATATTCCCAATTAGAAATATGCCGGTTCCCCTGCAAGTGATCAGTTATATCATTCCACCCAAATACTTTATCGTGATTTTAAAAAATATCATGCTAAAAGGAGTAGGATTGGAATATGTATGGAAGGAAACCTTGATACTACTTGCAATGACCTTTGGGTTTATTGGTTTAAGTCTTAAGAAGTTTAAAATCAGATTACAGTAATGGTGAAATAAAAAGTTATGCGAGTATTAAAATATCTATTACAGAAAGAGTTTTTACAGATTTTTCGCAACAAAAGCATGTTGCCAATCATCTTTGTGATGCCAATATTACAGCTTTGTGTTTTGTCTTTTGCTGCAACTTACGACATGAAAAATACGAATCTTTATATTGTCGATAAAGACCTTTCAAGTCATTCTCGTGAGTTGATCTCCAAGTTTAATGGGTCCCCTTTTTTCACGGTAAAGGAAATTGGGTTTTCGGTAGAAGAAGCCGAAAAGGAAATCTATAAAGATAAGATTGATGCCATTCTGGTTTTTAATAATGATTTTGGGAAATCAGTTGATTTGAAAAAGGGAGCGTCTGTTCAGGTACTGATCAATGCGATTAATGCAAGCTCCGCTGGTTTGTACAATGCATATATTTCCTCGGTAATTCAGGACTATAATCGTAAAGTAAGCGCAAGCGTTAGGGAAGTAGGCACAGGAACACCTGTACATTTTGTGCAATCAAGCTACCTGCATCAGTTTAACCCTGAAATGAAATACATTCCATACATGTTGCCCGGGTTGCTTGTGTTATTGGTTACGGTTATTGGTTTGTTCTTATCGGCAATGAATGTGGTAAGAGAGAAAGAAATCGGAACAATCGAACAAATCAATGTAACTCCAATTCGAAAGTCACAATTTCTACTGGCCAAATTGATACCATTTTTGGTAATCGGATTTTTTGAATTGGGAATTGGTTTAAGCATAGCTGCTTTCCTGTTTAAGATTCCTTTTTTAGGATCGGTATGGCTCATTTATTTGGTTGCTTTTGTTTATTTGATTGCCATTTTGGGCTTTGGACTGCTGATATCTACACAGACCAATACGCAGCAACAGGCAATGTTTATTGCATGGTTTTTTATGGTGATATTCTTATTGATGAGCGGTTTGTTTACGCCGGTGGAAAGTATGCCGGAATGGGGGCAGACCTTAAACATCTTAAATCCGATTGCCTATTTTATTAAGGTAATTCGAATGATACTCTTAAAAGGATCCGGATTTTTTGACATTGTTAATGAAATTGCAATTTTAACGGTATTTGCGGTATCAGTTGTAAGTATTGCGGTGAACATGCATCGAAAAGTTGCCTGACTTCAAATAGAAACTCAATGCCATTTACCGATTAATAGTTCTCTTTTATCTATTTTTACTGGAGCAATCCATAAGATTCAATTTATTTTGAAGAACTCTAATCCAAATATCTGTGAACTACTTTAAGTCAATTTATAATTCTGCCTGGAGAATCTTGATCATTGTAGCCGTTTTGCTGCAAGTGAGTTTAATGCCTTTAGATTTCCTCTTTAATTTGAGAGGATTAGAATGGTACAAGACTCTGGATCTGTGTATATCCTTGCTCTATTTCCTTGACTTGATCGTAAACATTCTGCGATATCGAGGTATAAAAAGTCATGCCTTTTTAAAAGATGTTTATTGGGATACTTATTCATCCAGTAAATTCTTTGTTACTGATTTACTGGCAATATTGCCATATGCAGTAATGTTCTCGAACCCTGTATTTCAGTTGTTCAGATTGTTCAAGTGGGTTAGAGTAATTCGAACAACTCGCTATTTTCAAATCAGGAATTTAAGATACAGTACCGGAATTTCTGTTGGCTTGCTTTGGATTGGAGCTTTTTTATTTTCACACTGGTTTGCTTGTATTTGGATACAGATACATGGAATGGAAGCTAGCCTGACTAAAGTTGACAATTATGTTAGGGCACTTTATTATACGGTAACCACTTTAACTTCTGTTGGTTATGGCGATGTGGTTCCGCATGGAAATGCCGAGATGCTCTACAATATCTTTCTTCAGTTTATAGGAGTTGGTTTTTTGGCTCTTCTTGTGGGGAATGTGGTTAGTATTTTTACCAGGAAAGATCCTGCCGAACAGCGCTTTTTAGAAAATATGGAAAAGCTAAGAGCACTAATTCACTATCAACACATTTCAAAAGATTTAGAGCACAGAATTAGCGATTACTTTACCTACGAAAGGAAACAAAAATTGGGTTACGATGAAACCGAATTGATGGAAGCACTTCCTTTTGGACTTAGAAATGAGTTGCAGTTAGAGTTCAAAAAGAACATTATAAAAGATATTCCCTTGTTCGAATCTGTGGATGATCATTTCGTTAGAGATATCGCTCAATATCTTAGTCCAAAAATCCTAACTCCTGGAAATTATTTGTTTCGAATAGGAGATTCTGCAAGTTCAATGTTTTTTGTACAAAAAGGAAGTTTGAAAGTTTTGTCGGCGGATGAATCAAAACAGTTGACACTTTTGAAGAAAGGTGATTTTATGGGAGAGATCGCCTTGTTTAAAAAGACAACAAGAACCGCAACCGTAAAATCAGTAGGATATTCAGATTTGTATGAACTTCAAAAGAAAGAGTTCGATAAGGTATTGAAAATGTACCCTGAAATTGCTGAGAAAATAAGACTGAAATCCAAGTCAAGAGAAGAGAGGTATATGTAATGAATAAATTATAGCACCATGTTTCATCATCATGATCATTTTAATGAGTTGTTGCATCCCGAATTTTTAAGGATAGAGCGAAAAAGAGTAGGAATCATTTTAGGCCTTTTTATTATTGGTACTTTGATTCTTCCGGTTCTTCATTATTTGGCTCCAAGCCTGTTGCGTAACTTCTTAAATCAAGAACAATTCATTGGAAGCTTGGTGTTTTGGTGGGTGTTGTTTTGTGTATTCGAATTGGGGGTTTATTTCCGATTGGGTTACGCCATTAAGAATAACATTCAGATTCCTAAAAGAATATTGATTATCAATATACTGGTGGAGTTTGGTTTGCCTGCCATTGTGTTGTATAACGCAGTAAAGTTCGATTACTCTCTTTTAATATTGGAATATGACGGGCTGCTGTTTTATTTCCTGTTACTCATGCTTTCGGCAATGCATCTTGATTTTAAAGTTTCGGTAGGAGCTGGTTTTCTAGCTGGGATAGGATATTTTTCAGTTGCATTTTGGGGCATTAATTATCTTCAAACCGAACAGGATGTGGCTCAACTAAAGGAAATTTATACAATGAGAAGTGTTGGTCTGGTTGTGGGAGGCCTGGTGGCAGGAGTAGTGGCACATGAAATTAAAAAGAGGGTTAACAATTACCTGAACAGCATGGAAGAGCAGAAAGAAATTGAGTCCTTGCTTGGTCAGCAGTTATCGAAAGGGGTTGCCAATGAGTTGATTGTTCACAGAAATGAAACCATCGGGCACAAAGTGGTTGGCTCAATCATGTTCCTGGATATTCGAAATTTTACGATTATGGCCGATCATCAAAGTCCGGAAGAAACCATAGAATTTCAGAATGCCATATTCGATCCTCTTATTCGAATCATAGAAAAGAACAATGGGATCATTCACCAGATTTTGGGTGATGGATTTATGGCCTCCTTTGGGATCGCGGTAAAAAATGAAAATCATGCCAAAGACTCTTTAAATGCAGGTTTGGAGATTATGGAAGCCATTAATCACCTAAGAACAGACCAGAATGGTAGTACCACAAAGGTGGGAATTGGTTTGCATTCGGGCGAGGTGATTACAGGAAATATTGGGAACGAGATCAGAAAGCAGTTTTCCATTGCCGGTAAGAATGTGATTCTGGCTTCCAGAATAGAGCAATTGAATAAAACTTTTAAAACACAATTCCTGGTAAGTCGTCAGTTTGTGGATATGCTGAATTGTAAAGGTTGCTTTACCGATTTGGGTGAGGTACAGGTAAAAGGATTCGACGATCAGGTCCATATCTACCAGGTAGGAGAGAACTGTTCTTGCAAGGAAAATTAAAAAATACTATTGGAAGTAAAATAATATATAAAGGCCATCGTTATTACATTTTCGATGGCCTTTGTTTGTGATTTTAACCGTAATTGATTGCTGATATTGATTCTAAATTAGGCTAATATCTTATAGCCTCTTGGTATAAAGAGAAACTTTTTAATGATTAAATGAATCGATTTTAGGATTAATGAATAAATTATTGCTATTTTTAAAATGGTTCTAATTTAGAATTGAATTTCGAAAAAATATAAACATTTTTGTAGCGAATTGAGTAGAAAAGAACATGTTAACTTGTTGTTGGAATAAGTTGTGATGTTGGAAGTGCATGTTGAACGAATTTTTATTGAATGGTAATAAGAAGAATATTTTCTTTCCTTATAGTATTATTTCTGGTCTTTTGTAACCGGAATTTTAGTTTCTCAAAACAAGGAACAAATGTCCTGGCCTTCGATAGTAGCATCGAGGCAGTATCTCACAGAATCTCAAATAATCTTTCAGAAAGTGTAGAAACAGCTCGCGCTGACCGCCTAATTAAGCGATTCCTAAGAAAATGGGAAGTAGCTGGTGCAACGGTAGCGGTGGTGAAAGATCAAAAGCTTTTGTTTGCCAAAGGCTATGGATACGCTGATATTGAAAATGAAGTAAAAGTTGAACCTTCTCACATTTTTAGAATTGCCAGTGTATCAAAACTGATTACTGCCACGGCAATTATGAAATTGCAGGAAGAGGGAAAACTTAAATTGGATGATTATGTGTTTGGAGAACATGGAATTTTAAATGACTCCATCTATACCAATATTAGAGACAAGAGAACCAAGCGAATTACGGTAGAGCACTTGTTGAGACATTCGGCAGGTTATTCCAGTAGGTATGGCGATCCAATGTTTTTGCCATTGTCTATTGCTAAAAAAATGAAGGTGAAACCGCCTATTTCGGCTGAAACAACCATTCAGTTTGCCCTATCAAGAAGATTGCATTTTACCCCGGGAAGTAGAGGAGGCTATTCCAACCTGGGATATGTAATGCTTGAAAAGGTGGTTGAAAAAGCATCTGGTGAAAATTACGAAGACTATGTAAAAGCTCATGTGTTGAATCCAGCAGGAGTTTTCGATATGCATTTGGGGAAAAATCTTGAAGAGGACCATTACCCGAATGAGGTGAAATATTACGAACAATCCAATGCCATTAAGATTTCAGCATTCGATGGATCAGGAAAAACCGTTTTCAGATCGAATGGTGGAAACAATATCGAAGAGCTTGGTGGCGCAGGAGGTTGGGTTGCTTCAGCAGCTGAACTGATGAAGCTCCTATTGGCTATCGATGGGGATGATGCTCATCCGGATATTCTATCGAGCAAAAGCATTGCTTACATGACCACTCCAAATAAAAATGGACAAAGTCCGATTGGTTGGAAGGGCACAAGATCCAAAACATGGTGGAGAACCGGTACATTGGCTGGATCTTCGGCATTGATGAAACATCAGGTTGGTGGATATAGCTTTGTGATCGTTACCAACTCATCTACCTGGCGTGGATCCGACTTTACAAGAGATTTGAGTGTTCTAATGAATAGAGTATTGAGATCGGTAAAAGAGTGGCCTGATCAAGACCTGTTCAATCACTTTGAGGCAAGGCCAGAAAGAATGGCATTAGATAACTTACCAAAACATCAAGGATGGAGCTGATTTTTATAATCAGCTTTTTTTTTGCACCTCATTCTATCTTTCTTCCCGATTAATCGGAACAGGCTCTAAAGGAGAAAAGAACTCCGCTTTACAAATAAAAAACAAAGGCTTTACTTTATCTACTGACTACTTCCTCTCGGAGAGGATTGAGGTGAGGTAATCAACTAATCAGTTATGATTCCAGTTTATTGTGCGTTTTCCCTAAAGGATATTATACCATTTAAATTTCAGAGTGGCTTTAACGAAACTATGGAATATTAAATTGAAATGCCTAAATATAATTAGTTAGTCTTTTGGAGTAATACGAACAAAAGGCTCATGCTAATTAATAATCGGTATTAAACGATTTGCTCAAAATGGTATTAAATTGTAACTTAAAATCAATTTTAATTGTAAATTTGCATGTAAATACTGTGTAAATCCTATTAAATTCTAATTTGGTTTGATATTTTTGCACTCAATAATTACAACTTAAACACAAACATACTTTTATAACTAATGGAAACTCGTAGAATCTTAGCAATTAATCCCGGATCAACATCTACTAAAATTGCTGTATTTCAAGGTGATAAATCAGTTTTCTTGAAAAACATCAAGCATACCGCGGAAGAATTAGCAGAATTCAATCAAATAACAGAGCAATTCGAATTTCGCAAGAACATCATCATGAAAGAAATGGTGGATGCAGAAATTCAAATTGACCTAATTGAAGCTGTAGTTGGTCGTGGAGGATTGGTTAAGCCAATCGAATCTGGAATTTATGAAGTGAACGATCGTTTGAAGGAAGACCTAAGAGTAGGTATTCTTGGAGAGCATGCTAGTAACTTGGGAGGATTGATTGCAGACAATATTGCTCAATCATTACCTAAAGCAAAAGCTTACATCGCCGATCCTGTAGTGGTTGACGAAATGATTGATGTAGCTAGAGTTTCAGGTCACCCTGAATTCCAAAGAGTATCTATTTTCCATGCTTTGAACCAAAAAGCAATCGGACGTGCATTTGCTCAATCTGTCGATAAAAAATACGAAGACATCAACGTAATTGTAGCACACTTGGGTGGTGGTATTTCTGTTGGTGCTCACCTAAAAGGAAAAGTAGTTGACGTAAACAACGCATTGGACGGAGAAGGACCTTTCTCACCAGAACGTTCAGGTTCTTTGCCAACAGGAGCTTTGGCCAAGATGTGTTTTAGCGGAGAATACACCCTTGAAGAGATCAAGAAGATGATCAAAGGAGAAGGTGGATTGGTAGCGCACATGGGTACAAACGATGCTTACGAGATCGAGTTGAAAGCCAAAGATGGTGATGCAAAAGCAAAATTGATTCAGGATGCAATGTCATACCAGGTTGCTAAATCAATTGGTGAAATGGCTGCTGTATTGAAAGGTGAAGTAGAAGGAATCCTTTTGACAGGTGGTATTGCTCACAACCCTGATTTGGTGAACTACATCAAAGAGATGGTTTCATTTATTGCACCAGTAGTGGTTTATCCTGGAGAGGATGAAATGAAAGCTCTTGCAATGAACGGTTACATGGTTCTTAGAAACGAAATTGAGCCTAAAGTATACGTATAATCGAAAAGATATACCTTCATATAGAAAGCCTTCGGTAATCCCGAAGGCTTTTTTTGTGTTTAACCACAAGGATACTAAACATACCTCATTCTATCTTTCTCCTCAAGGAGAAAGGAACACCGCTTCACCAATAACAAACACAGGCTTTATTTCATCCTGTGACTACTTCCTCTCCTCAAGGAGAGGACCGAGGTGAGGTAATTATAAAGAGTACCATTTGAAAAAGGCAAACCAGAATAAATACAAAGGACGAGCCTGTAGGGCTCAAATCATTATAGCCTGGGGCAGCACCTCAGGTATGATTGACCAAAGCAAATCGTCACAACTGCCATGTTGATTTGGAGTAATTCGCTTTTTGCGACGAAATCTGTTACACTGAGTATGCCTGACCAATTAAAAGCACAGACTTTACTTCATCTACTGACTACTTCCTCTCCTTCAGGAGAGGACTGAGGTGAGGTGATTAGAAATACCTCATTCTATCTTTCTTCCCGATTCATCGGGACAGGCTCTTAAGGAGAAAGCAACACCGCTTCACCAATAACAAATACCGACTTTATTTCATCCATTGACTACTTCCTCTCCTTCAGGAGCAATGTCATTAAGTTAAGGGTGAATCCTTTTGATAAACATTGCCAAAATTACCCCAAACCCCTAAAGGGGCTTTGTCCTGTGCGCGGTTCCCTTTAGGGTACAAAGCGAAGCGTCTCATGACTAAAAGGAATAATTAAAGGGTGAGTGTGGGGCGAAAACCTGCTAACTTAATGACATTGCCTTCAGGAGAGAACCGATGTGAGGAAATTAAAAAGAGTGCCACTTGAAAAAGGTAAATCAGAATAAGCACAAAGGCAGAGCCTGTAGGGCTCAAATCATTATAGCCTGGGGCAAGGCCCCAGGTATGATTATCTACAACAACTCGTCGCAACTGCCATGTTGATTTGTAGTAATTCGCTTTTTGCGACGAAATCTGTTGCCTTTCCTCAAAAAGAGGACCAAAGTGAAGTGCTCAGGTGTGATATATTTCACACCAATATTCAGTTTAAAATAAATTAAACTATTGACTTATAAAGATTAATGGCATAAATTAGTACTTGTTCAATAGAGAAGGTGAAGATCGAAAGAGGAGCAGAGCATAAAGCTTGAACACAGAACTAAAATTCCTTCTGATGAAAACAAAACAGAAACTACAGAAAACCGCTGACTACGGTGGCTTAAAAATTTCAATCATCCCAATTTGCGCATCCCTTCTGGTGCGTAGGTGAGCCAATTCCTATACCGCGGAATTAGACTCACAATCTTCCAAAATATCGTTTCAGATCCCAAAATTACTCCTTAAAGCAGGATACCAATGTTCGTGTACCATGTGCATTTGGGCTACCAGCAGGAGGAAACGATTCAGAAGCACCCAATTCTCTTCCAGGAACTCCCGAAATCAATCAATACTACAAAACAAATAGGGAGAAGCATTACAGAAATTGCTGAACAGAGCTGACAAAAGAGTGGATTTACCATCTACAAAGAAGTTTAAACTCCTTGACAGTGGGTTAAGGGGCTAGAACAATTGATCTAATGAGGTACAACAATCGGGTTAAAGGTGTAGAACAATTGACCTGATAGGGTACAACAATTGAGTTAAGAAGGTAGAACAATTGGGTTAAGAAGATAGAACAATTGACCTAATGAGGTACAACAATTGGGTTAAGAGGGTAGAACAATTGACCTAATGAGGTACAACAATTGAGTTAAGAGGGTAGAACAATTGACCTGATAGGGTACAACAATTGGGTTAAGAAGGTAGAACAATTGACTTAAGGAGATACAACAATTGGGTTAAGAATTTACAAATATGGAACAATGCCCGCTATTGGGTCAAAACAATAAATAATTGAAATATGAATTCAAGTGAGAAATTAAATTTTGGACAACTACAAAAGCTAGTTGCCTTTAAGAAAGCAAATGAAGAAGCTTTGAAACTGAATCCTCTATTGTGGCTGATGTTGGAAGATGCTGAAAGTTTTTACAATCGAATTGCTGATTTAATGGTTAAAGATGAAAAAAGCAGTAAGGCACTCACACAGGAAAAAGAGGTGATTTTTGAAAGTTTGACTGCTGATAGCGTGGTGACAAATGACATGCTAATTAGTTATGGGAACTACAAAAAGTTTATTCCTTTTATGAGTATCCAAGGTTGTTCGAAGACAGATTTGAACCGGGCACGCGATGAAGATGTGATCTCCAATGTTCAGAGCATGATAGCGGAAATTGAGGCTCACCCTGCAGAAAGTGTTGAGGCTGGTGTTAGCGAAGAGCGAAAGCTTGCATTAATTGCCAAGGTAGATGAAGCCATTACGATTGTACATGGGCCTGAAAAGTTCCGCTTGGAACAGCATGATGTGAATGTACAAATTGATGCAGAAATGGAAGGGTATAGAAAATTGTTGAACGATTCGATTAAGCCGAATATGAGAGCCAATTATGCGGATAGCAATCCTGACTTGTATAATGCCTTCCGGAATGCCATACACACCGATGCCTTGCCAAAGAAAACCAAGGTGATTACAGGCAGCTTTAAAAATGAAAAAGGCGAACCTGTAAGCGATGTGTGGATACAGTTGGATGAGGAGAAACCCGTGAAGAAAGGCGGTAAAAAAGGCCAGTTCTACTTTTACAATGTAGCAGCCGGACAGCACAGCCTGCAGTTTACCAAAGAATCCTACAAACAAGAGAAAAGAGTGTTCATGTTAGAAGCTGACCATTGCATGCATTTCGACATCACCTTCATATTGGAAGAATTGCATGTGGAAAGCGAAACGGAAGCTTGAATCACTCAATTCTAAACTCTCTGAAAGCCCCAGTAAATGGGGTTTTTTTATATGTACAACTGTAATTGAATAGTAGGATTTATAAGGTTAAATAAATTTAGATTGATTCTAAGGGAAATAAGCTAGAATATGTAAATGATATTTGAGGGAATAGTTTTAAATTTATTGGGCTGATTGGGAAGCATAATAATATCTAAAAAATAGGAAGGTGCACAATACTGACCTATATGGTATGTATTGCGCACCTTTTTGATACGAGATTAGAAAAATAAGTGTATCAGTGCACATCTAATAAGTTGGCATTCATTTTGGAGAAACTACAATAACATGAAAACCTTGAAAAGAATAATCTCACTTTCAATTATTGGAATTCTATTCACAATTGTGCTGTATTTTTCATATCAAAATGACAATCTATTTAGAATGTTATTCTATGTCATCTTGGGAATTTTATTTATTTATAAATTTTATAAAACTGTACTAGAAAACAATGTTGATTTCAAAAAAACTAAAAAAGCGACTAGTTATTTATCAGCACTAATAGGAATAGGTTTTATTTTAATGAACATTGGAATTTATATTCATTTTGAGAACAAACTGAATTTACCCTCATTAATCAAGGCTCAAAATCACGGAGTTTACGCTGATTTTAAAAAAAATGGTGATTACATTATTAAAAGTGGTAGTTGGGCAACCAAAGTTCATCAGTATGGAACCTATAAATTGAAAGACAGTATAATTACTGCTGATAAATTAAAATTCGATGATGTTTTAGTTTCAAATAAATTCGTTATACGTTCTATTCAAAACTCTGATTTCACTAATTCGACAGCAATCGAAAACTTAAAAAGTGGTCAATATATTTTGGAAATTGACCAAAATGGAAATGAAATAAAGAATCGACTTCTGGATTTCGATAAAGAGAATAATAAAATATTTGGTTCATATAAATTTGAAATCACAGAAGACAACCGTTAATAAAAACGAAATGCCAACACGCGCTCATATAACATAGGCGAGAAGTGCGTTTTCGCAGGTTTTGAGCTTTTAATGAGCAACGGCAAGGTAACCATTTTAGAATAGTTATAGTTAAATGTAATCCTAAAATGGCTACCTTACCTTTTTATAAAAATTATAAGATAAATCAACTAAGGCGCCTACGTTACATAGCGCCATCCGTTATGGCCAATTAAAAAAATGCAACAATGAGGATTATATTCTTAATATTTACGATTCTTATTCTAACTGGTTGTATAAATCGGAACTATACTAATGTTGAAGATAGAGCAATTCAGGATATAACTAATGATTACTTAAAAATTAAACATTTAAGCAAAAACAGATTAAAACGACCACCTGCGCCAACCGAAGATAATATTAAAGTAGAATTCGGCATAAAAATGGAAAAACAAGATGTATATAAGGTTTTCATTTCAGATGCATTATTGCCAATATCACAAGTAAAAGAGGACAATCAATGGATGTTTAATAAAATGTATAAATCACCAAGTCTTGACAGTTTATTTAAATCATTAATGCTGACAAGTGAGTTTGATGGTTTAAAATATAGAGAGTTTGATAAGGAGCAAATTAAATTGAAACAACCTTATCAGCAATTTACTGATCGTAAGAATGAAATTGGTACAGACGAAGAATATTTAATTTTCAGCTTTTCAAGAATTAGTTTTAGTGCTGATTATAAATATGGCTTAGTAGTATTGAATTATAGTTTTGGTTGGACAAATGGAACTGGAGGTGGATTTCACAGACCGTATTTAATTGAGAATGTAAATAACGAGTGGAAAGTAATTGAAGAAAACTAAAAATAAAAGGCCATAACAATAGCTAATAAAGCATAAGTGAGCCGGCTAGACTTGAAAGGTTTGTAGCTTCGGTGAACATCGCCAAATCGTTGATTTGGCTTTTAAAATGAAAAGATAAAAACAAATACAATGCTTTGGCTCCGCTCAATTTAGAAGGTTAGCATGGTTAAATTTCCATAGGCTTCATGCGGCAGGCCGTTAGGGGCAAGGCAAAAAGAAACAAACTGCAACAATTATGGCAGATAAGATAAAAACAAACATTAGCTGTGAAAATATTGCACCGATTGAAAACTTGGATAGAGAGATTCAATCAGGTACTTTGAAAATTGGTATTTTTGCAAATAATGGAAGTGGCAAAACATTCATCAGCCGATTATTTAGACTTACAGAAAATCAAACAAATCTTGAATTAGAAGATGATGAAATCAGTCCTACGGATAAGTTAATTTCATTTGGGAAGAATAAAGCTAGATTTTCTTTTTCCATTGTAGATAAAAATGGCAACACAAAAGACGACTTTACTATTAATTTAACTAAAGGTGAGCTGCCAGAAGTTCCAAAAACCGATTACTTATATCATACATTCAATCAAGATTATATTGAAGACAATATTCGGGCTCTGGGTTACGAAAAAGATAGTGAAATAGAAGGGTTTATTCTTGGAAAAGTAAATATTGACTTAAAAGATGATGAAGAAAAATTATCAAAAATTGAAAAAGAAGGGACTTCATTATCAGACCAAGTAAAAAGAGAAATTAGTGAATACTTGGATGAAAATATTAACAGTATTCAGAATATTAGACGTCTTGGAGAATATAGAAATCTTAATTATGATGAGATTTTTAAAAATATCGAAAAGGAGGTTATTCCTGTATCTAAATCGTTTCAAGAACTCTTAAACGACTACAATAAAATTAAATCTGTTCCAGAGAACTTACAAGACATTTCACGAGTAGGCAGAGTAAATATAAACTTTGAGCAGTTAACTGAAATAAAACAAAATTGTGAGAAGGAATATACACTTAGTAGTCTGGCTGAAGATTTTAAAACCAAAATAAAAGAGAAGCAATCTTTTATAGAGGCTGGGATGGAGTTAATGGGCGACCAAAATAAATGCCCATTTTGTGAGCAGGATTTGCAACAAAACGCATTGACCTTAATTGATAATTATACAAAATATTTGACTGACACTGAGGCTCAAACGATAAAGCTTTTTAGGTCTTACAAAAAATCAGTTGAAGATATTCTTTTTCAAATCAAAGCTCTTGGGGTGTTTAACTCCAACCGGATTCTAGAATTTGATAGTTATAAAACCAAATATATTCCGTCTTGTGCTGAGATAGAATTGAACAAGTTGAATATTGATGAAGTTGAGTCTAATCTGATAAAAGTTGCAGACCTAATAGATAAAAAGCTTTCTGATATTTCAGTTAGCATTGAGTTTGAGCAATCGTTGTTGGAGGAAATAGAAAAGAATCAAGCTTTAATAAACAATGCCATTGACTCAAATAATAAACACATTGATTCTATTAATGGAAAGAAAAATCGCATAAACGAAGAAAATAAAAATACTAGAAAAGAATTATGTAATAGTGCTTTTAACCATCTTGTGACAACGCATAAAACTAACGTCAAGAATATTGTAAAACTTCGTGATGATTATAAAGCTCTTAATATAGAGGTAAAGAAAAAAAGAGAACAACAAAAAGTAAGTAAAAAGGATAAGGTTGCAGATACAATTAAAACTGTTTTAAATTACTTTTTCGCTGATAAATATTCTCTTGATTCCGATTCCTTTAGATTAGTTTTTAAACGAAATATTCTTGAAAAAAATCAAGCTAAAAATGTGCTAAGCGAAGGTGAGAAAAATATAGTTGCATTTGCATATTACATTGGAGATTGCCATTTAAAGATAGAAAGTGAAGATGATTATAAGAATTTATTTTTTGTAATTGACGACCCTATATCAAGTATGGATTTCACACATGTTTATACATTGAGCGGAGTAATACGAGATTTAGATAAAATAGTTGATAAGCTACAAAGAGTTAAAGTCCTTTTGTTTACTCACAATAATGACTTTATGAGAGTTCTCACATCAAACAATATTTTGGACAAAAAACTTTTACTCAAAAACGGAGAACTTATTGACTTTAATAATAATCTCACAGTTCCCTATATAAGTCATTTAATAGACATATATGAAATTGCAAAAAATGGAGGAACACCTAGTCATACAACAGCAAATTCAATCAGACATATTATTGAAACACTAACAAAATTTGATAAAATAGAAACTTCAAGGGAAAGTATTGCTGAGTACATTCGAGTCAATATTCCATCAGATACAAGAGCTTATACACTGATAAATGATTTGTCTCATGGAGGTTGGCGTTCTGAACAAGCACCGATTACTGATGATGATTTTAAAGAAATATGTTCTACCATAATTGAGCATATTGAGTCAGAATATAAAGGTCAAATAGATTATTGTGAAAAGATATGTAACTAAAGCCCAACCCCTAACATTTTGTATAAGTAATGGCAAGCAAAGTGCTAAATATCAAGGTTTGTAGTTCACTCAAACATCATCTCGGTTTGACAGGTTTGTGCAACGCAAACCGCTACTGCTCATACAATTTAACGTTAACCACGAGCATTATACCATTTAATGAATAACCTAAAGCCTACATCTAAGGTTCATAAAGAATGTAGAACTGATGAGCATATCAAATCAAACTTTAATCATATTGGGAATCATCCTTCTGATATTCTCATCTTGTCGTGAATACATAAAGCGAGAAATCACACATTACAAATATTATAATGTGAGTGAGGTGGATAATTTATCAAAGGATTTTTTAATTGCTGTTACCGATGAGGAGTATCTTGAGTATGGTTCAAGCGTTGCCTATGTAGACGGCAAAGGGGATACCATTATTCCATTGGGAAGGTATGCTTATTTTGGAACGGATACTTTGGTTCATTTTGCCAATGTGATGTTATTGCCCACGGATACTTGTGCAGCAAGGCAAGTAACGATAGACAAAAATCAAAGGATATTATATGATATTGTACTATTTGACAATGGTCCTGATCCTTTTAGTGAAGACTATGTAAGGGTGTTGCGCAACGGGAAAATGGGCTACGCGAATGAGTATGGACAAATTGTGATCCCTTGTATTTATGCTTTTGCCAAGCAGTTTGCAAATGGAGAGGCTAAGGTTGCTTTCCATGCGAAGGAATATATGGACTTGGAAGAGCATAGGCGTGTTGAAAGTGATGAGTGGTTTACGATTGATAGAAAAGGGAATAGGGTTGATAAAACCTAACATTAAAGGTGCACTCCCTTCGTTTGTAATACCATTTATTAAAAATAGAGAGCTATTTTCCGCTCTCGAATAGTTTAGGTGTAATGCCGATATATAATTTGTTAGGCATTAGAAGTGAAGCGTACTAATGGCTTATACAAATTAATAATCGGTATAAAAATCAATCCATGTAAATGGCAAGTAAAAAGAATGCCAATCAGTTAAGAATAGAAGAATGTCAGAAGATAAAACAAATTCCTCTTGGCCATCGCCTAAGTTCTACTTTGAAGTAAAGCTGGAGTCAGGTGTTGAGGCAAAATTTCAAGAAGTTGCAGGATTAGATCTTGCTGGTGAAGGAGGTTTGCAATCTGTGAATGTTAGCTTGAAAAAAGGGATTTTTACAAAAACTGATAACTATTTTAAATGGTGTGATTCCATTAAAATGAATACCATGAATAAATGTACTGTGCTCATTCGTTTGTTGGATGAAAGTGGTAATCCGGCAATGAGTTGGAAATTGCATAATGCCTGGCCAACTAGGATTTTGAGTCCTGATTTTAAGGAAGAGGGAGATGAAGTTGCAATAGAATTGCTGGAAATGGCTTATGAAGGGATGGAGACTGATGGTTCGGGGGGTGACAAAGAGTATCGCTTAAAGTAATGTGCAATACAAAATCATTTGCAAGAGTTAATAGTAATTAAGAAGAACATCATTTCATGAGAATAATATTGTTGGCAGTAGCTAGCTTGTTGTTACTGTCTAATCAGCTTTTTGGACAGGATAAAATTGATTCCAAATTGTTACAGGAAGAGATAGAAATACTTGTAGATATTGTTATTGGAATTTCTCCAAAATTGAGTGAGGAGGATCGAAACCAAATTTCTAAGCTGATAGAACAAAAGAAAAAGACCATTGAGGGTAAGACCATGACCAATTTGGAGTATTTTAATTTCCTGGCTGAATTGGATCTGCCCACACAATTCGATGAGCATGCGAGTATTCAGATTGATGAAGATGTTTTGACCCCTCTACTTGAAAGAGCAAAACTATTTCCCATACCTATAAAAATCTTGAAAGATCGTGTGGTGGTGAATGGTAAAAGTGGAATGTTGCCCTATGCGAGTATCATCCATTCCATTAATGGTCAAGTCATCGATTCGGTTTTAAGAATGACCTCTTCTGATCCAGATAATCTTTCGAAGAGGAATATGGAAAACCAATTTTTCTTTGATTATTGTATAAAGAAGCCTTTCACGCAATCTTATTCTGTTGCTTATTCAGAACCATCGGCCCCGGAAATAAACTTAAAAAAGAAGATTGATGGGTTGGATCTAAGCGAATGCGTGAAGGAACTAAATGAGGTGCGTGTTTATCCATTGAATAGAGATTCTTTGAAAAACTTCATTAATACCAAATGTTATCCCAATCACAAAGCATATTACTTTCAGTTGAATAGCTTTTGTTGGGATGAGAATTCTAACCTGGGGAGATTTGAACGATTTAGTAATAAGAAGGCTAAATTTGATAAATGCTTCAAAAAAATATTTAAAGAAGTTGGTAAGCTTGGAGCCGAGAACCTTATAATTGATCTAAGGCATAATGGAGGAGGGGAAATCCATAATCCCGGACTTTTATACTCTTATATCGCTAAAAATAAGTTTGTACAGCATGCTCAACTTGAAATTCCAGACTTCTTATTGCCCCAAGAGAAATATATTATAAAGTTGGATGATAAAGAATGTAAGGGAGAAGAAGATATAGCGGATTTTATGAATGCTTATCGATCAAATTTTGAAAAGGGCGAATCAAGTTTTTTCTCTGAAGCTATTAAAGAGCAAGAAATGTTTCCAAACAAACATGCTTTTCGGGGCAATGTATATTTGTTGGTAGGCGGTTATACTTGTTCCGCATCATCTTACTTTACGGCTTTGTTTAAGGGGGAGAAACGTGGTGTCATTATCGGAGAACAAATTGGAGGGTCTCATCATTCAATTACCGCAGGTACCAATATTACTTATCAAATGCCTCATACGGGATTTAAAGTGAAAGTTCCGTTAATGGTCGTGAACTTTTCCGATGAGCTTTATGAAAAAGTACCTGAGTTAAAAGTCAATCCCGACATAGAACTTAGGGGTGAAAAATATTATCAATACTTTCTAAATAAGCAGGATCCGGAACTTGAGACCGTTTTCCAACTGATTGCTGAAGGGGACTAAAATTGTTGTACGGTTCAGAAATAGAATGATTGCCTCAACTTGTATTTGATCACAAATCAAATTATACCATTTTAAAAAAATAGAGAGCGTATTTTACGCTCTCGAATCGTTTAGGTATAATGCCGATATATAATTTGTTAGGCATTAGAAGTGAAGCGCACTAATGGCTTATACAAATTAATAATCGGTATTAGAACCAAGTTTTCAGAAGCTAAAAACTTTAAAGTATTCATAAAGAAAGCCTTCGGATAATTACCGAAGGCTTTCTTTATGACTTTTGTCATGTTTATCATAGTTTAAAAGGAGTCTAAATACAAATTACGTATGTTTTGCGACACTTTATATTGAACGTATTGAAAAATTATTACAAGAGTGAAATTGCCGCAGGCCTTTTGTTTGCTGATGTTGAGGAGTTATGGATTTCTTAAGTTAAGCTTTATTATTGTTTGTTTTGGTAATGAATTGACTGTTAAGGTTTTTAAAATAAATAGAGAAATATTTCTTTAATTTTTTTATATTCATAGTGTTATGCCATTTATACTAAGAAGTTAGTGGTGGTATAATGCCGATGTATTAATGAATGGCTTTTAGGAGTTGGTGAACTAAAAGCTAAAGTCAGTAAATAATCGGTAATACTCTATTAATATTAACCCTAAAACCTACAGTGTATGGATTTTCAAGAAAAATTAGTGCATGATTTAGTTGCCAAGCATGGTACTGATCGCGAAAACTTGCTTCCAATTCTTCAGGGAGTGATTGATCAGGAAAGATACCTATCGGAAGAGGCAATTTTGAAGATTGCCAAAGAGATGAGCATACCTGCTGCTGATGTTTATGGAACGGCTACCTTCTATTCCTTCCTCGACACAGATCCAAGAGGCAAGTATGTAATTCGAGTATGCAAAACAATTACCTGTGCCATGAAAGGCAAAAATCAAATCATCCAGGCAATTGAGAACTTCTTAAAGATTAAGGTTGGTGAAACCACCATAGATAAAAAGTTTACCATTCTTCAGACCAACTGTTTGGGATGGTGTCATAAGGCGCCTGCCATGCTGGTGAACGATGATGTTTATACAGAGCTTACGCCAGAATCGGTGGTGGATATTTTAAGAGAATATCGCGAAGAAAACTAAGCGAACATTTGAAAAAAGCAAAACTAACAATCTAAATACCCTTTGGTATGACAACAACTAAAAAACAACTTCATAGAATCGATCTTATCTTTAAAAATGAGCAGGATTGTAAAGAGATTCTTAGAAATGCATTGGCAAGGTCCAATCAGGAAGTAATCAATGAGATGGTGAATTCCGGTCTCAAGGGTAGAGGGGGAGCAGGATTTCCAACCGGCTTGAAATGGAAATTGACTGCCGAGCAAAAAGTAGATGAAAAATTTGTGATTTGTAATGCCGACGAAGGCGAACCGGGAACCTTTAAGGACAGGGAAATTTTAACCCGAGTGCCTCATAAAGTTCTATCCGGTATGGCGGTTTGTGCTAAAATTATTGGTGCAAGAAAAGGCTACATTTATTTAAGAGGAGAATATAAATTCTTGGTTCCAAATCTGAAAAAGGAATTGAGAAGATTTCACGATATATTAGACGAATTGGGATTGGATTTTCGTGTTGAAATTTTCATGGGAAGTGGAGCATACATCTGTGGTGAGGAGAGTGCTCTGTTTGAATCGATGGAAGGCAAGCGCGGGGAGCCTAGAAATAAGCCTCCTTTCCCAACCGAGATTGGTTATATGGACAAGCCAACGGTAATCAACAATGTGGAGACATTGGCACATTCCTATACCATTTTAAAGTATGGTGCGAAGAAATTTCGCGAACTGGGTGTGAAAGATTCTCGCGGATCGAAGGTATTTTCGGTTTCGGGTGATACACCAATTCCAGGCATTTATGAATTAGAGCTTGGTATGTCGGTACAGGATTTCGTTGACGACTTTGGTGATGGTGACACCAAAGCTGTTCAGGTGGGAGGAGCCTCTGGTTTCTTGGTTCCACGTAAACGATTTGGAAAGACTTCCATTGGTTATCAGGGGAAATTAACGGGTATTTCATTGCCTACGGGAGGATCGATGATGATCTTCAACTCTTCTCGTTCCATGTACAATGTATTGAACAACTATCTGGATTTCTTCGAGGAGGAATCATGCGGACAATGTACTCCATGTAGAGTGGGCTGTCAGCAACTACTAAAAGGCATCAAAGCCGTGAAGCGCGGTGAAAAGCCAGCCTCTTATTTGGACCAATTGCTTAAACTTACCGATACGATGAAGTTGACGGCTAAATGTGGTTTGGGCCAGTCTGTGGCTAATTCATTCTCTTCTATTGTAGAAAATTTCCGAGAGGAAATGATTTACTAAGAAAGAGCTAATTCCTATTTATTTAAACCATTAAAAAGAAATTTGATATGTCAAACATGGTAAATTTAACAATCAATGGAATAGCTGTAAGTGTAGAAGAGGGACAAACCATTCTCGAAGCAGCTGAAAAACTCCATATCAAAATACCAACTTTATGCTACCACAAAGACCTTTGCGTTGCAGGGAACTGTCGTGTTTGTGTAGTAGAACAGGTTGGAAACAATAAACTTGTAGCTTCATGTGCCATGCCTGTTTCAGAAGGTATGGAAATTAATACCAATACACTGAAAGTTCGCAATTGTCGCAAGCACATCATCGAATTATTGCTTACCGAGCACAACGAGGAATGTACCAAGTGTTATCGCAACGGACATTGTGAATTGCAGGAATTGGCGGCTGAATACCAGATTACCAATCAAGATTTTATTGATTTGGTTCCTGATAAGAACTATACGGTTGACAGAATTTCTCCTGCCATTGAAAAGGATGATTCGAAATGTATTCGTTGTCAGCGTTGTGTTCGTACTTGTGCCGAAATTCAGAGTGTTGGTGCCATTGCGGTAGCTCACAAAGGTTCTGAGATGAAGATCTCAACGGTATTCGATCGTGCATTGGACGAGGTCGTTTGTACCAATTGTGGTCAGTGTATTGTTCACTGTCCTACGGGTGCTTTAACTGAGAAATCGTATGTAGAGAAAGTTTGGGATGCCATTGCTGATCCTGAAACTCATGTAGTGGTGCAAACGGCTCCTGCTGTTCGTATCGGTTTGGGTGAAGAACTGGGATTTGAGCCGGGTACTCGTGTTACCGGTAAAATGGTTTCTGCTCTTCGTCGTTTGGGTTTTGATTCGGTATTGGATACTGATTTTACTGCCGACCTTACCATTATGGAGGAAGGAACCGAGTTGTTGACAAGATTGAAGCGTGCATTGGTAGAGGATGATCCAGATGTTGCATTGCCTATGGCAACTTCCTGTTCTCCGGGATGGGTGAAGTATATCGAGCACAAATATCCGGAATACCTTCCTAACCTTTCTACTTGTAAATCACCTCAGCAGATGTTTGGTGCTTTGGCAAAGACCTATTATGCGAAGAACGTTAAAGTAGATCCTCAAAATATTATTTCTGTTTCCATCATGCCGTGTACGGCCAAGAAATATGAGGCCAATCGTCCTGAAATGAAGGATAGCGGTTACAAGGATGTTGATTTTGTATTGACTACCCGAGAGCTTGCTGTAATGATTCGTCAGGCTGGTATTGAGTTTGAAAAATTAAATGATGAATCCTTTGATTCCATTATGGGAACGGGTTCTGGTGCTGCAGTCATCTTCGGTGCAACAGGAGGTGTAATGGAAGCGGCTCTTCGTACAGCTTACGAAATTGTAACTGGACGTGAGGTACCATTTGAGAATCTTGAAATTCTTCCTGTTCGTGGTCTGGAAGGTGTGAAAGAAGCGAGCATTAAGATTGAGGGAACTGTTGATGATTGGAAATTCCTTGAGGGAGTTGAGCTGAAGTGTGCAATTACCAATGGTCTTGAAAATGCACATCAATTAATGGACAACATCAAGAAAGGAGAAAGTTTCTATCACTTTATAGAAATTATGGCATGTCCAGGTGGTTGCCTGGGAGGTGGTGGTCAGCCATATCCAGTAGATGATGAAGTTCGTATGAAACGAATGCAAGCGATTTACAATGAGGATAGTGATCTTCCGATCAGAAAGTCACACGAAAATCCTGAAATCGTTCAAATTTATAAGGAATTCTTAGAAGAACCTTTAAGCCATAAATCTCACAAATTACTTCATACCACATATGTGAAGCGTGAGCAGTACTAGTAGTTGTTAATTTTGTGTAAAAAGAAAGATCCGGTTTAGGCCGGATCTTTTGTTTTGTATATTTTTTAGTGCTCAAATTGCTTGTAACTTGAGGCTTGAAACTGTATTAGAATTGATTGATCGTTTTTCTGATTGCAACCAATTTGCTTAGCAAGTCTTCCAAATAATCAAGGTGTAGCATGTTCGCACCATCCGACTTTGCATTTGCAGGATCAGGATGCGTTTCGATGAAGATACCGTCAGCACCAACAGCGATACCAGCTTTGGCAACGGTTTCGATTAGTTCAGGACGTCCACCGGTTACACCACCAGCCTGGTTTGGTTGTTGCAAAGAGTGAGTAATATCCAAAACAACAGGGCAGTTGTTCTCCTGCATTACCGGAATACCTCTGTAATCAACAATCATATCCTGGTATCCAAACATATTTCCTCTATCGGTAAGAACCACTTGCTCGTTACCTGATTCACGAACTTTGTTTACAGCAAACTTCATGGATTCAGCAGCCAAAAATTGTCCTTTCTTGATGTTGACAACTTTACCGGTTTTTGCCGCAGCTACCAAAAGATCAGTTTGACGACAAAGGAATGCTGGAATCTGCAATACATCTACATATTCAGCAGCCATGGCAGCTTCTTCCGGATTGTGGATGTCTGTAACGGTTGGAACTCCAAAAGTATCGCTTACTTTCTTAAGGATTTTTAGTGCTTTTTCGTCACCAATACCAGCAAAAGAATCCAATCTTGAACGGTTGGCTTTGCGGTATGATCCTTTAAAGATGTATGGAATTTCAAGTTTGTTGGTAATTTCAACAACTCTTTCGGCAATTCTCATGGCAATTTCTTCGCCTTCAATGGCACAAGGACCAGCTAAAAGAAAGAAGTTACCACTATCGGTGTGTTTAATATTTGGAATATTTTCAATCATGATATTCGGTTTTATTCATGGCAAAAGTAAGCAATTTTAGAATCTATTCTTCCACCAATTTTTTAATCTCTCCCAAATTTTTGCTTCTTGAGCATTTTGTTGTGGGATATACAAGCGTTGATTTTTAATTTCTTTTGGTAAATAATCCTGTTCTACAAAGTTACCAGGATAATCGTGTGAGTATTTATAATTCTTGCCGTAATCCAAATTCTTCATCAGTTTGGTAGGCGCATTTCTCAAGTGCAGCGGCACAGCTAAATTACCTGTTTCTCTCACCAATGCTTGTGCCTTGCCTATTGCAAGATAGGAGGCATTACTTTTGGGTGATGTAGCAAGATAAATGGCAGTTTCAGATAAAATGATTCTGGATTCGGGCATTCCAACTAAATTCACGGCCTGAAAGCATGCGTTGGCAAGCAATAAGGCATTTGGATTGGCCAATCCAATGTCTTCGCTGGATGAAATAACCAGTCGGCGTGCAATAAATTTTGGATCCTCACCACCTTCCAACATTCGGGCCAACCAGTATACAGCTGCATCCGGATCGCTCCCCCTGATGGATTTGATCATTGCCGAAGCGATGTCGTAATGTTGCTCCCCATCTTTGTCGTACATCGATGGGTTTTCCTGAAGCTCCTTGGTCACCAACTCATTGGTAATGACGATGTCATCGCTGGTTTGTGAGTTGATTACCAGTTCAAGGATGTTTAAGAGTTTTCGAGCATCACCACCCGAAAATTTTAGCAGAGCATCCTTTTCTTTGATGCTGATATTCCTTTCTTTTAGGTAACTATCGTTCTCAATGGCATGATCGATCAAGTGCTCCAATTCTTCTTTTTCCTGTGCTTTAAGCACGTAAACCTGGCATCTTGAAAGAAGTGGAGAAATTACCTCGAAGGAAGGGTTTTCGGTAGTAGCACCAATTAAGGTTACGGTTCCATTCTCAACCGCTCCCAACAATGAATCTTGCTGCGATTTGCTAAATCGGTGAATCTCATCGATAAAGAGAATCGGGTTGGGAGAGGAGAAAAACCTTTGGCTTTCGGCTTTGGCAATCACTTCTCGAACATCCTTAACACCTGAGTTAACAGCCGACAAAGTATAAAATGGACGATTCAGCTGATTTGCAATGATTTTTGCCAGAGTGGTTTTACCAACTCCAGGAGGTCCCCACAAAATGAAAGAGGAGATGTTTCCTGATTCTATCATTTTGCGTAGTACGGCTTTCTCGCCAACCAAATGTTTTTGTCCAAGATAATTGCTTAAATCTTTTGGACGCAGGCGTTCAGCTAAAGGTTGATTTGGTGTCATTTATTTTATCATTCTATCCTGATATCAGGACAATTTTTAATAGGAGACTTTGAATAATTCCAAGATTAAATTACTAATTCAAAGTCTTTTAATCTTGTTTGTTACAGTATCGTTTGATTACATTGTATGCATCAATTAATCCAAGCTCACCAGCCTTACTTAAATCTTCGTATGCCAATGTTTTATCGTTAAGGAACAGATAAATTAGCCCACGATTGTAGTATGCTTCTTTAAAGTTAGGATCCAATTGTAAAGCCCAATCATAATCGGCAATGGCTTTCTTGAATTGTTTTGACTTGGCGTAGGCGTTAGCCCTGTTAAAAATTGCAAAACCAAAGGATGGATCCAATTGAATGACCTTGGTGTAATCCTTAATTGCGCTGGAGTAATCAACAATCACTTCGTTTTTATCCTTTTTATCATCAGGTCTTAAGCTAACCACCGATTCATTTCCTGTTCCAATGGATTGGATGTAATCGGTCATGGCTACCAATGCGTTGGCGCGATTGAAATAGGCAAAAATCTGGTTCTTATCTTTCGCCAAAGCTTTGTTAAAGTCATCAATGGCATTGTTGTATTTCTTGTCCATCAGCTGATAGGTTCCTCTGTGGAAATAAGCTTTGGCCGGATCGGATTGAATTTGATTCTGTGCAGCGGCAATCTGCTTTTCAACCAATGATTTTGGATACCTTCTTAAGTGATTGGAAATGGTAAAGGCAGGACTGTAATTCTGCTGCTGATTGTATTTCATGATTGTTTGATCGTAATACTGAATCTTTCCTGCACGCAAGCTATCCATGCTCAAGTGTGTAATGTGAAAGTTGTCTTCCAATTCGATGTTTACGCGTTTATCCTGAACTCGTCCTTTAATAATCTCTTCGGTAAATGATTCTCTGGAATTTAAGTCAATCAAACGTTGAAAGTTTTCTGTTGTATCAACAAACGCAGACATTTTACCTTCGTTTTTCATTTTCTTGTATCTGTCGATAATCTGTAATGCCTGATGTCTATCTTTCATGGCACCTTGTTCATCATTTAAATCACGCTTTACCGATGCTCTGGCAAGGTAGGCTTTGGCAAAATCAGGATAGATTCGAATGGCAGTGCTAAAATCGGCCATGGCACCATACAGGTCTCCAATGTCGGTTTTTACAAATCCTCTGTTAAAATAGATTAACATGTTGTCAGGATTCATTTCCAATACATTGTTGAAATCATCAATTGCTGAATTATAGTCTCCAATTTCGGATTTTAACAGGGCTCTGTTGTAGTAACAATGAGCATTATTGGGATCAATTTCAAGCACTTTGTTGTAATCATCCATGGTGCCCTTTAAGTCTTTTAGACGGTAATTTGCGAAAGCTCTTGCCATAAGAACCCTCGCATTTTCCGGTTCAAGTTTTAAAGCACGGTTGTAATCTTTTATGGCTTCGTGGTAATCTTCTTTTTTGAATTTTAGATATCCTCGATTTCCAAAGGCATGGGCCGAGAAGTTATTCAATTGAATGGCTTTGTTACAATCTTTTATTGCACCATCGATATCATCCAGATTTTCACGTGCAATGGATCGATTTAAATAAACGCCTAATATTTCCGGATCAATTTGAATGGCTTTGGAATAATTTTCTTCCGCACTTTTGTATTGATTTAAGGATAGCAAGCTATTGCCCTTGCTAAAATAGATATCTGCCATATTGGGTTTTAGCAACATGGCCTTATCAAAATCAATGATTGCATCCTGGAATCTTTTAAGTGCATTTTTGGCAATTCCCCTGTACAGAAAAGCAAAAGTGTAATTGGGATTCATTTCAATGGCTTTGGTATAATCAACAATTGCACCATTGTAATCCTCAAGGTGAGATTTTGCCAGTCCCCGAAAGAAATAAGGTTCAGGTAAATATGGTTTGACCCTGATGATGTCATTGAATTTGTTGATTGCCTCGGTGTAATCATCAAAATAAATTGCACTTCTACCTTTATCGAAAATATTGTTGGTGTTTAATTGTGCCTTTAAAACTATAGGACAGGATAATATAATCAGAGTGATAATAAGCTGAACAAATCTATTGCGCATTGTATTCTTTTTTGGTGAGCTTGAGTTATGAATTACAAATTTATAAAAATAAAAAAACCTTCTTTTAAATAATCACTCTATATAACAAGAACCAAGCCATTTCATTTTTATATGTTCTTAAAAAATCTTAAATTATAAAGAGATAAACTAACTAATTTGGAGGTGGATATGGACAATATTTTGTTAAAGTACATGGAAAAAAGGTATGAATCAAAAATTATCGATCCTAAAAAGGAGATGTTTTGTGAAGGACCTGTTGTTACCATCTCTCGTGAGTGCGGATGTACAGCAATTAACATTGCAAACAGCTTGGCGGCAAAGCTAAGTGTAAAGACCGGAAAGAGATGGACTGTTTTGACCAAGGAAATTCTTGAGCGATCGGCGAAGGAATTAAATTTGGATCCCGCTAAAATTGAATATGTTTTTAATTCTATGGAAAAATCAACATGGGATGAAATTCTGGCAGCTCTGTCGAGTAAGTATTATCAAAGCGATAGAAAAATTAAAAAGACAATTGCCGAAGTGGTAAGGTCATTTGCATGCAAAGGCAACTGTATTATTATTGGTAGAGGAGGTGTGGTACTAACCAATGATATTGAAAGATCGTTTCATGTAAAACTGCATGCTCCTTTGGAATGGAGAGCTTCCCAACTGCAGAAAATTTACAAGCTAAGTATGGAAGAAATGCGTAAGTATGCAGAAGAAATTGATAAGAAAAGAGAAATTCTGAGAAATTACTTTAACAAAGAGCCATTGTCAGCAACTGTTTTTGATGTGATATACAATTCAAAAAAACTACGAGATGAGGACATTGTAGCTTCCTGTATGGACCTGATGTCAAAAAAAGGAGTGTTGGGCAAGCAAATTGTAATGGGTTAAATCAGCTTATTAATTCAAGAAATAAAATGAGAGTACTGCTTATGCATGCTCTCTTTTTTTATAGGGAAAACCAGAAAAATAAAGGGTTTGTCTAAAACATGTGTTAAACTGACAATAGTCCTTGTTTAAGGATTTGCTTTTGCTAATTTTGCAAGCGTTTGAATACATTATAACAAAATACATAAATGTTTATTACCGATTGATAAATAGTACAATAGGGAGTTGATCGGTGTTGGAATCTTATTCCAAATGAACACTATAAAATTATTGACACATGAAACTAAAATTCTTAAGCGTTGGACTTTTAGCAGCAGGATTGGCTTTTTCGGCTTCTGCTGGAGTGAAAAAAGATGAGAAGAAAAAAGAAGCTTATCAGTTTTCTGATATCAAAAGATTACCTGCAACATCTGTAAAAGATCAGCACAGATCAGGAACATGTTGGTCATTCTCAGGTTTGTCATTCATCGAATCAGAAATGATTAGAATGGGTAAGCCAGAAGTAGATTTGTCTGAAATGTTCGTAGTATACAACTGCTATTCAGATAAAGCGAAAAGACATGTTAGAATGCATGGGAACTTCAACTTTGGTGGCGGTGGAGCATTCCACGATGTTACTTATGTGTTGAAAAACTATGGTATTGTACCAGAGGGAGTTTACGAAGGATTAAACTATGGTGAATCAGGACATACACATGGTGAGTTGGATGCTGTTTTGAATGACTACGTTACTGCTGTAATCAAGAACAGAAACAAAAGATTAACTCCAGTTTGGCACAAAGGTTTCGATGGAATTCTAGATTCTTATTTGGGAGAGAAACCAGAGAAATTCGAGTACGAAGGAAAAGAATATACTCCAAAGTCATTTGCTAAGGATTTTGTAGGTGTGAATGCTGATGATTATATCGAGATTTCATCATACACTCACCACCCATTCTATGAAAAATTCATTATCGAAGTGCCAGATAACTGGTTGTGGGATGAAGTTTACAATGTGCCATTGAATGAAATGATGGAAATCATGGAGAAAGCAATTATGGATGGTTATACCATTGGTTGGGCTTCTGACGTAAGTGAAAAAGGTTTCATGTACAGAAAAGGTATCGCTATTGTTCCTGAAACTGAAACTAAAAACATGACAGATTCTGAAATTTCAAAATGGGAATCTCTTTCAAAAACTGAGAAAGCTGCCAAATTAAGCGGTGATGCAGGTCCTGTTAAAGAGAAAGAAATTACTCAGAAATTGCGTCAGGTTGCATACGATAACTACACAACTACTGATGATCACGGTATGCACATTGTAGGTATTGCAAAAGATCAAAAAGATAACAAATACTTTATTGTGAAGAACTCATGGGCTGATGATAGCAACAAGTACGACGGATACTTCTATGCTTCATTCCCATTCGTAGCATACAAAACTATGTCTTTCATGATTCACAAGGATGCTTTGTCGAAAGAAATGAAAAAGAAATTGGGATTATAATTCCATCATAACAAAATATTAAACCCGGCTTTGAGTCGGGTTTTTTTGTGCTCGTTCGGTTTATTTAGTAGTATATATTATATTTTATAACATTAATCATTTTAAATTAACGATTAATGTTAAAAAAACTATTAAATTAGTATTTCTAAAAATTGAAAATTATTTAACTATGAAGAAATTAATCTTATTAGCAGTGATCTGTTTGTTCAGTTCTGCATTGTTCGCACAGTTGTCGTCTCCTATAAATTTTGGTTTACATGCTGGTTTGGTAAGTACAAAAATGGATACGAAAATGCCATCAGTATCAGAAGTTAAAGATAAGGCTGATAATGGAATGATGTTAGGTGCATTTTTGAGAATTAATTTGAACAAATGGTATCTACAACCAGAATTGAACTATGTATCTAGAAAAAGTGAAGTTGTTGTTAATGGAGTTAGTGGAGACGTTAAAACTAAGAGCATGGATATTCCTATGCTATTAGGTTACAAGCTTGTAAAACTTCCTGCTTTTAAATTAAGAGCATTTGCTGGACCTGTTGCATCATTTAATATTGATGATAGCTTTTCTTCAGCTTTGAAGCAAAGATTTGAAGATGAAGATTTGAAAGGTGCTGTTTGGAATGCAAAAGTAGGAGCGGGTGTTGATGTTTGGAAATTGACTTTAGATGTAGATTATGAATTTGGACTAAGTGATGTTTCATCTGAGTTCTTGAAGAAGAACAAAATGTTTAATGTAACATTAGGATTTAAATTGTTCTAATCAGATCGTATAATGAATTGAAACTGCTGATAATTTCAGCAGTTTTTTTTGTCTTTATTTTTTAGATTTTATTTATTTGAACGATAAAGAGATAAATTTGTAGTCGACCAAACCACGACCTAAAATGATTTTACCTTCTGAGACCAAGATTTCATTGTTAAGGAAATTAGATTTTCTGGCGGAGCAGGATGAAAAAGTTTTTGCTTACCTGTCTGAAATTGTAGAAATTAAGAATGTACCCGCAGGCGACTGCATTTTTACCTTCGGTGATCCGGGAGGAGCAGTATATGTAATTGCAGAAGGATGTATACAAATTCATGATGAGGATCACATTTTTATTGAATTAGATGAGTCCAGAAGTTTTGGGGAATACGCATTAATTGATACCGATACTCGTTCTGCATCGGCTAGAGCTAAAGTCGATAGTGTTTTGTTGCAATGTACACAGGACAATTTGAGAGAAGTTGAGATCAAATTCAATATTAAAATTATTGATACGGTTTTGATTCCTTTACAAAATATCAGAAAGCGTATGATGGTGAAGGATCAGTTGGAGGAAGAATTGACTCGCCAGAAGGTGATGATCGAAAGACAAAGAAAAGAGTTGGAACGTTTGAATGCGACTAAGGATAAATTCTTTTCCATTATTGCACATGATTTAAAAAATCCTTTTGCTTCATTAATTGGAGCTTCAGATTTTCTGGTAAATAGTTCTAAAGAGCTTGATAAGGAACAACTTCATAATTTTCATGAAATCATTAATCAATCAGCCAGAAGGGGATACAAATTGTTGGAAAACCTTTTGGAATGGGCCCGAATGCAGACTGGCAATATCAAATTTAAACCAAAAGAGGTTGATTTATGGAATTTGGTAAACGAAGTAGTCAATTTACTAACCGGAAGTGCAGAGCACAAAGAAATTTGTTTATCAGCAGAGATTGATGAAAACCTTAAGGCTTTTGTTGATGAGAACATGATTGATACGGTAGTGCGAAACCTGGTGAGCAATGCAATAAAATTCACACCTCGAGGGGGTGTAATTAAAGTTAGTTCGCGGGTGCTAGATCAATTTATTGAAATTACAGTAGCTGATAATGGAATAGGAATTACACCAGAAAACATTAGCAAATTGTTTAAGATTGATGAGAAGGTAACTAAGAATGGAACTGAAAATGAGACAGGAACCGGGCTTGGTTTAATTCTTTGTAAAGAGTTTGTGGAAAGGCATGGTGGAGAGATGAGAGTTGAAAGTGAATTGGGCAAAGGAAGTAAATTTATTTTTACGATTGCTGTTTGATAACCTCTTTAAAACTTCTGCGTAACATCTTAGCATCTGCCTAAAATGTTGATATTTCACTTATATTGGGCAAGTGTTTCTTATCAATTCAAAGACGATATGAGGTGTTTACGCAATTTATTAATCATTTTTTTTCTGTTTACTTCAATTGTTGCTTATTCCAATGGCAGGAAAAAAATACTCGTTCTTCATTCCTATCATCAAGGTTTGCGTTGGACCGATAATGTAAACTTGGGTATTCAATCTGTTATGGATTCCGTTGGGAATAAATATGAGCTTGATTACGAATATCTTGATACCAAAAGAAACCCATCACCCGAATACCTTGAGAAGCTAATTGAATTGTATGATTTGAAGCTGATGAAGGAAAATTACGATGCAATTATTGTGTCTGACAATAATGCACTCTCCTTTGTTCGCAATCATGGGGACAAATACTTTAAGAATACTCCTATTGTTTTTTGTGGGATCAATCATTTTAAAGATGAAATGATTGAAGGAATGCAAAATATAACCGGTGTTGCCGAAGAGGTTGACTGGGATGGAGTAATTGACCTAATCCTAACAACAAGACCCAATACCAAACAACTTGTTGTAATCAATGATAATATAACTACAACGGGAAAGCTCAACAAGTTATCCATGGTTGATATACAAAAAAAGTATAAAGATCAATTGGAGTTTATCTATTACGAAGATAAAACCATAGACGAATTGGTGACCGATGTAAAAAAAGTGAAAGGTGATACATCCATTTTGTTACTTACTTTTAACAAAGATAAACAAGGCAAGTTTATAAGCTTTCAAGATAATTTGGATCTTTTGATTCCAGCCAGCAAAGTGCCTGTTTATATTGTATGGTCATTCTATGTTAACGATGGTGTAATTGGAGGGAAAATTGTAAAAGGAAGTTTTCATGGCGAGATGGCTGCAAAAATGGTAGATAATATTCTAAGTGGAACACCTATTGATTCAATTCCTATTCATAGAAAACCTTTGGATCAATATGTTGTAAACTACAATGAAATAAAGCGATTTAATATTGACGATGGCGTTTTGCCAAAGGGAACATTTCTTCGAAATTCACCTCGATCTTTTTATAGTGAACATAGGGAGTGGGTGCATATTGTTCTGGGAATTATATCTATTTCTACCCTTATTATTGTAGTTCTATCGAGAGCAATCATCAGGAGAATAAGAGCGGAACGAGCTTTAATCAAAGAGAAAGAAAGGTTGAAAATATCAGTTAAACATGAGCGTTTACTTGGTATAATTGGGCGTTTGCTGAATGCTTCTGCTGATTTTAAACATGTTTTGGATGATGTTTTAAAATTGATGACAGAGGAGTTGAATGTAGCCCGAATTAGTCTTTTTTCGATTCAATCATCCGATGATTCTGCTGTGAAAATTAAAAGTAGAATATCTACCAAAGGGAAAAATATAAAAGATGTTGATCAGTTCTATTTTTCGGAATTGGAGGATGTTATTGCGCGTTTACAGAAGCATAGGAGTATTGTTTCGAATGATCTTTCTAACCTAGGAGATAAGGAGAGAGAATATTATCGAAAAAGGAATATCAAGTCGGTAGTAATTTTACCAGTGGTTGTTGAGAAAAAAGTGCTGGGTCTTATGGGATTTTCTCAAAATCAACAATACAAATGGACAAGAGATGAAATATCCATCTTTTTCAGTACAGTCAATATGATTGCCAATGCATGGGAGCGAAATTCGTTGATGGAGGCAAGAATTGAGGCAGAACAAAAAAATTTGGATGCCATTCGATTATTGGAAGAATCGTCTCGATTGGCCTCCATTGGAGTTATGGCTGCAGGAATTACCCATGAAATTAATCAACCATTAAATGCCATAAAAATTACCGCAGATAGCGTATTGTTCTGGCAAAAAAGAAATCCAGGGGAGCTGCCTGAGATGTTTACCCGAAAAATCAAAACCATATCTGAAGGAACAGAGCGTATTGACTCCATTATTAAACATATGCGTAAATTTTGGGAGAAACCAAGAGATATCGGAAGCGAGACGGTTGACATGTTAAGCGCTGTTAATAGTGCTTTATCATTAGTGGAAAGACAAGTTTATGACCACAGTATTGAGTTGCAAAGTGATTTGCCTACAGAGGAGATTTTAGTACATTCCAATTTTATACAGTTTGAACAAATTGTTGTTAATTTGATTGTAAATTCGATTCATTCGCTGGATAAGGTGAAAAAGGAATCCAAACGAATTTTAATCAGATTGAGCAAGGACAAGCAATATGGAATTTTTGAAATCCATGACAATGGAACAGGTATAGATGAAGAAATTCAAGAAAAAATCTATGATCCATTGTTTACAACCAAAGGACCTGAATCGGGAAGTGGATTAGGAATGGCCATCGTAAAATCTTTTATCGATCGATTTCAAGGAGACATTTCCAACTATAACAATGCCGATGGAGGAGCTAGCTTTATCGTTAAATTTAAATTACAAGAGTAAGTTTTCTTTATAAAACCTATTAATCATGAGGATATTAATTGTTGATGATGATATTTCCAGTGGGGCTGCAGTTGCCGAATTCATTGAGGAGCAATTGGGACATCAGATTAGTTTATGCCATAATGGAGAAGAAGCATTAAGATTAATGCAAACGGAAGATTATCGAATGGTAATATCCGACATGAGAATGCCTGGTATTTCAGGTTTGGAATTATTAAAAAGAATTAAAAGTACACAAGAAGGTAAAGTTATTGAGGTTGTTATTATGACTGGCTTTGGCGATATGGAAACTTCCATTGAAGCTTTACGGGGAGGTGCTTATGATTATTTACTTAAGCCTGTAAATATTGAGGAATTGGCAATACTAATTGAAAGGGTTGCCGAGAATATTCGATTGAAGACTGAAAATCGGGATTTAAAGGAAAATTTCGAAAGAGAGATTACTTCCGCTAAAAAAGATGAGGCAGAGAGAATTAATTATTACGAAACTACCATTAGAGAAATTACTTCGGTAGGTAAAATTGGTGTGTTTTCGGATGCCATGCGTGGAGTAGTTCGTATGGCAGAGCAATTTCATGAAGATCGATCGGTTCCTGTATTGATTGAAGGCGAAACAGGTACTGGTAAGGAGGTAATGGCAAGATTGGTTCATTTCGGTCAGGAGTCAGATACCTTGAAACCTTTCATCTCGATAAACTGTTCGGCAATTTCGCCAACCTTATTCGAGAGTGAGTTATTTGGTTATGCCGACGGAGCATTTACTGGTGCAAAAAAGGAAGGTAAGCCAGGTAAATTGGAGTTGGCACAAGGCGGAACATTATTCCTCGACGAAATTGGAGAAATGCCTCTGGACATGCAACCAAAGCTGTTGAGAGTATTGCAGCAAAAAGAGATGTATCGCGTTGGTGGTAGCCAGGCAATTGATTTGGATGTACGTATTATTTGTGCAACCAATCGGAATTTAAAGGAAATGGTTTCGGAGAAGACCTTCCGAAGCGATTTGTATTACCGATTGAATACTGGTCGTTTATACATTCCATCTTTAAAGGAACGAAAAGAAGCTATTCTGTCTTTTTCACAGATATTTTTGGATCAATATGCCAAGAAGAGAGGACGTAAATTTAAGTTCATCAGCAAAGAAGCTCAATCGATATTGAAGGATTACGATTGGCCAGGAAATATTCGTGAACTAAAAAATACTATCGAAAGAGCGACACTCTTGTATAATGATATCGAATTAAAACCCGAGCACATTAGATTTCTTCAGGCAGAAGATGAGGAGATAGCAGCAGGTGATCAGCCACTTATTCCAGGACGAATTATACTGCCTGAAAATGAACTTCATATTGAGCAATTGGAATTGGAGATTGTAAGGAAGGCTCTAAAAAAATTCGATAACAACAAATCTAAAACGGCGGAATATCTAGGAATAACCCGAAGTGCACTTCGTAGCAGAATGAATAAATTATAGTGTTTTTAAACTTTCTTAAAATGTGAAAAAAATCCACAGTCGTGGAGAAAATTCACACTTTTAAATCAGCAGTAAATGTGCGATTTGGCCCGATTGTGCGAATTTGCCACAAGCTTAGAGTTAAATGTGCAGAATTGAACACTTTTGATGTGAAATGGTAGAGTCTGTATTGGTTGTTAATATGCAGTATATCAGTGGTGTAACAAAACTTGAGTTTTCTTAACTTTTATAATCACTCTTTGGCATTCCTTTTGCCTCTTAGATGCTAGTTTTAATTAAAATCTAAAAGGTATGGAAGTCAGAACATTTACACAGAAACAAAATTTATTTTCGACAGAAAACAGGAGAGACCTTTTGGATTCATTTTTAGCGAATTCAAACCAATTGGGAAATGACTCTCTTAAAGTAGATCAGGAATTATTTATTGAAGCGGCAAGTAAGGAAAACGTTCAGTTTGAATTTATTCGCTTGAATAGTATTGACCTGCACAAAAAGTCATTTGAGATTAGTAATGCTAAAAATGCAATAATTGAAGCAGAATATGCTATTGCGGATTCAGGAAAATTGATTATTGATACTCAAGATTCAGATCAATTGTTGACCATATTCTTGGCAGAGACCTTACACATTATTGTTCCTTCAAGTAAAATATTACTCTCAATGGATGATTTGGAATTGATTAAAGGGCAAAAAGCCATTGATGTTGGCAGAGGCATTGCTAGTTTAACAAGTTCTGGCAGCAATAAGGGCTTAAGTTTTTCATCCAAATTAATTAAGACTTTGGTTTATGTAATAGAAGATTTATAAAATATGGGGCGAATGATTATTCGTCCTTTTTTTAATTTTCCATCTTCTCTTTTTCCATCTGCGCGCGCCCCCAAGCACCAATATGCTCTATAAATGGAATTAATTCTTTTCCCGTTTCGGTAAGCGAGTACTCTACTTTGGGTGGAACAACAGGATAAACCTTACGATTAAGCAGGTTATCTTCCTCCAACTCGCGCAAAGTTTGGGTTAACATCTTTGATGTAATATTCTGAACCATTTTTTTTAGTTCTCCATACCTCAATACATTATTTTGCTGATAGATGTACCAAAGAATACGAGCTTTGTGTTTACCACCTATTCTTCTAAACGCATAATCTAAAGCACAAATTGGAGCATCTGATTTTTTTTTAGTCATATTTAAATTTCTTGTGGTTGATAATAGGTTGATATTCAACAAGAGTATCTAAAAATATACTATGTATGAAAAAAGTATGTACTTGACACGAAAGTATATATAAGATATTTTTGAAGCAAGAAAAATTAATGCCGTATGAAAGAAAAAAAAGAAGAAATATTGAAAGCGCATGCATATCGTCGCGCAATAAAAGTTTTTGAAGAGGATCAGAAAATCTCAGATGATGATTTCGAATTTATTCTTGAGGTTGGAAGACGTTCTCCAAGTTCATTTGGATGGGAGCCTTGGAAATTTATTGTAGTACAAAATAAAGAACTACGTGAGAAATTGTCAGAACCTAGTTGGGGAGCACAAAAGCAATTGGCTTCGGCAAGTCACTTTGTTATTCTTTTGGCTCGTAAAGGAGATGAAATGCGTGTTGGATCGGAATATCTAAAATACAAATCGCAAGAGGTGGATAAACTTCCAGCTGATATTGAAGAGATGAAGTTAAAATTCTTTGGCAACTTTATGGATAATGAGTTCGACTTAACAGATGATCGTAAAATTTTTGACTGGGCTTGTAAACAGGTGTATTTGCCATTTGCAAATATGATGACAGCCGCGGCTCAAATTGGAATTGATTCTTGTCCAATTGAAGGTTTCGACAGAATCAAGGTTGAAGAAATTTTAGTTGACGAAGGAATTGTAGATATGAATAAACTTGGTGTTGCAGCAATGGTAGCCTTTGGCTATAGAAAAGAGGATTCTCCCTTTCCTCAATCACGTTTTCCGATGGAAGAAATTGTTGAGTGGGTGAAGTAAATTATTAGAAGGGAGATGCGCTAACATCTCCTTTCTATAATCATTTTGTTTCTTGTGGATTATATGTTCCAGTTTTGAATTATCTGATCAATTTCTTGTTTTGCATTTGCGAATTCAGATTCGATGTTGTCAGGATTTCCGCTACTGGCATGAACAAAGCCGTAATCTTTAATGCCCATAAAGTCGAGTTCTATTTTTAGAAGGGTTTTTACATTATCTAAAAATTCATAATCCCCCTGGTATTTACCTGCACTGGTGTAAAGTGTTACAAATTTTATTTTATCCATTAATCCAAGGGGAGTTCCATTTTCATATTTGAATACTTTACCGCTTTGCATGATCGCATCTAAATATACTTTTACGATTCCCGGCAATGAAAAATTGTGCATAGGAAGAGCTAGTACTACCAAATCAGCATTTATAAATTGTTCATTTAGTTCATCAAGTGGTTTTATGGCTTCTGATTCTTTTGAATCAAGTTCAATTCCACCAAAGTTTCTTTTGGCATAAGCACCTAATGTAAGCTCGTCGAAATATTTTGGAGGCGATTTAAGCAAGTCAACTTCCGTAATATTGTGTTTTGTACTTAAATTTTCTGTAAAGTGGTTTAATAAACCAAGAGTATTTGATTTACTACCTGATGGTAGGTATTTTACGATTAAAATATTCATGATATTTTGCTTTTTTATTAGAATCGCATGGGATAAATCCCATGCTTGCCGTGATGAGGAATTAAATGATAAGTGAAATGTCAAGAGTGAAAATATCGCCAATTGCCTTATCGCCTAAGTTGTCGAAGAATGAATTGGAACCATAACGAACATCAAATTTTGAACGGTCAACCTTAATTTGTGCGGTATAGCTGTTTCCACCTTTAAAAACATCAAAGCTTAAGCTTTCCGTTTTGCCTTTAATGGTAAGTTGTCCGGTAACTTTAGCCTTGCCATTTGTAAATTTTGTTGCTTTGCTGATCACAAACTTCGAGTTAGAATATTTTTCAACACCAAAGAAATCATCTGACTTTAAATGGCCAACTAATTTTTGATTGTATCCCTGGTCTTCAATATCAGTAACGGTAATGCTGTTCATGTCCATTACGATTTCACCGCCAACAATTTGATCACTCTTTAAAGAAAGGAACCCATGTTCAATTTTGATTTCTCCCTTATGAGATCCGCCTATTTTTGTTCCAGTCCATTTAACTTGAGATTCATTAATCTTAACTTGGTTTTTTTGTGCAAAAACATAGATGCCAGTTACAAATAATAGCACCAATAATAAACTTAACTTTTTCATGACTTTTAATTTATTTGTTGTATTAAAATTGTATTCTTCTGTTTTGAATATCTTTTAATACAAAGGTAAAAGCATGAAAACTTGAAGTACTTGACCTGTGTTAAGAAATAAAATTGACCTATGTCAAGTGGAGTTTGAAAAAAAATAGATAATAGGGTATTGTAAAATCTGGAAGTTTACTGATTATTTTTCTTTCTGATTCGACTAAGACTTTCTGGTGTTATACCAAGATAAGAAGCAATATAGGTAAGTGGAACCCTTTGAAACATATCGGGATGCTCCTTTAGCATGTCCTTGTATCTGTCGATAGCCGGTTCCCACATATTAGCATTTAAACGCTTTAGGGTATTTACATAGGCTTTTTGAAAAAGAATTCTAAAGTAACGATCAAAAGCAGGAACTTCATCATACAATTGATCCAATCGATCTTTCGAAATGCGAATGTATTGAGTGTCCTCGAGTGCTTCTATATAGTATTTCGAAGGTTTCTGACTGAAAAAACTTTCCAAATCACCAGCCCAATTGTTATCAAATCGAATGTGGTAAATATGTTCTACTCCCTTGTCATCTATATAGTAGGTGCGTATGCATCCTTTTATAATGAAATAATTGTACTTGCAAATTTCTCCCGGAACTAAAAGGTCTTTTTTCTTTCTGATACTGGCTTGTTCGAATGCAGATAAAATAGCGGATTCATCATCCTTGGTGATGTTCACCCATTTCTTAACGTAGTATATCAGTTTGTTTTCTTCAGGAGTAGTCATTGCAATTGATTTCTTTCTTGAACTTTAAAAATATATGTGAGAGTTGAATTATGCAAGAAGGCAACTACCATAATTGGAAATTGCCTTCTTATTTATTTTTTTATTTGGAGTTTACTCTTCGTCTTTGAAAACATGCTTGGCGTAATTCAAACCCAATTCGTCATACTTTTTTCTAAAAGTTGATAATCTCACTTTAAAATCATCCCAGTTTTTCATTTTTTTCTGCGACCACAATGATTCCGAAAGGGCTGTTAGTCGTGGTAAGAGCATATACTCGGCATACTCTTCAGTTCCGATGTATTCTGTCCATAAATTTGCTTGTCCTCCCAAAATGTATTTGTGTTTGCTTGCTTCCAATTCATTCGGAGTAGGATCGAAAGAATACACCTTTTCTACAGGAAGAAAACCACCTATTGCAATGGGTTCATTTGTTCTGTCTTTGGCTTGATAATGATCAAAGTAGCAATGAGAATTTGGCGACATGATCACATTGTGTTCTGCATTAGCTGCCTCAATTCCTCCTTTATTGCCTCTCCACGACATTACCGTAGCATTTGGAGCCAAACCTCCTTCCAGAATTTCATCCCATCCAATGATATTTTTTCCTTTGCTGTTTACAAACTTTTCTATTCGTTGGATGAAATAGCTTTGTAGTTCATGCTCATCCTTTAAGCCGTGCTCTTTTTTTCTTTTCTGACAAAGAGGACACCTTTTCCAGTTTCCTTTTGGACATTCATCGCCACCAATGTGGATGTATTTTGAAGGGAACAATTCAATTACTTCACTTAAGATATTCTCCAGAACTTCAAAGGTTTCTTCTTTTCCAGCGCAATAAACATCATCATATACGCCCCATGATTCCTGTACGATTTTAGGCTTGCCATTTCTTTGAGCTTTTTTTGATCCTTCGGAAATCATACCTTTTGGAACGATGCTATTTTCTTTCGGAAAACAGCTCAGAAATGGATATGCTGCAATAGCAGCACTACTGTGACCAGGAAGTTCAATTTCAGGAATTACAGTAATGTGATTTTTTGCTGCATAAGCAATTACTTCCTTCACTTCTTCCTGAGTATAATATCCACCATATTTTAGGTTGTCATTTTCGCTTCCTGGGTAATTGCCCACAATGGTTCCGTTTCTCAAGGCACCTACCTCAGTTAGTTTTGGATATTTCTTGATTTCGATTCGCCAGCCTTGATCTTCGGTCAAATGCCAATGAAATGAATTCATTTTGTGCATTGCCAAAATATCAATATATCGTTTGATAAAATCTACTGAAAAGAAATGTCGGGCTACATCCAAATGCATGCCTCTGTATGCATATCTGGGAGCATCAGTAATAAGAGTAGCGGGAATACTGGCAATTTCAGATTCACTTTCGCAGAGTACTTTCTTTTGAATAAGTTGACGTAAACTTTGTATACCATAGAATATACCTTTAGCAGTTTTACCACTAATTTTAACTTTATTGTAATCAACCGATAATATATAAGCTTCGTCGGATTCCAATGAAGAATCGATGATCAAATTGATATTACCTTTAGTATTCTTATCTGTAAATTGGATTTCCTTCCCTGTTGAAAGAGATAAAATCTCTGCAAGTGATTGAGCTTCGACTTCCAGATCTTTATCAGCTGTTACTTTTGTGTTTTGATCGATAATAAACCGACCATTTTTAACTTGGATATCAATTGGCTTTGGAATAATGGTATAATCCTGATCAGAATTTACGTAATCCTTCATTTTATTATTGCAGGATGCTAAAGTAAAAAAGCATGCCAATGTTAAGAGTAGATTCTTCATGGTTATCATCTATAAGATTGAATAGTAAAATATGATCCTTTTAAAACTTCCTTCCCCAAATTTTAACAGCACCACCCATACCAATATTCATTAATCGTTTGCCGGCATGTCCAAGTACAATACCACAGATTAATGCGATAGTACCACAAATCAATAACAAAATCTTTGATTGTAAATCTTCAATCCCTTTCCATGCTAAAAATGGTGTGAAAAAGGAAGCAATAAGCATTATGGTACTGTAAATGATTTTCTTTTTAAGAATAGGAGTGGTTACCGATTTAAAACGCAATTTACCATCGATCATTCCACTTAAAAAGGCACCAAAAACAGTAAATGGAAAGATTACTGCCGAGAATTTTGCTGTACCCAATAAAATTTCAGGGTAGAAGTTTGGGAAGAATAGATTGATTAGCAATGCCTGAAGTGCAAAAACCAATGTAGTTTGGGGGAAATGAACTGCAATAGGATGCAAATCGAGGTGTAAAATTCTACTTCGCCCTGGAGACATCCTTTCTTTGTATTGTTCGAATACTTTTTTTGGTAAACCACAAGCAGGGCATACATCCTGTAGTTCGCTTTCTTTCATTACATAGCCACAAGGTTTACAGATATACAGTTTGTCCTCTTGTTTTTCTTTCATAGTTGGTTAATTTTTTAGGTTATAGAACGCATAAATTTACCAAATCATGCAAAACAATATGTCGAAATAGATATTGGACTAAATTTAAATTAAGAATCAACAAAGTTTATCTATTAATTTATTCAATGAAAAATTTACTGTGTTCCAAGAGGTTTGGGCAAGAATTAAACTTATAGGTTGATATGATTGTTAAATCTTCGATTTTCGAATCTACCGAATTCGAATCTCATTTGCTTTTTTGATATTGTCTTCAGTCTTGGTTAAAATTCGAACAATTTGAATATCTCCTATTTGCTTATGCATTGACTCTACTTCCAATTTTAAAATGTATTTTTCATCAATAAAGAATTCACTATAATCTAACTTTATAAAATCATTGTTTAACATGAAAATGGTTGGAGTATTAACACTTTTTATGTACTCCCTTTTTAAGTCATTTAAAGATATCCATTTAGGAGAGTATCCTTTTTTGAGAAAGATATTTATTTGTCCATAGTATGATTTTGTGTCGATTGTGAAGTCTTCCTTAAATACTGTTATGCTATCAATATTATTTGGAGCAATTGTGACTGGATTAAAACCTTTAATATGTTTACCATTTATGAAATAGGCAGGATCTTTCTTTTGTGATTTCTTACTTTTATAAACAACCTTAAGAATGGTGTCATTTTTATAATTCAGATTAGAATTTTTCATTTGAGCATGGCATGCAAAATAGGCTATGCAAAATGCCAGAGTAACAAATATCTTCATTATAGATTATTTATTTAGTGTTACTAAATCTTCTTTCAACTTGCTGCCCTAAAAAATAGGCTACTAAAATAGGAACTAAAGCATAGCCAATAAAATTCTCCAGCAATTCAAAGTAATCCAATCCTGTTAGAATAATTGCTGTCAGAACAATAAACAGCACATCAATTACTATCTTATTTCTTCTCATGTTTCTATAATTTAAACTTGCAAACTCAATTGCTTTTTGGTTTTACTAATTCCATATGCGATAAACCCAAGCCCAACAATAATGTAAGGAATACTCAACAATTGCCCCATGTTGAATTGCATACCCGATTCGAATGCTACCTGATTTTCTTTAACAAACTCAATAAAAAAACGAGCTGTAAATATCAGAAATAGTACTGTTCCAAAGAATACTCCATTTTTGAATTGCGCTCTCTTGGTTTTATACAAAAACAGCATAAAAGCAAAAATCAGGAAGTAGCAGATGGCTTCGTACAATTGAGCAGGATGACGGGGAATGGTATCGATTCTCTCGAATACAAACGCCCATGGTTTTGTGCTTGGCATACCAACAATCTCCGAGTTCATTAAATTGGCCAAGCGAATAAAACCAGCTCCCAAGCCGGTAACCACGGCAATTAAATCGATGGTATCGAGCATAGAATGTTTGGTCTTGCGTGAATAAAGAAACAGGGCAATGATTAAACCAAGCGCACCTCCATGACTAGCCAATCCTCTATAACCTGTAAACTCAATTCCATCACCAGATGAAAACTGAATTGGCAAAATTATCTCCAAAGGATGATTAAAGTAATAGCCAGGCTCGTAAAACAAACAATGTCCAAGTCGGGCACCAAGCAGAATACCAATTATCCCATACATGGATAGTTTTTCTAAATTGGCTTCTGGTAGTTTTTCCTGTTTAAAGATCCATTTCAAAACAGTAATCGACAATAGGATACCACTAAGAAATAGTAAACTGTAATATCGTATGGATATGCCTAAAATATTGAATATTTCAGGGTCTGGGTTCCAGTTGATTTGAGTTAAAATCATTTTTCTTTAAAGTATTATTCATGTATTTTATTTATTGGCAGACTTTTGAAATCAAATTTTTAAAAATTTCAAGTATGATTTCAAATTCTTCAGCGTCATCTATATGGCGATCTCCTAAAATAAAAAGTTCACCCTTAGCCAGATGAAAGTTGGAAATACTATTCTTTAGTAGAAGGTTCTTCAATTTGTTATCAGACAAGATATTTTTCATCTTTCTCTCATTGTTTGTAGTAATCAGGTATCTGTCGTCAAATTCTTTGTCACCAATTTCAATTTCCTGGTTATAAAACGATTTTATAATCTTTTCAATTACATCTTCAAATGTGATATAGAAGCGAAAATCCTTTATTCCTAAATTGCAGGTAACTCTTAAGAGGTTTATATCTGATTCCTCAAACCGAACCATGTAATTTTTAATTGGAACCTCCATGATTAAACGACTAAAAGTATTGCTGCCAGTTCTTTTTATTTGCAATGTTCCATTGTTTTTATCGGAAAACTTTTCCCAAGTTTTAAGTTTTTTCTCAATGTCTATATATGGTGTTGCAGCAGGAATAAAAGCACGCATCACTTTTTCTATTTTCTTGATCAAATCAGGCATATCTATGTTTAGTTTTTGAATTTTCTAAATTACAAATTCAATTAAACATTAAAAATGATTTGGTAAAATTATTTGCTGCTATAAAATAGTAAGTTGTTATACTTTGGTAAAGAATGGCGGCTAATTTGCTTTTTTAATATATCGTTTCATGAAAGCTATGATTCCAATATCAATGATGGAGCACAAGTACATCAATATTCTTGACTTGGCTATAGTAATATTGATCAAGTGATTTTATATTATCAATTAATTTACGTTACAAGTTTTTATCATTAATCGTATTGTTTTCATCTTATTTCAATTTTATCACCAAGAAATTTTGGCTCTTTACCAATTACCAAATCAATTACCATTTTAACCCTGGCAAGCTTTTCTCTAAGCTGAGTTTTAAAACCATAATGCACGCTTACATCTTTAGCATTAAAACCAATCGCATGAATATCTTTGCAATTGGCAATATAAATGGCTCTTTCATTATGAAATTGTTGAGAGATAATGGTGATGCTATTCTGACCAAAAATTTCTTTACAGCGAACAACAGAATCTAGAGTTCTAAATCCTGCATAATCAAGGTAAATTTTATTGGCAGGGATACCTTTACTTATCAAGTCTTTTTTTATAGTTGATGGCTCATCATACTCCTTGGTTGAATTGTCTCCACTTACAAGGATAAACTTAATTTTACCAGCTTTGAATAATGCTACAGCAGCATCAATTCTGTACTTGTAATAGAGATTAATCTGGCCATTTGATACATACTTGGCCGTACCAAGAAATAGGCCTACTTTATTATGAGGGATTTTCGTTGTGCTATTGTAGATTTTATCTGCGACAGCTTTTTCAACCAATTTATTAGATCCATAGATACCAATCAAAAATAGAATACCTATGAAAAACAAAGTTTTAAATATCTTTTTAATATATTTCATTTATCTATAAAATAAAAAATTACTAAAGTGTTGCAGAAATAGCATTATTGAATTTAAAGCGGGAGACCTATGAATTTCACCTTCCTAAGTTACCAAAACAATTAAACATTAAAAATGTGTCGCTAAAATTATTTATAAACAGAATCCCCTGGTTAACACCAGTTGCGATTCTGTGTTAGCTAGGGGATATATTTAATTTGCTGAATTAAAATAGAATCACTTTCTGCTGTCGTACATATAGAAACCAACCACATTTTTGTCCTTGTCGATTCTGATCTTTTTAAATACTCTCTGAAAATGATGCTCAGAAGTCAAAGCAGCCGATGGAATTGTATTTTTATTGGTATCCTCAACCAAATAGGACACTACAATCTCCCAAATGTCATCCTCTTTTAGTAATTCTGCTTGCTCTAATCTAAAATCAGGAGTATCCAGGTCGGTTAAATCCTGGAGTTGCAATTTTGCGATGTCGAATAATTCTTTTAGTGTCATCTTGTGGCGTTTTAGGGGTATTTATTATCAAATTAAAGAGGCGTAGCCCTTTGTCTTTCGTAGCACAAAAGATATGAATTAATTGGGGCGTTGGCCCTAAAATCTTCATAGAAAAATAAAATACCAAATTAATCTGGGGACGTAGCCCTGATTTCTGATTAGTTCTTGCTTATTCTCCAGTCATAAAATCCAATTCAAAACTTTCTTGCAGAGGAAAGCCTTGTTTGTCCTCGTTAAAAGCAGAACGAAAATCAAGTAAGTACTTGGTGTTAGGTTCTAGTTCAACACGAATACACAGAATGGTTCTTTCTTTGTTTTGCCATTCCAAATCCATTTTGGGCTGTTTGCCTTTATCACTTATTCCGTAGCTAGCCATTGGTTTATCATACTCTACAATAATCTCCTTTAAAGAAGTGCTTACATTGTTAGTTCCCTGTTTCAATGATGTACGAATAATCTTTGGGCAATTGCTCCTAAATTCGCTTAACAAATCATCTGCTATTAAATTGTTCTGCACCTTTACAATTTCGGGCATAAAATCATTTAGGGTAGGGTATTTCGATCGGTTAGATGAATATCGCTCTAATGCTTTATACAATTCATTTACCCACAGAAAACCTTTTGCTTTTTCAGTATTAAGTAATTTCTCCACTACATCTTTACTGGCGCCATTGTCTTCAAAATACCTGATGGTTGAAGCTCTCACCAATATTTCATAAATCATGGTTTTTGCCGATCCGTAGGCTTGTCTTCTCATTAAAGTTGAAACAGAAGCAAATAAATCAGAAGCTTTCGACTCCATATCCGAGTAATATTTTTCACCCAATGGATTACAAAACGAGTGGCAGAATTCATGAACTAATGTGCTCTTTTGGTGCTTCTTAAAAACTGGATATCCAGTACTATCAACCTTATAGGCACTTAAAATGGAGTATATGTTTTCTTCACCCGATTTTGTTACATACTTTGGACCATAGTTTCCACGGTGTAGCAAACTTACAACAATATGGTATTGACCTTTGGGTTTGTAGCCAAAAAACATTTCGAACCATTCAATCTTAATTTCATTGGAAACGATTTGAAAGCGCTCACAGGCCAAATCATACATTTTTTGATTGGCTTTAAAGAATGTATTAAACTTACTTTCCTGGTAAAAATTTCGAAGTGCCAGAACAAATTCATCGGCATAATTTCCCCAGCGATCATCCAAACCATCTTTATTCAATTGTGGATTAAAATAGACCGAGTTGTTTTTAATTTCCAGGTGAATGGCCATCGACATTACAGCATCATAGCCAACACCTCGTTTCTTTCTAATTTTTTTGGCAAGCTTCACTACTTCATGATTGCTATACTTGTTAAAGTATTCATCAGCAGCATCAGCATGTAGCTTAACTGCATTATTAATATATTCCGGCGATTGTGCCAAACGGAACACTACACTTAGCAATTCAACTCGCTCATCGTATTTCGGACTTAAATTGTCTTGAGCAAAAGAGCTGATACTTGTTGTCAGCAGTAGCAATAATGTTAATAATCTTGTTTTGGGTTTCATGGTAAGGTGTTTGTCGGTTAGTTGTTTTATTTTGTTTGCTAGAGCAAAAATCTTTTAACTATATGGGGTAAGGGACGTAGTCCTGATTTCTTTGTTGAAATTAAATTGCGAATTAAGCTTAGGAGCGTAGCCCTGAAATCTTATAATTATCATTTGCTGATACATCTAAGCCCCAAATATCTTTTTAAGAAATTCTCCTAATTTTTCGCCTTTTAAATCTTTAGCTATAATTCTTCCAGAAGGATCAATTAGAATACTAGTAGGAATTAATGAAACGCCATATCTGGCCCCTACATTGCCTTCTTTTGAACCATTGTCTAGTAAGGAAGGCCATGAAATAGCATCTTCTTTGGTAGCTCTTTTCCAGTGATCTTCATTTTTATCCGATGATATGTTGACGATAATAAAATCTTTGTTTTTGTACTTTTCGTATTCGCTTACCAGAGTTTTGTTTGCAGTTCTACAGCCAGGACAACCTGCTTTCCAGAATTCCAACAATACAAACTTGCCTTCGAAATCTTTTAAGCTTACCTTATTTCCTTTTGTGTCTTTCAACTCAAAATTTTCAGCCATATCGCCAACTTTAACTTGCTTGTTTAACTCCAACCATTTAGCGGTTGATTTTGCATATTCCGATTGCTTTATTTTCGGAGATAAGTTTTCATATAAGGATCTTATTTCTGATTTTGGAAGTCCGCCAGTAAAGCCTTTCAGCATAAAAGCACTGTAAAGTTTATCTGGATTTTCTTCAACATACTGTGCTCCAGCTGCAATTCTTTCTTTTATAATTTTAGATTGTTGCTTGGATAGAGATTTTGCTTTTTCCATATCTCTTGCCTCCATTGCACCCATTAATTCCTTTTGAATACTATCCATTTGAATTTCCAGGGAAAGTTTCGAAATTAGATAATCGCTATTTTGCTTTTGCAATTCACCACCTTCAATCTTGGCGTATTTAATTTCTCCTTTTTTACCTTCAATTACTATGTCAACATCCTCCAAAAAGAGGAATAGATATTCCGATTTACGACCTTCTCCTATGAAAATACCTGCAGGAACAGTTTTACTGTTGATGGCAGAACAGTGAAATTTGTTGTCTACAATATAAGTGGTATCAATGCCCTTGTTGATTTCAAAATTCATTAAAACAACCATAGTACTGTCAGGATAACCTGTAATGTTTCCCGTGATTTTAATTCTATCCTCTTTATTTTTAAAAGCACTTAATGTCAACAAAATAATACAGGAGTAAATAATCACTTTTCTCATAATAGTTCGTTTAAATTGTTCGATATTGGGAATGTTCTTCATAAATAAAACACCCCACACCAAAGCATGGGATGTTTCGATTGTTAGTTATTTATAGAGTGCTAATGAGAAGCTTAGCTTCTCATGGAGTAAAATGAAGTGCTATCGGTGTTTTACATATGCCTATCGCAAATGTTAATAGTCCTATCGCTAATTTAAGAGACCTATCGGGTAATTTACCCTGTCTATCGCTATTAAGAGGTGCCTATCGCGAAAATTACTCACCTATCGGTTCACAGACCCACCTATCGCAAAATAGCCTAACTATCGTAAGGGGTTCAGCTATTCTTCAATCTTATCTTTTGAGCTTTTCTCACGGTTGTTACGCAAATACTCACTCGCATACCTTCTTTGTTTTTCTTCATCGTTCCAGAATGCATACTTTCCATAAGAGCGAATTTCATCAACCAAGAGTTTTAGGTATGTGTAAGCCCTGTCGCGCATCTCTTTTTCTGGACGTAAGCTACTGTTTTGAGCTCCATTCACAACTCTTAGCAGATTATTCAGCTCATCCGATAGTTCATTGGCTCTAACCAACTTATTGTTATCGAATTTAATTGCAGCCAATTCATCAGGATACTCAGCACCTAGTCCTGGATAATCACTCATGTCTTGGGCCAGGTCGTCATTGCCACGTCCATCTGTAACTTTTTTAAGTCTGCGTAGGGCCTCCTTGTTGTTTCTAAATGCAAACTGGAAATCGTGTTTCAATTCACGTTGAAGTAAACTAGCTTCTGCTATTTTCTCATCCCACGCCTTGGTATTGGTTATCCCAGTATCGTATTTTCGAGTCCAGATTGTTTCTTTATCCGATAAGAAATCCGCTCTTACACAAAGTTCTTCAATTTTTTCGGGAGCCAATCCTCTTGCAATTAAAGCTTCTTTGTCTTCGGTAGCATAACTTTGTAGTTTTCCTGCTTCTCTAATCGCTGTTTTTACGGGAATAGTAAGTTTCACAACTTCCTCATTAGGAATTTCCATTACCCTTTCTTCGATTGTTTTTGTGTTTGTTGTTGTATCCGTCATTTTTTTGGGTTTTATGGCCGAATAATTCGACCGGTTAGTATTAAAAATCATTTTTTCGACATTTGAATTTATGAAATATATGTTAATGTGCAAAAAGGTTCTTAAAAAATTTTCTGTTAAAAATTGTAAAACACCCCATTTTACTGAGGATTCAAATACTGATAAATAAAATAAGACTTGATGATCTTAAATTATTTGAGAATTCTCTCTTAATTATTTCTATCTAGTCTATTTTGATCACTTTTTAAATAGGGATGAATATTAGCGTTCAAAACTGCACAGCTGTTCAAAATGGCACAGCTTATAAATGATACTTGTTCAATATTGAACACTTTCGAAATCGATTGAAATCAGACTTCTGAAAACCTTTTCGATCGCATAAAGTGCAGAAAATCAAGAATAAATATTTTGAATGATTCTGAATAGTCTTGTGCTGATTTTTTTGGCATCAGGCTTGGTTAGAGAGTTGGCAACAATATTTCGAACCTAACGATTTATTCAAACAATAACTTAATCCTATGAATGATTTAGAAAGATTTATAGAAAAGTCAGAACTAGTAGGTAGCGAGAATTTGGTTCTATCGAACGATGAGTTTTCAATGTTACTTAAGAAGGAGAGATTTGACTATGTTGATGTCCCAAGTTTTAATCTTAAAAAAGACGTTAGAGCTGGTGAGGAAGGAATAGGAACTGCACTGGTAGAAGTTGATTATGGTATAGCAGAAACGGGAACAGTTGTACTTGATAGTTGCGAGGAAAATAAAAGGTTGGCTACCTGTCTTGCCGAAAAACTTTTGGTGGTTATGCCACTAAGCAAATTGGTAAGCACATTAAATCATGTGGCCGATTTTCTTGAAGAAAGAACATCAGATAAGGGCGGATACGTTGCATTCATTACCGGAGCGAGTAGAACCGCCGATATTGAGCGTGTACTAACAGTAGGTGTACACGGGCCAAAGGAGATGACAGTTTATATTTTGAATGATTTATAAGGAGCAGCTATGAAGATACACGATCAGATAAACGAAAAATTGAAAGATGAGGTTTTGTATAAAAACCTTAAAAACTTTGCTACTGCTTATAAAGCATCAAAAGAAAATGCATATAAGGGGCTGGATTTTGAATCGTTAAGAACTCGCGTTCACGATTTAAAGGATAGAGATTTAAATAAAGTAATGCAGCAATTCAACCAGTTTCGCGAGAATGTAGAGAAACATGGATGTAAGGTATTTCAGGCAAAAACAGGCGAGGATGCTTGCAAATACATTGCTGATGTAATGAAAAAACACAATGCCAAATACATGGTGAAGTCAAAATCGATGACTTCGGAAGAGATTCTGTTGAACCATTATTTGGAAAAAGAAGGATTGCAGCCTATCGAGACTGATTTGGGAGAGTGGATTCTGCAGTTGGCCAACGAGCATCCTTCACATATGGTAATGCCTGCCATTCATAAAACTCGCCAGCAAGTGGCTAAAATCTTTGCCGATTACACAGGCGAAGAGGTTGATCCGGATGATATTAAAGCAATGGTTGAAATCGCTCGTCGTTTCTTGCGTGATTCTTATTTCAAATCAGGAGTTGGTATGACTGGAGCTAATGTTGCTGTAGCCAGTACAGGAACCATCGGTTTGGTTACCAACGAAGGTAACGCACGTTTGTCGTCAACCGTTCCTCCGGTACACATTGTATTGGTTGGTTACGAAAAATTGTGTGACGATTTTAATCAGGCATTGGATATTGTACGTGTATTGCCAAAGAGTGCAACCGGACAAACCATTACCTCATATACTACATGGATTAAGGGACGTACTCCATCATATAAAAACGAAGAAGGTATTAAGGAAACGCACTATGTATTCTTAGATAACGGACGTTTGGCATTTTTCGAGCATCCAAAATTTAAAGAAGCATTAAAGTGTGTACGTTGTGGTAGTTGTGCCAACATTTGTCCGGCCTACGAAATGGTAGGTGGTCATGTTTATGGCGATCGTTATATCGGTTCTATTGGATTGATTTTAACGGCTCTTTACCAGGGCGACGAAGCTGCAAAAGATATTCTGAAGATGTGTATTGGTTGTAGAGCTTGTTCTTTCAACTGTCCATCGGGTATCGATTTGCAAACTTTGATTTCAGATTTGAAATTGGTAGTAGGGAAGAAGTATGGAATCAATCCTATAAAGAAGAAAGTATTTAAGAACTTGGTAGCGAAGCCGGATAGAATGAAATCTGTTCTTTCGATGGGGGCAAATTTCCAATTTCCATTAACAAAGACTTGTAAAACCAATGATGAAAAAATTATTGGTACTGTGCCAATGTTACCGAAGGAAATGGATTTCAGAAAATTCCCGGCTTTGGCTTCTAAAACATTTAGCAAGCGATTCTACAAAGATGGTTTCGACCAATTTACCTCAGACCGAAAAGTATTCTTTTACCCAGGTTGTGCGGTAGAGTATTTCTATCCTGAAATGGGATTGGCCATGGTAAAACTACTGCAGAAGAGTGGTATTCAGGTCGATATTCCTAAAAAAGCAGCTTGCTGTGGTATTCCTGCAATTGCTTCGGGTGATCCGGATAATGCCAAAACAATGATTTACAATACGATTGATAATCTGCAGGAACCTAAGGATTACGAAGCATTGCTAGTACTTTGTCCTACTTGTGGTGGCGCTATTAAGCATGAGTTTTTAGATTTCACGAAAGAAGATCCAAATAGATATAAGAAAGCTTCGATGTTAGGCGATATGGTAACTCCAATTGGTAAGTTCTTGGAGGAAAATAACATCAAATTCAAAGTGAAAGGAAACAAAAAAGTGACTTACCATACACCTTGTCATGATTCTCGTTCATTAGGTTATTCGGCGGAATCATTCCTTTCAAATTTAATAGGAAAACAATTTGTTCCACTTACCGATAGCAATGTGTGTTGTGGATTTGGTGGTACTTATTCTCTTGATTTTGCAAGCATTTCCAACGGAATATTAAACAAGAAAATTGAGAACATTCAGGCTAGCCAAGCTGAATTATTGGTTACCGATTGTCCTGGTTGTGTGATGCAAATTAATGGTGGTTTGATGCACAAGAAGGTACCTGTGAAAGTACTTCACTTGACAGAGTTTATTGAGAACTACCTGGAAATTATTTAAATGTTAAAAATATTCGAATTATGGATTTAAAAAGCAATAGAATACATCTTGAGGAGAGTTTGAAAGACTTGAAACAAAAGTTAGTGGCTCTTGATATGTTAATGCATAATACCACTATTGTAGGAGATCCACTTCGAAATCGCAATTCATTACTAAAAAACTATAGTAAATCTAACCCATTTGCTACAGATAATAAATCTAGTACAAATCAACGTCATTGAAAAGATTATCGTTTTTATAACACCTTTGTTAGCAGTTATTGACATAACTATTGAGTTTTAAAAGGAGCCTGCCAAGGGCAGGCCCTTTTTTAAATCAAATGCTAAAAAAGGTTTACTGGAAATTTCTTATCAAGGCAAACTAAAACCTAAATTATTTTATTATGAATGCATTATTAGCTTTTTCGCCAATTCTTTTAACCATAGTGTTAATGGTTGGCTTTAACTGGGGAGCCAAGAAGGCTTTGCCACTTTCTTTACTAGTGGCAATAGCAGTGGCGTTTGGAGTATGGAAAATTGATATTCACCACATTCTTGGATATTCGGTATTTGGCTTCCTAAAAGCTTTCGATATCCTGATTATTATTTTTGGAGCGATTTTAATTTTGAATACCATGAAACTGTCGGGGGCAATGACCACCATCAACAATGGTTTTAATGGGATTACAAACGATAGACGTATACAAGCAATTATTATTGGTTTCATGTTCGGTGCTTTTATCGAAGGTGCTGCCGGTTTTGGTACTCCAGCCGCTTTGGCGGGACCACTTTTGGTAGGATTAGGATTCCCGCCTTTGGCTGCTGCCATGGTTGCTCTTATTTTTAACTCGGTTCCTGTTCCTTACGGTGCGGTTGGTACGCCTATTAGTGGTGGTGCTATGGTTACCCTGGAACAAAATCTTGCCGATGTGGCTGCTAATCCTGAGGTATTTAAACTGGCCTTAACCAAGTGGATTGCTATCCCTAATGCTTTGGTTGGTATTTTTATTCCTCTATTGGGTATTGCCATTATGACCAAATTCTTTGGTAAGGAAAGATCGATTAAGCCAGCTTTGGCTGCAGCTCCTTTCGCAATTTTTGCAGGTTTAGCATTTGGTATTCCTTACGTATTGATTGCATCTACTTTAGGTCCTGATCTTCCTTCACTATTGGGAGCATTTATCGGATTGGGTATTGTTGTATTTGCTGCAAAGCGTGGATTCTTAATTCCTAAAAAAACTTGGGATTTCCCTCCAAAATCAGAGTGGGAAGCAAGCTGGAAATCGAATGATAATGGCGGAGATACTGGTGAGGCTAAAATGGGCTTGGTTAAAGCATGGATGCCATATGTACTAATTGCTGTTATTTTGGTTGTGACTCGTATTCCTTCTTTAGGCTTAAAAGGATGGTTGGCAGCGCAAACGATTACTTTGTCAAACGTATTGGGTATTGAAGGATTAACCTACGTATTAAAGTGGGCTTATCTTCCAGGTACCATTCCATTCATATTGGTTGCATTAATTACGAATGTAATGCACGGAATGAATAAGAAACAAATTGTAACATCCTGGAAAACTACTTTCAAGCAATTAAGTGGTGCTGCTATAGCCTTACTAGCGGGTGTTGCAATGGTTCAGTTAATGTTAAAATCAGGTACAAACGGAGCAGGTTTAGACAGTATGCTAACTACCATGGCAACTGCCATTGCTGATTTATCAGGTAATGCGTATCCGGTTATTTCACCAATTGTAGGGGTATTAGGTTCTTTTATGTCAGGTTCAGCGACTGTATCCAATTTGTTGTTTGCTTCCCTTCAATTCGAAACAGCTACTATTTTGGGAATTCCTCAGGTATTGATTGTAGCAGTTCAAACGATTGGTGCTGCATTGGGTAATATGATTTGTGTAAATAATGTTGTGGCAGTTTGTGCTACGGTAGGATGTATAGGTGCAGAAGGAACAATTATCAGACGTAACGCAATTCCTGCATTTGTATATTATTTAATGGTAATGATTGTAGTGGTAGTACTAATTTCTACTGGATTTAATCCATTGCCATTATAATAATTTAGAGCTTATCCAGAAAGTAATCTTAGGGTGTGATTATCGCGTTGAAGAAGCCTTGAAGTGTTTGTTGTTTTGTGGTTAGGGTTCAAAAGGTTTCACCAGCAAGAGTGAGAGGAAGGTCAAACTTTTTGGATAAGCTCAATTATTAAATTAAGAAAAAACGTACATTTGTCATACCAGTTACCAATTGAGGTTGTATGACTTGAATTGAAAAATATAAAGGCTATGTTGGAAGAAAATTATAAAAAGTTTTACGAGGAGATTCAATCAGACATTGAAAAATCAAGGCTATATACAGATGAAATTAGAAATTTGGCCTATGGTACAGATGCTGGTTTCTATCGTTTGACTCCTAAAATTATTGTTAGGGCTCAGAATGAGAAAGAGGTTACAAAAGCTCTTACTTTAGCCAATAAATATAGTTTACCTGTTACTTTTAGAGCAGCAGGAACCAGTTTAGCGGGGCAGGCAATTACTGATTCTATTTTAATTATTGCTGGGAAACACTGGGAAGGATATGAAATCTTGAAAGGTGGCGAAGAGATACGTATGCAACCAGGTTTGGTAGGTGCTCGCATTAACCAGGTTTTGGCTCCTTATGGAAAGAAATTAGGGCCCGATCCTGCTTCAATCAATTCTGCAATGATTGGTGGTATTGTGATGAACAATGCTTCGGGGATGAATTGTGGTACACACGAAAATGCTTACAAAACAATTCGTTCAGCTCGTTTGGTTTTTGCCGATGGAACGGTTTTGGACACTGGTGATGAGACAAGTAGAAAAGAGTTTATGAATTCTCATGGCGATTTTATTCGAAAAATCGAGGAAATTCGCGATCGTGTAAGAGCCAACAAAACATTGGCTGATAGAATCCGTCATAAATACAGCATTAAAAATACTACTGGTTTAAGTATTAATCCGTTTATCGATTATGATGATCCTTTCCAAATTATAGTAAATTTAATGGTAGGTTCGGAAGGAACATTGGCTTTCATGTCTGAATTAACCATGAAAACTGTAACAAATCATAAGCACAAAGCTAGTGCGATGATCTATTTTCCTGATATTGTTACAGCTTGTCAGTCGGTGGTTACAATGAAACCAGGACCGGTACATGGAGCCGAAATGCTTGATCGTGTTGCTTTGCGTGCTGTTGAGGATTCTGATGGAATTCCAGTCTTTATAAAAGATTTTCCTGATGGTGTTACCGCAATTTTGGTGGAAACTTTGGCCAATAGTCAGGAAGAATTGGATAATAATATTAAAGAAATTAAAAACCTGCTTTCTGCTTATGAAACGGTTAAGCCAATTGAGTTTACCGATAAGCCTGAGGAATATTCAAAATATTGGAACATTAGAAAAGGTGTTTTTCCTGCAGTAGGTGGTTTACGCGAAACAGGTACAACTTGTATTATTGAAGATATTGCTTTTCATATTGAGGATTTACCTAAGGCAACAGCTGAATTGCAAGAATTAATTGCAAAATATGGATATAAGGATGGTGTGATTTACGGTCATGCTTTGGAAGGTAATTTCCATTTTATTTTTAACCAAAATTTTGATAAACCAGAAGAACTGGAGCAGTATGTGAGCTTCATGAAGGAAGTTGATTATCTGGTTGTGGATAAGTATGATGGTTCGTTAAAGGCAGAACATGGTACTGGTCGTAATATGGCTCCTTTTGTAAAACATGAATGGGGTGAAGAGGCTTACGAACTGATGAAAGAGGTGAAGCAACTTTTTGATCCTAAGAGTTTATTGAATCCGGGAGTGATTATCAATGAAGATCCTGATTGCTACATTAAAGATTTTAAAACATTAAAGCCTGTTCACGATATTGTAGACAAATGTATTGAATGTGGTTTTTGTGAGGTAAATTGTTTGACAGCAGGTTTTTCACTTTCTGCACGTCAGCGTACGGTTGTACAACGTGAAATAAAACGTTTGGAAAATACAGGTGAAAATCCTGATATGCTAAAGAAGCTGAAAAAAGGATTTGCTTACCTGGGCGAACAAACTTGTGCAGGAGATGGTTTGTGTGCTACTTCTTGTCCTGTAGGAATCGATACAGGTAAATACATTAAATACCTTCGCTCATTGAATGTTGATACTGCCAGAGCTCAAAAAATTAGTGGAATGGTTGCCAATAACTTCTCGACTGTTGGTTCTACTATTCGTACCGGCTTAAAATTCGTGAATGGTGTACATACTGTAATGGGGTCGACTTTGCTTGGTGGAATTGCCGGTGGATTCAGAAAGCTAAGTGGTAATAGTATTCCAGCGTGGACTCCTGCTATGCCTAAGGGTGTTAGTGGACCAAAACCAAAGGAAATTAATCAGGAAAACCCATTAAAAGTAGTTTATTTCCCATCTTGTATTGCTCAAACAATGGGGCCAGCTAAAGGTGATCCATACAAAGAGCCTTTACACAAGGTAACTCAAAAATTATTGGAAAAGGCTGGTTACGAAGTAATCTTCCCTGACAAAATGAGTTCACTTTGTTGTGGTACTCCTTGGGAAAGTAAAGGCTTGATAGAGCATGCTGATCAGAAATCATCTGAATTGGAAGCTGCATTGTTAAAAGCTTCGGAAAATGGAAAATATCCTGTTTTATGTGATACTTCGCCTTGTTTGTATCGCATGAGAAATGTGATGGATAAATCATTGAAATTGTACGAACCAGTAGAATTTATTCATGAATTCATGATGGATAAGTTCAAGTTTAACAAGGTTGACGAAGTTGTAGCTGTTCATCCAACATGTACAACAACGAAAATGGGTTTAACTGCTAAATTAAAAGCTGTTGCTGAAGCTTGTGCTTCTCATGTTGTTCTTCCTGAAGAAGTAGGATGCTGTGGTTTTGCAGGTGACAGAGGTTTTAATTATCCAGAAGTAAACAAGTATGCACTTCGTAAACTTCATCCTGTTATTGAGAAAGAGAAAGTTGTAGCAGGTTATTCAAATAGCCGAACTTGTGAAATTGGATTAACTACCAATGCAGGGGTGCCTTACATGTCTATTATTTATTTGGTTAATAGAGTAACTGAAGGAATCAAAGCAACTCCTAATTATAAGAAAAAACCAGCTAAAAAGGAGAGAGCAGCCATTTAACTGGTGGTGATAAAATATGAATTATCTAATACCTAAGTTATTATTGGCTAATCTATGTATTATGCCCATATAATAAATTTAAAAATATTGAAACAGGCGTATTCCACTGAAAGATATTAACTTGCATGCCGAATCGGGGTGCGTCCTGTTTCAAGCTTTAACCTATGAAAACACTATGAAAAAATTATTAGCAATAGTATTGAGTTTGTTGCCATTGGCATCTTTTGCTCAAAAAAAAGAAGATATCAAAGTTAAACTTAGTGGATTTGTATCTGCGGAAGCTATTTTTGATACAAGAAAAACAGTTAATGCTCGCGAAGGAGAAGTACTTCTTTATCCCGCAGCAAAAGATTACGATATCAATGGTGAGGATTTAAATGACCGTTCTGAACTATTCATGACTTCTATACACTCTCGATTAAACGTTGGAGTTACAGGATTCAATGCATTTGGAGCTAAAGGATCTGCTACTATCCAGGGAGATTTTGTTGGAACATCAAACGATAAATCAGGTTTGTTCCGTCTAAGACACGCATTTGTGAAACTTGATTGGGGAAAGGATGAATTATTGGTTGGTAAGTACTGGCATCCTATGTTTGTGACATCTTGCTTCCCTAAAGTACAGCATTGGGGTGGAGGTATTCCATTTAATGTTTTGGGAAGAGCTCCTCAGTTTCGTTACACTCGAAAATTTGATAAAGGGTATGCACTTATTGCTGCCTTGTCAGAATTGGATTTTAAATCTCCAGGACCTGATGGTGCAAATGTAAAGTATATACAGCAAGCTAGTATTCCAGAATTATCAGCTCAGGTGAAATACGATTTTGCAAAAGGATTTACTTTGGGAGCAACCGCTGGAGTTAAGTTCTTAAAACCAATGATTGAAAATCCATTGGGTGCAAAAACAGATGAAATGTTATCAAGTCTTCAAATGAATGCCTGGATGACTGTTAAATCTGATAAGGTAGTTTGGAATCTTCATACCATTTATGGTCAAAACATGTACAATTTTGTAATGTTAGGTGGTTATGGTGTGAAGAACGTAAAAGCAAATGGAGATTACGAATACACAAATATTACTACACAATCTATTTGGTCTGATGTTTACACGACAACAGGTAATGTTCGTTATGGCTTATTTGCAGGATATACTAAGAATCTTGGTGCAAGCGACGATTTAGCTACAGATGTTAATGGCTTTGTTGGATTGTATAGTAGAGGTTCTAATATTGATTACGTATATCAGTTTGGTCCAAGAGTGGAGTGGTATTCTGGTAAGTTTATGATTGGTACACAAGCTTTATATACAGCAGCTGCTTACGGAACTACTCAGGTAAATGGTAAGGTTGCAGATTCATCGGAAGTAGGAAGTGCTCGTTTTATGGTACACCTAAAATATTCTTTCTAAAAAAATAAGACTAAGAAAGCCTGTTTTCAATTTTTGTACGTTTAGCTAGTATAAGTATATACTGGTGGTTTTTTACAAAGCCTCAAGCTTAATGCTTGAGGCTTTTATGTTGTGTATATTTCAATTATAGTGTAGAAACTGTTATTATAATAAGAAAAGATGTTGTATTAAGTTGTTGTATTAAGCTGTTAGGAAAATCAATTTATTCATTATGGTTTGTATAGAATAAATTTAAAAGCTTAAATAATTGTTTAAAAATGTTAAAATTTGAAAAAATCTTATATCTTTAGAGTCTAATTCCTACCGAGAGGTAGTAATGAGTTAAAGGTTCAACCGTAAGGTTGGTTAGTAGGTTAATTAACCCTTTAGAATTGTTGCCCGTGATTCCCCTATGTCACGGGCTTTTTCTTTTTTATAGTCCAATAGTATTTTGTCGAATAAAAAATAACTAAAGCTGATATTTTTTTGGTTATTATTAGTAATTATAAAATAAAAGGGCAACCCATAATGAAATGAGTCGCCCTTTTGTTTATTATCGAAGGTTTAATTATTCAGCTTTTCTGCACAAAGGATCAGCACCAATTGTACCTACTAAACTTTCAAGATATTCAGCAGATTTAACGTGTTCTAAATCCTTCTTAGCTTTTGCATATCGATCTGCAAGGCTTAGGTCTTCGCTCCATTCAGCATTCAACTTCTTAGCCATGAATGATTCAATATAAGCAATTTGCTTTTCGTAGAATTCAATATCGATTTGCTGCTTGCGTTTCAATCTTTCTTTGTACCAATCAGAATTGATTACTACATCACGATCGAATTGTTTACGCAATTCAGGATCAGAGATCTCTTTCCCTTCATATTCTCCGTAAGCCATAATGCTTAATAGAATCTTTAATGGAGGAATAGCAGCCTCAACACTATTATCGTTAAAGTAGTTGATAGCAACTTTTTCCTGAGCTTCACAGATGTTCTTAATACCATCAATATATGATTCCATATCCTGAATCTCTGGTTTCAACATTCTTTCGTTGAATACATTTTGAGGTTCATCAAAGATGCGATTCATATAGCGGAACAAGAACTCTTCTGTAATGCGATATCCTAAACGAGATGCATAGATTTTTTCTCCTTCATATTCGAAGTCATCCAGTTTTTCCAATGACCCTTCATTAATCAACAATTTAGGATCACGGTTCTCTTCTTTCAAACGACACCACAACTCAGGAATCAACAATGAAACATCATGGTCGAATCTGTTTTCATTTCCAACGTGACCTGCTGCCGATGAGAATCCTTGATATCCGGTAAGAATATAAGAAAGAAGAGCATTGTTCAAGTCAGTAGTTGGCGACAACATGTTGAAAGGTCCCTTTGTTAATGCTCCTTCAGTACCCGCTCCGGTTGTTGATGGAGATTTACCAGTTAAACTACAAATAAAGTCCATGAACAATTCAGGCAACTCCTGGTAGTGAATTGGGTTGTAAACACTCAATGCACGGATACCAACTTCTTTCTCTGCTGGATTGTTTCTGCGCCCAGGTAGAACTGCATTTACTGGATGGTAAACTGCCTGGTCTAATGGAATTCTTCTTGCCAAACGAATACCTACGTCAGCCAATCTATCATCAATTGGATTTACCAAATCAGGTCTGATTTGCAGATATCTTGGATTCTTGGTAGGAGTTCCGTTTACAATTCTAGGATGTGATGGAGAAATAAAATAGTTAGATTTCTTACTATCGGCTCCACGTTTAATTACTTCCTGAATTGGCTTGGTATACATGTCAAAACCAATTGCATCAGCAATTAACTCCTTACCATCTTCCGTAGTCAATGGTTCGTAGTTCGATGTAAAGTTATTTCTCATTGATAGATCTGCTTCAGCTTCTTTGTCATATCCTCGGTGAATTGCTTCATCGGGACGCTGGAAGAATCTTTTCTCACAGTTGGTTGTAATCTTAACACTCTTGTTATCGTAAGCTTCGTTAAGATTTTTCAATTGATTTGCAGGAAGTACTACAGAAGCAGTAATATCATCTTCCATTTGAATCTTAGCCGCAGCAATAAAATCTTGACGCAATTTGTTCAAGTACCATGAATTATCATCAGCGAATCCTACACGTAGGTAACTAGCAACAATTTTACGGTTGTTGAATAACAATTCGTGTCCTTTTCTACCGTTGATTACATCCACAGAAAAGTAATCTCTCCAGTTGCTATCGGTACGTTCCGGACGATAGAATCTCTTAACGAATAACACCAATGCCTTAACGTGATCTGGAATTGTGTCCAAAAATGCATTGTATTCAGCAGTATAATATTTCGATGGAGTTAATAACTTAACTACAGATCCTAAAGAACGATCAGAGCTTAATAAAGATCTTGATGGTTCAGTTCTATCTGGATGATCTTTCCAACGTTTAGTATAATCGTGATTAATTACTTCATCAGCCAGGTTAAAGTCTTTTTCCATGTCTTGAACATAGAATGAACTATAAATAATAGCATTCAGAAGTGATTTGGAAATTTCAGATTTACCACCACCAGATACAGTACATGGTTTGTGGCAGAAAGTCCCTTCAGAAGCAGTACTTACTAATCTCCATGATGGAGCAGTTGGGTGTTTCTCCATGTGCATTTTGTATCCAGATGGATGCACATAGTAATGGTCAGGTAACAATCTAATGCTTTCTTCTTTTCCATCTTTTTCCCAGCTTACCTTGCTTTGGTAAAGATCAATGTTTGCATTTTCATTGATGTAGTAAATGTTTGAATACTCCTTATCAACGGCAAATCCTTCAGGATATACATCCATGGTAGCTCCGAACTCTTTTACCACTTCATCGTAGCTGTATTGCTTTTTCAATACGTTCTTCATGAACAATGATCCGCTAAAACTATCTCCTAAATTCTTTCTTGGGAAAGCAATAGCACCACCAGCATGTTCTTCTTCAGCCAGACCATAAAGGTTAGCAGAGAAACTGATTTGTGTTTTGATCTCTTTTTTTGAGTATCCGAAATAGTTATCAGCAATTAAAGTAACTACAACACCATTCTCGCTGCGGCAAGTCAGTTTAAATGCAGTACCATTGTTGTAAAGTTCGTCTTCTTTAATCCAGCAAACACCATCTCTTTTCTGACGCTCTGTTGCATCATCGTAATGTGGTAAGCCTAACTCTTTTTTGGTAAGCTTGGTTAATTGAGGAGCCAAAATAATACATCCAGAGTGTCCTGTCCAGTGCTCAATATCCAAACCAGAATCATTAGCAGGGATATTTGGATCACCAGCATTACCGAAAATTGATTCTACAAAGTCCAGGTTACTTACAAGACTACCTGGAGCAAAGAATCTAACTTCCATAGATTTTTGGCTAATTACATCTTTTACTTCAGGACAAACAATTGGACGAAGTAAAAGAGATACCATCAATTCAGCTTTGTCTTCCTGTGCAGATGTGAAAGGCAGTAATTTGGTTTCTGCAGATGGAGTAAGTGCTGCTTTTAAGAATCTTGAAAATGCTATTTTAGGTACTTCAATTTTATCCAATGGTACAGGAAGACTACCTTCTACAATATGGAATGAACCTTTAGTAGTTCTTCTGTCGTGTTTTGGGTTGTGAAGTACACCTTGTTTTATTCTATACGAACTTAAAAGTTCTGTAATGTGTTCATCCTTGTTTGGAGGCAAACTTAATTCTCTTGCTATTCCAGGTTGGTCAAGAATAAATGTATCAGTAGGAAGTTGAGCAACTTCATCATCTACATCTTTTAAATAATCATTCAGAAAGTTCTGTATACGTTGGTCGGCAGGGCAAAGATGATCTGCTAATAGACGAGATTTAGCTCGATAGTTTTGGATTAAACTATCCGTCAATTCGATAAATTTAGGATCAGATAATTGCTTTTTCCCCTCTTGGGAATCTCCTTTGTAAATAGGTTGCCCCATAGAAGCCAATTGAAGGTTGATATAACGGATTAAGTCTTTTTGACTACCCTTAACCTTCTTTTTAATTTCGCTTGGTTTTTTACTTTGCATATGTCTCCAATTTTTGTTTGCTTAGGGAATGACGGAATCAAAAATACTTTATTTTTTCACTTGGCAAAAATTCCTGCATTCCACACTATAGCCCCAATCCCTCCAATTTAACCTTGCTATTTTTAGTTAGATAAAATTGCATGAATCGAAAACGATTTAATCTTGATAGTTTGCATTTAATCTAGACTTAGTCTAAATTATAGATTTTTAAGAGATTTATTAAAAACTGGCTTGCGAGAATCGATTTTATACAAAAATAGATCAATTTTTTCACATGGACTTAGAAAAAAAAGGGTCCAAATTGATGATTTTAGCATTTCGTTGGACATTTTCTAATAATTTTGAAGCGTTGGTTTTAATTGAATATGTAATGAGAAAGGTATATACCATAGGAGATTGCGTTTTGGATCTGTTTTTTGAAGATGATAAACCTGTAGAGGCGAGACCTGGAGGATCATTTTTAAACTCTGCGGTTAGTTTGGGGCGATTAGGAATTAAGGTTTCCTTGATTAGTGAGTTGGGAGAGGATCGAGTAGGAATGCAAATTATTAAGTTTCTTGAGCAGAATGCAGTCGATACTCAGAACATATCCAGGTTTACTGATACCAACTCTAACTTAGCACTGGCTTTTCTCGATGAACACAGAAATGCGGATTATGCGTTTTATAAAACTCGTGCAGGAAAGAAGTCATATATTATATTTCCTGATGATGTAAATAAAGATGATGTAATACTTTTCGGTTCGTTTTTGGCAATAAAGGAAGAATTTAGATCTACTTTGGTTAGCTTTCTAAAATCCTGTAAAGAAAAAGGAGCTATAATCATTTACGATCCTAATTTTAGAGCACAACACTTGCCATTATTAAAAGATGTACTTCCATACATTAAGGAAAATATGGCCTTAGCCGATATTGTAAAGGCTTCTAATGAAGATTTTGAGTTGATATGTGGAGTAAAAAAGGCAACAGAGGCTAAGCATTGGTTAAAAGGGGTTTCGTCAGCAGTGTTGATTTATACGGCTAATAAAAATGGAGTATTTGTATATACAGACAAATTACATTCATTTGTAGTGCCACAAATTCAGCCTGTAAGTACAGTGGGAGCTGGGGATACCTTTAATGCTTCCATTGCCCACTTTATTGTTACTGCCAATATTGGTAAAAAGAATATTAGATTATTAAAATCAGAACAAATACAGGAAATGGTGGAGTTTGCAGTTTGCTGTTCACAACACGTATGCATGAGTTTTGATAATTTTGTTTCGCCTGAGTTTGTGCGTAAACTGAAGAAATAAAAACACCCCTCCTGGACAGGGAAGGGTGAATTTACTACATACAATTTACTGAGTGAGAAAAATTCGTTTAGGTAATTAATCTCATTATTTTATTCTCGAAATAAGGAATAGGTAACCCTAGGAAAGTTGCTTTTTTTGATTTATTGTATCAATGGATTAATAGTGGTGACGAATGTTTATTTTTATGGGGCAAGTCTTCGGTAAATCCAAGAGTTTTTCTCAAGTTTGTACTCAATTCTATCGTTTAATCTATTTTTTCTTCCTTGCCAGAATTCAAATAAATCAGGAATCAATTTGTAGCCTCCCCAAAAAAATGGTCTTTTCAAATTTTCTCCATGCTTTTCTGAGAATTCAAAAAACATTTTCTCCAATTCATCACGGTTCTCAATTGTTTTGCTTTGCGGAGATACAGCTGCTGCGGTTCTGCTACCAATTGGTCTTTCATTGAAATAAGCATCGGATTTTTTAGTATCCAGCTTTTCAATTTTTCCTTCAATTCTGATCTGACGTTCTAATTTGGGCCAAAAGAAAACCATGCTGACAAAAGGATTGCTCTCTATTTCTTTACCTTTTTTACTATCGTAATTTGTAAAAAAACAAAATCCATCCTCATCAAAGTCTTTTAGTAATAATATTCTTGATGATGGTCTGCCATTATTCGATACTGTTGACAAGCACATTGCATTAGCATCAGGTAAATTTTGATCTACTGCCTCGGAAAACCAAACATTAAACTGTTCGAATGGATTTGAACTAATATCTGATTCTAGTAGCTCTTTTTTTCCATATTCATGCCTGATGCGTTTAAATTCTTCCTTCATTGTCATAAGTTCGATCTTAGTTACTGGTTGGGTCAAGCAAAATGTTTGGCTCTATGGTTAATCCCGTGTAATTGATATAATAATGACCATCTTTTTCCGGGAATTGCATTCCCGATTCATCTTTGGCATCTGCGTTTGCTACACCAACATGTGCAAATAGAATTTTAGCCTTGTGTTTATCGGCGTGTTTGATAATTTCTTCTGCAGCCACTGAAGTCAACGATCCAACATCAGGATAAGTGCTAGTCTTAACAACGATAAAATGCATTTCATCATCCTTTCTGGCTAAAATTTGTGGATTCTTATCAAATTCAATATTTACCGATAAGACTTCAAACTCATCTTTTATGTGTTTGTAGACCCACTTGATTCCCAATTCGTGAAGTTCTTCTCCTGTCAATCTTCTCTTACTCATATTCCGATCTGTTGTTGTTTAATGCGAATATCTTCTTTAATTAAAACAAATCCAAATAGAATAAGTTTAATCCTTTATCTAAGGATACAAATATGCATGGCAATCGGTACAGTTGTAATCTTTCCAATCGCTACCAATATCAATAGGGTGTTTAAATTCTAATTGTTCACCATAAACAGCATGTTGCAAAGAGTCTGGTTTTCCTTGTTCGGTAATAATATGACACAAATTACAATCTTTGGAAATGACTCTGCCATCTTTGGTACTGTGGTAATTATCATGACATCTAAAGCAACCATTCGATTCTAAATGCCCTTTGTGATTAGGATAAACATCCCATTTTACACGCATTTCAGGAAATGAATTTTGATGATAGGCTTTTTTTATTTTTTCAATTGAAGCCATGATATCATCAGCTTTATTTTTCGCAATATCTGGATGATTCTCAGTATAGTATTCTTTCACTTTCTGTGCTATCATTAGGTCTGCACTATCCTTGGTGAAGTAGGAATCTTTAAGAGCTTCCATTGCAGCCATTTTTATAAATGGTATGTTCTTGTCAATTTTTCCAGCTGCTAAATATTCATCAATAAAATCAGGAGGAGACAGGTATACATGGGATGGGCGATTGTGGCAATCCATACAGTCCATTGTTCTGAGTTTGGCATCTGCATAAAAAGCTGAATCAGGCTCCATCATCATGTCTTCGTAAATGTGAACTTCACCTGTTTTTGTGTTGGTATATTTTACCCATTGTATAAATTCATTTTTAGCATCAGCTGACATGAATTCTATTTTGATGTTTGGATTAATATGCAAGTGGATTCCTTCTGATAATTGTTGTGTATGATGATCTGGTCCAATTTTCATGAGTTGGGTAATGTTCCATTCAGTATTGTTTTTATCGGTTAGGAAATTCCTTTGAAACTTGGTTCGCTTTGAATAGAATTTCTCTGGCCAATGACAATGCTCACAAGTTTCTTGAGCTGGTCGTAAATTTGCAATTGGAGTAGGAATAGGTTTTGGATAATTATTGGTAGTTACAGCATAAACTTGATATAAACCACTAAGTTTTGATCTTACAAACCAATCGGCACCTTCGCCAACATGACACTCAACACAGCCCACTCTGGCATGAGCCGATTTTTGATAGGTGGTATATTCGGGCTCCATAACAGAGTGACAAAGTGTACCACAGAATTGATTGGATTCACTATAAACGAATGCCTCGTAACTTCCTATTGACGATAAAAATAGGAAGATAAAACTTACGATAACAAAAATGGTAAAAGCGTTTCTGTGCTTTTGATCATTCAAATCTACTTTGGGCCATTTCATTCCTTCTGAAATGAACATTTGCTTGTTTCTTCTTCTGATTTGAATAAGCATACCTATTGGAATTAGTATCATTCCAATGACCATTAATATTGGTAACACAATGTATATTACTAAACCTAAATAGGAGCCACCTTGATTGAAAAGAACCGATACACAAAAAAAGAAAACAATTAAAAAGAATGCGGTTATTGCAATGCTGGTTCCAACTATTGATGTCCAATTGTAAAATGACTTAGGAAGTTTCATAGTTTTCGTTATTGGTTGATACAATAATTTATGGAAAAGTCTGAATATTATCTACTTAGTGTAGTAGTTTAAAATTATTCTTAGTATTCATGATTTACAATTTAAAAACCATCAAACATGCAGTAGATCAGGTTCTTATGGCTTGTTGTGTTTTAATGATAAGGAGATAAATCGATAATTATCGATTTGAAATCGACGAGTTCGCACGGTTTAGATATTCTTTTAGGCAATCAAGTTATTACCAATAGTATAAAAAGCTCTTGAACTTAAGCTATATATGTGCTACATTGTATTGTAAATTGACAAATTCTAACGGTTTAAATTCATGCCTATGCTAAACATTGCTTTATTCGGTCCTCCTGGTGCGGGAAAAGGAACACAATCCGAATTTTTGATTAAGAAATACAATCTGTTCTATATTTCAACGGGTGACCTATTGAGAAAAGAAATAAAGGAAAGGAGTAAGTTAGGCTTGGAAGCCCAAAATATAATTGCTTCCGGTGGTTTGGTTTCTGATGAGATTATTGTACAGATTATTGAAAAAACCATTACCGAGAACCCAGATGCAAATGGATTCTTGTTCGATGGATTTCCCAGAACTTACATTCAAACTTATATTCTGGAAGGTTTGATGATCAAACTAAACACATCTTTAAATTGCTTGATAAGTTTGGAGGTGGAAGAAGAAATATCGGTTTCGAGATTATTGAATAGGGGTAAAACTTCCGGAAGATCGGACGATAATGAGGCTGTGATAAGAAACCGATTAAGAGAGTATAGAGATAAGACTTTGCCAATTTTGCAATTTTACAAAGACAAAGGGATCTATCATGGAATTAATGGAAATCAATCCATTGATAAAGTAAATCTGGAAATCCAGAAAGTAATTAATGAAGAATTGGCCAAGAGTTTATACAATGTTGTGTTGTTTGGATACCCAGGATCTGGGAGAGGGTCGCAAGGAATCGCTTTGGCAAATGAGTTTGGCTTAGAGTATGTTGCTACCGGACAAATGCTGGATCATGAAATTAAAAGTGGTTCTGAAATTGGCATGCATATTATTCAGTTGTATGAGAATGGAGAGTTGGTGCCAGATGAAATAGTTGTTCAATTGATTGAAAAGAAAATAGAAAACTCGAATGGTGTTAAAGGTTTTATTTTTAAAGGCTTTCCAAGAACTCTAGTGCAATCCTATATTCTGGATGGTTTATTAAAAAAACACAATTCATCGATTAGTAAGATTATAGAAATTGAGGTGCCTACTCTGGAACTAATAAATAGGCTAGATGCAAGAAGTAAAACAGATAGATGTATGCCTTATGATACTGAAACCTCGAAAATTGTGAAGCGCTTGCAAGAACATGAACACAAAACAGTTCCTGTGATTGAGAAGTACAATCAGCTTCATGGAGTAATGAAAGTGGATGGAGTAGGAGAGTTCGATGAGGTTTTTGATCGGATTGCAAATGAAATTAAGGATGATATTCAATAACTCTAATAATCCTGAATGATGAATGATAAAAAATGTGATTGTGAAAGAAAAAGCTCAAAAGTTGTATTTGCCTGCTCTGGAGCTGCGGACGTTGGCGAATTAACAGATTTGGTTGCTAGAAAGATGAACGAGAACAAGATTGCACAGATGAAATGTTTGGCTTTTGTTGGTGCTGGAATCCCTAAAATGATTGATTCGGTTAAAAATTCAGACTGTTTGGTAATTGATGGATGTAATTTGGATTGTGGTAAATTAACAATGGAGCGCAATGGCCTGAAAAACTTTACTCATTTGCGCTTGAGTGATTTGGGTTATGTGAAAGGAAGTTCACTCGCAGAAGAACATAGAATTCATGCCATTTATAAAGTTGCCTGTGATTTGTAGTAGGATAAAAACTCCCGAAGAAATATGATTCTTGGGAGTTTTTATTTGGAATTAACTATTCATATCGTAATGCCTCTACAGGATCTTTCCTTGTAGCCAACCATGCCTGCCAACTGATGGTTGCCATTGCCAGTATCATGGCAGCTGCGCCGGAAATAATAAAGATATACCATTCAATTGTCGTACGATATGCAAAGGCTTCCAGCCAGTTGTTCATGATATACCATGCAATTGGACTGGCAATAATAATGGCAAACAACATCCATTTTAAAATGTCCTTGTTTAGCATGTGCAGAATGCTAAAATCGCTTGCGCCCAAAACTTTTCTTACGCCAATCTCTTTGGTTCTCTGCTCGGTTGTAAATGAGCTCAATCCCAATAAGCCCAAACACGTAATCAGAATGGATAGAATGGAAAATATGGAGAAAAGCTGCATGGTATTGTTCTCGTTTTTATGAAGATTGGCAAATTGGTCACCCATAAAAAAGTAATCCAAAGGAGATCCTGATCCTTGTTGACTCCAGTTGTTTTTTAATAGGTTAAGCACCTCTTTCTTTTGACCTTTTCGATATTTAATTGCCAGGTACGATTGTGGTAATCCTTCAGGATGTAAAAATACCAGGGGACCTATTTTCATGTGTAGAGACACAAAATGGAAGTCTTTTACTACACCAATAATGGTTTTGTTTCCCATATGTGTTTTAACAACTGTTCCAACAGGATTGTTTAAGTTCATATCTTTCACCAAGGCTTCATTTACTACCAAACCATCTTTGTCAGAGGAGTGATCTTTAGAAAAATATCTTCCTCTTGCCATCTCCATGCCCATCGTTTTTGCAAAATCAAAATCAGCTGTCGTAAATCTAGTTGAATATGGATTTTGATCATCCCCAGTGGTTTTCCACATGGAGAAGCCATCGTAAAAACCTCCTGGAATATTATTGGTTAAAGAGGCATCAATCACATTGCTATTTTTAAGGAATGCTTCTTTGAATGCTTCCTTTGCACTCAGGCTTTGTACATTTCTAACGATTAAAAGATCTTCTTTATCGAATCCCAAATCCTTTTGCTTGATGAAGTCCATTTGTTGGTAAGCAATCAGAGTACTAACAAATAAAAATATGGTGATACAGAACTGGAAACTTACCAGGGTTTGACGAAGATGTGATTTGCCTTGTCCCGATTTTAATTCTCCTTTTAATACTTTGGCAGGATCGAATTTTGATAGGTAAAAAGCAGAATAACTACCTGCGAATAATCCTGTAAATAGCGCAATTCCAAGGAAAAGTAGAATCAGTTCAGGAGTTGAGTAATAAAGCTCGCCCAATTGTTTGTCAAGTAAGGAATTTACCACAGGAATCATTAGTTCCACCAATAAAAGTGCAACCAGTAAAGCCACAAAACTTAAAAGTATCGATTCAGACAAGAATTGCATGATCAATCTTTTTCTGGTTGATCCTAAACTCTTTCGAACGCCAATTTCCTTGGCTCTTTGAGCTGATTTTGCCGTGCTCAGGTTGGTGAAATTGATACAGGCAATCAGTAGTATCAGAATTGAACTGAACAGGAATATGTACACATTGTTGATATCTCCATTCTTTTCCAACTCATATATGGAAGTAGAGTGCAGGTGGATATCTGCTAAAGGCATGGCAAACATTCGGTAATAATCGCCATTGGATTCCAACTCTTTTAGACTCATGTTTCTGGTACTCTTCAATGCCGGTTCAATATATTTTTTTACCAAGCCCGGTACTTTTTTCATAAAAGCGTCTCCGTTTGCCTTTTTATCTAAAAGAACATAGGTGTAGGCTCCATCGTTATAATGACTGGTTACTTCATTTTTAAAACTGGTTTTGAAAGAGGTTAAAAAATGGAAATGAAAGTGTGAATTGTAAGGCAAATCTTTTGCTACAGCCGATACTGTGTAAGCCTGATCTTTACCGAAATCTTCCATTTTCACTTGTTTGCCAATTACATCAATTGTCCCAAAATATTTTAAAGCGGTCTTTTCAGAAATAATTACTTGATAAGGATTTGCAAGTGTTTGTTCTCCATTTCCTTTCAGGATTTGAAGGTCAAAAATTTCGATGATGGAAGGATCGGTCCAATAAAAATTCTTCTCCGTAAAACCTTTTTCTTCCGATTTAATGACAGTTGGTTCAAAGAGCTCAACAATTCTACAGGCATCAATTACTTCCGGAAAATCCTCTATTAAGGTTGCAGCCAAAACCGGTGACGAAGTTGGATGAGTCAATTCGAATTCATTCATTTTAATTGAGGTGTTCATCCTGTAAATTCGACTGTGATTTTTGTTGTGCTTGTCGTAACTGTATTCGTCTATAACATATAATGATAGTACTATGCAACCAGCTAAACCAATGGCCAGTCCAAAAAGATTTATAAAAGAGTATATTTTATTTCGCCAAAGGTTTCTAAAGGCAATTTTAAGGTTGTTCCAGATCATATTTAAAGTTGTTGGTGGTTAGTATTTAGTTTGATTTTGTAAATCATTACCCTATTCGTAGCGTAATGATTCAACAGGATTTTGATTGGCTGCTTTCCAGGTTTGAACTGAAACTGTTAGTAGTGCAAACAGAGTAGTAATAATTCCGGAAATAAGAAATGGAAGTACTCCTATTTGAACTTTATAAGCAAAATTTTCAAGCCAAACATGCATGATAAACCATACAGAAGGAATTGAGATAACAAAGGCAATCAATAACCATTTGGCATAAGTTGAAAATAGCAAACGAATGATTTGTAGAATGCTTGCTCCTGCAACTTTTCGAATTCCTATTTCTTTGGTTCTTCGTTGAATAATGAATAAGGTTAGAGCATACAATCCAAGTAGAGCAAGAAGAATTGACAAAATTGAAGAGGAAATGGCTAAGGATTCTTCCTGTTCTTCCTTTTGATAGCGGTTGCGACAAATATCATCTATCAACTCATAGTTTATGGCTCTTCCTTCATCAAATTGAGTAATGGTTCTTTTTATATCATCTAACACACTTGAATATTGATGATGTTTTGCTTTAATTAGGATGTTGTCAACTCTTTTGGAATAACTGAACATTAATGGTTGTATTTCTTCTGACATGGAAGCATAATGGAAATCTTTAACGACTCCTTTAATGGAATATATGGTATCATGAAAAATTACATCTTTACCAACTGCATCTTTAATATTCAATAATTCTAAAGCTTTATCGTTTAGAATTATGCTTTTTTCATCAGCCTTACTAAAATCATCAAAAGCACTTCCTGCAATAAACTGTATGCCTAAAAGTTCAAAATAGCCAGGAGCAACACGATATTCATTTATCAATTTGGTTGCTTCGTCGCTGGTATTAGCCATTTTTAAACCTTGTCCGCTACAGCCACCTCCAGGTAAATGCGAACTTGCACTAACATCTGCGATATTAGGATTGTTTAGAAGTTCTTGTTTAATTGACTCGTATGATTGAGCCTGTTTTCCACTCAAATTGTTAATGGCAATTACTTTATCAGGTTCAAAACCCAAATTGCTTTCTTTCATGAATTTAATCTGCATTTGAACTATGATAACGGATGCAATCAGTATCATGGATATGGTAAATTGGAATACTACCAAGGCTTGTGATAACTTGTTAGTTTTATGATTTGACTTAGTATTCCCTTTGATAATGCTCGCAGGTGAATATTTACTAATGATAAAAGAAGGGTACAAACCTGAAAGTACTCCTACTAATATGGCGAGTGTTGGAATTCCCAAGTATAGGATTGGATTACCAAAATAATTAATATTAAGGCTTCTATTCATTAAATCTGAAAAGAAAGGCAGTAGTATTTCTGAAATAATAATTCCAAGTAAAATGGCAAAAAGTACCATTATAAGAGTTAAAACAAAGATTCTTTTTATCACACTAAAGCGTGTTGCACCAATGGCTTTTTGTAAGCCGATTTCACTTAGTTTGCTATCATATTGAACAACAAGAATATTAATGAAGTTGATAATTGCAATTACCAAGATTAATGCTGCAAGGATAATTTGAATGTAAATAGAATTGATTTTACCTTGTGGTTTAAGGTGCGTTTCATAATTTGATTTAAGATGGATATCAGTTAGTTTTTGAGTAAGAGATTCTACCTTAAGATTGTAAACTCCAAATCGATCGTTTAATTTTTTGTTATATAATCGATTAATTTTATCAAGTGCCTTTTGTGTGTTTATTTCTGTTTTTAACAAAGTATAACATAAATATTCCAGAGATTTCATGTTATTCATATATTCTGAAGCTGTAAATGGAATAAGCACATCAAAATCGTAATGAGAAGTAAGAGGAATGTCTTCTACTACAGAAGCAATGGTAAATGTTTTTCCCATACTCTCAAACTCTTTTCCAACAGCATCAGTTGTATTGAATAATTTTTTGGCAGTACTCCTATTTATTACTGCACTATTTGGTGTCGAAAATAGCTTATTCGGATTAGCAGAAGAAAGCTTTTTTAAAGTAAAAACTTTGTGAAAATTAGTGTCAACACACAATGCTTGAATCCCTCTAAATTTTTTATCAGCTATTTTAAGATTTAGATAATTCAAATTATAAACCTCAGTGATTTCCGCAATTTCTGGAATATGTCTGGCAAAATTATCTTCTGTTAAACGAAGACAATTTGGTAGAATTTCCTCCTTTTCTTCTTGTATAACTTTGGTTAGTATTCGGAAAATTCTATCATGTTTCTCATTGTGTTTATCATAGCTCAATTCGTGTTGAACGTAGATAGAAATTAATAGTACTGCTGCCATGCCTATTGCTAAACCGACAATGTTAATTGTTGAATTTAATTTTTCTTTCAACAAGCCTCTAATGGATAATTTTATATTGTGCCAAAGCATATTTTGATAATTTATTCGTAACGTAATGATTCAATTGGATTCTGATTTGCAGATTTCCAGGTATGATAGAAAACTGTTAAAAGAGCAATGAGCAAGGTTGCACTACCAGAAATTAGGAATGGTAAAACTCCGATGTCAATTTTTCGAGCAAAGCCATTAAGCCATTGATTCATACAGATCCATGAAATGGGGATTGCAATGACAAAAGCAATTAAGATCCACTTGCTAAATAATCCTAGAAATAGCTTTGAAATTTGAGTTATAGACGCCCCTGTTATTTTACGTATGCCAATTTCTTTCGTGCGTTTTTGAATCATAAATAAGCTTAGCGAGTATAAACCAACTAAAGCAATGATGATGGATAAAATAGAAGTGTACATTGCTATTTTCATTGTTCGTCTCTCCTGATGGTAGCGACTTCGGTTTCTTTTTTCAACATTGATAGCATTTAGATTGTAACTAGGATCGAACTTGCGTAATACATTTTCAATTTTTATTTCTAATTCTTTATAATTCTTTGTATTGTGTTTTATTAATATGGTATATAATCCAAAACATCGATTACTAAATAGAAGAGGAGTAATCTTACTCCGAAGTGATCGGAAATGAAAATTTTTAACAATTCCCTGAATTGTGTAGATCGTATCTGCATAATTAATCTTAGAACCTAAAACATGTTTTGTGTTAATCATGTTCGCAGCGGCTTCATTAATAATTATGCCATAGCGATCTGACTTATTGCCTTCCTTAAAAGAATGACCTTCTTTAAACTCTATTCCTAACGTTTCAAAATAATCAGCTTGTACTCTATACTCAGCACAATCCATTGAACTGCTTTGTTCTTGCCCAAGCAAATAAAAGCCTTGTCCACTTGCTCCACCACCAGGAAAGTGATCACTAGCACTTATGAATTGAATTTCTGGAATATTAGATAATTCTTCTTTAATGGCAGGAAAAGACCTTCTAATCGGTTGGCTTAAGGATATGATTCCCATTACATTATTAGGCTGAAAGCCCAAGTCGGCACTTTCTAAATAATTGGTTTGCTGACGAATTATTAACAGATTGGAAATTAAGCTGATTGAAATGGTAAATTGCACAATAACCAGAATCTTTGTAAAAGATAAGCTGCCTTTTCGTTTTGTTAAATCACCTTTAATTATTTCAGCAGCATCAAATTTAGTTAGGTAGAGTGCAGGGTATACTCCTGAAAGAAAACCAGTGAAGACAAATATTCCAATTAAGCCAAATAATAGTGACGGATTATGGAAATATTCAGGTGTAATGTTTCTGTGAATTAGGTTGTTAAATTTGGTTAGGAAAATTTCAGATAGAATAATGCCTAATATTAATGAAACAAAAGAGTACAGGAACGAGCTACCAAGAAATTGTTTGATTAATTCGATTCGATTTGCGCCTATAGCTTTACGTAAACCAATTTCACCCATTTTTGCCTCGTATTGAACCGTCATTATATTGATGAAATTAATTAGTGCAATTGTTAGTACCAGCAAGGCAAGAGTACCTAGTACAAGAATTGATACAATATCTCCTTGATCTCCAAGGTAGTTGCCAATTTCAGAATGTAAGTGAATATCTGTAAGAGGTTCAAGATTTCCATATGATTCGTACCCATATTTATTAAACCAATTTTGTATGATTTGATTATAAACAGCCAATGATTTGTTAATTGCTAATTCCGTATTAATATTTTTATTGAACAATACGTAGGTAATGAATTCTAAACTAGCTAAATCTTTCAGCCAAGGATTTGATTCCATTGTTGTTAAAATATCAAATTCATAATGCGATGTTACAGGTAATTTCTTTATAATTCCTTCAACAGTATAAGTTGATTCATTAATGGTAACCTGCTTTCCTATGGAGTTGATCTCACCGAAAATGATTTTAGAACATTCATCTGTTAGCACTAAACCATTTAATTTTGAAAGTGCTTTTTGTGGATGACCATATAAAAATTCTAAATCAAATACTTTATAGAAGTTAGAATCAACATACAAATGAGTAAATTCTGTAAATCTATTTTTCCCATAGTTTATAGGTTGATCGAAGCCATATACTTGAGTAACTTCTTCAACTTCTGGTATTTTTGAGGAGAAATTTTCAGAAGTCAGTCTCATGCAACGAGGTCCGGAGTTTCCATTATACGTTGAATACATTCTGTGTATTCTCTCATGTTTTGAGTTGAATAAATCATAACTCAATTCGTTTTGAACGTAAAGCATGATGAGAATAACCGTTGCCATTCCAACAGAAAGGCCTAATATGTTAATGGTGGAATTAGTAAGGTTTTTATATAGATTTCGTAATGTAAGCTTTATATTGTGCCAAAACATATTGTAAAGTTTGTTTGGATTAAAAGTAAGAATTATAATTCTTCTTTGATAAGTTCTTTCGCATTCTGCCTGTGTTTGGTTTCAGACACTACTTTCCCGTCAAACAAATGAATGACTCTATCAGCATATTCAGAATCTCTTACCGAGTGAGTTACCATTACAACGGTGGTTCCTGACAGGTTTAATTCCTTTAGCAATTCCATTACTTCCGTACCATTGCTCGAATCAAGGTTACCAGTAGGCTCATCTGCCAATATTAAATTTGGATCTGTTACTACAGCTCTTGCAATGGCAACACGTTGCTGCTGTCCACCCGATAATTGTTGGGGATAATGTTTTGCTCTATGCGAAATATTCATTCTCTCAAGAACTTCGTTCACTTTGGCTTTTCTTTTTGATGTTGTCAACCCCATATAGATTAAAGGAAGCTCAACATTTTCAAAAACGGTTAATTCATCAATTAGGTTGAAACTCTGGAAAATAAAACCAATATTGCCTTTTCTGAAATGGGTTCTTTGCTTTTCTGATTTTTTAGAGACGTCAGTATTGTTAAAAATGTAGTTTCCATTGCTGGGATTATCTAATAATCCGATAATATTTAAAAGGGTTGATTTACCACATCCCGATGGTCCCATAATGGCTGCAAACTCTCCTCTCTCAATATGAAGGTTAACATCATGTAATGCTGAGGTTTCTACTTCTTCAGTTCTAAAAACTTTGCAAAGGTCTTTTGTAATTATCATTATTTTCAATTTAAAGGTTCGCTTTTGTAATGCCAATTGGCGTGCCAAATAAAATTGCTTCAGAAAATCAAATAGTTAGTATTTTGGTGAAATATTTTGTGTTGGAATTTCCAACACCTCATGTTGTGAATTACAACAATCTGTTAACTTTGAAAATAAAACCAATCGATACATCTTGTTATGCCACAAAAAGGACGACTTCTAATTGTAGATGATAATGAAGAGTTACTGTTTGCTTTTCAACTATTTTTAAAATCACACTTTGAATTGATTGATACCATTAAGAATCCTAATGTTCTTGTATCAAAACTAAGAGAGAAGGAATATGATGTCATTTTGCTGGATATGAATTTTAAAGCAGGAATCAATTCCGGAAACGAAGGGCTTTATTGGTTAAAGCAAATTCTGGATTTTGATAGAAATGCCTGTGTAGTATTTATTACAGCATATGGAGATATCGAATTGGCAGTGAGAGCTATGAAGGAGGGAGCTGTTGATTTTGTTCAAAAGTCCTGGGATGAGAAGCATATTCTATCAACGCTTTTGGCTGCTTATCAACTTCGTTGTTCTAAGATGGAAATAAAGAGTTTGAAGTCGAAGCAGAAGAGGTTAAATCAGGAAATCAACAAAAATAAAAGTTTTGTAATCGGAAAATCTGCCAGAATGAAGGAGGTTTTTCACACAGTGGACAAAGTTGCTGCTACCGATGCCAATGTTCTGATTACAGGAGAGAATGGAACAGGGAAGGAGGTAGTTGCACGTGAAGTTCATTTGCGTTCGACCAGGAGTGATCAAATTTTTGTTCATGTTGATTTGGGTGCAATTACAGAATCATTGTTCGAAAGTGAATTGTTTGGACACAAGAAAGGAGCTTTTACCGATGCTAAAGAAGACCGAATGGGAAGATTTGAATTGGCATCAGGAGGAACCTTGTTTTTAGATGAAATTGGAAATGTTCCCTTGCATTTACAGACGAAGTTGTTGACTGTGATTCAACGAAAGGAAGTAATTCCTGTAGGCGGTAGTACTCCTGTACAAATTGATGTTAGAATAGTTGCAGCAACCAATTGCAATTTGCATAAAATGGTTGCAGATGGATTATTTCGCGAGGATTTGTTGTATCGAATAAATACCATATCATTGGAATTACCATCTTTAAAAGAACGATCAGAAGATATTGCAGAGCTATCGCAATTTTATCTGGAAAAATTTACAAAACAATATGCTAAGGAAAGCATGCAGATGAATAAATCAGCCATAGTAAAGCTGGAGAAACATGCATGGCCAGGAAATATTAGAGAGTTACAACATATCATTGAGAAGACTGTAATCTTAAATGATTCGGCAAAGCTGAATGCTGAGGACATAATGATTGGGGAATCGCTTAAAAAAACTGAAGTAATGCCTGATAGTTTTAACCTAATAGAAAATGAACGGGTGTTGATAAAAAAAGCCATTCAGTTTACGGGAGGAAATATGAGTATGGCAGCAAAAGAGTTAGGAATTAATCGTTCAACCTTGTACGACAAAATCAAAAAGTATGATTTATAGGCGATTCTATATTGGAATAATAATACAGGTGATTTTAATATCGCTTACCCCGGTGTTGTTTTTATATGTTCATTCGAAAGAATATATGGTGGTTACAACCTATAGTTTGGTTGTACTATGGGTGTTGCAAATTGTTTATTTATTGCACTATGTGAATAAAACCAATAGAGATTTGTCTCGCTTTTTTGACGCCTTTCAATATCAGGATGCAACACTGGTTTTTAATGAGCAAAAAAAAGACAAGGCCTTTAAAAATCTACACCAAAGTTTTAACCATATTATCAATGCGTTTGGAAAGGTTAAAATAGAGAAGGAAAAGGATTTTATTTTTTTTCAGCATACTTTGGAATTGGTTGGGATCGGACTTCTAGCCTTTGATAAAGAAGGGAATGTGAAGTTGTGCAATCCTGCTTTTAAAGAGTTGTTTTTGGTGGAGGATTTTTTGAATATATCAGAATTGGAATGTATCGATAAGGAGTTTCCTGATTTTTTGAGAAGAACAAAATCGGGCAAGCAAAAGTTAAGGAATTACTTGGTTAAAAACAGAATTTTAAAATTGGCAGTTAAAGCCACAAGTTTTAGACTGGAAGATGAACAGTTGAAAGTGGTTGCTTTCCAGGATATTAAAAATGCAGTTGACAAAGGAGAAATGGATGCCATGCACAAGTTGATTCGTGTTTTTGCACATGAAATTACCAATTCGGTTAGTCCAATTTCTATGTTATCAGCAAGTTTGATTGAATTGTATCAGAACAATGAGGAAAAATCAAAAGATGATTTTATTGATGAGGGAACGATTTCCAATACCATTATGGGCTTAACCACCATTCGAAAACGAAGCAAGGGACTTTTGGCGTTTGTTGATGAATACAAAAATCTAACCCATTTGCCTAAGCCATATTTTGAGTTGATTCGGATGGAGAAACTTTTCATGCAAATTGAAATGCTTTTTAAAGAAGAATTCAAAGCTGAGAAAATAGAGTTTACATATCATCTTCAGGATAAGGATCAGGAATTAATTGCCGATGAGAAATTGATTACTCAAGTATTGATTAATTTGGTTCGAAACGCGATTGATGCACTGAAAGAAACTGAAAATAAAACTTTGTTCATTTCCACGGGAGAAGCGAATCCAGTTAATTTTATCATTATTCGAGATAATGGAGCAGGAATTCCAGAAGATGTAATTGACAATGTTTTTACTCCATTTTTTACCACCAAGGAAAAAGGTTCTGGAATTGGATTAAACTTGTCGAGACAAATCATGAGATTGCATAGCGGTACTATTGCCGTTCGTTCCAAGCCCAATTGCCTTACTGAATTTACCTTACAGTTTTGATTGAACTTGCTTAATGAGAACAGTGGAAGAATAGACTCTACATCCTTATGCTAATACAATGTCTATTCTTAAGCTAATGTACAATGCATAGTTAGGCTAATAGAGTGTGAGGTATTATAATACCCTGCACAACAGTACCCCATTGTCTACAGATATTTGTAACTTGAGGGTATATGATGCAGATCAAGTCCCCATTCGAGATAACTAAATTATTGCTTTCTATGGATCCGGCAGAAAGGGAGAGAGGTTACAATGCCTTTCTGGGGAGAACGCATTGGGTAAAAGGAAATACCACGGCAAATTTGTGCAAGTTGGCAAGTGTGCAGTTTCAATTGAAACCTGAGCATATTAAAATTTTACCACCTAAAATTATGAATCCAAAAGTATTGTGGGCTAGTCAAGTTCGTTTAGAGCAAGAAAAACTGCACATGGTTGATGCGGCTCATGAATATATTGCTGAAAAAGGAGAGGAGTTTCCTCCTATTATCGTTTGGGATCTGTACCTGGAAAAGAGAATACGTTACATTGTTCACGATGGGCATCATCGATCCTGGTATTTCAATAATAAAAATCAGAATGTGGAGACAGTAATTTTGCAACCAATGGAAAATTATCGAGCTGTTGAAAAATGTCTTTCTCTGGCTTTTCAAATTCGGAGATTGGCCATTAACTTGCCAATATTCTAAAACAAAAAGCTGGAATTAACCAGCTTTATTGTTTTGTCTTAAGTCATCTAAATTAATTCTGGCAATTTTCTTATCCAGAGTGTGATGTAAATCTACTAGTTTGTTACAAGGATATTCATCACATTCAGCGCAAGTGTTATACAGTTTTTGTCTTGCACATTCTCTTACGGCACACTCGGTGCAATGGCGAAACTTTTTACCCCAAGGTTCATGACATCCTTTGCAAGAAATCTCGCAGGCTTTGTATTTGTAATCTTCATCAGACCATAGTTTAGCAATTCTAACCTTTACCTTCTCCTGTTGCCTTTGCGTAGCAACATAAGCCGGACATGTTGAGCAATTAACTCCACAATAGGCAATCCGATCTTTGTCTTGAATTCTGTTCATAGGTCGCTAGGTTTTTATGATACTTATGCATGCCGTATTCTTATGCAAAATGCATCATGAATTGTTTAAATATAGCTAAGAAAATCAGAGATTTCAAGATGTTTTATAATACAAAAAAACCTCGAAGAAAAACTCTTCGAGGTTCATTTTTGGCACGAATTTTTTTATTCTTTTTCTGGTTTAAGCTTGCATGTGTTAATTCCCATTAATGTATATGGTGGACAATTGCCAATTATACTTGTAAGAAACATTACACAGGCAAAAATGAATACAATTAAACCAAAGGTTCCGGTTAGGATATCTGTAAAATAAAGAATCGCAAGGGTTATTGATACAATTACTCTTAAGATGCGATCTAAAGTTCCCATATTTTTCTTCATAGCTGTTTATTTTTCGATGTAAGCTTTAAACTTCGCCAGTCCTTTTTCAAAATCAGGACCAATGGCTTTATCCATATCTATAAAAAACATCATCACAGTGCTAGGGAAAGTGTTTTTGCCTTTAAAGCCCCAGGTAACTTCAGTTCCTTCGGCAACAGGTTTAATTTCAAAAAAGCCAGTGCTCGTAGATTCCCATGGTTCCAGAAATCGCAGTTCAGTTTCGATGTAAGAATTTGGTTCAATCTTTTTAATTTCTTGTTTACCTTCACCTACATCCTTATTTCCTGTCCAATGTGTAAATGAACCAATGGTACCATCATTACCACTATAAGTTATTTTCATCTCTGGATCTTTTTCAGCCCAAGGAGACCAAATTTGTTGTTCTTTTAACGAACATAGGCTTTTGAAAACTGTATCAACATCTTTTGAAACAACAATTTTTCTATCGACCTGATAAGTTTTTGGAGCCATAAAGTGGAGTATGCCGACAATTAGGGCAAGAACTCCGATAATGTATAGTAAGATTTTCATAGGGAGTATTTTGATGATTAAGTCTAAATATAAGCAGAAAGAAATGATAAGAAAAATAATTAACGAGACTAAGGTGCGAAATATCAATCTGTTGTGTTTTGTGTGGTAATTTTTTTGAAAAAAAACTTCATTTTTTGGGTTACCTTTTTGGAAAAAGGAGAATATATAGGTGTATATCAAATTTACAATGCACTTGACAATGTAAAACAAGCATTTTGTGTAAGGGTATTGTAATTAACCACTTAATCACTAACTAATAAAAATTTAATTTTTATGAAGAATTTTTTAAATTCTATGAAAGCCATGCTATTATTAGCGCTAATTGGTTCTGTAGTAACATCCTGTGACAATTCTATTGAGGATGAAATGTTGAATGAAAGCTCAGAAGCTACCTTAAATGTGAAATCGGGATTTGCTGATAATAAAGGCGGTAAGAGTACCTATGTTGTTCAATTTAATGATGATGTTGTTTTAAAGAGTGAATTGAAAGGATTAAAAGGCTACGAAAAGAAAGCAGTTCGCATGAAGTCGCACGTAGTTAAGTTCCTAAAAGGCAATGGAATCTCAGAAGAAAATGTTGAGCATACTTACAGTACTGCAATTCAAGGTTTCTCTGTAAAACTAAATGAAAATCAGGTAGCAAAATTGTTACTTGATCCAAGAGTAAAGCGTGTTGAGAAGGATATTCAAATCTCATTGGGAAAACCAGGAGGTGGAAGTACTCAACCTGCACAAGAAACTCCATGGGGAATTACACGCGTAGGTGGTGCTGGTGATGGTACTGGAAAAACTGCTTGGATTATTGATTCAGGTATTGATATGGATCACCCAGACTTGAACGTTGATGTTGCAAGAAGTAAAACTTTCATTACTCAAGGTAAAACTACTCCAGACGATCAGCATGGACATGGTACTCACGTAGCAGGTACAGTTGCTGCTTTGGATAATTCAATTGGTGTAATTGGAGTTGCTCCTAATGCTAAAGTTGTTTCTTGTCGTGTTCTTGACAGAAGAGGTAATGGTAACATGTCTTGGTCAATGGCTGCATTGGATTATATTGCTGCTGAAGGTCAGCCTGGTGATGCTGTTAATATGAGTTTAGGACCAAAATCTCGTTATACTTACGATGCTTACGATGAGACTGTGAAATCTGTTGCTGATTTAGGAATTTTGATTTCAATTGCAGCAGGTAATTCATCTGATGATGCTTTGTATTATTCTCCAGCTAGAGCTAACCATCCAAATGTTTATACTGTATCAGCTTCTGATATCAATGACAATTTTGCTTCATTCTCAAATTATGGAACACCTGTTGATGTTTGTGCTCCAGGAGTAAATGTTAAGTCATGTTATTTGAATGGAGGATATGGTACTATGAGTGGAACATCAATGGCTGCACCTCACGTTTGTGGATTGTTGCTATTGGGCCCAATTAATACAGATGGATATGTGAATAATGATCCTGACGGAAATGCAGATCCTATCGCTCACAGATAGATTTTTTTCATAAGTTTTAAGAGGCTGTCAGTTAGACAGCCTCTTTTTTTGTAGGGGGGACTACAATCATTACAAGAATATAATTCCTGCTTTTTTACAAGTATCTCTCAGTTCATCTGGCCAGATACTTGATTGAACTTCACCAATGTGAGCCTTACGTAGTAAAAACATACACAAACGTGATTGACCAATTCCTCCACCCACTGAATAAGGCAATTCACCAGCAAGCAACTTTTTGTGGAACATTAACTCTTTGCGTTTTTCTTCTCCTTTTAATTCAAGCTGTTCCTGCAATGCTTTTTCATCTACTCGAACTCCCATTGATGAGATCTCAAAAGCTTGTTCAAGAACAGGGTTCCAAAGAATAATATCTCCGTTTAAGCCTTTATATCCGTTAACCGAAGGAGTAGTCCAATCATCATAGTCAGGAGCGCGACCATCATGTGGTTCTCCGTTTTTCAATTCTCCTCCAATACCAATAATAAAGATTGCTCCAAATTCTTTCACAGCTTCGGTTTCTCTTTCTTTAGGAGTTAAGTCAGGATACTTTTCCAATAATTCTTCCGAGTGAATGAAAGTAATTTTCTCAGGCAATTGAGGACTTAAAGCTGGGTAGTATTCACTTAAAATGTACTCTGTTCTTTTAATGGATGCATAAACTTGCTTTACGGTTCTAATCAAGTAGTCAATGCTTCGCTCTTCTTTACTGATTGATTTTTCCCAATCCCATTGATCTACATAAATTGAATGAAGGTTGGTGAAATCTTCATCAGGACGAAGGGCGTTCATATCGGTATAAAGTCCTTTACCTACAGGGATTTGAAGTTCACTAAGCATGTATCTTTTCCATTTTGCCAAGGAGTGAACTACCTCTGCAGTTTGTTCTCCCAAGCCTTTAATTGGAAATGCTACAGGTCGCTCAATACCGTTCAAATCATCGTTTAAACCAGTACCCTTCAATACAATCATTGGTGCTGTAACTCTACGTAGTTTCAGTTCCGATGAGAGTTGAAGTTGAAACTGATCTTTAATAAATTTAATTGCTTTTTCAGTTGCATCAGGACATAAGATGCTTTTGTAAGCCTTAGGAATAATTAAGTTTTTCATGATTTTTTAAAATTTTAGTTAATAGAAATAAGTTGATAATAAAAAAGCCTTTCTCTGTGGTGAGAAAGGCTTGTAATATGGTATAACAATGCTACTTCCTCACCTTGGGGGAGAATTATTATTGTTATTATTATTGTTGAAAAATTGTACCATTTGTTATAAATAAAAAAGCCTTCCCAATTTGGGAAGGCTCGTGTAAAATATTTTTTCGATAACAACTATAGCCTTCCCAGTTCTGATGAATTATTCATCAAATTATTAAAGAAGTTATTATTGTTGTTGAATTGTCTCATTTTTTTGTCTTTCTTGCTTACAAATGTAGGATTAAAATTTAAACTACCAAAAGTCATTTTTACAGATTGAGATTTTCTGTTCATTAGATTAAACTTTTCTTGTTTAAGCATTTTATTTATATCAATCTGAATATCAGTCAATGTAAGTAGTGTGCTAATTCTTTGTCAAGAAATGTGAAAATAATTAGATATTTGTGTACTTATTAAATCAAATTACGTACATTTACTACGTAATAATTTTAAAATTTTTAAGTAATGCCTACAGGTACAGTAAAATTCTTTAATGAAACTAAAGGTTTTGGTTTTATTAAAAACAATGAAACACAAGAAGACATTTTTGTTCATGTTACAGGTTTGATCGACAAAGTTGACCAAGGTGATAACGTAACTTACGATGTTGTAGAAGGAAAAAAAGGATTAAATGCAGTTAATGTAAAAATTGACTAATTTTTATTAAGATATTTTTCCTAAAGGTAAAGCTCAATTTAATTGAGCTTTTTTTGGCTCCATAAGCAAGTAATGAATGTAGTCTTAACGAAAACATTATTTTTGTAGAATGATTAAAAATACTGAGGCATTAGAAAGTTTGAATAAGATGTGCTCCGAAACTTTAATGGAGCATTTGGGAATTATATATACAGAAGTAGGTGAGGATTATTTGGTGGCTGAGATGGAGGTGACTTCAAACCATTGGCAACCCATGAAGATATTGCATGGAGGAGCTACTCTGGCATTGGCGGAATCTGTTGGAAGTGCACTTTCAGTAATTCATACAGATTTGAAAAACTACGATGTAAAGGGGATGGAGATTAATGCCAATCATATCAGAAGCCTGCGAAAGGGAAAAATTATTGCCAAAGCCAAGTTTGTTCACAAAGGCAAAATGACTCATATTGTTGAGGTGAATGTGCTAAATGAACAAGAAAAACTGGTGTCGATTTGTCGAATAACCAATGTGATCATTAAAAAATAGAGAATGAGCCAATTGGAGGACAAAGAAAAATCAACACAATATTTTCTTGAGCAGTGCATACAAAAACGACTTTCGTTTTACGCATATTCTTTGCCAGGAGATCAAGAAATCAAAATCGGAATTCAAACAAGTCCATCTAAGTTTACCAATTTATTGGATTTGAAAGGGAAGGAAGGTTTTTTATTTGCACCTTTTGATATAGACACAGAACAAGCTTCTTATTTCATAGATCCAGAATTCGAGTTTAGCTCAAATTCAACAGAGTTTTTTGATTTTTCAGGCTTACCTGATCAGATTGATGAGGATTCGGAAGTTTATGAAAGTTCTAAAGAGGATTATCTGGAACAAATCAATGAAATGCTTGCCGATTTAAAGAGTAAAAAGCTTGATAAAGTGATTCTTTCCAGAGTGCATGTGTTGAATGGCAAAGGACGTAAAGATGCAACATCAATTTTTCTTCGATTGAAAGAAATTTATCCTAATGCATTTGTTTCCATGGTAGATATACCAGGAGTAGGGTTGTGGATTGGTGCTAGCCCGGAGAAATTCCTGAATTCTGATGGGAAAACAATAGAAACAGTAGCCTTAGCGGGAACACAGCAACTAGGTGATAGAGCGGTTCAATCTGTTGAATGGGAGAAAAAAGAGATAGAAGAGCAAGCATACGTGAGTAAATATATCGAAGAGCTTCTTTCCAATTATCAGATTGATGATTATCAGAAGCAAGGTCCTTTTACAGTACAAGCGGGTAATGTTGTTCATTTAAAAACTACCTATAAAGCAAACACAGCATTAAGTTTCGATCAGATCTCCAGTTTTGCCCAAGCCTTGCACCCAACACCAGCGGTTTGTGGCTTGCCAAAAAATAAGGCAATGGATTTAATCCGAAAAGTGGAGAAACATAAGAGAGAGTATTATGCTGGATTTTTAGGCCCTATTCATGCTGATGGCGGTTTGGCTTTGTTTGTGAATTTGAGAAGTATGAAGGTGCTTCAGGAAAGTATGGCACTATTTGTAGGTGGAGGAATCACTGCTGATTCTGATCCTGAAAAAGAATGGATGGAAACCTGTTTTAAAGCGCAAACTTTGCTTAAAGTGATTAAATAAGCGAATTTGTTTTAAATTTGGATTGCGAAAGGCAAAACTTTCAAGTACAAAGTATCAAGGAGAAAGTACAAAGTATTTTGTCTGAAAGCTAAAAGCTTAAATATGAATTCAGAATTTACTTCTACAATAGAAAAAGAAAATACAAAATACATGGAGCGCAATTATTCAGATATCAAAGGTGTGAAAGAACTGATTGATATCTGTTGGGCCAAAGGAATGGAATATGTTATCGTATCGCCAGGTTCCAGAAATGCTCCGCTAAGCATCTCTTTTGCAAAAGATCAGCGAATTAAAAGTTTGGTAATTGTGGATGAGCGCAGTGCTGCTTATTTTGCCTTGGGGATTGCACAGCAAACCAGAAAACCTGTGGGTTTGGTTTGTACATCGGGAACGGCGCTGTTGAATTACGGACCTGCTGTTGCCGAGGCTTTCTATCAACGATTGCCTTTGGTGGTAATCTCGGCCGACCGTCCAACGGAATGGATCGGTCAGGATGATAGTCAGGCCATTCCACAGCCTGATGTTTTCAAAGGTTTTGTGAAAGACAGCTACCAATTGCCATTAGATGCCAATAATCCTGATGATTGCTGGTATTTGAATCGCATGGCTAACGAGGCCTTAACGAAGGCACAATCGGGTAGAATGGGACCGGTTCATATCAATTTCCCTTTGCGTGAACCTTTGTATGGGGTAAAACAATATCCTGATACCGATGAAAGGGTAATCCGTAAAGTGAGTTCGGTGGATGAATTGAGCAAAGAAAGTGTTGAAGACTTGGCTCAGGCTTTTAATTCGAACAAAAAGATATTGATATTGGCAGGCTTGCTTCACCAGCAGCCAGAACTGAATGAATTGCTGATGCAATTGGCTCAAAAGCCAAATGTGGCGGTAATGACCGAATCGGTTGCCAATTTGCATGGAGAAGAGTTCTTGCCTTGTATCGACAGGGTAATCTGCTCGGTGAAAGAGGAGGAGAAAAAGGAGTTTCAGCCTGATTTGCTGATCAATTTTGGTGGGCCATTGGTGTCCAAAATGATCAAATCTTTCTTGCGTGATTATCGTCCAAAGGAGCATTGGTTTGTAGGCAAAGAGGATCATTTTATTGATACGTTCAAGAACCTGACTTCTCATATAGATGTGTCTCCACTGGCATTTTTCCGTCAGTTGTTGCCAGCATTGAATCATACCCAAAGTGGATATGCAAATCTCTGGAAAGAGAGGGATGCAGCAGTAGGCAAAATTCATGAGACATACCTGAATAAACTGCAATGGAGCGATATGAAAGCTTTCGAGAAGATTTTAGAAGCTATCCCGGAAGGGGGAAACCTACAGTTGGCAAACTCATCGGTGGTGCGATATGCTCAATTGTTCAAGACATCCGATCAAATTACCTATAACTCAAACCGTGGAACCAGTGGGATAGATGGCTGCACATCAACAGCGGCAGGAGCTGCCTTGGTGAATGGCAGAACTACTACGCTGATTACAGGAGATATCAGTTTTTTCTATGATTCGAATGGATTGTGGAACAAATACCTGCAGCCAAATCTGAAAATTATTCTCATCAACAATGGAGGAGGAGGAATTTTCCGATTCATATCTGGACCATCGGGTGTGGATGAGTTGGAAGAATATTTTGAGACAGTACAGGAATACCGTGCCGATAAACTGGCAGAAACCTACGGATTGGATTACTTTTACGCCGAAAATGAAACAGAGGTAGAAAACGTTCTGCCTGAATTCTATGCAGCAAACGAAAGAGCTGCCGTTCTGGAGATTAAAACCCCAAGAACGATAAACGATCAAGTGCTAATAAATTATTTTAAAACTATAAAAGAGAAGGTATGACAACTAGAAACTGGACTACCATAAAGGAATACGAAGATATTAAATTCGAATTTTTCGAAGGAATCGCAAAAATCACCATCAATCGTCCTGAGGTGTACAATGCATTCCGTCCGCAAACCAACTTCGATATGTTGGATGCAATGGATATCTGCCGCGAGCGCAGCGATATTGGTGTAATTGTGTTGACAGGAACTGGCGACAAAGCTTTCTGTTCGGGTGGTGATCAGAATGTAAAAGGTGTTGGTGGATACATCGATGAGCACGGTGTGCCTCGTTTGAATGTATTGGATTTGCACAAGGCAATCCGTTCTATGCCGAAGCCTGTAATTGCCATGGTTAATGGATATGCAATTGGTGGTGGTCACGTACTTCATGTGGTTTGTGACTTGACCATTGCTTCTGAAAATGCAAAATTCGGTCAGACTGGTCCTAAAGTGGGTAGTTTCGATGCTGGTTTTGGTTCGAACTATTTGGCTCGCCACGTAGGCCAGAAGAAAGCTCGTGAGATCTGGTTCCTTTGTAAGCAGTACACTGCCAAAGAAGCTGAGGACATGGGTATGGTAAACACCGTAGTACCATTGGAAAGATTGGAAGACGAAACTGTTGAGTGGTGTAAGACAATCATGATGCGTAGCCCAATGGCAATTCGTATGATCAAGCGTGGTTTGAACGCTGAATTAGACGGACAGCGCGGTTTGATGGAATTTGCAGGTGATGCAACCATGATGTATTATCTAATGGAAGAAGCACAGGAAGGTAAAAATGCATTCCTGGAGAAGCGTGATCCTGAATTCCAGAAGTTCCCTAAATTCCCGGGCTAAAAATCTGTCCACGAATACACACAAATGGACACAAATAAACAGCATTTTTTGCATCAGCATTTGTGTTCATCTGTGTGTATTTTTGTAATTCTTAGAATAAAATTTTTTATCCATAGTTAAACACAAATGGAATGATGCCTTTTGCGTAAGAATTTGTGTCCATTTGTGTGTATTTGTGGATTCTACTTTTGTGAAATCCTCCGTTTACCTTTGTGGTTAAACCCTTTACATCATGCAAATCCGACCAGCCACCACATCCGACCTACCAGCCATAAATGAGATATACAACCAAGCCGTGCGCAAGCGTTTTTGCACTGCCGATTTGGAAGAAATCTCCATGCAGGAACGTGAAAAATGGTTTGCTTCTCACAATCCAGATATCCATCCGGTATTTGTGGCAGAGGAAAACAATGAAATTATTGGCTGGATGTGTTACTCGCCCTACCGACAAGGAAGAAGAGCCCTGCAAACCGCAGTTGAGGTAAGCTACTACCTGCATGATGATCACCAGGGCAAAGGCATTGGCAGCCAGTTAATGGATTTCGCCATCAAACAAGCCCCTCAATACCATATCAAACACCTTTTTGCCATTCTGCTGGAACCCAATACGGCAAGCATTAAACTACTGGAAAAGTTCGGCTTTGAACGCTGGGCATGCCTTCCCAATATTGCCAATATTGATGGGGAGTTGTGTTCGCATGTGTACTATGGTAGAGAAATCAATTAATAAGTAAATAAATAAACGAAATAGTATGAAAAGAGTTTTAAGTCTAATTGGAATCGTATTTTTTTTGTCATCGTGCAACATACAAAAAGCAACCAGTGAATATACGTATTGGGTAAATAGTAGAAAAGTTAACTGCGAAGGTGTAGCTCCAACAAAATGTTTGCTGGTGCAAAAAGGAGAAAGTCTTGATGATGCAAAATGGGAGAACTTCTATTCGGAAATTGAAGGTTTTAAATTTGAGGACGGTTACCTTTATAAATTATTGGTAAAAGAAGAAAATTTAAGTTCCGATCAAGTACCTGCCGATGCTTCTTCAATAAAATATACACTTGTGAAAATGTTGGAGAAAAAGGCCGATCCAATTTCTAGATTACACGATATTTGGGCATTGGAATCCATTAATGGGGAGTTGATCAATATAAAAGGCAAGAGACCAATTCTGGAAATTAATCTTTCAACAATGATGGTAGGTGGTAATAATGGTTGTAATAGCTATGGTGGAAAAATTAAACATGTTGACAATGATAGGCTTGAATTTGGTCCTATTGCCAGTACGAGAAGGATGTGTCAGGATATGGATGTGCCGGACAAGTTTGATATTGCAATGGTAAATACAAGGAAATACAAGCTTGATGAATTGAAATTATTTCTTTTAGATGAAACTGGCAATGTACTCTTACAGTTTAAAAAAGTAGATTAAAATTTAAACCATTTTTACATTGATGCTCTCACTTTTGGTGAGGGTATCAATAAGAGACATATCTAAGCCTGCACTAAATGATAGAACTGAAACCTCTGCATGAGAATCATGCTAAATATTTCTTCAATTGGTTTCAAGATGAAGAAGTAATTCAATATTCCTTATCAATCTTTCAAAAACTACAAACTGAAAGTCAGGTAAAAGAGTGGCTTAAAGAAACGGTAAATGATACTAAAACTTTTAAGCAAGGAATTTTTTTGAAAAATACAGATTGCTTAATTGGTTATGCTGGTATTTGCGACTTGTCTTCTACCAACAAATCTGGTGAGTATTTCATTTTTATTGGTGATAAATCTTATTGGGGAAAAGGAGTAGGAACAGAAGTTACAACAAAAGTCATAGAGATTGGATTTAATGATTTAGGTTTGAATAGAATCATGCTTACAGTTTCGGAACCCAATGTAGGAGGAGTAAAGGCCTACCAAAGAGCAGGCTTTAAACTGGAAGGCAGATTGCGTCAAGCCTGTTATCGCGATGGAGAATTCCACGATAAATTGGTGATGTCGGTTTTGAAAAAGGAGTTAGGCTAAATAAAATTTGATGCTCTCACTTTTTACGGAATTAAAGTGTACTTTATTTCAATTAAAAATCATGCGTTTCTATGTGAGTGTTTCCCTTTTTAAGGGAAACTGTCGACAGACTAAAGGGTGAATAAAAATTCTTAAAAACACCGATGTTACTAACGTTTTCCTCCTATCTGTTTTCGAAGAAAATATAAAGCTTGTGCCGTATCGCATTTACATTACTTTGTAAATGTTTTTTTATGCAAAAATTAAACATTCTTACTTTTCTCTGCATGCGCAGAGCACGAGCTACTACCTAGAATCCGCAAGTAGATAAAGTAAAGCAAATTTTTGCACTTTATTTCATAAATAATAATCCTGATAAGATAAATAACAATCCAAAAATTCATTATTAGCATGCAATGAACCAATACTCTTGT
>Ga0209379_10000049_pt1 | contig 182356 bp, 144 predicted proteins | sample tdDd001_FD_187124 | JGI IMG/M metagenome (GOLD analysis project Ga0209379, IMG submission 187124) | Marine sediment microbial communities from the Atlantic coast under amendment with organic carbon and nitrate - tdDd00.1 (SPAdes)... | ecosystem: Environmental > Aquatic > Marine > Coastal >...
CACCATCTTCAAAAGCTCCGTATAGGGTGACTTGACATTGGTCGTTAGGCCTATAGTTAAAGTCTCCTTTGTAGGCGCCAGATGGGACTGACCAAATATCTAAAGAGTTCTTTCCCTGTTGTAAAAACGCAGTAGCGTTAAATCCGGATGAAAAAGTTCCTGAGCGAGTACCTAGATTATCCAGTTGCTCCATATAATTTACCATCCCCCCACAATAAATCGTTTCAGAGTGAATGTTTGCCGTGTAGAGCACCGAAGGCTTCTCGCCTTCATTGTCTATTTCTATCTCAACGGTTGATACTTGCTGTCTAATGTCCATTAACTCACTGTCTCCAAAACACCCGGCCAATAAAAAACCACTTAGCAGTGGCAACGCCACCTGAATCTGTTTTCTCTTTTTCACACTTTACTACTCATCAATGTTGTTCGATAAGGGGACTCTTTTTCGCTTAACGCCTTCATCCACTGCCACTCTTTCTCTGTTGTATGACTGATACTGGACTCAGCGGATACATCTTCATCATACCAAGCACCACGGCCCCCTGAGCCTTGTGATGAAAGCGTTTTGTTACCATTCGTACTTGCAGACGTCTCTATTGTGACGATGGCTTTAATTCCGTTATGAAAGAACACTAACTCGACTTTGGATTCATCATCCTTATTAGTGCTTCTTAAAGCACATTGACATTCGGCTTTGACTTGAGCTGATATCTGGAATGCGCCTTCAACCACCCACACTTTTGCGCCGCCTCTCATGTTAACATCCGATGATAAAGCCACATTTGCTAGAGTGGAAAGACCATACTCCGTTGGGCTTGTCACTTTTTGGGTCAAAGTCCCAGTTACATCCAGTTTGCTTGATAAGGCGATAAAAAATTCTGCCCCAACATACGCCCCCGCTTGACCCGCTTTGACTTTCTCTTCAAGCTTTTGAGCCTGCTCACGTATTTCCGCCACCGCTTTTTCCATTTTAAAATAAGCCGCCGCAGCCAATACCAAGTCTAAGGTAATCTTAAAGTCAAACAGTGGTGTTAACCCTAAGGCCAGTTGACCACTAGTGCCAAATTGCTTATCCACCAACTCACAGGTTTGTTTCCCTTTAAACGTCACCTTGGGCTTACCCAGTTTAAAGCTGACCAGCTTAACTTTGTCTCTGCCAGCATTTTGATAAGTGCCACTTTTCATCTGTTTGATGATATCAATAATGCCATTAATTAAACGCCATTGATCGACAATGTTTTCAAACGAGCTTTGTAGATTTCGAGTATAGGTATAATTGCTTCGCGAATGAGTGAGTTTCTCACCATATTTGGTGGTAGTGCTGCCTTGTTTGATCGTTAAACTGCCTGCCAAAGAAAAGGATTGAGTAATTTTATTCGCAGAAATTTCCTCTCCTTGGTACGTCCCACTTCTTTGGCGCTCAAAATACTCCGCGTAACGTTGCTCATCGCTCACTTGCTCCGACTTTGAGTCATAGCTTAAAGTGAGGTCAGATTCCATTTCTATTTTGGGATAAACATTGATAAAACAATCGTTGGTTAAGTCACCTAATAAGCGAGTGTAAAGTGGTCGATAAAGGATGCTGCGCTCTGTCTGAGGCTTACCAGCACACTGGCTTACACACACTTGATAAGTGCTATGAGGAAGTTGACTTAACTGTTTTTCAGACAGCATAAACTTAAGTGCATCAAGTAAACCAAAAGCCTTGTCAGCATGATAATTGAGATGATAAGACTGGCATTGAGCGACAGAGACATCTTCAGCGTACGCATTATTGTCTGTTATGTAGCCGGAAGGGCAGCTATCGCTCCCATTCTGACAACTGCCTTCCATTGAAATCGTTACATCTACGCCTTTGCCTTCATCGACAAGATCCAGTTTTCGATTACGCATCGCTTGCCCTGAGGTAAATGAAAGGCTGCCTGCTGCACTGTCAACTTGATAGGACATAAGACAAGGCTCACCGCGGTTACAATGGCAAGTTTCCCCCAGTAAATGATTACAACTCATGTGAACCTCCCCTATTGTTAGTTAACGCCTTCACTCGGTATGGCGCTGAGTTTTGCTGATCAGACAGGACGTTTTTCCATAATTCAGGAACCTGGCTCCACTCGTTCACCTGATGATCGAGACAATGCTGAGCAACGGACTTTATGTCTGAAGCAATGGAAATACCCCAATTTGATAAGTGTTGGACAAGATGTTTCGCCATTTCTTGTGATGCTGCCGTATCTTTGCGCTCTAGTGGTTGATGCGCATAGAAAAGTGAAGCGACCTCTTGCTCTAAATTTTGCTGACACTGTGCCAAAATGACACAGTACTGGTCGTGATCTAGCGTTAGGTATTTAGGTGGTTGGTGCATCGGAGGGTAGGATTCAAAACTCTCCTCCTTTTGTTCAGGTACAAAGGTCTGAATCTGACTTATCGGTCCTGCAAAAAAAATCTGCTGGGATGGCGTCAGACAACTCACGATGCTCCACAGCAACCTAGGGTCGTAGTAACGGAAATATATCGGGGCTTCACGACCTTCAATGCAAACCGACAACATGTTTCTGAGGTGCAACAGTAAGACTTTTTTCTCTGCCGATGTGGTTAAAGAGAAGCCCCAAGGCGATGCTAGCTGGCTTAAGTACTCATTAAGCTCTGGGGTTAATTGAACCAGATAAGGGGCGACACACGCAAACTCCTCATCAACAGGCGCCGGAAATAAGCACCAAGCTTGAGTATCATAGTGTTCTACTTGCTCTAAGATATTGGGCAATATCGCTCTATCAACCAGAGCATACTGATGTTCTTTCATGGTCGATCCTTACGAAGCGGGACAATTAGCAACAAAGGCGCTACCTTCAGCGGCGGCCGTTTCTAAAATATCCGGGCTTGATGGCATCGGTACCGATCCTGGTGAACCTCCTGATTTGATCAGAATTTTCGCGCCATCAATCGCGACACCACTGCTGTCTATCACGACAAAGCTGCCACCGACTTGCAGGGTGATTTTGTTACCGCTTTTGATCGTGACATCGCCATCAGCATTAATGCCCACAGCGCCAGCTACTTTCTTAGCCCAGTCGCCTAATACCGCATTGTGTTCATCGCCCTCGACTTTGCTTACGTAATCGCCCACCGTGGTGTGCTGTTGTTTACCTTCGATTTTGAGCGAGCGGTCTTGAGCGATGGTTCTCTGCTCGTTGTGACCAATGCTCACAACATGATCATAATTAATTCGTGTATCGGCAGAGTTCTTCACTTCCACCTGCATGTTCTTTTGAGCATGAAGGTAGACCAGTTCTTGATCTGCCTGATCTTCAAAACTCAGTTCGTTAAAGCCTTCCCCCTGGTGAGTTTCACTACGCAGGACAGTTTTGGTTTTGTTGTCTGGCAGCGAGTATGGTGGCGTATTGGTCGCATGATAGGTTCGGCCAGTGATGATCGGCTGATCCGGGTCGCCATTTAAAAACGATACGATCACTTCATGGCCGATACGCGGAATGGCCATCATGCCGTACTGGTTGCCCGCCCAGCCTTGCGAGACACGCACCCAGCAAGAGCGATGCTCTGGAGCGTTCTCATCACGATCCCAGTGGAAGTGCACTTTCACCCGACCATGCTCATCACAGAAGATCTCCTCGCCCTCGGGGCCGACGACGGTGGCGATCATCGGGCCGTCAACGGTAGGCTTGGTTTCTGGTGCTGCCTGCCAATTGATATGCCCCGGAATGGCTTGCCACTGATTTTTGTAGGTTGTCGCGCCCTGACCGCTCTCTTCTTCCAGCGCCTGAGGCTGCTCACCGTGATGGCTGACGCGAACCAGCAACCAATCGCGATTAAAGGCGCGATTGAGGTGGTCACTGAGGGTAAATTTGTAGCCGGCACGAATTAAGAACTCGTTACTCTTACCATCCGCTAGCTGAGCGTCGCGGCGTAAATAACTTAAACGGGTACGAGTGAACGCGGTGCCACTCTGGTCATCTTTATAACGCCCCGGGGCATCAAAGTGAGAGTAGATTGGCTGCTGGTAATCCAGCTCAGCGCCCTGAGCCGATTGGCTAAACGAGTAGGCGGGCTTTTTAAAGCTGTAATCTTTGAGTTCAACCTCGGCAACCTGAGCTTCAGATTGGTAACGGAAGTCTTTGATATAAGGCACATCACTGACGCCGCCAGCCTGTCCATTGTAAGGCACAGGCTCTGCTAACGAAGGGAGCAGAGCACTGGAGTCACTGAAGACCAGAGTATGTTTTCCGGCTTCGTGGATAAAGCTGTAGACCATGCCTTCTTCTGCTGCGAGACGATGGAGGAAGTCGAGGTCACTCTCCCGGTATTGAACACAGAACTCGCGCTGAGCCAGCTCGCGCTCTAACGAGAAGGCGTAGTCATTAATGCCCATCTCCTGCAGTAGGGTCGCGATAATGTCGGGCGTGGTCTGATGCTGGAAAATGCGGCTGTTGTGACGCAGAGAGAGGCGCTCTAGAGCAGGCACAAGGGTCAATGAATAGAAGGTATGGTGATGACCAATATCCCCTTGGGTAAACGCGCGCGCGACGCCGTGTACTCGTTGAACCAACACCCGGTTACGATACATGCGCAGCTCGACCGCCCGATCAACCACCTGCTCTGGGGTTAAGTTAGGCTGACGGCTGGCTAATTCAACCTGGTAGCAAAAGCCGTAGCAGGGCCTTTGGCCGAACATGCTGGCAGACAAGGACTCTTGTCCATCGAACTTAGTGACCACCAAAGCATCGTCGCTCAATCCTTCTACCTCAATGGTGTACGCTAATGTTGCCATTGCGTCTCTCCTATCGTTAACCCTAAACACAAAAACCTTAAACACAAATTACCAACGGATTGATAATTTGAAGTTAAGGTTTTCAGGAGGCTTCCTGTAAGAAGCCTCCGAAAAATCAAAGCGATTACGCTTCGACTGGTTTACGCCAGTCGTCTGAGCCAGACGTACCTGCGTTAACGTGATCCCAAGTGATCTTACGGTAAGACATCGAGACCGTTAGGTTTTGAGTGAAGTCAGACATCGCCGGATCCTGACAGTGTGGCATTTCACACTGAATATCGACGATAGATGCGTTCTCAAGCTTAGTGGTGAAGAAGTTTTCTTGTTTGCCTTCGATAGACGTACGGTACCATTTCAGTTCAACGGTCTTCATCTTCTCACCAGAAGAGAGTGCGTTGTACAGCAGTGGCACAGCTTTGTTTAGCGACACAGTAAACTGGAATGGTTTGTGAACACGTTGACCAGAAGGCTGACCAGATTGAGGGTCAGTTGGTACAGTGACCACGTGGTCAAATTTTTGAACCAGCATCTCATCTTCGTGACCTTCAACGTAAGAGTCACCGATAGAATCCGCAGTACACGCACCTGCAGTGATAAGACCCTGGGTCTCACCGTCGATAGAGATATAACATGGAGTTGGCATAGTAAAATCCTTATGGTTTGGGGTAAAAACACCCAACACATAGTCAAGAACTGTGCCAAAGTGAAAGTTCATGTATATCAACAACTTAAGCATTTGTTAATATACAAGCTGAGCAACTTTTTGCTCGAATCGAGCAAGATCTTGCTCAAATCAAGCAAGATCTTGCCCAGAAGCAACAAGTGTACCAAGTATAAGAACTTATGAATCGCGGTATATAAAGGGGGAGATCGGTTCCATTCACCCACCAGTCGTCATTTATTGCTGGTCAACGTTCAGAAGTAGTGTGAAATAGCCAAATAACGTGCTCGTATATGTTCAATGAGTAATTTCACTTTATTTGGCGGTTGGCGGGTAAAAGGATAAACCGCATAAATACCGAGCTTTTTACCTACCTGCTCAGGAAATAAATCCACCAGTTGCCCATTACGGATATCGTGATAAACCAGACAACGGGGCACGTAAGCAATACCATGACCACCCAGAGCGGCTTTGCGCAGCGCGGTGGCGTTATCGGTCGAGAAACTGCCGCTGACTTTGATGAGGTAATTACTCTGTTCGGATTTAAACTCCCATTCACTGGCGCCGGTAGTTTGATACGCATACTGCAGGCAATTATGCAGAGTCAGATCTTGGGGCTCAATAGGCTTTCCGTTGCGGGCAATATAAGACGGTGATGCACACACTACCCATTGAGAATCTAAAATATGTCTGGCAATCAGGGAGGAATCTTCAAGATAGCCAGTACGTATCACTAAGTCATAACCCCCTTCCACCAGATCAACAAAGCGATTATCGAGCGACATATCCACTGACAGCCCAGGATGGAGGTTACAAAACTCGGCCACCGCGTCAGCCAGAATCAAATCACCCGAGATTGAAGGCACCGACATCTTGATATGACCGCTGACATTTTCACCAAAGCCTGAAACTGCGTCCATAGCCTCATGGGCGGCCTGTTTCACATTTTTGGCACCACTGGTTAACGCTTTACCCGCCTCGGTGAGGGTTAATTTACGCGTTGTGCGATATAATAGCTGAACGCCAATCTCTTCCTCTAATCGGGCAATTCTTTTGCTAACTACCGAATTTGTAAGGTTATTTATTTCAGCAACCTTACTAAAACTGCCCAATTCTACTACCTGAGAAAACAGGATTAAGTCATCTGCCCGCATCGATTATGTCATTTTTGGAATTAATTATTTTCATTATTTCCCTATATCAATAAAAAATAAAGGGGTAAATTCACCGCGACTTAACAAAATTGTCACAAGTATAAAATCTAAGAGGCTTCGAAGAGCCCAGATTGAAGAACGTAAAGGATGTACCAATGAGTGAAACAATGCTTGCTCTCGTGGCCTTCTCACCAATTGTGGTGGCAGCCATACTACTCGTCGGCCTGAACTGGCCTGCAAAACGTGCCATGCCTGTGGCATTTGGTTTAACTGTTGTCATTGCCCTATTCGCCTGGGATATGTCAGCGACACGCGTACTGGCGTCGGTTTTTCAGGGATTAGGGATTACCGTTTCTGTACTATGGATTGTGTTTGGTGCAATCTTCTTGCTTAACACCTTAAAACACACTGGCGCAATCTCTACTATTCGTAACGGATTCACCAATATCTCCCCTGACCGCCGTGTACAGGCGATTATCATTGCCTGGTGTTTTGGTTCATTCATTGAAGGTGCATCGGGTTTCGGTACACCGGCAGCCATTGCAGCCCCATTACTGGTCGCTATTGGTTTCCCTGCCCTGGCAGCTGTTTTGATGGGGATGATGATCCAGTCAACCCCGGTCTCTTTTGGCGCCGTTGGTACACCGATTATCGTCGGCGTTAACAAAGGCCTGGATACACACAACATCAGTGAAGCATTATTGGCAAACGGCTCGACATGGGACGCGTACTTACAGCAAATCACTTCAAGTGTGGCGCTTATTCATGCAGGTGTTGGCACATTGATGCCAGTATTGATGGCCATGATGCTGACACGCTTCTTCGGTAAAAACCGCAGTTGGAGCGAAGGTCTTGATATCCTTCCATTCGCCATCTTCGCTGGTCTGTCATTCACCATTCCCTATGCTCTTACCGGCGTGTTCTTGGGGGCTGAGTTCCCATCACTAATCGGCGGTCTGGTTGGTTTAGCAATTGTTGTCTCTGCTGCGAAACGTGGTTTCTTAGTGCCTAAGTCTACATGGGACTTTGAAGATGAAAACAAATGGCCTGCTGAGTGGTTAGGTTCTCTGAAAATCGACCTTAAAGAGCGCACTTCTAAGCCAATGAGTATGGCGTTAGCCTGGCTACCTTATGTGCTTCTGGCGGTTGTATTAGTTGCCAGCCGGGTCAGCGCAGACTTTAAAGCGATGCTAGTCGGTGTCAGCCTTTCTTTCAGCAACATCCTCGGTGAAACTGGTATCAGCGCGGCCATTCAACCTCTATACCTTCCGGGCGGTATTCTGGTGTTTGTCGCTCTGATCGCGGTGCTGCTGCAATCACGCAGTGCTGCCCCTCTGGCTAAAGCGTTTGGCGAATCAAGCAAGACACTGATCGGTGCTGGTTTCGTGCTTGTCTTCACCATCCCTATGGTGCGTATTTTCATCAACTCAGGAATTAACGGTGCCGATCTGGCAAGCATGCCTGTTACTACCGCTAACTTTGCCGCTGGCTTGGTCGGTGACGCCTTCCCTGCACTCAGTGCCACTGTAGGGGCGCTAGGGGCGTTTATCGCCGGTTCAAACACCGTATCGAATATGATGTTTAGCCAGTTCCAGTTTGAAGTCGCTCAAACTCTGACCATTTCGAGTGCTGTCGTCGTCGCACTACAAGCCGTTGGCGCGGCAGCGGGTAATATGATTGCTATTCACAATGTTGTCGCAGCGTCAGCAACCGTTGGCCTGCTAGGTCGCGAAGGAGCAACGCTACGTAAAACGATTATTCCGACAATCTACTACCTGGTAGTGACAGGGATCGTTGGTCTGGTCGCAATTTACGGCCTGCAAATTACTGACGCACTCATGCAATAACGACTTGTTCTATGGCGTTAATACTCTAATCCCCTGACAAGAACCTTGCGAATGTGAAAACGCTAGCAATTCCAGGAGTATTAACGCCACCTTACTTAAGATGTCGACCATACTAACCCTTCAAAGAAAGGGGTCTGGAAAAAGATTAATAGGAATGACTTTATGATTATCTCTGCCTCAACCGATTACCGTGCCGCTGCTAAAGCCAAACTTCCTCCATTTCTATTTCACTATATTGATGGCGGCTCTTATGGTGAGCACACTCTACGTAAAAACACTGAAGATCTCGCTGACATCGCGCTAAAGCAACGTGTGCTAAATAACATGGACGATCTGAGTCTGGATACTGAGATCTTCGGCGAAAAGCTTTCGTTACCTATCGCCCTCGCTCCTGTCGGTCTGACAGGCATGTATGCTCGTCGAGGCGAAGTTCAGGCAGCAAAAGCCGCAGCCAATAAAGGCATTCCTTTTACTATGTCGACAGTCTCTGTCTGCCCTATCGAAGAAGTTGCACCTGCCATTGAACGTCCGATGTGGTTCCAGCTCTACGTACTCAAAGACCGTGGCTTTATGAAGAACGTTCTTGAGCGTGCTAAAGCCGCAGGTGTTACCACACTCGTATTTACGGTTGATATGCCGGTACCCGGTGCGCGTTATCGGGACATGCACTCTGGCATGAGTGGTCCAAACGCTGCAGCACGCCGAGTTTTTCAGGCAATGCGTCATCCAAGCTGGGCGTTTGATGTCGGTCTGTTTGGTAAACCTCATGATCTGGGCAATATCTCTACGTATCGTGGCGAACCCACTAAATTAGAAGACTACATTGGTTGGTTAGGCGCTAACTTTGACCCGTCAATCTGTTGGAAAGACCTCGAGTGGATTCGCGATTTTTGGGACGGTCCTATGGTGATTAAAGGCATTCTTGACCAACAGGATGCGAAAGACGCAGTTTCATTTGGCGCTGATGGCATTGTTGTTTCTAACCACGGCGGTCGTCAGCTCGACGGTGTTCTTTCTACCGCTAAAGCTCTGCCAAACATTGCAGATGCAGTAAAAGGTGATCTGAAGATTTTTGTCGATTCTGGTATCCGTACTGGTCTTGATGTGGTTCGTATGCTGGCGCTGGGCGCCGACTGTACCTTACTTGGTCGCTCTTTTGTTTACGCCCTTGCCGCTCAAGGTCAGGCTGGCGTAGAAAACCTGCTTGATCTGTATGAGAAAGAGATGCGTGTCGCCATGACGCTGACCGGAGCTAAGAGCATTCAAGATCTTGGTCGCGATTCACTGGTTAACATCAAATAATGACGATAGGTGTCATAGCCAAAACATCTTAGCTGTGGCACCTTTAAACTGCTGAAAAGAAAAAATAATACCGACAGCAGCATGCACAAGGAAGCCAACATGTCGAACCCTACTACCGATTCAAACCGCGATGGTCTTTACCAGCAGTTGCAGTCTCTGCTTGCGGTTGAGATAGATCCTAAGCGCATCATCACTCAACACGCCAAACGCCTCGCTTACGGCACCGATGCCAGTTTTTATCGCCTTATTCCTCGCATCGTATTACGCCTTAAAACACTTGATGAAGTGATTTACACCATCCAGTGCTGCCGCGAAATGAATATTCACTTTACCTTCCGCGCTGCTGGTACCAGCTTATCCGGTCAGGCAGTTTCCGACTCAGTTCTTATTACCCTGACCGACGACTGGCGTAACCACCAGATCATCGATGATGGTGATAAAATTCTTCTCCAGCCAGGCGTGATCGGCGCAGACGCTAACAAGTACCTGGCCCCCTTTAAACGCAAAATTGGTCCTGATCCAGCCTCAATTAACACCTGTAAAATTGGTGGTATCGCGGCGAATAACGCCAGCGGTATGTGTTGCGGAACCGCGCAGAACTCTTACCGGACTATCGACTCGATTAAAGTCGTTTTCAGCGACGGTACACTATTAGATACCGCCAGCGAGCAAAGCATCAGCGCATTTAAGACTACCCGCCCAGACATCATCGAAGGCCTTCAGGCTCTGGTGAAAGAGACTCAGCAAAACGATGAACTGCGCGAGCTGATTAAGCATAAATATCGCCTCAAAAACACCACTGGCTACGCGTTGAACGCCTTAGTCGACTTTAGCGATCCTATTGAAGTGCTAGAACATCTGATGATTGGCTCTGAAGGCACTTTGGGCTTTATCGCAGAAATTACTTACAACACCGTTATCGAGCATGATTTTAAAGCCTCAACCCTATTGGTCTTTGCCGACATTGAACAAGCATGTCAGGCCGTCACTACCTTGTCGCATACCCCTGTGGCAGCGGTTGAGCTGATGGACGGACGTGCTCTTCGCTCTGTAGCGGACAAGCCTGGAATGCCAGAGTTTATTCAAACTCTCGATCTTGAGGCCGCGGCGATTCTGGTAGAAACTCATGCCAGCAATCAAGCGGATATTGATGAGCAATGTCAGCAAATCATGGCATCACTGTCTGATTACCACATCATTGAATCAGTCCCGTTCACACTGGATCCGAAAACCGTTGCCACCCTGTGGGGGATACGTAAGGGAATGTTCCCTGCGGTGGGCGCAGTGCGCGAAGTCGGCACAACAGTCATTATTGAAGATGTCGCCTTCCCGGTTGAAAACCTCGCCAATGGCGTACGCGATCTTCAGGCTCTATTTGATAAATACGACTACAGTGAAGCGATCATCTTTGGCCATGCCCTTGAAGGTAACCTTCACTTTGTCTTCACCCAAGGATTCGACTCCGAGCAGGAAGTGACACGCTACGGTAACTTTATGGATGACGTTGCTGATCTGGTCGCGGTTAAGTATCAGGGGTCTCTAAAAGCAGAGCATGGTACTGGCCGTAACATGGCACCCTATGTTGAGCTGGAATGGGGCAAAGCTGGCTATCAATTGATGCAAAAAATCAAAGCGCTTTTCGATCCACAAGGATTACTAAACCCCGGCGTTATCATCAATGATAACCCACAGTCTCATATCGAAAACCTCAAGCCGATGCCAGCCGCAGACCCACTAGTCGACCGCTGTATCGAATGTGGCTTCTGTGAGCCTGTCTGCCCGTCGCGCACTTTAACCCTTTCTCCTCGTCAGCGTATTGTGCTCTACCGTGAACTGCAGCAACGTCGTGCTCTTGGCGAAGAGACCGCAGCTACAGAGTTAGAGCAGATCTTTGAATATCAGGGTATCGACACCTGTGCAGCCACGGGTTTGTGCGCAGATAGATGCCCTGTTGGTATCAACACCGGCGACTTGGTTAAGCAGCTAAGAACCGCTAAGTACAAGAAATTTACGCCGATTGCTAAATGGACGGCAGACCATTTTGCAACCACCACTGCTTTAACCAGAGGCTCGTTAAAGGCCAATCAGATCGCCGTTAAAGTGTTAGGTGAAAGCAGTGTATCCACTCTGACTAATGGCGTACGCAAGATTGCTAACAATAAGACCCCTGTTTGGTTGCCAGAAACACCACAAGCAAACAGTCATAAGTTAGCCAAAGCGATGGAGTTGTTAGTACGTTCAGATAAAAAGGTCGTCTACCTTCCTTCATGTGCATCAAGGACAATGGGACAACAAAAAGATGCGGCTGACCAACGCTCACTGACCGAGGTGACATTGTCACTTATTAAGAAAGCTGGATATGAAGTGATCATCCCAGACTCACTTGATGATCAGTGTTGTGGCATGCCCTACGACAGTAAAGGCATGACTGATATCGCTATGGAGAAAGCGCAACAGCTGGAAAACGCGTTGTGGAAAGCAAGTTACGAAGGCGAGTACCCGGTTCTGATGGACACCAGTCCTTGCGCTAAGCGCAGTATTGAGAACTTCACCAAGCCAATGGAGGTACTGGAGCCAGCGGGTTTTGTCGCAAAGTATTTACTGGAACACTTAGCTATTACACAAAAGCAAGAGACGGTCATGCTGCATGTCACTTGTAGCTCTCGTCGTATGGGATTGGATAATACCATGATCTCATTAGCCAAAGCATGTGTATCAGATGTGGTTGTGCCTGAACATATCTCTTGTTGTGGCTGGGCTGGTGATAAGGGTTTCACCACACCAGAGCTCAATCAGGCAGCCGTTCATCCACTAAAAGAACAGGTACCCGAGGGGTGTCAGCGCGGTTTCAGTAATAGTCGTACTTGTGAAATAGGCTTGTCTCATCATAGTGGCGTGCCGTATCAATCGATCCTCTATTTGGTCGATGAAGTCAGTCAGGCACAGTAAAGTGAGAAAGCTGATGAAATAGTTTTAGAACGATTGCAACAGAAGTATGAATCACTTAGATCTTGGCCTCAACTCTGCACTCTGGCTAAGACTTGGGCTGTTGGAAAGCGTCATAATCACGCTATCCAATTGATGGCATATACATCAACAACCTACAGCAAGGAGTAACTATGGAATACGAGGTATTTGTATGTGATTCTTTCACTGAGCGGAAATACAGCGGAAACCCTGCAGCGGTCGTTCCGGTCAACGAATGGCCTCACGAACAACTGATGCAGAACATCGCGACTGAGAACAATCTGTCCGAGACTGCATTCATCAAGCCAATCGGTGACAATCACTACGAAATTCGTTGGTTTTCTCCTCTATGTGAAGTCGATTTCTGTGGTCACGCAACACTCGCGTCAGCCTATGTTCTGTTTAATCATTTTGACGCAGGTGAAATCATTCGCTTTGAGACACTTCACGTTGGCCAATTGGTTGTTGACCGTGATCTGACAGGTCGCATCTTTATGACTTTTCCTTTGCTCAAGCCGATAGAAATAGCCGCACCATCTGATCTGGCTGAAGGATTATCTATCCAGCCAGTAGAGGTGCTCAGAAATCAGCAAGCTTATTTTGCCATCTATAACAACGAGCAAGATGTTATCGACCTGAAAACCAATAATGAGCATTTAAAAAAGCTGGCTCCTTATGATGTGGTCGCCACCGCTGTCGGAGAAGAGTATGACTTTGTCTCGCGCTACTTCTGGCCTGCAAATGGTGGTGACGAAGACCCTGTTACAGGCTCAATCCATGCCGGACTCGCCCCCTTTTGGGCTGAGCGTTTAGAAAAATCGAACCTTAAAGCGTATCAGGCCTCGAAGCGTGGTGGCGTTTTATACTGTCACGTTGAGCCGGAGCGCGTCGTAGTATCGGGCTACGCTGTGCTCTATTCCCACGGTAAGATTTACGCGTAAAGCCTATTTCCGGCAGTTAGCGAATCACTAACTGCCCGTTTTTCTTTGTTAATCCCCCTCACTCGCATAAGCCTACAAACTCACACAATCTGATATTTTTTTAGATGCTTTTCTTTGCCGAAAATGGTTAGATGACTTCACACTAAATGTTGTAGGGAGTCGTATGAAAATCATTATCTTACATGGTCTATATATGCACGGGATGGTCATGCAGCCGCTCAGTCATCGGCTCCGAGATTTCGGCTACCGAACAAAAATTCTCTCGTATAACAGTGTGGCTATTGATGAGAAAACGGTCTTCGAGCGAATAGATAACGCTTTGTCATCTGAGATGCCAAATATATTAGTGGGTCATAGCCTTGGTGGACTGGTGATCAAACACTATCTTGAGTCTCGCCAGTTTAGCGAGCAGCAAGTATCCCATGTAGTCACAATTGGCTCTCCAATCCAGGGGGCTTCAATTGTTACCCGCATTCAGGAACTAGGTATGAGTGTGATACTGGGAAATGCACCATCATTTGGCTTACAGAAGCACGAAAGTGACTGGACCCTGCCGCAAAAGCTTGGCTGCATCGCAGGAACCCTACCTTTAGGAGCCCGTTCCTTACTGATGATGGATAATAAGATGATGTCCGACGGTACAGTAACCGTCGATGAAACCAAAATTGTCGGTATGACAGACCACGTTGAGATTCGTAGCAGTCACACGAGTTTGATATACACCTCTCTGGTTCCCCAGCAGATTGATCACTTCATCCAGAACGACTGTTTCAGGCATTAAAAAAAAGCAGCGATTAATCGCTGCTTTTTTTTCCGTTAAGGCTTTGGTGTCAAACTGTATTTGGTTTTAACACTACCTTGACCAAATATCTGCTCGATTCGATCGTCAATCTCTTGCTTAGTAATTGACCTGGTCATGGCTTCAACATCCGTTAGAGCCTCTACACCATAACCGTGAATCAAGTAACGAGTGTAGAACCATACTCTTTGAACAGAGTCATCATCGATTGGTTCAAGGGCAACTGCGAGCTGCTTAGCGACCAGATCCAGCTCGTTTTGAGTCACGCCTTGTGTCATCTCCGCAACCACTTGATCAACGGCTTGCTCAATTTTGCTGATGTCTTTCGGTGCTACCTGAGCTTCAATAAACCAGTCAGTGCTAGGTTCACGGTCTTGAGAAGCGCTATAAGCATCAGGAGCATAGTCAAGGCTCAATTCTTCACGCACATAGCTATTAAGCTTTTTAGATAGCAGACGCTGAATCATGTCATCAATAAACGCATTACGCACGCTGCTCACATCGGCTTCGGAGTTGATTGCTCTAAGAAGATAAAAGCTGTTCTGCTCATTATTTACAGCCAGATCGATGCGTGGTTTAGGTTGCGACTGATAACCAGCTACATATGACGCTTGAGGTGCAGTGTTGAGCGGAATAGAAGCGATATAGTGGCTAATCAGAGGTTCTAACTCTTCAGCCGTAATATCACCAATAACCACTAGCTTATTGCCACGGTCATAATCAAACAGTTGATCGTAAACCTGCTGTACTTGGGTTTCGGTTACCATCGCCAGCTGTGGCGCTGTGATCATCTTATGGCGGCTATCCGCAAGATAGGTATTGTCATTGATTGACTTGTTCCATTGACCAATAGGTGTCTCCAGATAGCTCTGCAATTCCTCTACTTTTTCGCGAGCAACTGTCTCGACCTGACGTTTATCTACCTTAGCGTTAGTGGCCACATTAAACATCACGTTGAATGCATCAGCGAGCTTTGCTTTAGGCGCGGCGATTTCTACACCGTGATGACTAAAACCGACAAATGGATAAACTTCAATTGTGTTGCGCTCAAGATAGGCATCAAACTGAGTACCGTTGAATTCACCAACCCCACTGCGCGAGATAGCGGCAACGGCAATTTCCGACGCTGGATATAAATCAGCATTCAGAGCAGCAGTTCCACCTTTACTTGCGTAAATGAAGTTAACGTAGTCACCCGCTGTAGTATCCTGCTCAAACCAGACTTCGACACCGTTAGACAGATTCCACACAGTGAAACCACTGTCAGTCTGCTTCTTAGCAGTAATAGTGCCACTCGCCTGCGGCTGAGCTAGCTCAGAAGTAGAAGCGGTCATAGCGAGTGGTTTAACACCAGCTTGTTTAACCTGCTTACGCAATTGAGGCAACTGACTCTCAAGTACCGGGATCTCAGCGGCATTTTCAGCACCTAGCACAATAGAAAACTCTTCAGACAAAAGCTGATTTAACGCCTCATTAAGCTTCTCATCAGTAGCAAGTTCGATAAACTCAATCAGGCTTTGTTGGTAATCCTTCTTTGACTGAGTGGTCTCGCCAAGTGAAATAACGTTCACCATCTGATCGGCAAAATCGACTGCCGATAGCTGTTGCCAGTTATAATCAACATTGGTCGCCGCTTGGTTGAAAGAGGCCATTACCCTTTCAATCTCTTGTGCCGTAACACCATAATCGCGCAATGAAGCCAGTGTTTGACTGAACAGTCGCTGTGCTTGCTCTCGATCTTGTGCCGAGAAGCTCACAGAAAGCAGAGCGTAACGGCGTTCGTTGAGGTAATAGGTCGATGAATAGAGCTGCTGCAACGGTGTCGCGTGCTCGTTAAATTTAGCGTCAAGTCGATTCCAGATTAGTTGTGTCACCACTTCATCTAACCACTGATCATGCAGTTGACCACGGTTATGAATATTCGCAGGACCGCGCTCAAAAAACAGACTCATGCTTGGTGCATCGAACTCACCGACCTCTGCGGTAAAATCTCGTAAAGATAGTTCGACATCCTGCTTGACCTGTTGCTTAGCATCCGGTGTTTGCTGCCAGTCGCTAAAGTATTTTTTAACCAATGCAGTCGCTTGTTCTAGGTCAATATCACCAGTAACAATGATTTCTGTTGACTGAGGCTGATACCAGGTTTGATAAAACGCTCTGATTGACTCCGACGTTGCGCCATCCACAGACTGCTGATTTCCGACTGGATCTAAGTTTTCTAGCGGGGTGCCTTTGGACAGAAAATCATAATACTTTCCTTCCAGAGACTTATGCTCTGGGCTAGTACGGCGAATTTCACCTTGTATCACGCCCTTCTCTTTCTCGACTTCATCAGCAGCCAGTGTCAAACCGTCTGCAATATCTCTCATCCATTGAACGCCAGTTTCAACTTCCACATTATTCGGCAAATCAAGCTCATACACTGTTTCGTCGGGTGAAGTGTAAGCGTTCATATCAGCGCCAAAAGTCAGCCCAGTTTTCTCGAAAAACTCAACGATATCACTAGAACTGAAGTGTTCAGAACCATTAAAAGCCATATGCTCCAGAAAGTGTGCATAGCCTTTCTGTTGCTCGGTTTCTTGCGCCGAACCAACATGAACATACATTCGAATCGATACCGACTCATCATCCAGAGGATAAAAGTGGTAACGAACGCCATTTTCAAGTGCACCACTTGTCCATTGAGGATCTTGTTGAATTGGGACTTCAACTTTAGGTTGACTACAACCTACTAGCAAGAGTGCTAGGACATAACAGATTATTCTCATAGCCATACTTCATTGTTATAAAAATCATGTCAAATATATCCCAGACCAATCTAAATATTAAATAATTGGCGTCAGTTAAATCATTATTCTGAACCAGTTGCAGAATTGAGATTGGAGGCGTATCATTAATCGCAATTCGACGATTAACTATTGGATAGAAAAAATGTCCAACTCATGCAGCCATGTTAATGAACAGGCGTTTAAATCTACAGAGCGTGAATTAGCTCAAGAGCTACAACTTGCAGCTCAGGCTAAGGCCCTGTCACACCCAGCCCGTGTTCGAATAGTAAAAATACTACTCAACCTGGAAAAGATGGGCGGATGCCTTAATAGCGATTTGGTTTCTGAACTGGGCTTAGCTCAATCAACGGTGTCTGAGCACTTACGCATTCTTAAGCAAGCCGGATTCATTACTGCGCAATCAATTCCACCTAAGGTGTGCTATCGAGTGAACAAGGACGAGATCAGTCACTTCTCTAACTTATATAACACGATATTCAGTTAAACATTTTCATGGCAAGCAGACGTTTGCCATTTATTATTATCAATAAATCGTCATTCGACGATAAACGAAAGAGAGTTTTACTATGAGCTCAGATATCACAAGTCATACTGGCCCTTCAGCCGCGGTCAAAATGAGCTTCTTAGATCGTTACCTTACAGTATGGATATTCGTGGCCATGGCTGTGGGTATTACCATCGGAGTCGCATTCCCCGATGTCGCCAACTGGAACGAATCGATGACGGTTGGCAGTACCAATATCCCGCTGGCAATCGGCCTGATTCTTATGATGTATCCCCCACTTGCTAAGGTGGATTACAAGTTGCTTGGAAGCGTCACCAAAGACAAACAAGCTATCAAACTGTCTCTGATTATGAACTGGATTGTTGGTCCGATTCTTATGTTTGTGCTTGCCTTGACCTTTCTTGGTGACAAGCCAGGGTACATGATCGGAATTATCCTTATCGGCCTTGCTCGCTGTATCGCTATGGTACTGGTTTGGAATGATATAGGCGGTGGTAATAAAGAATATGGAGCGGCGCTTGTTGCACTGAACAGCGCGTTTCAGATTGTCTCATACAGCTTTATGGCCTGGTTATTCATCACAGTGTTGCCCCCACTGTTAGGTTACCAAGGCTTTGACGTTGACATTTCAATGTTAGACATTGCTGAGAGCGTGCTGATTTACTTGGGTATCCCTTTCTTGGCTGGTTTCTTAAGTCGAAAATGGCTTACCGCAGCAAAAGGAGAAACCTGGTACAACGAGGTGTTCATTCCACGTATCTCCCCTATCACGCTAATCGCATTACTTGCGACAATCGTGCTGATGTTTAGCCTAAAAGGTGAAATGATCTTTGATCTACCTCTCGACGTAATCCGTGTGGCTATCCCACTGGCTATTTACTTTGTGGTGATGTTTTTTGTTAGCTTCTTTGTTGGTAAAAAGCTTGGCATCGAATATGACAAAAATGCCTCTATCGCTTTTACCGCAACTGGCAACAATTTCGAACTTGCAATCGCGGTAAGTATCGCTGTATTCGGCCTCAACTCTGACCAAGCCTTCGCGGGCGTGATTGGCCCCCTAATTGAAGTGCCTGTCCTGATAGCACTGGTCAATGTTGCGCTGAGGATGAAGCAGAAGTATTACAGAAGTTAAAAATTCACGAATTGATGTGTCGGTGTTTATGTGCCTGTCCTGTTTAACGCTTTTTAAAAGGACAGGCATGATTAGAATCGGCAAGTTTGGACAAAACTTGGCATACAGTGAAGACGCACTGGTGTGAATTAAAGGAAAGCTACGGACTCGCCGATGATTGTTGGTCTGATTTGGGTTCTGAGTACGAATTTGGCAAATAGTGAAATCCAAGCTGACTTTTAGCTTGGTTTGACTTCCAGTATTTTGTGCCGATCTGCTGTGTCAGACTAACCATCCAACTTAAACAAATTGATTCGCAGCCGGTTCAACGTACCTTTGGCAAGCATCGCGCTCTGTGAACAACCGACTAACGTATTTCGTCTTCGCTCTAATTCTTTACAAGCTTCAAGCCACTTCAGTTGGTTTACGTTGAGTCGTTTTAAAATTGGAGGCACCTTATCGCTCAAACTGGCTTTATCTTCTTTGAATTGCCGCGCAGTCCAATCGACCAACTCGATGTAATCAATGAGCCTAAAGGGGATTCCATCTTGCTGTCTGGTCGACAAGTTACCTATAAATGGATGCAGACATGGAGCTGTAGCTTGCTGTTTGTTCAGTGCGTCTAACCTTGTCTGAATCGAGGTATAATCTGATGTTTCCGGAGTCTTCGCGATGCCCGATCTCAGCGGGTTTAAGTCGACATACGCCATAGCCGCTGCAAGTGCAGGTTCATCTAACAAGGCTTGGCATTTAAAGCGACTTTCCCAAAAATGACCTGTGCATTCATCTTCTTTATTCGCTTGACAGGCAATGTCATAATTGAGTTCTTTCATAAACCAACTCAGGCTCCATAAGCGTTCTCGCCATGAATCAATAATCTTCAGACACACTTCATTCTCAATACTGCTGGTGAGCTGCCCTTCTAACCATCTGGTAACAATATATGGAAGTTTGTGCTCTTGATTCCAGCGATCAACCACTTCTCGATCAGATAATCGTAAAGCTTTCCCTCTATTGATATGGACAACTAAGTGATAGTGATTGCTCATGATGGCGTAGGCGCAGATATCGATACAATAGACTTGTGACAAAGCAAGCATCTTGCGCTTAATCCACGATCGACGATGTTCATAGCTACGGAGTGTGAGGGGATCTTCTCCACAAAGAAAACTACGTCTGACACAACGAGAAACGCAATGATAGTAAGGGGTTACATCGACACATAACTGTTGTTTTCTCGCAGTTGTCATAGGTATATCCATCTAGTGATCAGTTCCATTCAGGTTAAGAACCTAGTCTAGGCACTTCAATCATCTAATTGTTGGCCTCTGACGGAGGTATCAACAACTCATCCTAATTTCATCCTTTAAGGTGTGTGTCCTGATAAAGGGAGGAGGGATTTTGACCTAAATCAATAAAATGTTCGATGCTATTTATTGCGCACTTGTTAACAGAAAGTGATCTTCAACTCGCGAGATAAGCAAACTCAAGCTGTACAAGAATTGACCATTTTTAACATCGTTTTTCGCCATAAAAACCATCGATTTTTTGCATTTTATCGAAAAAATCGATTGATATACCGTGACTTCCACAACGCACCATCAAGAAGTGCGTGCCACTAGTGAGATTGAAAAATCACTGAAAAAGGAAGTTATTATGAAAACGATTATTGCAGTGAGTGTCTTGTCCATCATCTCTTTCGCAGTCCACGCAGAGCGTCAGGCAGGTGAACCCATCAAGGTTATAGAGCCAGTGGCAGGGCTCGATGCCAACAAGGTAGAGTTGGGAAAAACCTTATGGTTTGAGCCGCGTTTGTCCGCCTCCAACACCATCTCTTGTAACTCTTGCCATAACATAGCAAAAGGTGGCGTCGACAACTTGCCAAGCTCTATTGGTCACAAATGGGCGATTGGTCCAATCAACTCACCAACAGTGTTTAACTCAGACTTGAACTTCGTACAGTTCTGGAATGGACGAGCAAAAGACCTGCAAGAGCAGGCAGCAGGACCGATTGAAAATCCACTCGAAATGGCATTTAGCCACCAGCTTGCCATCGATACTCTCAAATCGATTCCGCAGTATCGCCAGTGGTTCAAGCAAGCTTATGGCAGTGAAACGATCACCATTGATAATGTCACTGATGCCATTGCTACGTTTGAGCAGACCTTACGCACACCCAATGCGCCCTTTGATCTATGGCTGAAAGGAGACGATAAGGCGTTGACCATTACTCAGGTGGAAGGCTACAACCTATTCAAAGAGAAAGGTTGTACCGCCTGTCACAGCGGTCCCTTGGCCGGCGGTCAGATGTATCAAAAAATGGGACTGGTGAAACCTTTTGCAACGGATAATCCAGATGTGGGCCGTAAAGCGATTACTGGTAATGAGTTCGACAAGTATGTGTTCAAGGTACCGACTCTACGTAACATCGAACTGACCTATCCGTATTTCCATGACGGTTCTGTTTGGGATCTACAGCAAGCGGTAGAAATGATGGCAGACTTGCAGCTCGGTCAAAAGCTGACAAAAGATGAGTCGGTCAAAATCACTGAGTTCCTGCGTTCTTTAACCGGTGAACAACCGCAAGTGACGCTGCCTCACCTGCCTCCTTCGACCGACGAAACAGCTCGTCCAAATATCTGATCTAAAGAGCATAAACAACAAAGGAGCCGTATCAGGCTCCTTTGAGTATTAAGCGTTAGCTATTACAAAACACCACTTGCTGACAAACCTGATCAAATGGCATTGGCTTATAGAAATAGTAGCCTTGAATTAAAGTGATTCCCTGCTGAGAGACAAAATCAAGTTCCTCGTCAGTTTCAACCCCTTCAACGACGATTTCTGCTCCTGTTATACGAACCAGTTCGCTGGTCAGTCGGAACATTTCTCGACCATGTTTGTGTTTTAAGTTAACCACTAATGATCGGTCAATCTTCACTTTGTCGAACTCGTACTTACATAAGTGTCCGATGGAGGAGTAACCTGAGCCAAAGTCATCAAGTGCAATCTGAATGCCCTTCTCTCTTAGTTGAGTAAAGACACTCCAGGTTGTCTGCTCATCTTGGATAAGTAACTCTTCGGTGATCTCTAACTCGACTTGTTCAAAACTTAAGGCACTGTTTTCTATCAGGTCTATCACTATCTCAGCAAAGTTTGGCACCAGAAATGTCTCTGGCGAAACGTTAATAGAGATTTTGAACGTCGCGTTTGGCGCCAATGGTGCCACTTCTTTCAACGCACGCTTGATCACCCACATATCCAAATCAGATGTCAGACCTAACTTAGCGAAACTAGACAAGAAAGTCGGAGGGGTTATGGTGCCATCTTTACTACGATGCCTAATCAAAACTTCTAAAGAAGAGACACAGTTCTTGTCGTTGTTTACTTGCGGTTGATAAAAAAGAACAAACTCTCCACTACGTTGCAAGTTGCTAATATCCGTTTGAGCAAGCAGGTTACCACTCATGTTAGGTAACAACCCAATCACACTTCGATTATTGCCTATCTCTTCGTAATTAAAAAACTCGTCAGATGATCCTTTCGTAAACACAGCATGGCTACCCGAAACCCTATCCATCTGTTTAAAAAACGGCAGATAGATAGCGATACCAATAGCGATGATCACAAGCTGGAGTATTGAGCCACTAATGTGCCCATCCGTTGCGATATAACCACTGATGAGAGAGGGAGTCATCCAGCTTACGAACTCGGAAACAGGGGCAACCATACCTAACAGTGTTGCTGTATATGCGACCATGATTGCCACTAATGGCGTGAGCAAAAACGGAATAATCAATACTGGATTAAATATCACAGGTAAACCAAACAGCACGGGTTCGTTGATGTTGAATAAACTCAGGATCAATGTCGCACCAGCTAGAGTTCTGTAGCCTTTGTTTTTAGTGAAAAGCAACATACACAGAACCAGACTCAGGGTATTTCCCGCTCCCCCTATCCCTGCATAGATATCGTAAAAACTACTGGTAAGGATCGGTAGGTCACCACCTACTGCTTCATACGAGTTGAAACAGTTTAATGAGACTTCATACAGCTCATTTTTGTAGCTAGCCAGCACCACATGACCATTGATACCGATTGTCCATAGTAGATTGCGAATGAGCTCATACCATAAGCCTCCAAACAGTGAATCAACGCCGATTGAAGGAACCCAATCAAGAACTGGCAAAGCCAATACCAATTTTCCAATCAGATGCCCAGTCAAAACAAAAGCAGACACTAAAGCAATAGTGCCGAGAATAAGGTTTATCGATTGGTCAACGACATTAGGTAGATCTGAATCCAGAAATACTCGTCTGCGCATCATATGCTTAACAGTGCAAGCTACTAATAAAGGCGTGATAATCGCCAGTGGGTAACTCGCAGGTAAGATGGAACCCGGATGGAGTAATCCCCAATCGTTACACAAGATTACATAGACTAGCACCGAAGGTGTGACTACATTGGTACGTGAAATATTGTGTAGACGAGCTAAAAATAGCGCGTAGTAAATAAGTAGCAGCATTGGAAACAGCTTCCAAACCAGTCTGCTAACAAACAACAGATAATTGGCTTCAGATTCAAAACCCCAGATCATCAGCCCGTTGCCGATTAAGGTTGCAAAGGCAGAGAGCAGTGAAACGGGTAATAACATCACGAAGACATTGCATAAGCCGTTAAGATAAGTATTTTCCGAGAAACGGGAAAAAACTCGATATATTAAAGAGGTGTTCATTAAGGACATTAATAGCCAATAGATTTAAGAAACTACGCACATCAGTTGTGCGTATCCATTGCCTGACGCAGCATATCCTTAATGAAGTTTTTTGTATCCTTTGGCTGCGCGCTACGCTCCGAATAGACGACTGAGCTCATATAGGCAATTGCGCGCACCATACTCTTTTTTTTACTAAATCTCGAATTCAATATTTTGTCGTAACAATAACCATCATTAATCAAATAACCCGAAGTTATTACCACCAAACTCAAGATTGCCCCGACCTATTCCTCAGCCTTTTTCTCAGGGAAATGTTGCTCATATAGCGCCATAAAATCCGCTCTGATCTCTTGCTCTAAGTGCGTTGCCTTATCGGTCGGGCAAAACAGCATAAAGTGAACCACCTGCTCCCCTGTGCCACCACTTGTGATGTGAATATGGGGTTCAGAACCTGGCAAGTCGACACCAGCATGCTTTTCGATCATAGCGTTGTAGCGTTTTGCAACTTCGCTAAAGTAGTTAATGTGTTCATCAATCTTCTCCAGCATCAAAGGAACCAGCGGGTAGAGGTTGACGAACTTAGGGACAATAATTGCGAAGTCATGATAGACATATCGCTTCATGAAATTGAGATTCTTAACCGGATAGGTAAAGAACATACTATTAGGTAGCGTCGCTGTTTTGCCTGTGTAGTGATATTGGCCATGGTAAAGATCAATCTCCTGAATAACCGTCGCCATCATGTTGTGTTCGATCACTTCACCACAGATTTTACCGACTTCAATCCAGTCGCCAATGCGAAATGAACGTGAACTGGCACGTTGAATAGATCCGGTAAAACAGAGAATAATCTCTTTCGATGCCACAACTATCGCAACAGCAATTGCCGTAACTGAGAGAGCAAATTCGTTGATTTCAGACTGCCAAAGGACAAACAGCAGCAGTACCAGAGTAATAAATGAACCGTTTTTGGTTCGCGACATCCAACTGCGCTGGTCTTCTGATACAAAGGCATCATCGCCGCGTATCATCGACAATATCAACCGACGAATCAGTGAGATGATCATAATGATCAAAACGGTAAAAAGTAATTTGTGAGTTAGAAGAAAATCGATGACTGCTTGTACTTTCTCCACGCTCTGCTCCTGCTTAGTGATTGTGAAAAAGGGGCCGTTAGCCCCTTTTTAAATGGTTGGTTCGAGTGAACTGGTTACTCGGGTAACTCACCCTCTTTAAAGACAACAAACGCACGTCTATTGAGTGCATTGGCATCAAGATCTTGCTCTTGAGTCACCGGGTTCAGCTCGCCGAATGACTTAACTTCCCATACAAATTGACTCGGGTCTAGTTTAGTCTGCAAATATTGCATTACGGATTCCGCTCTGAGTTGAGCGAGCTTCTCATTGTAACTGATTGAGCCTTGATAATCGGTATGACCAGCAATTAACACCCTGCCGTTTAAGCCAGTTAAATTGCTCGCAAACTCATCAAGTGAGGCTTTATCGGCTGGGTTAAGTTGTGCTTTATCAAAATCAAAATGTGATGTCATCGCGACGTAGACTTTACGCTCAGGCTCTGGTGGCTCACAGAAGATGTTTTCCTGCTGAGTCTGGGTCTGCTCAAATATCACATAAGCACGACGGTTTTCAGCGTTGGCTTGTTTAGATACTCCTTCCACCAGCGGCTTGGATTCACCGTAATATTTCACTTCCCAATCGTAACGTGATGCATCTAGCTTACTTTGCATATACGCTTTTACTGCCTCAGCTCGGCGCAGTGACAACTTGACGTTGTAATCATCAGAGCCCTGGTAGTCGGTATGACCAACTATCGAAATCTGACCATGTAGTTTGCCAATACTTGCCATCAGTTGATCAATGGACTGTTTGTCTTGCTCCTTCAGCTCAGACTTATCGAAGTCAAAATGAGAAGCCATAGCAATGCGGATATCTCGCTCTGGTACGATGCATTCGCGGATAAGGAACTTCTCGACCTGAGGATCGCCAAACTTATCTATGTTCTCTTTACTGACATAAGTGTCCGTTGAGCACGCCGTTAACCCTAGCGCCATGCCAATTACCAACAAAGTGTTGAGTTTCATTGTCATACAAATCCTTTAAATCTTACCAATTAGGTTGATAAAGACACCTTTGGCATTGTAATCATCGTCATTGGCAAGGTTGCTATCAAAACCTGAGAAGTTATAGCCAATACCGACCTTAAAGTTGTCTGATAGATGCTTGTTAACTGAGATTAATGCGCCATGCTCAAGCTCATCGTTAAGTGTGTCCGTCTTCCAGTGATATTCACCTGTGACATCCCACTCTTTAATCACATGATAAGAAGCGCTCAGGCCGTACAAGTTAATATTGCTTTCGACCGTTTCAACATTGCCAGAGGCACGCTCGAAGTCTTCCTTCTTATCTTTATGCGCGTATTTAGCACCCACATCCACTTTCGCGTTAACGGAGTAAATCCCCTCAACCTCGATGATATGAGACTCTTCATTGCTGTAATCGACATCGCGGTCAAGGTTGTCCAGATCGGCAATGTAGGTATAACGGCTAAGCAGGTTCAATCTATCATTGTAAATTGGACGGTAGGCCAGACCACCCGTTGCTTCCACAAAGCGTTCTAAGGTCTCGTCCGTCTCTTTGCTGATTGACTTGGAATAGTTGAACTTACCAAACAAGGTATATTCTTCGGTTAAGTTCTGCGTGTAGCGGTTGGTGGTGACGAACTGGTCTACACGACGCTTGTTAACATCGACATTCTCGTTACCTTTATCGACACGATACTCTATCTTGTGTTTGAGGTTAACGTCGTCAATATCGATATTTGCAGTGAAAGTCACCGCTTTGCGCTCAGTGACCTCTAGCTTGGTCGGGTCGATTTCGTTCTTCTTCTCGATTTCACCCTGCTGATAACCGATACCAAAGTCGACATCATCACTCATGTCATAGCCGAAGCCAAATGAGTCGATCTGGCCTTTGCCGTTGTTTTCATCAACAAACTGATTTTCCTGATAGAAGTCGACATTGGAAGTCAGGTCCGCGCGCTGACCTACTACAACATTGTTGGTACCTTCGTAATTGTCATCAGTATAGGTAACGTATGTGGTGTAGTTCTCGGTAATGTCGTAACTTGCTGTCGCCTCAGTCGCGTCACCTCGATCGCCTGTGGTGTATTCCGCACCAAGGGAGAGATCTTCAAACACGCGGAACTCTGCACCAACCGAAACACTGTCGTTATCATCGTACTGGCTAGTTTTATCGACTGTCGACTGACCTTTAACATAGACGCTGTTGTCGCTATCCCAAATATAGTCGGCTCTTAAGCCAGCTAAAGTACCCTTACCTTTTTCGTTTTCACGATTCAGCTCATCAACCTGTTTAGCTGCAGCGGACACTTTTACATGCTCGGTTAGCTTAAACTGAGCTTCCAGTTCAGCCTGTTGGGTATCGGTCTCTTTAGTGCCATCAAGCTCCGTCTCTTCAATCGACGTATAACGAGTGGCAAAGCTTAATCGGTCAGACGCTTGCAGTCTCAGCTCTGTACCATAAGACAATTGTTCTAAATCATCACTCTGGCTGGCGTAACTGTAACCCGCATCTTTTGATTTATACCAGGCCTTAACATCGTTACCTACCGCGCCAAAAATGTTAGGCGCAATGTCATATAGGCTGGCAACACCCTTGACCTGAATAGAGTCACCTTTACGCTCATCGAAGTCTTCACCGATTGGGGTAAAGGTCAAACCGCCATCAAAGGAGACAAAGTTAGAGTCGGTCTGACGACCTTCACTGTGCGCCCATTCCGCTTTGATGTAAGTGCCTTCAGTTGCGCGTAAGGTTAAGTCTGCGCCGGATGACTCATAGTTCTGACCATCACGCTCTTCCGTCGCGTAGTTAACACCAACACCAATGTAGTCGTTTAGCCAACCCTTGGCACGACCACCATAGGTGAGCGAATCTTTGACATCTGAACCTTTTGGCACGTACTCATAATCAACCGCCAGATAGTTTTCAAACCCATCGGTTGGCGTATCGTCGATCACGCTGCCAAAACTATCTGAAATAATATTGTTCAGTGGACGCATTAAGATGATACGGCCCTGATACGGATCAATTTCATAGTCGCGTCCTGATTGCAGCGGCACTTCTCGTTCTGAAATTCCCGAGTCTTTGTTCACGACCTTAACGTAGACTTTGTCGCTTCCCGGGACTAATTCTCCATGACGCAAGAAATACAACGAGCCGCCTGTGCCGAGAAACTCATCATGGGCAAACGACGAATCGGCGGAAGCAGCAAAACCAACGATATTCAGTCTATCTTCACCATATTTAGTGGTAGAGCGGGTGCGGTAATCGCCTTTAAAGCCATACAAGCTACGGTTGTAGTCGTTGTTGTCCGTACCGGTCAGGCCTGTGTTGTAGTTACCCCATAACACACGCGATTTATCGTACTCTAAGTCAAAGTAGACTTTGCCTTTGGTATTGACCACTTTATGAATGTTGGCGCCATCACCATAGTCGCCATAGTAAAGTTCGTCGTCATCTTCGAGGATATCGAACACACTCGAGTCTTCAGCAGCAAATGGATGTTTGAAGATGTCTTTGATCTGGCCATCTTTGCTATCAAAATGGGTGGTGATACGCAGCTTGTCACCAAACTTACCCTGACTGAAGTACGCGACACGCCCCTGGTTATAAACATCGTCCTGATACTGGTCATTAACACCTAATGCACCAGTGTCACCAGTAACGCGGTTTTTGCCGATATACATATCAGCCAGACCAGCCTGAGCATAATATGTGTCTGGAATTCGCACATACAGCTGATAGCGGCGCTCATCGCCGTTATCAAAGATAACTTTGGTTGGGAAAAGGTAAGCATCCGCAGGTAGGAACTGCTCGGCGTAGAGTTCACCATCTTCAACTTCAAACTCATCTTCGCCAATCACAACTTTATCGACGCCCTTAAGCCCGGTTCCGATAAATTTAGCCAAACCTGAATTGGTCGGAATATTGTGACGCATTAACTGAGCACGACCGAAGCTTCGTGCCAACTGCTCTTCGCTTTGATTACGTTCGATATCAACTTCAGAGTCCGGACGAACTAGATCAATCACACCGATAGTAGTGATATCCATGTTGTCGTCTTTGTCCCAAGCCTTGAATCTGAATTGCAGCTGATTACCTACTTCAAACGCGTAGTCGATGTCCGTGCTGCCATCCCAACTGATATCGATATCATTCGCTACCTCTGTACCTTCAATCACCTTAAGTGGCTGAGACAGGCCACGATCTTCCCCGCGGAAGATCTCGATTTGGTAGCGCTTCATGTAGTAGCTGTAGTTTGAGCTGACCGTAAAATTCACCGAATCAGATAGTTTGCCCTGCTCCACTTCCAGTTCATCACCAACACTGACATCCAGTACAGGTTCAAAACGGGTGATATCACGGCTGGCCCAAATCGCCCCTTCATCAAGGTAAATACGTGAGCTATCTTCTTGCTGATGAACCTCCACCTCTATGCCGGTGGTGTCCGTATCAAGCTTTTCCAACTGACTGGTGTCTTTTGCCACTACCATTACCGGAATGGCAGCCATAATACTCACTGCCAGACGAGTCATTTTGAATGTTTTCATAGTTCTTCCGCCAATCGCGTTTGTTTGTCGTTATTGTTATTCACGATTACTCTTTTTCCTCCACCGAGACACTGAAATTGAACTTGGTCAGTTTGTTCGGTGAGATTCGTTGTACTCTTGGGTTCTCACTGATAACTTTCATTCCTGTTGGCAATGAATCAGTGTCGACCTTAACTAAGAAGTTCTTACCTTTCTTGTCCAGTACCCATTGATCTGGCACGTGGTAGCGACCGTACTGGTCGGTTTCAATGATAATGCCTTCAACGGTGAGCAGTCTTACGCCCGGAATACCGTCTTCATAGATGCCTTTGTTTTCAATTATGATTTCCCACAAGTAGTGGTCACCATCCTTGTATAGATTACGTGTCACATCGAGATTTTCTGCAGACAACTCTTGCTGCTTATCACCGACATGGCGCGAGGTAATATTGCCTTCACGGTCAAACACTAACCGGGTACCAGATTCGGTGATCACGCTGAAGCTGAAACCTTGTTTGGTTTTAGTTTCAAGCTGGAAGCTAAGCTTATTGCTCGCTGGAAGCGTACGGTTCTTGGAGATACCATACAGCTTGTCGATTTCATATCCATCAACCAGTGCTGAATCGTAGTCATAGCTAGGCTCTTTCGCTTGTGTAGCGTGTGAGTAGTTGTGCTTATAGTCGCCAGCACTGTTCACCTTAACGCCATAGACATGACCGGTATGTTCACCGCGATTATGACGACGGTCTTTGAGGCGAGTCTCTTTACCATCACGAATCAGCACAGTGGTGTTCTTGATATAATCTCTGTCGCTTACATTGGCAGATAGTTGTATCTCAAATGCGGTTGCATCAGCCTGGAAGCCATCTTTGTTATGGTCTTCAAACACTTTGCCTATAATGGAAGCCGTATCGAACACCTTGTCTGGCAGTACCTCAACGGTTGCAGTCGCTGTGTTAGACTTCTCTTCCAGCGCCCCTGACACCTGCCCTTCCGGTGGCGCCATCGCTACCGCAGAGTTAACATACTTACCAAAAGTCGCGCCGACAGTAACACGCAGTAGGTAGCGGATGCGTACTTGCTCGGTAATCGTCTTATCTGCCCCACCATAAGCAAGCATGTCGCCAACGTTAAAGGTTAGAGAGTTGGTGACTGCAGGATCATCAGTGCTGATTACGTCATCGTTGGTATCAAACTGACCGTCCGGACCACTATTGGTTATCTCGGTCGAACCCGGAACATAGGCAAAACCTGACGGGTAACGGTCAACCAGCTTAACGTTCTTAAATTCTGACTCGTTGTTGTTGACGATAGTCACTTCATACTCAACCACATCACCTACTTGAGCGTCTGTTTTCATTGCTTCTTTCGCAACAACCAGCTCGCCTTCGTTATCGGCAAATTTCTTGACGTGAATAGTCACATCGTCAGAACCACTGATCCCCGTCGCAGGATCAGTGACGGTGAAGGTGTTGGTAATATCGTCATCAAGCCCTTTGTTCAGCTCACCAGTGATCTTAATTTCGTAACCGTTACCCATGTAAGGCAACAGATCGAGTGAAAGAGCGCCGTCAGGTAGCATCAGGTCTTTATCGGTAAACTCACCTTTTTTCTGACCACTTGGCCACTCTTCGATAGTGCCTTTCCAGGTTGTGAACAAGGCATTGCCGTTTGCACCCACTAGCTTAGTGATTTCATCAACCATTTGTGCGCCAGTGATGGTCGCTGAACCTTCATTGCTAACGCGCAGAATGTAAGTCAGCTCAGAGTCATCATTGGTGTACTCTGCGTTATCACCTTTATCCGTAGTTTTGTCGATAGCAAAACTAACGGCCTGTGGCGTGATCATCGCACTGACGGTTTCAACTGATGCATTACGCGTAGTCGGAGTGGCTGACTGCGCTTCGTCAATCTTATGGGTAGTGTTAATAATCTCGCCCATTGCGCGCGCGTCTGTCGTACCGGTAATCGCAATCTCAACCGTGTCACCTGGGGCAATATCTCCGGCAATGTTTATGTCATCATTAGCTGACAAGGTGCCGACGTTAATATTGGTGCGCGGGTCATTACTCGTTGCGCTAATCGTCCAATCAGTGAAGGCATTGACGACTTCACGGTTACCACTTGCTATGTCAGGTCTTGTTGGAACCTTCATACCCGAAATTGCGTTTCGCAGGATAATATCGTTGGCGAAACCTTTACTGTCGTTAAACAGATTAATACGGAAGGTCGCTTGCTGACCTGCGGTGTAGATCGGATTGTCAGCTGATTCGGTAATGACGACGTTGTCAGGCTCTGGAAGCAGACTTGCCACCGCGCTAAAGCGCTGAGGACGTCCACTGTTGTTGATCACCATGGTTGCTTTATTGTCGATCTGACCGTTAGCAAACTCATTAACCTTACCTGTGATCACAAGCTCTAAGGTGTCGTTAGGTGCCAGATCAACAGTAGCGTCAACTTCTTTGTTGCTGCCAGTTGGGTCCGGAGAGATCTGAGTCAGGTCGTTACCCTTGTTGACTTCAATGTTCCAGCTAGAGAAAGCGGCTTCTTTTGCACCGTTGACCGTATCCACCGTCATGGAAGCCAGTAAATCCTTAAGTTGGATACCAGCAACAAACGCTTCGTTCTGGTTGGCAACAATAACGCGGAACACTGACTCTTTACCCGGCTCATAAGTCATCTCTGTATCCGTGCCAGTTTCGCCAACATACTTTTCGAGGGTCAATGAAACCGGACGATGCTTGATGATCGCCTGAGCATCTAAGGTTGGTTGACCAGCAAAGTCCACACTCGCCTGGTTAACAATATCCGTCGTCGCATAACGATTCACAGTGCCGTCAATGGTAAAGGTCACCGTGCTGTTTGGCGCAATATCAGCCAAGGTATCAATATCAGGGTTGTTACCACTTGGCGTAGATGACAAGGAAGAACTGATATCACTCAACTCTGTCTTAATTGTCCAACTTTCAAATGCGGTCCCGTTAGTACCATCAACCAGGGTAATAAGTACATCACTCATGACGTCTTTGATTTCAACATCATTGGCAAAGCCTTCACCACCATTGCTAACCGTCACTACGAACTGCGCGCTCTGCCCTGCCTGATAAAACTCGCGGTCGGCGGTTTTAGTTAACGTAATATCCGCAGGCTTAGGCTTAATGGTCGCGCTTGGCTCGAACTCTTTGCCATCGTAAGTCACTTTTGCTGTGTTAACGATCTCGCCAATTGCTTTAGCATCAACCTCACCCTGAATGGTGAAGGTAATGGTATCGTTCGGAGCCAAATCGATGTTGGTATTAATATCGCTATTCCAGCCATAGGTCGATCTGTCGATTGAAGTCATTGGATCGTTCGCCGAATAGTCAACCGTCCAACGACTGAATGCCTGTCGGTCAACGCCATCTGCAGTCGAAACCATCACAGCTGAGATGAGGTCTTCTAACACAATATCGTTAGCAAATGCCGCGTCCTTGTTGACGATTTTGATTTCAAAACCATTAACCGCTCCCGGAGTGTAGAGTGGGTCGAATGGTTCTTTGGTCACTTCAATAGACGGAATAAGCGGAGTGCTTACTGCATCATCTTCTAGTGTTTTACCATCGTACCCGACGGTCACCAGGTTGCGGACTTCCCCAATAATTTCAGGCTTAAGCTGACCTTTAATGGTAATAGTGACAATGTCTTGCGGCGCAATATCGATACTGTTATCAATGTAGTTACCCGATAGCGCTGGTAAACTTGTCGTTCCGTTGGCTGATACCCCACTGATTTCAATTGTTGCAGGGTCAAATACCGAAATCGTGCTGCCATAGATGGTTTCAGCACTAATGCGGTCAACGAAATCTTCAACCTTCACGTCGGTCGCCCAAACGCGTTGCGTATTGGTCAAGACAATCGTGTAAGTCAGCGTGTCTTGAGCCTGATAAACGCTCTTGTCGACGCTCTTAGAAACCGTCACTTCCGCATCAAGAGGCAAGTATGTTGCATCATCACTTGCAGGCTCAACATTGTCTGCTGTGACGTTTACACGGTTAGTAATCGCTCCAATCACGTTACTGTTAACCGTCCCCTCTAGGTGAAGTTGGATCTGTGATCCTGGCGCTAAGTTAAACTCACCACTAAAGCCATCAGGCGCGTCAAATTCAGTTTGCGAAATGACCACCGTCTTGCTTGCTGAAGGATCAACAATCGTCATCGAGCTTGATGCTTTGTCCCATGAATCGAATACAGGTCCCGCGAGTAAGCTATCTACCACATCAGCGCGGATATTCGACGCGATGTCTTCAACTTTGACATTTTGCAGGTAACCCGCCCCAGTGTTTTCAATCACTATATCAAAGCCGATTGAGTCACCCGGTGCATAAAGAGCCGGAGACAATGACGGTTCTTTGGTTACTTTCAGCGCGCCCAACTCTGGGTAGATGTAGTGTTGTTGCAGGTCGTACTGTTTATTGTTGACATACAAGGTGTTACCGAACTTGCCAACCGCATCATCTCTGACTTTACCAACGACTTCAATTTTCAGCACCGTTGGCTCTGTTCCTGCTGCACCTAGCTTCACTATCGCATCAATGTCACCAGTGGTTTGAATCGCACTGGCATCATTGTGCGCCGCAGTGACGTTCGATACAAAGGTTGCTGTCGTCGACCAGGATTGCAATGCTGTTTGCATCGAGCCGTCAGCCGTCTCGACCATGAACTTAGAAATTTCATCTTCAACACGTACGTCAGCATTCGAGTCAGCTCGGTTGGCGATATACATGGTATAACGTACTTCGCTACCCGGTGTGTAGCTCGGGGTGTCTGTTGACTTAGCGGCTACAATATCCGCTTCACCCTGCCCTAGTACAATTGAGTTCGAATCCTGACCATCAACTTTAGCAATATTGGTAATGGTACCGGTTGCATCCGCATCCACTGTCCCTAGCAAACCAAATACCACTTTGTCACCCGGCATTAAGTCGAATGTCGCATCAAGCGGTTTGTTACCCGCGTAATTACCAGAGATAGAGAATCGGTCACTACTTGGCTGTTCAAGAATCGTGGTCGATAAGCCGCTGAATGCCTTAGCACCTGTTGAGGTGTTGATAGCATTCAGCTTGTCGATAATAGCAACGTCATTAGCGATACCTTCACCACGGTTCTCGACCGTAATCGTGTAGCTCACCTGACCACCTGGGTTATATTCACAGCCAGTACCACTATCCGATGGGAAGCTACAACTACCACCATCCGCTGTCGTATTGGTGACCAGTTTCTCGAATACGAGATCTGGCGCAACAGGAGGGATCTCCGGAGTCGTGACCTCATTATTGCCACCCGTTGCCTGGTTAGCATCGATAACACCGAGTGCGTCAGGTCGGATAGTGCCTTTAATTACGAACTTGATCTCTTCACCAGGTGCAAGATCGGCAACAATATCCAAGTCACCGTTGGCGTCATAAGACGGTAGATAGGTGTCGACATCGCTGTCTATACCATTAGTGATGGTGTGAGTAATTTCTGTATCGGTCAGCGCCTGAGTAACGCTGCCACCTAACACTTCTACCGTAATGTTCGACAGCATATCGCGTAACACTGCGTTATCGCGCCAGACAGGTTTAGTATTGGTTACCGTGAAGTGATAGATGACTTCTTCGCCAGGCTTGTAAGTATCACCATTCGAGTATGGTCTGCCACCAATTGAGATGATCTCTTTGCTCACATCCAGACTTGAGGTTTCCGGTTTGATTTGCGATTTACCAAAACCAGACCCGTTATATTTAGGCTGAATGGTGACTGCAGTCATCGCGTCATCACGGATTTGTGACTCAACTTTGATGTCAATCCAACCACCCGGAGCAATCGACAGTTTAGCAATATCGATATCCACATCGGTGCCACCGCTAAACGACCCGATATCGGTCACCTCTTCAGTTGATGTTTCAACCGTAACTATCCAACTCGCAGGTTGATATACCACACCTTGTTGATTGTCTGGTTGGCCTGCTGCGATCTGCGCCAGCTTCGATTTAAGCTTACTGAAGGTTTCAGTCAGACTAGCATCGTACTCTGTACCTTTACCTTTGTTGTCGAGACGCAAATGGTAGACAACCTTCTGACCATCTGGTGTGTGGTTATAGGTCGTTTTGTGCGTCGCATAACTCGCATCTGTATATGCCTTGTGTAGCTTTTGAACATCTGAAGCCAGCATATCTACCCTTTCAGAAGGAAGGTTATGCTTGTTGTTTACCTTAGCGGTGTTCTGGATCGAGCCAACCGCTTTTTCAGAGATCTTAGCTTTGATGGTGTATTTAACAAACGTGCCATCCGGATCAAATGTACTGCCTGCCAAATCAAATTCAGTATCGATGTTGGCATTATCAGTCACACTGCCCGCATTCGAGAGTGTCGATTTGTCGACATCGGTTTTGATTGTCCACTGAGTAAAGGCACGACCTGTGGTTCCATCAAAGTACTCTGTCGTAATGCCTGCAATATCATCAAAGACAGGCACATCCTTTAGGTGGACATTGTTTTTGTTGTTAAGCAAGATTTGGTACTCAATGTAACCACCTGGAGTGTAACCTCCGGTCAGTTCCGTAGTGCCATCAACATCGTATATCTTGGTGACATGCTTCTCGAAGTCGTATTTCTCAGTGTCCGCTTTAGACTCTGCACTCACCGTATCGCCGTCAACCTTAAGTAAGTTAACGATATTGCCAACCGCATTCGGGTTAACTTGTGCACGCACGACATATTCAATGGTCTCGCCCGGTGGGATTGACGCATGAGTACTTATGTCTTTGTTATCAGCAATAGTCTTGTCGAGATCGACTTCAGCGTTCGGATTACCGCCCAGTACTTTAGGTTCAATAGTCCAGCCACCTGGGAAAGCTAAGCCATCGCTACCATCAATCAAGCCAACTTTGATCGTCGAGAGAGTATCAACAACAGGGATATCATAAGCCCCCCCCTTACCATCGTTCTTGATTGTTAAGTGGTACGTGAGCTCTGAACCAGGTTGATAGTTTTTCTGCTCGACGGTTTTGGTAAAGGCCAGGTGATAGTCGTATGGTTCAACCGTGATACCACCAATAGTGATGTCACCAACCGCATCGTCACGTACCACACCTTCTACGGTGTAAAGCACATAGTCTCCACCCGCTACATCGATCGTAGTGGTGATATTTTCGTTATCCTTGACGACACCATCTAAAGTACCGTCAGTAGTGCCATCACCACCGTCGCTATCTTCTTTTTCTACGGCAACAGAGAAGGTGTCATTAAACGGGTTAGCATTGGTTCCATCGAGTAGAAGAACGCTGACGCCTTTAATGTTTTCAGCCACTCGATGGTTGTTAAAGTAACCGTTATTTGAACTAACTTTGACTTTGTAAGTTAACGTATCACCCGGAGCATAGAAGGCACTTTTCTTACCGTTTACCAGTAGTTCACGCGTCGTCGTACCGCCACTGTCTACACGCTCCATTTCATGGTGAGAAACATGTGACTCTTCCGTTACCTGTTTGTAGTCGCGGAAAATATAGGCATCGTTGGCAATGATAGGCTCTAATATCCCTGCACCATTGCGTGAACCAATAACATTATCCTTTACACGAGCTTTGATCTTAACGGTTCGCGTTTCTCCAGCACCAAGAGTAAATGATTCGTTAACACCGCCAGGTGGGTAGACCAAATCTTCATTGGTCTGTGCCTGCCACCCTGCACCATCGTCATAGTCGAACTGCCAGTATTCAAACGGGGACTGGTCCTCGTAATCCTCAAACTGATTGTTCTTCTGGTTAGCAAGTACCGACTTGATCTCTTTTAGCGGGTCAATCAGCTTTAAGTTGTCCGCATTGTGTTCACTGTTGTTCTGAAGATAGATAAAATAGGTGACATCTTCGCCAGGAGTGAAGCGGGTAACATCTGCCGTTTTAAGGATAGAAACGTTTAGTTTGGCGTCACCGCTATCGCCGATTTCAGCCGTTGCTGATTGGTCAAGATTATTAACAGGATCGTGAATCTCTACGGTGTTAGAAATCTCGTCTTTTTTGTAGTCATTTTTTACCAGACCACGAATTCTATAGGTGACAAAGCCCATCCCCTGAACGGTCTGAGGATCAATGTCAATACGTGTGTCTATGTTGCCATTATCAGGGAAGTTTGACTTAACATCTGGATAGCTACCCGTCTTGAATGGCGAATTGTTTTTGTCGGTGATCGGTTGAATGGTCCACTCTGAGAAGGCATTCATGCCCACAATGTCATCGCTTACTTTGACTTCATTCGCATAGCCTGCACCACGGTTGTAAACCGTCACATCAAATTCTACCCATTGGCCAGGGACAAACTCATTCTCTTTGGTTGTCTTAACCACCACCACATTTGGCGCTTTCGGATAGACAACTGCCGCGTCTTGCATGCCAGACTGAGAGTCAGAATCTGGGGTTTCAATCACGGCACTATTATCGATTCGTTTATAGATAATTTCGTCACCATTGCTGCGGTCAATCTGCGCAGCGATGGTGTAAACCACTTCAACATTTGGTGGGATCTGAGCAACCGTATCCAGATCTTTATTGTCTTCAAAGCTACCGACATTGGTGTAAGTGCTATTACCATCAAGCAGAGGGTTGTCTGAGATGATTTCCGCACTGATCGTCCAGGAAGAGAAAACTTTCTTGGTTACGTTATCGGGTTCAAGAATACCAGCCTCAATTGATGAGATAGCATCTTTGACTTTTACGTTAGTCGCGTAGCCATTGCCTTCTTTGTTAATCAAACGCAGACGGTACGTGATCTCGTTTTCCGTTTTCGAATAACTGGTGCGCTCAGAATGGAAGTTAGCATCATTGTTGGTTTTAACTTCTTTGATCAAATTGATACTGAAATCACGCGGATCTGAACCTCGGTCAGCATAGACAGAATCATCAACCGTTACGCTATTCTGGATATGACCGTTTGCCAACGGATTCGTCTTAGCTTCAATGGTATAGATGATGTAACCATGTGGTTCGATAGTCGCGTCTACATCCAGAATATCAGGGCTATTAATGCTACCGCTGATACCAGTGTCTGATGCGCTTGACGGCGAGCCACTCTGTTTGAAGGCTTGCGCTGTAATCGTCCAACTATCAAATGCTTTGATTGTTTTACCATAGATATCAATCGTCTCTAGCTTGTCGATCTCATCCTTTACATGGACTTGATCGGCAAAGCCATCACCATCGTTATCGACACGAATGGTATAAGTAAGTACATCGCCCGAAGAGTAGTAGCGTGAATCAACATCTTTGCTCGCACGTAGATTGTCTTCTGGCATCTGAACACCAGAGCCCTCTTCTGTGACGTTATCGCTACAAGCCGGGTTATCGTCGATAATCAAACCGACACTCGACTCATTCACTTCAGCAGTCAGTTTGTAGGTGACAAACTTACCTGGCGCAATGTCTGGTGACACTGTCACTGGAGAGGTAGTCCAAGAACCATAGCTGTACTGACCGTGATCGGTACCCTTATCATCTTCAGCACTAACCGGTTCCAGCTTCCAGCGTTTAAATGCTTGCCCCTGGCCCGCGCCTGCCGCCATATCAGTTTGGACGCAGGTTAAGTCATCGACAACTTGCAAGTCGTTGGCAAAATATTTGGATGAAGAGTTAGAAACCTTAATCTCGTATTCAACCGTATTGCCCGGAATGTACTCAGACTCTTTGGTGGTTTTTACAATTTTGATTTCCGAGTCGTTTACGTTAAGCGTACGTTCTGCACCATAAATGTTGCTGATTTGAGCATCTTGTTCTAAACCGCCGCCTGAATTAAAAATTGCGGCATTAGCGCCTTTAACTTCACCAATCGCGACAGGCGAAATGTTGGCTGTGATCTGGTAGGTAATCGTTTCATTGGGGAAAATTGAAACCTGATCATCAAAATCCACATCGGTTTGCGAGCCCAAGTCTTTGTAGCTCGATTGAGAGTTAGCGCCGATATCAGTAACCTCAACACTCCAGTGAGCAAATGGATTACCCGAAAGGTCGCTACTGTTATGTTCTGGCTTAAGGTTATTACCTAAGCCCAAGTCTGAAATCAGTTCATTGATGTTGTGCTTAACATGGTAACCATAAGCGATGCCCTGACCAGTGTTACTGACTTCAACAGTAAAGACACGTTCAGAACCGACTAGATATGGCGAAGTTTTGTTGATCGAGTGTTCAATGCTAACTATAGGTTCAGCTGGAGGCGTAGTTCGTTGAGGAGTTTCAATATCACCCTCTTTAGTATGAGCACTTGCTGAAGTTACGATATCACCGACTAGGTTGTCAGCCACCGTCGTTGAGATGGTATAGGTAAGTTTACCGCCTACCGCGATTTTGGCATCACTAACTTCAAGATCACCACTGGTAGCAAAGCTACCAAGATCACTATCACTACCCGTTTTTTTTCCGCTAATCGTGATCTTGCTAAATGGTGAGGACGTTGAGCCAGTAACGTTTTCTACTGCTAATGACTGAAACGCCTGACTGATATCAAGCCCCTGAACCTGGTAACTACCGGTATTGGTCACCGTCAGGGTGTAGGTTAGCGAAGCACCAACTTGATACTCACTTTTATCAACCGCCAGGTCTAATTCATATTGATACGGAACTGGGGTAAAAATGCTTGGCGTAGTTGGTACAAAGACTTCTGAACTGCCATCGCCATCAACGTCCGCACGAACGGTTGTCTTACCTAGCTCAATCTGACCAATAGCATCATCACTCACTTTGGCCTGAATAAGATAATCATTACGACCAAATGGAAACAGTTTTGCGTCCGAAACCGTTAAGTTCGAATCATTAGCAGCAAAAGAGCCTGGATTTGATCCCCAGCTGTTTGAAGCTGTAATCGTTACTGAACTAAACGCTTTACCACTACCTGATTCGGTAGAAGTCAGTGTGTCCCAAACTAAATCTTCAATTACTACATCTCGAAATGTCTTCGCAGTCGTGTTTTTAACCGTCACCTGATAGTCAATCAGCTGACCATTTTCATAATTCGCGCTAGTAGGAGAAACGATGACCTCTATGTCAGCCGCATAGGCTTGAATAGAGATCATGGTAAAGAGCACTACGATAAGCGAATTCAGTTTCGAAGAAATCTGGTTTAGCAAAACGGTTTTATCCCATTATCTAGTTACTGCCATCATGATGTTTTTATTTATTGATTAGCAGCTATTGAGCAAGCTAGGCATTATTAATTTGAGCACTAATCAATTGTCACTGCACTGTCAGAAAACATCCTTAAGGCGCAAAAAATACCAAATCCTCAGATTTGAGATAGGTGTGAGACCAATTAATCAGAAATGTCTTACAAGGCAATTATTTATAGCGCGCCGAAGTGATGAACTCGCCAAAAGTTTCACACCAAACAATCACCGTATTGTACTGACTCGCATCAAACCCTTCTGGGAGGCTGACCGTAAAACGATCAAAGCTTTTTACGTCACCAACCCGAACCATTTGATCTTTGTGGGCAGCAAAATCCGCTTCCGTCTCGACGAAGGTTGGTGAAAAATACAATTTGTAATCTGGGCCTGGGGCTAACTCGCCGACAAACGCGACCTGATTATCACTAATGGATAAGGAGCCCTCACCCCAGTGTAAGAAGTCGCTATCTTTGCGATCTTTCTGGAAACTACCTGTGTAGATAGCTTGTGTCGTTATGCTCTGCACCTGCTGCATAGTAGGAGATGCTGGTTGGATCAATATGGGCAACGCATAGATCCCTAACGCGAAGCCCATAGCAAGACACATAAGATGTGTTAGTAGCAGCAATATCCTTTTCATCCTGATATCCAAATACATTTTCTCATAGCTATAAATGTATATGATTTTCAATGAAATATCAGGTTCTATCCAAAGAGTTATTGGTAGTTAAGTGCCGTTTTCTCTGCCAATGTCACAATAACTTTCACCGCCTGCTCCATTCCTTCAATTGAAATGAATTCATGGATGCCATGGAAGTTGTATCCGCCTGTGAAAATATTCGGACATGGCAGGCCCATAAACGATAGACGAGCGCCATCTGTTCCTCCGCGAATCGGTTTGATTTGTGGCTCTACATCGCAGGCAATCATCGCTTGTTTTGCTAATTCAATGATGTGTGGATATGGCTCCACCTGCTCTTTCATATTGAAGTAACTATCCGTTAATTTGAGCTCAACCCGACCCTGTTTAAGCTTGCTGTTTAACTCTGCCACTTTATCCGTCATAAACTGCTTACGAGTTTGTTGTCCTTCGCGGTCAAAGTCGCGAATAATGTAGCCTAGTTCACTACGAGCAACAGACATACTCGCCGATTTAAGGTGATAGAAACCTTGATAGCCTTCTGTACATTCTGGAGTTTCATCACTTGGCATCATCATCTGGAACTGTGCCGCGATGTTCATTGAGTTGACCATCTTGCCTTTCGCGGTGCCTGGATGAACGTTGACCCCATGGCAAATCACATCAGCACTGGTCGCATTGAAGTTTTCATACTCGAGTTCGCCAACAGGTCCGCCATCAATCGTATAAGCCCATTGAGCTGCAAACTTTTCGACATTGAAGAGGTTGGCACCGCGACCAATTTCTTCATCCGGCGTAAAACCAATACAGATGTCACCATGAGGGATCTCTGGGTGAGCAATTAATTCAGCCATAGCAGAGATGATTTCCGCTATGCCTGCTTTATTGTCAGCACCAAGTAGCGTTGTTCCGTCAGTAGTAATCAAGTTGTGGCCATGCAGTTTATGTAAGTCCGGGTACTGAATCGGAGACAATACTTGATCACCTTTACCTAAAGCGATATCGCCACCTTGATAATCTTCTACAATTTGCGGTGTTACGTTCTCACCAGAGGCATCTGGAGCTGTGTCCATATGAGCGATAAAGCCAATCGCCGGAACCTCATATTCAACATTACTTGGTAGCCGTGCCATTAAATAACCATTGGAATCGAGTGACACATCACTGAGCCCTAATTCGACTAACTCCTGTTTGAGAAACTGAGCAAATGTCATTTGCCCTTCGCTACTCGGGCACGACGAGTTAGCAGGGTTAGATTGAGTATTAAAAGCCACATAGCGTAGAAAACGTTGAACTAATTCATTCATAAAGCAGTCTCTTATAATTTTGTACTCATAACGAGCTCTCATCCTACGCCTAAATACTCGTAGGGCTTTGCTATAAATCATTTTTTTAGCAATAACCGACGGCAACAAAAAAGCCCGAATAGTTTCCTATTCGGGCCATGAATCAGATTTGGTGACAATTTATAGCAGGATAAAGATACCCGCCAGACAGGCACTCATCAGGTTAGCTAATGTACCAGCAAGTACTGCTTTAATACCTAAGTTTGCAACTTCTGCACGTCGTTCTGGAGCAATCACACCAATTGAGCCTAACTGAATCGCAATTGAGCCGATGTTTGCAAAGCCACATAGGGCGAAAGTGATGATCACTTGGCTATGTTCAGATAGCAGTGCTTTATGCTCGACAAAATCAATAAAGGCAACAAACTCATTCATTACGATTTTCTGACCAATGTACGAACCAGCCATCAGCACTTCATTTGAAGGTACGCCAATTACCCAAGCTAGTGGAGAGAATAGGTAGCCAAACAGAGCCTGTAGTGTAACGCCACTAAAACCAACGACTTCGCCAAGACTCTCAAGCCCAGTGTTGACCATCGCAATCACACTAACGAAGGCAATTAACATAGTACCGACAGCAACAGCTACCTTCATACCATTCATCGCGCCACTTGCTAGTGCATCAATAACATTACTCTCTTGCGCTTGATCCATCTCGATGTTTGATTGATCAATTGGAGTGTCACGCTCTGGGACAATGATTTTTGCCATCATTAAACTACCTGGAGCCGCCATAAAACTTGCCGCAATCAGATACTTAAGCTCAACACCTAAGCCTGCATAGCCGCCAAGTACGCTACCAGCGACAGACGCCATACCGCCTGCCATTACAGCAAACAGTTCAGAACGAGTCATTCGAGAAAGGAAAGGACGAACTAAAAGAGGAGACTCGCCTTGAGAAAGGAAGATATTACCCGTAGCAACTAAGGATTCAGCTTTACTAGTACCGAGGAATTTCTGAATGCCGCCACCGATAAACTCGATAACTTTTTGCATAATGCCCAAATAGTAAAGTGCAGAAATCAGAGCGCTGAAGAAGATGATGATAGGAAGAACGCGAACAGCAAAAATGAACCCTGTGTTGGCCAGATCACCAAAAAGGAAAGCAATCCCTTGATCAGCGAAACCTAACAGGCTTGAGACACCGCTACTTAAGCTAGTTAACGCTGCCTGACCCCATGGAAAATAGAGCACAAGCGCTGCAAAAGCGACTTGAAGTAACAGAGCACGCGACACTGTTTTCCAGTTAATTGATTGGCGGCTTTCCGACAGTAATACTGCGCACAAAAGCAAGGCGATGACACCGATTAAGCCAAATAAAACATTCATTAAAAATTACCTCTACAAGCATTGAATTGGTAGCTGGTCCTGTCCGTGGGGTCATTCACCATTCCCTGTGACGGCTTGTATTGGTAGAGCTGTTATTCTCAACCGGGCGGAAAGTATAACGCCACAAATGAGAGTTTCATCACATATTTTTACGCAAACGTTCAAGCGTTCAATGTGTGAGCACACTTACCTATTTTGGTGGGTATTCGAGCGTTAATCGGGAAACTCCGCTATGTCAAAATATGCATCTTAACTCTTATAAAATTGGAATCCAGATCTCAATTATTGAGGGAGATGATGATAATTACGTAACCTAAACTGGCGTTATATCATTTCATGTCTAATGTTAAATGAGAATTCTTAACGTACTTTTAGTATGGCAACAAGGTTCATTACAACGTCAGTCGCTTACCTAGCAAATACAAAAAAAAATTACCCCGCTTTAGCGGGGATTTTTTTGTGCTTAATGGGATTTGGTAGCATTTTTTCCACCAAACGCTAGAATACCCGCCCAACTTCCTTGGTCAGAGAGCCCGTATGCAACGCGATTATACCTACCACTGTCTTTCTCAAACCTCTCGTGAAGAGCTAGAAGAGTTAAGCCTGAAAATGATTCATCGTCTGGTTCCAGAAGAATCGATGACGGAATTGTTCACCTTTGACCATGATGAAACTGAAGATCAGGACAAGCTTCAAGAAGCTCAGTTTGACGCGATGCTCAGAATGAACGCCATTGCCTTGAGCGAACTACCGGCACTGTTTGCTGAATCAGACAATAAGCAGCAGAACATCATTCGAATGCAGCGCCTGCTACTGTGGCACTTCCACACTGTTTCCTTCCACCTAGAGCGTGCAATCCCATTAGAAACGCACTGTAACCATGTGGAAATCATCTTAAAGCAGAGCCCGCAAAATGCGCTGGAATGGGTCACTACCCTAACGGACCTGTTGCGTCAGTACGCTCAGTTAGCTCAGGCTAAATAATTCCACCGCCAACTGTTTTGCGGTTGGCGGACCACTTTTGCGCTTTGTCAGCAGTAAATCATTGACCGCAACTATACTTGAGCGCAATACTGAATTCTTTATCACTCTTTGTTGCCATTACTTGCGTTATCTAGTCTCAATAATACTCTTCACCAGCTTTTCCAGTTACGCTCAGCAGGAAGTAGACTACTCTTCTTGCCACAGCCAACCCGATAGCGCCAAGATCCTCGATTCTGCGTTTAGCTACGTCAATACAAAGCTTTGTCAGCCTGCGATATGGTTCGATAGCTTTTTCGTTGACGAGCGAGTCAATCAAGACGCGAAAGCAGGGAGTATCCTCAGGTGGACAAATGACTTCGCCTATATAGAAGGTGAAGGCTATCAATTCAAAACGCGTATTAAAGCTCGTTTTCATCTCCCTAAAGTGACCAAGCGGCTTAAAGTCGTGTTTGAGTCCGATGATGAATCCGATCTCTTTGACCTATTTCCCTCCAGCGGAGAGGATGCCGAAAACACGTTAGGCTTAAGGTACGATTGGTTAAGTAAAGAACGCAGCAGTTTCAATATTAAACTGACGGCGAAGCCAGGCATAGAAGCCAGATATCGTTACACCTACCCTATTAATGACGACCTTGTGTTACGAGCAACACAAAAGATTTATCAGAAAAAACGCCTTACTGGTGAGTCTACCGAACTTGATCTCGACTACTCTTTATCACCAGACTTTCTGTTTCGCTGGAGCAATTTTGCTAGCTACGAAGACGATATAAAAGGTTGGGAGTTAGGGACCGGAGTAACCCTGTATCAACATATCTCAGATCATCAGGCGCTTAGCTATCAAGCGAGTACCACTGGCACAAATCGCCCTTTCCATTACATCACCAATACCCATGTTTCGCTCACCTACCGACAAAACATTCTTCGACCGTGGTTGTTCTATGAACTAACACCTGAATACAACTGGGGACGAGAGCAAGATACTCAGCGCGAAGGGGAAGCCAAGGCGACACTCAGGCTAGAGATCCTGTTCCACAATATCTAAATCTAAAAAAGCCGAGCTGCTGCTCGGCTTTAATCTGTTTAATTTAGAATGGATGATTTGCCAGTTGGTTACTGTCTTCGAGCATCTTCTGTGCTACGTATTTGTGTGTCGCGGTCGTTGGATGAGTCACGTCCCAGAAAACAAACTTATCCGAACCTTCATAAGCACATTGCGAGCGCAGTGTATGGTTATATAGATAGTCAACAGCTGAAGAGCGATTGATATCCAGGCACGCTTCACTCGCATTACTAAATCCATGAGCTTGCGGATCAGCAATCAGGCTGGCAAACAGTGCGTTTGTATCATGCAGCGTAATTGTGTAACCCTGAGCACTGTAGTATTCGACCTGAGAGTTAATAAACTTATTCATCTCAACGATCTTAGCGCGGATTTTCTCTATCTCTTCTGGTGTCGAGTAAGTGAATTGAGGTGCACGCGTCGCGTCCGGGAGTGTCATCAATAGAAAGTTTTTCGCCCCCGCATCAGTCAGACGAATCAGAGCTTCCGCATAATCCGATTTCACTTCAGCAACACTGCGGTCGTAATTCATAAAGTCATTCAGACCAAACTCTAAGGTAAACAACGTGTTTTCAGGCCGGTAGTTCTTAGCTAACTTAGCATAAGTTAAGTACGAGCTTACCTGATCACCTACGCCCGTTAGAGCTATGTACTGATTTTCACCCGCCGCGCCACCTACAGCCCAGTTATATAAAGGTAAATTCTTAGCCTGAGCAATATACTCAGTCCAGACAAAACCATTTGAGAAGTGACCTAAGAACCAGCTGTCCGGATTAGGGAAACGCCACTGTGATGCATTAAAGATATTACCGTTGTCCGACAAGCTATCGCCAAATGCGACAATTTTATTGATTTGCTGAGGCTGAACGACTGAATCATTACTCCAGATGGTGTGATTGTATGAGAAACGGTTATCTGCTGCATAGAAAGTGATATCAGCATTTTCATTGGCTAAATCTAAAGTTTGCTCGCAGCGCTCTTTAATCACGTTATACGCCGTATCGGTATAGAACATGTTCTTGAAGGAGACTGAGCTCCACCAGTAACCATCCAAAGTAAAATAGCTACCATCTGAGTTTTCTGCCCACTCCCAATCAGTGGCAGGATCATTTTTTGAATAACTGGTGCGGTACCAGCAGCGTACGTAAGTATATGTTTGCTTGCTTTGCGCACTAACCACCTGAGCCGGAGAGATCATTTCAGGTGTTGTTAGCTCTTCTGACGCCGAAGCAAATGAGAGTGGCAATAAAGCACTCAGTAGTGTCATAGTTCTTTTCATAAGATTCTCGTTTTTGTAATTAATGAGAAACGCTCTCATCTAAGAACACAGTTTCTGACTAATTACTCTAACGAGTCAATTATCAGCATCTTCTATGTATCAGCTTTGTAACCAAGATCGACTTTCAATAGATTTAGTAAATATCTAAATAGCGCCCATAAAATAGAATATTTACTCAACAAAAACGACTATCAATGCACAAATCCGCTATTAAGTGATTGCTTTATAAGGATAAATTCAAATAACACATGTTAACCCATTCTGTTGAATTGCTGATCTTTTGTTCATTTTGATTCATTCAGGACGCAAATTATTTGGCATTTATAATCGAGTGATCATAGCTATATTGCTCGTTCAGATTTTTCTGAAATGAGAATTAATTTAAAAAAAGTGAATAGAATTGTCTTATAAGGAATCAGACAAAATGCATCACACAACAAATACAATTAAAGGTTTGTTCTCGACTACTGCTGTTGCAGTAGCGCTAACACTACCAACGTCAACATACGCTTCTTTAACTGGATTCGACGAATCTAAACTACCTACTAAGTACATAGTTAAGTTCAAAGAAGATCCCTCTACTCTATCTGCCATGAGCCGAAGTTCCTTTGCCGGACCTCGAATCGTACAGGAGTCGGTGTTAGAACAACTTGACGCCAACAAAGTAGAAAAACTAGGTGACCAATCGATATACAGTATCGAAATCGACACCACTAAGGTGGCTCAGCTCAGCAATCGCAGTGACGTCGAATATGTAGAAATCGACCCTCCTCGATATCTGCTGAGTGAAACCGTTCCGTGGGGCTATACTGCCGTTAATGCCCAGCTACTCGATGATTCAAACGCAGGCAACCGCACTGTTTGTATTATTGACTCGGGTTACGACCTATCTCATAACGATTTGAGTGGTAACCGAGTCTCTGGTACTAACGATAGCGGTACCGGGTCATGGAGTTCGCCAGGCAATAACAATGCACACGGTACTCACGTTGCAGGCACAATCGCCGCGATCGCCAACAATGAAGGCATCAAAGGCGTTATGCCTAATCAAAATATTAACTTGCACATTGTGAAGGTATTCAACGAATCAGGTTGGGGTTACTCGTCTAGTTTGGTTAAAGCCGTTCAAACCTGTGCCGACAACGGTGCCAATGTGGTTAACATGAGTCTGGGTGGAAGCCAGTCTAGCGTCACTGAGAAATCAGCATTGCAACGTATTTATGACCAAGGTGTCTTGCTTATCGCAGCGGCGGGTAACGATGGTAATACTGCCCATAGTTATCCAGCATCTTACGATTCGGTGATGTCGGTAGCGGCAACGGACAACAAGAACGACCATGCTGCATTCTCGCAAGCGACCAATCAGGTCGAGATCTCTGGCCCTGGTGTGGCTATTCTGTCCACCGTTACGGTTGGCGAAGGTAAACTATCTGATATCAGCCTAGATGGTGTAAGCCAGTTTGATCGCGGTATTGTTCCACACAATCGCTTAGTACAACGCTCAGGCAATTATGAGTCGGAACCAGTAGCTGGTGCAGTAACTGCTGCGCTGGGTGTCTGTGATACCTCAAGCGGAGGTTTTAACTGTGGCGATATGACAGACAAGATTTGTCTTGTTGAGCGTATCGGAAATCAGAGCTCAGGCAACTACCCTGAAATCGATGCTGTACAAGCTTGTTTTGATGCAGGAGCAAGTGCGTCCATTGTTTACAGTAATAGCGACTTACCTGGACTACAAAATCCATTCCTTGTCGATACAAACGATCGTGCCCGCATGCTTTCGGTAACCGTTGACCGCGAGTTTGGTCAACAACTTCTTACCTACGCTGGTCAGCAAGTTTCTGTATCGACCACTTTGGGTGAAGATTACGAGTACTATAACGGTACTTCGATGGCGACCCCTCATGTTACCGGTGTTGCTGGCCTAGTCTGGAGTTACTTCCCTAGCTGTACCGCAGCGCAAATTCGTAGTGCACTAACTAAAACCGCTACCGATATCGACATCGCTGGACGTGACAATCGAACAGGTTATGGTCTGGTCGACAGTGATGCAGCGGTAAAATACCTTGGACAGAATGGTTGTGAAGGTTCTGGCAACGGCGGCGGTGCCTCTGATAGCTTTGTCAACGATACGGCGGTTGCTATTCCAGATAACAACTCGCGCGGCGTCACGAGCGAACTTTATGTAGATCGCGCAGGCGATGCAGGTATAGTGACCGTAGCGATCGATATCAGCCATACCTACATTGGTGATCTGAAAGTAACTCTAACTTCCCCAGATGGCGGTCAAGTTGTTCTGCATGACAACACTGGTGGCAGCTCAAATGATATCGTGAACAGCTACCAAGTTGACTTCACTGGTTTTGAGTCACTGGGTGACTGGCAGCTAAAAGCGGTTGATAGCGCTAGACGAGATGTAGGTACAATCAACCGATGGTCACTTACTTTTCCTTAAGGAGTAAGAGTCACTATGGTAAATAAACTCATTACATGTTCAGTACTGCTAATGATTGGGATATCTGGCTCTGTGTTAGCAGATAATAGTCAAGGCTTCCCTTTTCCTGGCAATAAAGAAGAGGCCATCGAGCAGGCGCCAACAAGATACTTCGTTAAATATCTTGATGGTCAAGCGGAGCAGGCTCGTGAGCTCGTCAATCAATATGGTCTCAACATCGTTGATGAGCTACCTAAAGACCAGGTATTAGTCGTTGAAGGTGAATCTAAGCAGGTTGAAAAACTCAAGCAAGATACATCAATCGAATATACCGAACCCGCGCCAATAAGAAAGCTATTGGCTCAGTAATAACAAAGGCGAACATTAGTTCGCCTTTGTTTTTCCAGTATCATATAGCTGGTACTGACTTTACGATGTTGTAAGTAAATGAAGCTGCTTTCTTAGAATGACTCTGCATATCAATGACATAAAAACTATCAAATACCGGAAGTATGAGCTACCCCAAATGCTCCAAACAGTACTAATAAAGAACCAATTAATACCCGGCGAACTAGTTTCTGAACATATCGACCCTTTCGCGTTAGCTTATTTTGGTGGAAAATATGACAAAGGAATCCTCTAAGTACCGAGAATTATTCTTATTCTCTTTTTTGAAGTGACAAATTATAAAAATCCCAACAGTAATCGTAAGACCAAACAGCCCCGTAGAGGTAATGAAAGGCCTAACCCCATTTAAAATAGCAATACCTGAATTTGTAAAAATAACATTTCAAGTTAAATAGTTAAAGGTCTTCTAGCATTTTTTGCTCTTCAAAAACTGAAACATCATACATCTCAGAGCAGTATTCTAGAAGGTTAAATAATACCTCTTTTTGTTCATCACTTAGAAAATGAAAGTCATAGCTTTCACTAAAACCAGAACCTTGAATATAAAGTAATAAAAACGGCATCATTTTCTCATGCCCACTACGTTGTTTTATTATATATTTACACAAAGATGGTAACAGCCATTTCATGCCTTCGTTACTTACACATAAATACTCGTCATAATATTCAGCCAAATTATTAACATCACTATCCAAGACCCCTACAGGTATTCTGTCACTGATCATCTTTCTGATAATATTAGTTTTACCGACGGCAAAAAAAACGTCTACATCTGGACACCGAACATCTGGAAAAGCTTTGTTAAAACGTCTGTTAAGCTCACCTTTGTCAATATAACCCCAATACTCCACAATCCTATTCCCCTTAAGATTATTGACACTCCATAACTTCTCTAGCTCGTTCACAGTCTTCTGCTAACCTATTATACTTTTTCGCCCTTCTCTGAGCTTCTTTGATAGCTTGTGTGTGTCTTATTAACTACATAGTGAGTCAGCTCATACAAGTATTTTTTCGCATTGAACTTTGAAATGGCGTACAGTATAGTTCCTCTTCTTCTGTAATTATCTTCTGACTTTATACAAGCAAAAAGGCACTCTAAAAAAACATCATCACCAATATCCCTCACTATCAAAGCCATGTTGTTTTTTACAAGATGCGAGCTAATTAAAATTATATTTTTCTTAATAAACATCCCTATTTCATTTCTATCAACACACTCCAATTCATCTAGTTTTTTTTAGACCAATATAACTAGTTTCTTCACTACATAAACTTCTCTTAAAATTTGAAACTAAACTCATAATAATACAACCTAGTAATTAGTATCCACGCGGTTTTCCTAAACCTTTCCAGATATCATATAACTCTTCAACATTGGTTCTTGACTCTAAGTCAAATCCGTCATCAATTCTAAGTATCCAAAAAACACAGGTCCATTGCTTCTGCAATAAGTTTTATTTTTTCGATATTTTTCAAATCATAAGAATATAAATAATTTGTATAATCCCAACCTTCAAAATAGCTTATACCTAAGGTTGGGATAACCAATCTATATAGGTATTTTGAGCGTATAGGGTATCTGCTTTGTTTTAAAACGGAGATTGCACACTCCCTATTTGAGAAATTCCTATATGAAACTCTTCTTTTTCTTCCTCTGCCAACCACTCTAAATGTATAACACTCATAGTTATCAATTAAATAATATAAAAATACATCCAGTTTTTTTAGATACATATCTATAACGTCATCAGAATAAAGGTGTAGTTTTTCATATTCATTTTCTAACAACCAGTGATCAAATACAGAAATCGCTCCAGACTCACATTCTTCCTGTATAGAATCGCAACCATCATTTATTCTTATAAGATTGGGAAATACTGAACTTAGTTCTTTTTGCATAGCTTTTGAAACATTAAATGTTCGTCTACTATTTGTTCTCATATTAACCTCTTAATTTCTTGCCATCTTCATTATAAGTCCCATCTCTATATTTTCCATTTTTCCAGTCACGCTTTTTGTTCCATTTTTTCCAGAAACTTCCTCCATGACTATTACCTCTTGCTTGGTCGCGTTCAAAAATGGGCTCCTTCGCACCTTTAGGCTTGTAGGCCTGATTTGAACGAGGTACCTTCTCCCAGTCATCGGGGTCATTTGAAGGACAACTTTCGGTTTCGGTTCCTGAGTCCTCTTCACTATTTTGCCAACTCGGCCAATCCGGAAATTCCGGTATTTCGCAACCGCCAAGAGCCCTGCATACCGCGTAACTAACAGGGATAGCAACCGCAGGGTGGAACATCGCTACTGCGAATCTGCCATCCGGATCCACATACCCTAACGGGTCACCATCCACATACGCATAAAGGTTTATCCCGCCTTGCTCTTGTAGTGGATCGCGGTTAAGCCAACGGCCTAAGTTGGGCATGTAAAAGCGATAACCAAAGTAAACTATACCACTGGTAAAATCGCTGCGCTTGGTCGACATACCAAACGGCTGTAGAGCGAAATCATCGCCACTTACTTGACCGTAAGGCGAATAACCTCGCTGACTGAGTCTTTCTCCGGCCCGGTCAAACACACCATAGACATGACCAAGATGGTTAGTCATGTAGTAAGTATTTTGCTGGCTCTGCTGACGCATTAATAAGCCAGCGACACCGCCTTTTCTATCTGGTCGCCACACATTGTTTGCTAATACGTTGTTTTCGCTGTCACGCTCTTGAAGCTCAATAAGACCTAAGCGAACAAAACGTTTCTCTGCGGTTTTAATATTGTTTTCAAAGCGCTGATACACTCTTAAAAAATGATCGTGACCATACTCAAAGCGCTCCTCAACCTGAGCGCCATTTTTCTCGAAACGAATCTCGGTCAGTCTGTTTTCAGCGTCATAGTCTGCGAAAAATGGAGTCTCACCTGGTAATAAGCCTTGAATTAAATTCCCGTCTGAATCGTAAACAAAAGCCTTGCTATCACCATCCCACGAGGAAATTTGGTTAAGCGAATTGTACGTGGCTTGTACTTGTGGTCTCTCTAGAGGGAGTAACTCGCTAGACTCTAATTGGGTGAGTTTACCTGCAACGTCAAAACCGAAAACAAAGTTACCGACAGTTTTCTCACCTTTTCGATACTCCAATTTGGAGATATCACCAATGTCGTCAAAACTTAATACCTGTTCAATACCGTTAGGGTATGTCAAACGACTGGCTACATTTTGCGGTGTATCGTCGTAAGTGAGTTCAAACACTTGTTCTAACGCTGATACACTGGTCAAACGCCCAAATGTATCGTACTGATACTTGCCAAAGTTAAGACCGTTTAACGTGAGTGCTGAAACACGGTTGAGCTTATCAAACTCTAGCTCGATGGTATCGTCCTGCCACGGGCCATCGATACGCTTGAGTCGACCATCGGGATAATAGTGATAACCCGTCGTACCTTGAGCATCAGACACGGAGCTCAATCGGCCCAATGTGTCGTATTGGTAGGAAACCTCAGGCGTCGCATCACTGTAACTGACGCGAGTCAGTTGTTTTTTGCCGTTGTAATGAAACGACTTGGTGATGCCACGGGCGTTAGTTGTACTGCGAACATAACCTTGCTGATAGTCGTGTGTGATTTCACTACCATCGGCATAACGCTTGGTTGTCAGCTGGCCAACCGAGTTGTATTCAAATTCGGTTTTGTTTTGATTGGCGTCGATTAACGCTTCAATACGCCCAGAAGCATCACGCTCTATTCGTGTCACACCTTGCATAGGATCAACGATAGCAACCAGTTGCTTGGCTGAATTATATTGATATTGGTAAGCTCGACCTCCCGGAAGAGTTTCGCTCTCTAAAAGGCGAGGACAACTCCCATAAACAATCTCTGTATCACGAGAGCCCTCTTCGCTGACATGAGTGAGTTGGTTAATTCGGTCATAACGGTACTGTGTGGCTTTACCATGTATATCAGTAACTTGGGTTACACGCCCTAGCTCATCATATTGATATGAAGCCAACGCTTTACCCTGACTAACAATCGATTCGAGTCGCCCAGATGAATAACCAAAGTCGACAACGTTGCCGTCAGCATCTGTTACTTGTAATAACTGCCCTTGGTCGTTGTATTTATAGCGAGTTTTAGCTCCGTTTAAATTAGTAGCACTAATCAGTAAGTTATTTTGGCTGTATTCAAAACCCTTTTCGCCTGTCGGCGTGACAGCTTTAATTAAGTTTTGACGGTCATCATAGACATAGATCGTGCTGTTATTAAGCGTATCAGTAAACTCCACGACCTTACCAAACGAGTTGTTGCGATACTTTACGGAATTTCCATCTGAGTAAATAGTTTGGGATAAATTTCGATTATTGTCGTATTCGAAACGAGTCCAAGTACCGTCAGGCTTAGTGATCTGCTGAACGCGTGAATATCCTTCGGAGTATCGTTGATAGTCGTATACAGTTTTGGGAACGTCAGGCTGACTATTGTTGACATTGACATCTACGTAATCAACGTAGTGCTGTGGCGAAACGTACCACGCTTTACCTGTTTGCGAGTTGTAAAAAAACTCTTCTTTGAAGCCTAAGGGGTTCACGACCGTCATTCGACTGCTCATCCCCATTGGGTCGCCAAACGCAGGGTACTCGTCAATTCGACTAGAGTCTGGTTCCCCGAGTTCAACGATGAACTTTGTTGTTCCTTTGGCATCCGTTAACGATGAGATTATCCCCATATCATCGTAAGTAATCTGCGCTGAGTACCCTTGCATGTCCTCTAGCGAGATTAGCTCACCTTTCTGGTTGTAATCGAAATGAGCTTTATAGCCTGTTGGACCTGTCACTGAGACAACTTGCTTGGCCTGATTATAACTAAGAGTAAGGGTTTGCTCTAGTGCGTTAGTCACACTCATTAGCTGGTTGTCTTGGTAGGCAAACTTAAGCCCGTTACCACTTTGATCGACCACAGAACTTAATCGGTAGTCGCCATTATTAACCTGAGTAAACGTTTTGTAGCTACCATCAACATATGTTGCTTTGATCACGTCTTCTTCAACACTCAGACGAGGCAATAGTGTCGCTTCTCCCGAGAGCAGCGACTGCGAGTTCAAGATATAGTTGGTTCCGACTTGTTGGTATTCATCGACACGTCCAGTACCTGACACCAGTACTAATGAACTGGAATCTTTTGGTTTAGAAACGTAATCAGCGTAATTGTGTTTCCAACGCGACCCTACCGAACTTTGTTTGTCTTCTTTTCCTAGTGCGTTGTAGGTAAGGGTAAACTCAATACTTGGCCCGTAAGCTGAATCTATCCATATTGGCGTATCTTGAACGACTAGGTTGAGGTTGTTGAAATCAAAATGCCAAATCGGCGCGCCTCTTGAGGTATAACAATCTTCTTCGTTGTTACTAGTTCCACCACGATGAGAGTGACTTTTCTGGTAAGCACTGTCAGATACCCCTAACGGTCCTGTAGGTGGTTCCATTGCTGGCGCGCATGATTGAAGTAGCGCAAGAACGACAATAGCAAGCGCGACAAAAATAGCCAAAAGCATCAATATTTCCTTAATTGGATTGGTTACTTGTTGTTTTTAAAAGGGAACAGTTCCAGTTTAGTTGCTTATGTTTAGGTGGTGTGTACCCCCTACGACTCACTTTAATTGCTCTCTTGAGAGCAGGGAGAAGTTGCACCTTTTAGCTCTTCCGCATCAGAGCGTCCATCCCCATCAGTATCTGAATTATGAAAATCTGTGCAGATATGATTTTCAACAAAATCCGGAATGGAATCCCCGTCAGAGTCTTGAACTTGGAGGCTTTCGATATGAGTCTCGTCTAAAAGCAGCAGATCGTACTCATCCGTAGCTATGTTCTTGACCCAATTACCTTTCATAGAATTAAAATCGTACATTGCATACAAGCCTTCAGCACTCTGATCAGGTGTTAAGACCATATAAGTCTTAATCTCGTTCTCGGAGAGTGCTTTATCCCAAATCTGCACGTTGTCTATAAAACCGTTAAAGTAATCAGAACCCTGACCTTGTTTATTCAATGCACCTAACCATAATGCATGGTTAAAAGGTGCAGTAATGCTTGACCATGAACGAGGATTTTTAGTTATAAGTACCCCGTTGATAAATAACTTAATCTGCTCATCACTTATTACCAACGCGACATGGTTCCACTCATCGACAGAATATTCTGGTTTGTTAAAAGAATACCCACTTGTTCTATCTTCGCCCCAAGCAAACTTTCTCTGCGCATACTGGACACCGGCATAATAATGTTGCTCGCTGTTTTCGCTTACACCTGACAGCTGAGAATCTAAACCGTCTGATTTAAACCAGTACATAAACGTGGAGTTGTTGCTTTTGGGGAAGAAAGGAGTGATCGCATAACCTTTGCTAAGCGATAAACTTCCGGACTCCACCGATGTCTCAGGCAAATGTGCCGTTTGTGTTTTCCGGTATTCATCCCAATTGGAGATGCCGTTTCCATTGCTGTCAAAGTTAGCGTCCGCAATCAAGCCGTCACTACCGTGAGTACGTTCAAAATCATCAGTTAATCCATCGTTATCACTGTCAGGATCACAAGGATTGGTAATAAGAACAAATGGCTTACCCACTGACAGTTCATCACCATCACTGATCCCGTCACCATCGCTATCAGCGGTTAAACCGTCAGTACAAAATGCCAACTCTAATCGGTCAATCAACCCATCTCCATCACTGTCTTCGTCGCTCGGTTCCGCTACTAAGTGGGCACCATGAGTTAATTTGAGATCGTATTCACCTGTAGCCAGATTCATGATCCAGTCGCCTTTTGAGTGAGTAAAGTCGTACCATGCTGCTAGGTCTTCATCACTAGGCGCTGGCGCGGTAAACATATACTGATAGATTTCCGAAGGACTGATTGCGCGATTCCAAATACCTACATTGTCTACCAAGCCCTCCATATACTCCTTTGCTATACCATTGTTGTTTATAGCACCAATATAGGTCGCCCAAGAATTAGACAACTCTGCTCTCTGTGGATATTTTTCATCCACCTTTAGGCCATTGACATAGAGCTGGGTCTTACCACTGTTGGACAGAACTAGAGCTAAGTGCACCCAGTCTTCAGCGGAAAGATTGCTGAGCTTAGAGCGAGAACTATACTTGTCGCCGAACACCACATCTCCACGAGAAAACCCTAGCTTGTGCGTGTCCATGTTTCCTAGCCGCTGCTGGCCATTTGCCTGATACTGTCCCCAGAACATTAACGTCATATCGTGGGAGTCAAAAAAGTGATTACTAATCGCATAGCCACTATTGTCACTGAGCTGTAAGGCGCGTTTTGCATCCATCTGCGACGTTTGAGGTAGCTTGCTAACTTGTGAGTTTGCATAAACTTGCCAATTGTTTCGCTTGCCTGTCACGTTAGCCGTGTGCCCAGCATCTGCGATTAAAGGGTTACTCGAGTTATCTAACTCAAAACTATCAGGAATATTGTCGCGGTCGGTATCAGACAAGCAAGGGTCTGTAATCGTTGAGTAGTTTGAGTTAACACCATACTCTTGCCCATCTAACAAGCCATCGCCATCGGTGTCAGGTCGTGTAGCATCTAAGCAACTGGCTATTTCTAACTTGTCATCCAGACCATCCTTATCTAAATCGACAACTGGACGCTCTGCTGAAATTTTCGCGCCGTGAACAAGTTTCAGATCGTAAAGGTTTGTCACCTCATTCTTAACCCAACCATGTTTAGTTTGGTCAAAGCGATACAACCATTCCAAGGTACGGTCTGACTCAGGATTCGGCGGCGTTATCATAAAACGACGGACTTCTTCACGAGTGAGTTCACGCTTCCACTTTATGACGTTATCCAGTTTGCCATTCATGTGTCGCCCAGCCAGCCCTTCAAAATTGCCCGCGCCTAAGAAAAAGGGGTATGCAATCGCCTTTAGAGTTCCCTTACGTTGCAGTGCTAGTTGCCCATTGACATACAAGGTTGTAACGTTTTTACCAATAGTCAACGCAATATGGTTCCACTGCTCAGTAACTAAGTCGTGGTCATAAGCTATCTCACCATACTTCTTAGTCCTATACATAGCACCATACATACTGTGACCCAACGCTAATGCTGAACTACTGTTAATATCAACCACACCAGAAAGTGATTGTTCTTTAACAAAAAGTTTTTCATTCGGTTTGTACCAAAACATAATTGTGGCTGGTTCTGAAGTCGGGTAGTAACCTGTAATTGCGTACCCTTGTGAACCGTCGACGTCTAAAACTCCAGGCTCGTTTTGCTCACTGGCCAATTGAAACTTATCACTTTGGTTAATCTCATCTATATATTGCTGCCAGTTTGTCTGCTGATCTCGTACATCAACAATATGGCCATCGGCCAATGTCGGATCCATGTTATGGGTTATTTCAAACGCATCATCGATACCGTCATTGTCAGTATCATTCGTACAGGGGTCGGTTGTCACTGTTTTACCGTTGATATCAAAACCAATGTTAATCTCTTGGCCATCACTCAGGCCATCTCCATCACTATCAACGTTGTCTGGGTCGGTGCAATACGTCGCCTCAAACTCATCACTCAATCCATCTCTGTCTCTGTCGTTAGATTGCTCTGACTCGACAATATGCGCACCTTTAATTAACTTAAGATCGTACGTGCCGGTTGCAACATTCATCACCCAGCGGCCCAGAGATTGTGAAAAGTCATACCAAGCGACTAAGCTTTTTTCGCTTTTCTCGGGACGCTTTCGCATATAGTTGATTATGTCCTGCTGAGAAAGTGACTTACTCCAAAGTTGAATATCATCAATCTGACCACTTTGGTGAAAAGCGTCTTTGCCATGATCATTTACCGCACCAAACCACATAGCGTAGGTCGAATCTGTGTCGCTACCTAAATAGTCCTTAATGCTAATCACTTGTTCTAGCTGGCCATTAACATAAAGTTTTTTGGTGTTATCAGAGATAACCAACGCTATATGCATCCAGATATCACTTTTTACTGTAGCGCTAGTTTCTAATTTCTGAACCCAAGAGCGAGCAAAGGGCTTGTTGAGTTTGTCGATACCTAAATAGTGTCCTTTAAAGGTATCTTTCTTTACGCCACTGTACTGCGCCAAGCCTGATCTATCAGGTTTAAACCAATACATTAAGGTCGCATGCTGTTGATACTTGTCAAACGAGATACCCGAAACCGCATAACCTAGGTTACCCGATACGTTAAGCTCGCCACTAACGCTTTCAACCGTTTCGCCTTGGGTCAATAGTTGTTCTTTACGACGAGTCGCATAGAATTGCCAATTAGTGATGTTTCTCTGCGGCGACACTTGGTTAACATCATGGAGAGTTGGGTCAAGCCCATTTTGTTGTTCAAACTGGTCATCGATACCATCGTTGTCAGTATCTATCGAACAAGGGCTGGTCGATTTTAAGCCGTTAGCTGGCACGAGCTCTTGTCTATCCGGTAGGCCATCGTTATCTGTATCCGGCTGATTAGGATCAAGGCATAGTCCCAACTCAAAGGCATCCGAGAGCCCGTCGCCATCACTATCTTTTACTAGTTCAGCAGGCTTCAACCGTGTCTTATCCGTCAACTTCAAGTCAAATTTAGCACTCGCTTTGTTGTAAACCCACGCTCCACGAGACCTAGCAAAGTCATAATAAGCGACTAATCCTTCCTCTTTCCCCTCCGGAGGCTCGGTCATATAGCGGCGAATTTGGTGTTGAGCTAACGAGTGATTCCAAAGCTGAACATCATCGATTACACCATTCATATAGTGCTTTGGTTCACTTGATGCATTCAGGGCACCAACCCATAAAGCAAGGGTCTCTTCTCGATTGAACCAAGACGGTACGGTACCGCTGTAGGCCAACTCGCCATTTAAGTAAACTTGAAAATGGTTAGTAGCGGAGTTCCAGCTCAAAGAAAAATGCTGCCAATGATTTGGGACAATTGACTTACTGTTGTAAACAGAAAAAGCACCGGAGAACGTATTATATTTGCCTTCGATTGCCCTATCTCTATCTATTCCCAATGCGAGTTTATGCCGACCTGAGCCCGAAAAACCAGAATATTGCTCTGATAGCATCTTAGGTTTGAACCAATACATTAACGTGAAGTCTTCACGGTTATTCGTATGTCCGGTAATGGCATAGGCCTGATTGTCCGTTACGTCAAAATGCCTGTCTTGGACAATAACATCAAGATTGCTATCAACACTTTCCGAATGCGATACATAACCTTGCCAATACGTTTCTCCTGTCTCAGAGTCAAGTTTCAGAACATCATTTACCGATGGATTCATTCCCAACTTATATTCGTAGTCATCTGGAATACCATCATTGTCACTATCCACTTGACAGGCATTGGATATAGCGCCGATTCGGGATTCAATACCAAATTCTTCACCGTCGGAAACCCCATCGCCGTCGCTGTCGGGATTATCGCTATTAGTACACAGAGCCTGTTCAAATGTATCGGCGAGTCCATCGCTGTCTGTATCGAGATAGTCTTCTTCTGCTGACAGCCCTGCACCTGCCGCAAGTTTCAAGTCAAACTTGTTCGTTACTTTATTTTGAACCCATTCGCCGCGGCTGTGATTAAAATCGTAATAAGCAATCAAATTGGGATTGGTTATGCTGGTGAGAGTAAACATACTCTTCACAACATCTTGATGCGACAGTGCTATATTCCAAACACTGAGGTTATCAACTATTCCTTCAATACTTTCAGGTTTCCAAGCTCGTTTATGGTGCCGAGAACCAAACCAAAGCGCATACTGGCTCGCTTGCTTGAAGGTTATCCCTTCTAGGGTATCTTTCATCTGACCGTTGATGTATAAATCAGCTTTACGATTGGCGTAAGTCATCGCAAAGTGAGTCCATTGTTCAGCTGCGATAATTTCTCCTTTGAGCGTTCTCGATTTGTTGCCAACCCCGAAGCTCATCTGATTACTCTCATCAATCCCTAGATAAAACCGACGGTCACTATCGTCATCACTACCCATGGTTTGTTTTGTGTCGCTATGAGAGTGCTTAATCCAGTACGTTAAACTCAACGCTTTTTCATTGGGTACAATACCTGAAATGGCGTAGCCGTCGCTTTTACGTACATCGAGCACGCGTGGTTTAGAAATCACCTCAACTTGCTGCTGTTGATGTTTTTTCGCAATCCAATCTACATAACCCGACCAAGCGTCACCACGGAAGCTGTCTACCACCATGGGGTCGGTTCCCACTTTGACTTCGTAGGCATCTTCGATTCCGTCGAAGTCGCTATCTTGAAGACAAGGGAAAGAGGTCGTTATGATTGATTCACCAAAGCGTATTTCTAGGTTGTCAGCAAGACCATCGCCATCGCTGTCGGAATGTTGAGAAGAGGTGCAGAGGCTCTCTTCAATATGATCGGGGAGCAAATCACGATCACTATCTAATGCAGAGAAAGTACTATTATTACTGGCACTGCTTATGCCATGACCATTATTCGCAATGACTTTCCAGTATCTGGGCTGGCTATCTACAATATGATTCAACTCAACCACTATCTGAGACTCTTTGATACCCGTCTTAAACTGCTTGAGATTCGATAGATCTTTTCCAAACCACAAGTCATAGGAGACTGCGCCATTGACAGCTTCCCATGAGAACAAGATAGGTTGACTGAAATTGAATATTGCACCATTGGCTGGTTCATTCAGAACGGGTCTACTTAAATGCGCCCCATTAGAGCCATATAAAACGCTTAAGCGATTTCCCAGAGCGTCTAGGTTATGATAGTTATGCTTCTCATCTCTCTTTTCTGCAACCAACTGTCCGCGCAAGTTGTAACGATAATCAACTTGGTTTGCATTAGCGCTAAAACAGAAAACAGAAATAAGTAAAAGGCAGAGTTTTCGATGTATATATAGTACAGGCACAAAGCTCGAAGAGTTTAATTAATGACTAATATCGATCATATAAAAACTATCAAGCAAGATGAAATCATCAGATTTTATACCAGCATAAGACCTCCTTATACACTTGCTACTGCATCGTTACGCGCATTAGTGAAACTAAGATCGAATCAGCCACTCACGAGTTTTGTATTTATATTCTCAATGAGGGTAGATAGATAATATTTTCGGGATTGATTCTGAGGCGCTGTTTTTCATATGGTAAAAACAAACAGTGCCCCAACCGGAGCGCTTTTGTTATTTAAGTGGGTTATTCCCAATTAAGGTAACTTTACCTAACATGCCACTACGCATTACGTCGAAGCCTTGTTGGAAGTCATCAATCTTGCAATGGTGAGTGATATGCCACCACAGCCCCAGAAAAGTGATACGTTACTCTCGCCGACTCAAAAGGTCATTCACCAATTGATGAATTCACAACTTTAGAGGCCGAAGCATGAGGCAGTCATACCTTTGAATGGTGGCTAATGAAGAGTCCGAATGTTGGTGAGATTGTCGCTCCCACCAAGCTTCGGAGCAAAATCATTGATAATCTCAATGCAAGTTCAAGACTATATGAGACGAACGACTTGTCAGCTGCGTCATTGGAGACGCACTCATAGCACCGAAACTTAACCTATATTAGTCAGAACATATCGCGTACTTCGCCCTGCCCCAGATTTCTCTAAACACCCCTGCTCAACTAGTGCTGTTAAATGACGAGTCGCGGTAGGTTTGCTGACTTTGGCAACTTTGTGATATTGAGATGTATTGATCCCATCCGTAAAGTCACCATCAAGCATTCTATTGAGTACATTCACTTGCTCTGTTGCTAGTTGGGTTTGATCGATACGACGCCAAAAGTTGGCCTTAAATACCGTTTGTTCAATCTCTTTTAAAGCTTCATCAAAGGTTTCATTTAGGGTGTCAAAAAACCATACAATCCAAGCCGTAATATCAACATCACCCTTTTGAGTTTCCTCCAAGATCTCGTAGTAACTTTTTCGGTTTGCCAAAATACCTACCGACATCGCATAGAAACGAACCGATTGTTGTTCAGCTTGTGCCAACGCCAAGTCCGTAAGCAAACGAGTGATTCGGCCATTGCCATCATCAAGTGGGTGCAGAGTGACAAACCACAGATGTGTGATAGCTGCTCGAAGTAATGGATCAATAGTGGTGTCTTGTTTTGAGGCATTAAACCACTCTACGAACTGTGTAAGCTCAGCGTCTAGTATCTCACGTCCAGGTGCTTCAAAGTGAACAATGGGTCTATCGATTCGACCAGAAACAACCTGCATAGGTGCCGCCCCCCTGAGCTGGCCCCCAACCACCGGATTAAACATGGTGTAACCTTCAGGAAAAAGTCTATCGTGCCAGTGCAAGATTCTTTCTAGTGTAAGGGGATCGTCAAGATTATCGACAGCGTCCAGCATAATCTCAGCAAGTCCGTCAGTTTGTTCTGTTGTTGGAAAAGGACGTTCTTCTGTCAAACCAAGTTTATTAGCTAATGATGAGCGAACAGAAAACGCGTTGAGTTTTTCACCTTCAATTGCGCTAGAGTGAATAATGTTTGCTAGCAAGGTATCAAGCATACTTTCTTTCTGGTCTTGAGGCTGACTTGTCATCTTTCCCAGTAAGATGCCTTGGTTTAAGCGTGTCTGTCTAAGTAAGGGCTCTACGACTGTTCTATCCCAGTTAAATTTAGGCCAATTAGGTTGTTGCCAGATCCACATATCGATACCTTGATTCGAAAGCTCATGTTTTTCAAATCATATTATGATGTGAATAGCGGCATTATTCAAATCAAATTGTGATTCGAATAATTGTATTGATCGAATTATTAATTAGGGGATAGCGTGGCGACTTGTCGGTTTTCAAACGAAAAAAGGCGACAGTTTAACCTGTCGCCTTTTACTAATAAGAGCCTAAATCCTCTTATTCCCAATCAAGGATAACTTTACCTGACATGCCACTACGCATTACGTCAAAGCCTTGTTGGAAATCATCAATCTTGTAATGGTGAGTGATGATTGGCGTTAGATCCAGACCAGATTGAATCAATGAAGCCATCTTGTACCATGTTTCGAACATTTCACGTCCGTAGATACCCTTGATCACAAGGCCTTTAAAGATAACCTGATTCCAGTCAATGCCCATGTCTGATGGTGGAATACCTAGTAGAGCAATACGACCACCGTGGTTCATTGTCGTTAGCATTGAGTTAAATGCTGAAGGTACGCCTGACATCTCAAGACCAACATCGAAGCCTTCTGTCATGCCAAGCTCAGCCATCACGTCTTCAAGCTTCTGCTCTGCAACGTTGACTGCGCGAGTCACGCCCATCTTACGAGCCAGATCGAGTCGGTATTCGTTGACGTCAGTAATCACAACGTGACGAGCACCAACGTGTTTAGCCACAGCTGCTGCCATGATACCGATTGGACCTGCGCCCGTGATCAGTACATCTTCACCCACTAGGTCGAAAGATAGCGCTGTGTGTACCGCGTTACCAAACGGGTCAAAAATAGACGCTAGATCATCAGAGATTTCCGCTGGAATTTTGAATGCGTTGAATGCTGGAATCACCAGATATTCAGAGAACGCACCAGTACGGTTAACACCAACACCTGTCGTGTTACGACACAGGTGAGTACGACCGCCGCGACAGTTACGACAGTGGCCACACGTGATATGGCCTTCGCCCGATACACGGTCACCGATTTCAAAACCACGCACTTCTTGGCCAATGCCAACCACTTCACCCACATACTCGTGGCCAACAACCATAGGAACAGGAATTGTCTTCTGTGACCATTCATCCCAGTTGTAGATATGAACATCAGTACCACAAATCGCGGTTTTCTTAATTTTAATCAGGATGTCGTTGTGACCAAGCTCAGGCTTGTCTACTTCAGTCATCCAAATGCCTTCTTCAGGCTTTAATTTTGATAGTGCTTTGATTTTCATTACTTAATGATCTCCATGTCACGACCCACTTCGATAAATGCATCGATAGCGCGATCTAGCTGCTCACGGGAATGTGCAGCTGACATTTGTGTACGAATTCGTGCCTGACCTTTTGGAACGACAGGGAAAGAGAAGCCGATAACGTAGATGCCTTTCTCAAGAGCGCGCTCAGCAAACTCAGCCGCTACTTTTGCATCACCCAGCATGATTGGAATGATCGCGTGGTCAGCTCCGCCCATAGTGAAGCCAGCCGCTTCCATACGTGTACGGAAATGTGCCGCGTTTTCCCATAGGCGGTCGCGCAGATCACCGCTCTCTTCGAGCAGGTCAAGAACACGAATTGAAGCATTAACGATCGCTGGAGCAACTGAGTTAGAGAATAGGTATGGACGCGAGCGCTGACGTAACCAGTCGATCACTTCTGCTTTACCTGAAGTGTAACCGCCTGAAGCGCCACCCATCGCTTTACCCAGGGTACCTGTGATTAGGTCGATACGGTCTACAACATCGTGGTATTCGTGAGTACCTGCACCTGTTTTGCCCATGAAGCCGACAGCGTGTGAATCATCAACCATAGTAAGTGCGCCGTACTTGTCAGCAAGGTCACAAATCGCTGGAAGGTTAGCGACTACGCCGTCCATTGAGAATACGCCGTCAGTAACAATCAGGATGTTGCGAGCACCGGCTTCTTTTGCCGCAATAAGTTGCTGCTCTAGCTCTTCCATGTTGTTGTTTGAGTAACGGAAACGCATTGCTTTACACAGACGAACACCGTCAATGATTGAAGCGTGGTTTAGTGCATCAGAAATGATCGCATCTTCTTTACCAAGAATAGTTTCAAACAGGCCGGCGTTAGCATCGAAACAAGATGTGTAAAGGATAGTATCTTCTTTACCCAAGAACTTAGATAGTTTTTGTTCTAGTTCTTTATGGATGTCTTGAGTACCACAGATAAAACGAACAGATGCCATACCAAAACCGTGTACATCCATGCCCTCTTTACCCGCTTCAATAAGAGCTGGGTGGTTAGCAAGACCAAGGTAGTTGTTCGCACAGAAGTTAAGCACTTCTTCGCCCGTAGAGATTTTTACTTGAGCTTGCTGTTGAGAAGTGATGACACGCTCTGATTTGTAAAGACCTTCAGCCTTTACTTCTTCAAGTTGTTGTTGGATCTGTTGGTAGAATGCAGAAGACATTTCAAATTCCTTCCTAGTTATTATGGTAGTAAGCTTTTCGCTTATCGATTGTCTTCAGCTTAGAGCTAAAGACTAAAATCTGTTGTCTTAAGTGTAATTCAAGCACGTAAATTCCATTATCCCGTCGGGCGGAAAAACATTATTGAATCTGAGGCACAAATCATCCGCTTTAATGATGACTGAGCCGAAAAATGCAGCTAGACTTGCTACCAACGCCACCCAACTATCCCGTTATGAAAAACACCAAACTGATCGCTCTGTTACCGGACTTAGCCAGCTTTATCCTTATCGTCGATGAAAGAAGTTTTACTGCAGCGGCAAAACTACTCGATGTTACTCCTTCGGCCTTGAGTAAGTTAGTTACCCGCCTCGAATCATCGCTGTCGGTTAAGTTATTTGAGCGAACCACACGTAAACTGATCATCACCCGAGCAGGACAACAGGTTTATGATCAGGCGATGGTCATGGTGAATGCAGCCAAACAGGCAGTAGAGATCTCTACCTCTGATCACCAAGAGATGACTGGTGCTCTGACAGTGGCTGCCCCAGAAGCTTTCCTTAATTCAGTGCTTCAGCCTCATGTTGTTCCTTTCCTTAAGAAGTACCCCGAGATTCAACTTAAGTTACGCGCGGCAGATGGTGAAATCGACCTGATCCGGGACGGGATTGATGTCGCGTTTAAACTGACCGATAAACCCGATGAGAACCTGGTATTACGTGAGGTAAGCAAAACCAATCTGGTACTGTGCGCAAGTCCGGAATATATTGAGCAACGCGGTATGCCCACCCACCCAACACAGCTTGAACAACATGACTGTTTGTATCTTGCTGAGACAGACCGCGACCATATTTGGGACTTTTTTAAAGAAGACGAATACCACTCGGTGCCAGTAAGTGGTCGTTACGCGGTCAACCACTCACAGATGCGTTTAACCGGGGTCAAAAATGCTCTCGGTATCGGAATTTTTCATGACTTCGTTATTGCCGATGCTATCGCCGCTAAACACGTTGTTCCGGTACTTCCTGACTGGACGATCAAGAGTAACTATCACGGTGCAATTGCAATGCAATACCCGCAAACTAAATACATGCCTGCGCGTCTGCGTGGCTTCATCGACTATATGACAGAGCAGCTTAGCCACCTCAAATAAAAAAGCCCCGGGAAAATCCGGGGCTATACATTCAGCTTATTCAGATTAAGACGCTAAATACTCGCGTAGTTTGGTGCTTCTGGCGACGACCAGTGCGTCAAACACTAGTGTAGCGACAATCGCAACGCCAGCCAGAGGGAAGCAAACACTGATAACCACGACAGAAACTAAACCGACCTTCCAGATCCCGTCCTGCTCAAAACGAGCAGGTACACCAAGCTTATTCTGTTTGCCAGGACGGCGCAGCCACCACATCATGGCTCCGGTAATCGAAATTACAACAAATGCAATACAGAACAATAGGTTAAGCACTTTATTGACGACACTAAGGTCGCCCTGATGAAGGGATACGCCAGCCGCCATCAACTTCGCGATCACGCTATAATCCTGCCAGGTCACGTCTACTAATACCTCACCACTATATTGATCAATGTGAGTGGTTCTGTCCTCTCTTGGATCGGTAACATCACCCGCCATTGAGTTCGCAGCAATAGTATAAACACCAGTTTCAGACTGAGGTAAAAAGACCTTAAAGCGTGTAAATCCGAGTTGCTCCGCTTGTGCAATGACATTATCAATAGCCAGAGACTGACTGGAATCATACCCCTGAACATGATGCTCGTGGCTACCACCATGATGACCAGTGGACTGCGGCACTGCAGCCTGCTCCAGATTCCATGGCATCTCTTCTTCACTGCCGTGATTTAAGCTGGCATGAATTTGTGTAGATTGAGGTTTATCTCCCCATGTGTAGTACGTTGGAAAAGTATTCCAACCCTGAACCATTTTGGCCCCCCAGACTCCCGCCCATGCCAGACCAGATAGAAGAAACAGCAGCAACACCACCGATAGTATTCCACCAAGGTTGGCGTGGAGGTCGCGCATCACAATGCGGCTACCGCTAGCAAATCTTACTTTTAAAAACCCGGCTTTCGCTGCGTTGTCCGTTGGTAACCACATATAGATCCCAGAGATTAATAGCAGAATGCCCAGACTGGCTGAAACTTCTATCAGGTAATCTCCCCATTGACCAATCAATAAGGTTCCATGAATATCGTTCGCCAGTTGATACCAACTATTACTGCGGTCAATTTCCCCCAGCACCAAGGCGCGATAGGGGTCAACCGTTACCAGAACAGACTCGCCGTCAACCATTCGAACGTCGAATCGATTGGCACTTGAAGGATCTGCAGCGGAGACAAACTGGGTGATAGTTGCGTCTGGATACTTAGCCTGGACTGCTTGCATTTGTTGTTCTACGGAATGAGCCACACCATTGGGAATGACGCTAATAATATCGCGATAGCGAAGTTGTTCTATTTCGTCGTCAAACAGCATCACAATGCCAGTCAAACTCAGCATTAACATAAAAGGGATAACGAATAGACCAGCATAAAAGTGCCAACGCCATGCGAGAAAATAGCGCGCTTTAGCGTTTTTACTCGCAGTAACTTGCTGATTAGATGAATGAGTGTGTTGATTCGCTTGAGTCTGTGATTGACTACCCAGCATTACATTTTCCTTTTTTCGGGCGCACAGCATTACACCCCGAATCACTTCGAGGTTGAGCGCTGAGCATTAACTTTACTTAGTGGCAAATTGCCTAATTGTTATGTGATAGAGATAAAGTTGGAAAAAGGAATCATTGGTGGCGCACGAGGGATAGCGAGCTGAAAACGTTCACTTAGAGCCAAATAAGTGTACGAATCAATATCCGCTAAAGTCGTTCTGCGTGCGTGTTGGGGTGTTGGAAGAGAATCCTGATGAAAGCTGGAAAAGTGACTGAATGGACATGGCTTACTATGTTGAGTCTCTGCCGTGCCCTCTTCGACCTGAACCAGCTCGAAACCGTTGATGGTACAGAGTGTCGCCCATACACCAGCACTGGCGCCATGGGCGTTTATTACAGGCATCAGAGTCACAAGCACCCAGCTAAGGGCACTTGCAAATAACATGCTTCGCTTGAAGTTAGACACTCTGATCATTGGCACTCTCAATTATTAGAGCGCAAATATATAACCTTCTGCTAACAAACTCAGTAACCTGCGGTAAAAAACCTAACATCGATCATGGTTTTTTAGCATGGCTAGTGCGGCATTAAGAGAAGTTAGCCGAACAGCTTGCTCCAGATACTCGGGTTACGTTTATCGTGGTACTCAACGCGCAGATCATCCACCAGTTTCAGTTCAGCTTTCGCGGCTTCTAAATTACCCGCTTCGAGCTTTGCTTCAACAGAATCTAACGCGACAGATAGCTTATTGAAGCCTTCCAGATAAAGGTCGGTTTTCTCTGGTGGGTATTCACCCTGTTTCGATTGTTCGATCAACTCAGCCAAGTTAGCAACCGCTGATTGCATCTGAGTTATCTCTTCTGCCTGAGCGGCCTGTTTGAACTCGACTTTCATCTGTTTCATGGTCGCTTTCAAATCGAAGTCACTGGCAAATGCTTGAGCTGACATTGCTAACGCTAATAGTGGAAAGAGTTTTTTCATTGTATTTATTCTTCATATGGAAAAGGAGAACAGAGTGTACTGAATAAACCCAGTACACTTGAGGTTAAATTTGTATCAACTTATAACGGTTGAAACTCTGCTATTGGCTCGCGCCCACGCAGAGCCAAAAATGCTAAAAACTGCTCGACTGAATGAGTGATAACCTGCTGACTGTCAACACCAGCATTCGTTAAAAGGTCTGCCACCAAATCTAAGCGACCTACATCCTGACAGAAATGCGCATCACTCCCTGTCGTAAAGTAGACACCTATCTCTTTACCTAATGCAACAATCTCACCACAACGCTCAACACTCCCTACCCTGCTATTGCCACGCAGTGTCGTATTGTTGATCTCTATCGCTACGTTATGTTGCTTGGCACACTCGAGGACGCGCTTAAAATCGAAGTCGAAATTAGGATTGCCAAGATGACCAAGTGCATCCACATTACCACTCTGGATAGTGTTAATCAGCGCTTGGGTGTGAGCAGCTTTGTCGCTTGGTCTGAATACGGGTTCATGAAAGCTGGCGATAACCCAATCGAGATTCTTGTACGAGGTCGGGTGAACATCCACCTCTCCTTCGACATTGAGAATGTTAGCTTCCACACCACGGACAATCGCAACGCCCTCGATAAAACGAGGTAACACTCGTTGATTGGAGAAAAACCAATAATGAGGTGCTCCCGGCATAGACTCTGCGTGATCGGTAGTGCAGAACATTTCTAGACCATTTTCCTTCGCCAGACGCGCATTCTCGATAAGGGTGCTATACGCATGCCCGCTCGCATACGTGTGAGTGTGGGTATCAATAACCAATTTCATAATTAACAGCTGCTCGCGACCATTTTAACCTGTGCAAGAGCCTATCAATTTCGCTGCGTTGAAGTCCACTTAAACTCATATCAAATCCTTTCCGGTAGTAATAAAAGCATCAATACCAAGAGGTTTTTTTGCATGTTCCTCAGTTTGTTCAATACTTAGTATGTACTTGTAACCGGACAGATTATGAGAAAGCGTCGCTACTCCCTTAGTATTCATATCACTACTCTGTTTCTGATCCTCACGACACTGGTGGGGTCGGTTCTTATTGCCATAAGTTACCGTCACGCTCAGGAACTGCTGACAGGGAGCGCTAAAGAGCTAAGTCGCGAGCATAGTCGGGAACTGGAATCGACGTTCCAGGTCAGGGCAGGTCCGATTCTCACTACCCTTGATTTTATGTCGATGAGCGAAGAGATTGACGATCACCGCTCGCCAGAAAAACATCGACGTTTTCTCTCCTCTCTTAAACTCATTTTCCAGCGCAACCCAGGCGTTGTGGCACTCTATTATGCCAATGAATCGGGCGATATGACCTTGATACGAGCATTACGAACCAATGCGGATCGAGAGCGTTTTGACGCACCAAAGAAAGCCGCCTTGATGATCAATAGCACTCAGGCTGCTGGTCTGAATCGATTTGTTTTTCTCGATGGTAGCTTCCGTCAGGTTGGTAAGCGACAAAGTAAAGATAATCAGTTTGATCCCCGTGTAAGACCCTGGTTCTCAGGGGCTGATTTGGATGGAGAAATACGCCTCACTGAGCCATATTTTTTTTACTTTTTGAAAACCACCGGAGTGACACTCTCACGTCGTTCTCCTGATGGTCGCAGTGTTGTGGGGGCTGATTTCACCCTAACGTCATTATCTGAGCAAATCGCCCAAATGGGACAGTCACCAAATACTCAACTAGTCCTGTTCGACAATCAGTTTAATGTGCTAGCTCACCACAATGTGGATCTGCTCCTCAGTGACGAGCAACAACCTAGTACCGACTCACTCAATAACAGCGTGTTCAGGACTGTAATTAACCGCAGCTCAAGCCAAATCCTTTATGAAACCTTAGAGCATGGTAACCAGAACTGGTCAGTGACCTTAACGCCGGTCAGCCTGAATGATAAAACTCGATTGCTACTCGCTGAAGCAACCCCTCAAGACGACTTACTCGCCTCATTGCTGTCGATGCGTGACAAACAGGTACGAGTCGCACTTGCGATGCTAATGATGAGTTTCGTCGTGGTCTGGTTGGTGGTACAGCGGCTCGCCAACCCTCTCCAGGCGCTGATGAGGCAAACCGACAATATCGCGCGCTTTGATTTTAAAAAGACCCGCTACTCAAAAAGTGTTATCAAGGAAGTCGCTAACCTTACGCAGTCAATAGAGCTGATGGAGCACACTCTCTACGACCTGCTTCATCTGTTGCGTGATACCGCCAGTAACCAGGATTTCGCGGTCTTGGCCAAAACCATCGCCCATCAAAGTTTCTTAGTCACCCGGGCTGAAACCATCATGCTCTATATTCGGGATGAGAAAAGCAACCAACTTACTCCGTCAGCAACTCAAGCCATTATCCCATTTAAAATAGATATCAATCAGCTACTTGAATCGACTGCATGGGTTAGTACAGATTTGCTTAAAGGCGATATTGTTCACCTTAACCGCGATGACAATGCACTGGCTCCATATCGGGATATCATCTACAACTCGGATGTTTACCTCTTTCCGTTACACAATCGCACTAACCAGTTAATCGGTGTGTTACTGCTCGGCTATGAAAGGGCAATCACGCCAGAGCAAGCTGACAAACACGCATTCCTCAAAGAGCTACTCAGCTTTGGCGCCATCGCAAAAGAAAACATCGACCGCATAGAACAACAAAAAGAGATGCTTAATGCCTTTGTTGAGCTAATCGCATCAGCGATTGATACCAAATCACCTTATACCGGTAGCCACTGTCAACGGGTACCAGCGCTCACTGAAATGTTGGTTAAAGCGACCGCAGATGACGACAACTATTTTCCACTGTTCTCCATGTCCAAGCAGCAATGGGAAGAACTGCACCTTGCCTCTTGGCTACATGATTGCGGCAAAGTCACCACACCCGAATATGTTATTGATAAAGCAACCAAACTAGAAACCATCTATGACCGTATTCATGAAGTTCGCATGCGCTTTGAACTCCTCAAGGCTCAAGCTGAAATCGACTACTGGAAGGAGATCAGTCAGGGTGGCAACAAAGAACAGCTTAAAGAAGCGTTAAACCTTAAACATAAAGCCTTAGACGATGATTTTTATTTCGTTGCAGAGTGTAATATCGGCGGCGAGAGCATGAGTGAAGAAGCAATACACCGCCTCAACAGCATCAGCCAGTACACCTGGACCCGAACTTTAGACGATCAAGCCGGGGTTTCATGGATAGAGAAAGAACGTGCGGGTCAGAATCAACCGTTACCCGTTGAGGAGAAGTTACTTTGCGACAAACAAGTTCACCTGATCGAATGGCAGGAAGGTAGCAAGCCACAAGATTTCTGGCAACAAGAGTTCGTTCTGGAACCTGGCAACTACAAATACAATCGCGGTGAGCTGTACAACCTTTCCATACAGCGCGGAACGCTCAACGATGAAGAGCGCTTTATCATCAATGACCACATCATTCAGACCATTATGATGCTCGACAGGCTTCCCTACCCTGAACACCTCAAAAACATCCCTGAGATCGCCGGTGGTCACCATGAAAGAATGGATGGACGCGGTTATCCTAAAGGTTTGTTTGAAGAGCAACTCTCTATTCCAGCCCGTGTAATGGCGATAGCAGATGTGTTCGAAGCGTTAACGTCTAGTGACAGACCATATAAAAAAGCCAAAACACTGTGCGAATCGATAGAGATCATGACCGACATGGCAACCAGCGGCCATATTGATCCTAAGCTGTACCTTATCTTCCTCGAACAACAAATTGACCAGCGATACGCTGAGAGGTTCTTAGCACCAAGTCAATGTGGTGCAATCGATCGTGAGGCGCACATACGAACCGTTAAAACCTTCCTAAAATCTCATTTCTGACCAGCCCCTTAATAAACGATTAAATTAGAGCAAATACGTAATTTTTATAGCGAAATGAAAAATTCAATCCAGCCTATAACTTTCAACAAGTTAGGGTAACAATAAGTCAATATTTAATCGATTGCCCTCTCAAAGGTTGATGTATGTCAAAGAGTCATAGACAATACGCTGCCATCTGAACATTCAGCACCGTTTTTTGGCGTCAGCGTGAGCTGGCAGATTAAACAAGTGGCACGCTTTATATGGCTTTTGCCTATCAGTTTAATAGGCAGGACCGATTTTATAATTTGAGGTGTCGTTGATAGTGTTGGCTTACTTTAATGCCAGCCGACTAGGCACATGCTAACTACCTCGTTTCTAAGGGAAAGATGATGGTAATACCAGAAAACAGCAGCATCGTTATTTTTGGTGCTTCGGGCGACTTAACCTATCGTAAGTTGATCCCTGCTTTATATCACCTTTACTCAAACAAACAGCTGCCTGAGAACTTCGCTATCCTCGGCGTAAGTCGTACCGAGTACAGCGATGAGTCTTACCGTGAAAAGCTAAAACGCTCTCTTCAGGAAATGGAGAAGACTGAGCCGGCAACATTAGATGCTTTTATCAATCATCTGCATTACCAAGCGATCAACACCTCTGAGACTTCAGATTACGCCAAACTGTCATCGCGTCTTGACCAACTTGCAGACCAGTATCAGTTTGAACAGCGCAATACTCTGTTTTACTTAGCGACACCACCTAGCCTATACAGCATTATTCCAGCAAGCCTTGCAGCGCACGGTCTGAATAATGAAGATGATGGCTGGAAACGCCTGATCATCGAGAAGCCGTTCGGTTACGATCTTGCTTCCGCTCAGAAACTCGATAAAGAGATTCACGAGCATTTCCAAGAGCACCAAATCTATCGTATCGACCACTATCTGGGTAAAGAGACAGTGCAAAACCTTTTGGTATTCCGCTTCTCTAACGCGATGTTTGAACCACTATGGAACCGCAACTTCATCGACTACGTCGAAATCACAGGCGCAGAGTTCCTCGGTGTTGAAGAGCGTGGTGGCTATTACGATGGCTCTGGCGCTGTACGTGATATGTTCCAAAACCACCTATTGCAAGTATTGGCGATGGTAGGCATGGAGCCACCAGCGCAGATCAACGCTGACTCGATGCGTGATGAAGTGGTAAAAGTCCTTCAGTGCCTAAAACCACTTGAAGAAGATGACCTGCGTAACAACCTCGTTCTTGGTCAGTACACTGAATCAGATGTACGCGGTGAGTTCTTACCAGGCTACCGTAATGAACCTGGAGTTGCCGAAGATTCGCGTACCGAGACTTATGTTGGCCTGAAAGCATACATCAACAACTGGCGTTGGAACGGTGTTCCTTTCTACGTGCGTACAGGTAAACGTCTGCCTACACGTGTTACTGAAGTGGTTATCCATTTCAAACAGACACCTCACCCGGTATTTGGTCAGAATGCACCTGAAAACAAGTTAATCATCCGCATCCAGCCAGACGAAGGCATTCAGATGAGCTTCGGTCTCAAAGAGCCGGGAGCAGGTTTCCATGCCAAAGAAGTGAAGATGAACTTCCATTATGCTTCTCTTCAGGAAACGCAAATGCTTACAGCATACGAGCGTCTGCTACTCGATTCGCTAAACGGAGATGCAACCCTGTTTGCTCGTAGCGACGCGGTAGAAGCGTGCTGGAAATACGTTCAGCCGATTCTAGACTTCAAACAAGACCCACAAGCTCTATTTGGATACGCTTGTGGTACATGGGGACCAAAAGAGTCTGATGACTTGTTACAGCGTGATAACCGCGCATGGCGATTCCCTTGTAAGAACCTAACTGACACGGATTACTGTGAACTATGATCAATCACAAGATTTTTCAAACAGCTGAGCAAGTAGTAGCCAGCTTAGCGGACGACATGAAAGCGTTTAGCGAACTTGGCCGTCCTGTTCATATTTCGCTTTCTGGCGGTAGTACGCCAAAAATGCTGTTCAAACTACTCGCGACAGAAGCTTACGCGACGTCAATTCAGTGGGACAACCTTCACTTCTGGTGGGGTGATGAACGCTGTGTTGCCCCTGATGATGCTGAAAGCAACTACGGTGAAGCAAACGCGCTACTGTTTAGCCAGGTGAACCTACCTGCTGAGAACATCCACCGTATCCGTGGTGAAGATGAGCCAGCAACAGAAGCACAACGCTTTGCTCAAGAAATGGCGGCAGTGATCCCATGTGAAAACGGTACGCCTGTTTTTGACTGGATTCTGCTAGGTGTCGGTGCTGATGGCCACACGGCATCCCTGTTCCCAAATCAGACAGACTATCAGGATCAAAATCTGGCAGTACTGGCTTCTCACCCAGAGTCAGGACAGATTCGCGTTTCTAAAACAGCTAAAGTGTTAGAAGCAGCAAAACGTATCAGCTACCTGGTGCTTGGCGCAGGCAAAGTAGAGATCGTAAACGAAATTCATACAACTCCGGCAAGTGAGCTGCCTTATCCTGCAGCCAAGATCCAGTCTAAAGCGGGTCAGACGGAGTGGTACTTAGATTCAGACGCAGCAGCAAAAATCGCGTAATGCGAATGCGCAAATAGAAAATTGGAGAGATAAAATGAAAGGTGATATCGGTGTAATTGGCCTGGCAGTAATGGGTCAAAACCTTATCCTAAACATGAACGACCACGGTTTTAAAGTGGTAGCTCACAACCGTACTGCTGCGAAAGTAGACGAATTCCTTGAAGGACCAGCAAAAGGCACTAACATCATCGGAGCTTACTCTCTGGAAGAGCTAGTTGAGAAACTAGAAGCACCTCGTAAAGTGATGCTAATGGTTCGTGCTGGTGAAGTTGTAGACAAGTTCATCGAAGCACTAACGCCACTTCTGGACAAAGGTGACATCATCATCGATGGTGGTAACACTAACTACCCTGACACTAACCGTCGCGTTGCTGCACTACGTGAAAAAGGTATTCACTTTATCGGTACTGGCGTATCTGGTGGTGAAGAAGGCGCGCGTTTTGGTCCTTCTATCATGCCTGGCGGCTCTGCGGAAGCCTGGCAAGCGGTTAAGCCTATCTTCCAAGGTATCTCAGCGAAGACTGACGCTGGCGAGCCTTGTTGTGACTGGGTTGGTAACGATGGTGCTGGTCACTTCGTTAAGATGGTTCACAACGGTATCGAATACGGCGACATGCAGCTGATTACTGAAGCTTACCAGTTCATGAAAGATGGTCTTGGTATGTCTGCAGACGAGATGCAAGCAGTATTCGCAGACTGGAACAAAACTGAGCTAGACAGCTACCTGGTAGAAATCACAGCTGACATTCTTGGCTACAAAGATGAAGATGGTGAACCTCTAGTAGAGAAGATTCTGGACACCGCTGGTCAAAAAGGTACGGGTAAATGGACTGGTATCAACGCACTAGATCTGGGTATTCCACTGACGCTAATCTCTGAGTCGGTATTCTCTCGTTGTCTGTCTGCACTTAAAGATCAACGCGTTGAAGCTGAGTCTCTATTCGGCAAAACAATCACACCAGTTGAAGGCGATAAGCAAGAGTGGGTTGATGCACTTCGTCAGGCTCTACTTGCATCAAAGATCATCTCTTACGCTCAAGGCTTTATGCTAATGCGCGAAGCTTCTAACGAAAATGGCTGGGATCTAAACTACGGCAACGTTGCGCTAATGTGGCGTGGTGGCTGTATCATCCGTTCAGCGTTCCTGGGCAACATTCGTGATGCATACGAAGCGAACCCAGATATCGCGTTCCTTGGTTCAGACGGCTACTTCAAAGGCATCCTACAAAACAGCCTGGCAGCATGGCGTAAAGTCGCAGCTAAATCGCTTGAAGCTGGTATTCCAATGCCTTGTACTATCTCGGCGCTTTCGTTCCTGGATGGCTACACAACAGCTCGCCTGCCAGCGAACCTACTTCAGGCTCAACGTGACTACTTCGGTGCTCACACTTATGAGCGTACTGACCGTCCACGTGGTGAATTCTTCCACACTAACTGGACTGGTACAGGCGGTGACACTGCGTCTACGACTTACGACGTATAATTCGTTAGCCGTTTGATAAAAAGCCGATTTGCTGAGCAAATCGGCTTTTTATAACATGCTGCCGTTTACCTTCCCTACCAATCTTCACCAGTCACCTCACACACAACTTACTGATAAAATCGAGCTCTTCATCAGACAGTAATTCCCTTGGGAGCTTATCAAGTTTGTCTAACTCTGTTTCTATCTGTTGCCGAACACTTCTCATCTGGAGTTCATCCAAACCAACAGCTGAACCATCAAACCCTGATTTATAACTCCACCATATTCCATCATTTTTCGTTTCCATAAACTTAAATTACAATCATTGATATAAGGAATAGGATTATTGTTCCCACCTTTCAATTAGGAAAATAATTTAGTTTTAATATATTATAATTAAATCAAAAAAGAGCCCTATCTCATCGACTTTAATCAAATCAGTTTTTCCCACTCTTTAATCACTATCAATAACAGGGTTAACTATGATCGCGCTAAAGTAGTGTTACATTCAGGTTAGCAAGTTGTGCTACGACAGGTGGATGTACGTAACAATACTTGGCCATCGAGAAAGCTAATGCTCTTTATTTCGCGTTGCTTGATTATTTTCCTTTGCCCCCAATCGAGACAAGATAGTGGGAAAGAGCAGTAAATATGCCTTCCAATTGATAGACCTGTTTTTAGAAAGTCTTCCAACGACTGGACATTGGATGCGATGAACAGCTCTCTCTCATCGAGCAAAGGGGCTTGTTCTATAGCGACTGAAGTGTAGTGCGTGAGCATATTTTACTTTTCCTGATAGCCAAGTGACGGTTGTCTGGGTTTGATAAAACGTTGATCACCTCCGTGTACTTAGATCCTAAGAATATTGTAATAGATGCCTGCAATCAGTTGAGGAAAGACGCCGTTTCCAAGATGGAAAATGTGAATCTTGGCGAACAAAATTTACGCACTCGTTTGCGTATGGATTTATTGTCAGCACAGGGTAAAAAGATGAGAGTGGCTATTTATCAGCCTACGATCTCATCCTATAGTTAAGGCGTATAAGGAGGATGTTAACTGAGTTAGCATCCTTTATTTTTTGATACCTAAACAAGGAGCCGCAGATGAATTCCGCGGCGATCGGTGACGAATCTAACCTGGATGGTTGAACAACATTAATTGAGGTCCTTAACATGACTATTAACAAGTACTTTGTATTCGTTCCACAGCTAGGGGAACAAAGCAGTTCAAAGGAAAATAAAGTAACAAGTAAGGAAGCTCAACGTCAGGCTCTGGTTAAACAAGCTCAGCAACAAGGTGGCTTGTAGTAGGTAAACCGCAATCAAGAGGAGCTGATAGGCTCCTCTTGTTTTTAAGAGCGAGTCACATAGCTCAGCAGCTCCACCACTTGTTCTGGCGTTTCAGCCCATGCCATTGCAGCGCCATCGACCTCTTTAAGTGGGTGAATCAACTCCTTGCTGTGTAACGTGATATATGGCTTATCAAGTGCACTCAGCAAGCCAGCATCAAACGCCGCATTCCATTGTCGATACTTATCACCAAACCTGACTACGCCGATATCACACTGCTTGATGAGAGTATTGGTACGAATCGCGTTCACTTTGGAAGATTGATGGTCGCGCCAGAAGTCACTGCTGTTTTCACGCAATAAGTCGCCAGCTGCATCACTCGAATCGTGATCTGTATTAGCAGAATAGAACTCGATTTCGAGCCCTCGATTGCGACACCCCTCCTCGATCTGTTCACGCCAATTAGTGTGTATTTCACCACTTAAATATACTTTCCATTTCATGCTGTCACTCCTTCAGTATTTGTTACGGCACGTGTCTCTATTACATCAGCTCGTATTACCGACTGTTCTATTACGATCCCAGCTAGCTTTTCTCTACTGGCTAGATAGTGTTGCGTCTGTTTATGATCTGCCAGCGCCTGTTGATTCTTGTAGATCTCATACAGGTGGAATGTCTGTGGCTGGTTTAGATCGGCAATAACATCAAATTGTATACAACCATCTTCATTTTCATAAGATGCTCTGGCATTCTCACACATGATTTCAAGATATTCCTTCTCTCGTCCCACAACAACTTTGTTGCTAACAATAATACAGTACATATCATTCCTTTTGTTTCTCTCATTGCATAACAGCTATCAAATCACTTAACATTGTATACAATAACAACTTAAATCAAATACAACAATGGAGTAATGTATATGAGTAGACCACAAGGATTCACTGGGATGAGACATATCGCTCTGGTGGTGCAAAAATTTGAGGAGTGTGAGCGCTTCTATACCGAGATTATTGGAATGAAGGTACTACGCAGAGCCAGTAACAACCTGGTATATCTGACCAATGGCTGCGATAACCTTTCATTGGGACGAGCAAGTTCGCAAAGAGTTACGTCACCAACCAGCGTTGACCACTTTGGTTTTATCGTATCGAATAAAGAGGCTTTACAGCAATGGTATGAGTTTATGTTAGATAATGGGGTTAAAGTACTAGACACACCACATGACCACAGTGACGGAGCAAGAAGCTTTCACTGCTTAGACCCTGAAGGTCATGTCATTCAGCCACTTTACCATCCTGCGATTTCACACCAGTCCTTTAGCGATAACAGCCAGGTCACATCGTCACAGTTGGGCTAGCAGTAAACGCAATACACTAGAGTGCCCTCAGGCACTCTTATGCTTATCTTTATTGTTACGTTTGTCGTTGATATAAAGTGCGCCACTGGCAACAAGGGCAATCACTGAAACGGTAAAAAGTGCCGGCATGTTCAATATCCATGCGAAGGTAGCAGCGAGGAACGCGACGAAGGTAATCATGCGGCTGCCTGACATTACTCGACCAAGTTTTCTGCTCATAACGCCTCCTATTACAAACGAAGAATCATGGCCAAAAAGACGAACAACCGGCCATGTTTTGACCAATTCATTATGCCGTACTGAAAACTAAATTAACCTAAATTGAACTCAAAATAGCTAGTGGTGTGATGCATCGCAACCCTTTGCTTAGCGGCTACCAATAGACATCAATGAAGAAATAGATCGTCATTGCGATACTCGACAGTGCAACGAAACCTTTAACATACGCTTGGTCGACTTTGCGTGACACTCTGGCCGCGACATACCCGCCAGATAGGGTACCTAGCATCACAGCAAACCCCCTCGGCCAGTCAATCGCCCCATCGATGACAAACACCACGATGGCAATAATCGATACGCAGGAAGAGATCAACAGCTTCAAACCGTTCATCTGGTTGATATCACTATGCCCTGCCAGAACTAAGTAGCTCAATACAATCACCCCCAGACCAGCATTGAAGAAGCCACCATAAGCAGAAACCATTATCAGCAATAGAGTAACACTCACGACGGCCCAAAGAGGATTCAAAGCAGCAGATTTAGCCGCTTTACCAAACCATGAACTGATATTGTTGCCAAAGACAAACAGTAAGGTAGCAAACAGAAGTAGCCAGGGAATAGCGACCAGAAACTGCTGTTCAGATACGCTAAGAAGCAAATAGGCACCGATTGCTCCACCAAGTAAACTAAAGAAGATCATTGGCTTGAGCGAACCAGCTAAATGAGCAATATCCTGACGAAATCCGTAAGTGCCGCTGATATAACCTGCGCACGCTGCGAAGGTGTTGGTTGCATTAGCGATCACGGGAGGAACACCGACAAACATAAGCGCAGGGAAAGTGATAAAGCTACCACCTCCAGCGATACTGTTAAGTATGCCTCCCAGAACACCTGCACCAAAGAGTAGAATCCATTCCATTTTGGTTACGAGTTTATGCTAGGGGTTACCCACTCTAACCTGCTCTTTACATTGAACAAATAGTGAATTGCCAATTTTGTGCTCAAACTACTGAATATCTAGCGCGACCACTTTCCAATCCAGTAACTCTTCTCGGTAGTGCTCGGTCTGCTTATTGGTCATAGAATTAATGACTTTAACCAGATACTGATTGGCAACCTGCTTGTTGTGATCAATTTTCTGTTCCAGTTCCGGAGCATAAAAGCTATTAGGATTGAACATCAAATTATTAAATTCAGGTTGAAACTTGTTTATATCCAGACGGTTGGTGAGCAAGGCATTCATCTCGATTCGCATCTTAGTCTGATGAACAATCCAGTCGTGAGACGTGACATACAACTCCCCAACCCAGTCATCAAGTAACGTCTGTTGTTGATTGGTTAGGCTGCCAATCCATGTTTCGAGATTTTCTTCGATCCGTTCGCGGTAACGCTGTTTTACTTGTGGCTCTGATAGTGGCTGATATTTCTTTTTGTATTTGGTGTGACGAACACGAATACTGTTCATCAGTTGCTCTACCTGAGCGTCGGACAGTTCGCGAGCTATAGAATAAAGCTCGGGAGCGACCCGACTCACCAGGCGTTGTGAATGTTGCTGAAATTTAAGTTGCTGGCTCTCAAGTTGTTGTAAAGTGAATGTGCCCGGCTCAATCGCCATCAGTTCATCGAGGTGTTCGACGTAATTTGGGATCTCTTCCTGACGATGCCACTCGCTTAATACAGCGATTTTCTGGCTAACCAATTCTTCCTGTTCATCATTGAGCTCAACATAGTCATCCAGATATTCCAGCAGCAACCAGTCCATATTGTTGTAAACAAGCTTGGAGCTACAACCGGCAAGTGCCAGACAAACAGCGAATAGTATTGCTAGTTTTTTCATTGTTTCTTCCTACACAACGCACTGCTAGTTCCATTGTTATTACCATAGACACAATCAGCCGATGTGTCTTCAGCAAACTTTATTGCAACTTAGATACCAACCCTAAAAAGAATGGCAGTAACTCCTGTAAAACAAGCGAGTTAATGAGATTAACCTCGTTCACTCGCCGTTGGGTCTGATGACAGATTCAGCTCAGGCGGCAAAGTGCCGCCCATCACCTAACAATGACATTCGCGGTGGCTAATCGATGATTTCATCACACTGTTATCTTACGGTTATCAACGTAAAGGTAACCTTTACGAAAACTAGGAATAATCTTACATTGCCTGACAGACGCTTTACGCTCTGAGGCGTAATCTAGTTACTGAAGGTTACCCATCAGGAGAAAGACATATGAAAAAAGTAATTCTTTTAGCTTCGCTGGTAATGAGTGCATCAGTCTTCGCTAGTACTAACACAATGACGTCACACACTAGCGTTTATACCGATGCTTACACAAGCAAACAACAAGCTTATGATGCGGCTTTTAACCTCATGGATGAGATGAAGGCAATGAATAGTGCCGAACTAAAAACGGCTCTACCTATACATGAAAACAACGTCATCACACCAAGTGTCAAAATAGAAGACATGTCGGTATCTATCGATGAGTTCGCTCGTAGCCCAGGGAACATTGAGTACAAAGCTGTCCTCGATGTCGGCTACCAGTATAAATTCCGCGAAAGCGGCAATAGTTAATCCAGTACCACCCCCTGCCTTGCCGCTTTAGTCTACTAAAGCGGCCTTTTTTATTGCAGTTTCTTGACTTTGATTGTTTGAAGGCAGCTATACTCGCTGCATATCAGGTTCGTTAACACACTCTTCTCTGATTAACTTTATCTATGTGTCTCTAACCTAAGGGTATAACAATGAACAAAGTTATTTTTACCTCTCTTATTGCTGTAGCCACCCTGGCTGGCTGTAGCCAAAATACCAACTCAGAACAGTCAAATCGCCCTGTTAGTGCAATGTGTCAATCTAAGCCAATGCCGGGAGGATGGTCTGTCTCTGAGATAACACCAGATGCGCAACGTGCAATCGACACCGTGATGTCGCAGATGAACACCGCTTCTCCTTTAAAACAGGTCAATGAAGTTCGCACACAAGTCGTCAACGGCGTTAACTATGCGATTGAGTTTACTCTGGAGAATGGTGAAGTTTGGCACGCTGTGGTCTACCGAAACCTGCGGAATGATTACATGATTGATCAGGTTGCTCAGCAAGGTGAACTTTGCCCATAAGCGACAAACAGGCAAAACGGTGCGAGGGTTGTTCAACAACGGGGTTAATAAACTCTTTGGTCCTTAACGCAACAAAATGGTCGATATGTTGTAAATGCCAGATATAATAGCCCGCTCTAAAACGATCAGGTATAAACATGAAAATTTGTGGTGTAGAACTAAAAGGGAACGACGCAGTAATCTGCCTTCTTTCACATGCTGATAGCGTAGTTCACCTACCAGACTGCCGCGTAGCTAAGCTGACAATTGGCAATGCTAACGATACGCAAGAAGTTAAGAAGTTCCAGTTCTCTTTTGCGAAGTTAATTCAGGACTACCAAATCGAAAAAGTCGTTATTCGTCAGCGTCAGACTAAAGGTAAGTTTGCCGGTGGTGCGGTTGGTTTTAAACTAGAAGCAGCGATCCAACTTATCGAAGGTATCGACGTAAAAGTAGTGTCTCCAACAGAGATCAAAGAGAGCCTGAAACGAAACCCGCTTGCCATTCAGTTTAAAGAAACTGGCCTTAAGCAATATCAAGAACAAGCTTTCACTACTGCCTACGCTTGCGCGATGATGCGTGGTTAAGCACGGTATCTAAGCAAAAAGCCCGCGGCATCTCCCGCGGGCTTTTACACTCTCATGCTATTAAATCCGAGCCGTTGTATCAGGCGACTTTCTTAGTCTTAAAGTTGCCTAGTAGTGCATCGTAAAGCTCATTATCCGAAAGCACACCGACCAACTCGTCTTCTTCAACTAGCAGAATCGGCTGGTTGCTGCGCTGCTTTAATTCAATCGCTTCGCGCATGCCAATTTCCGGGCTCGCCAGAACCACCATAGAACTATCAATATCTTCAATGGCGACGGAGTTATCGCTCCAGTTAATCAAGGTCTTGCTAGAATCCACCAAGCTCAACCCATTTGAGCTCTCTTCGACCCATAACTGCTCAGCAGAACAGATTTGCCATTTATCATCGCGTTGAGTGAGCTCTTCGCGTGCCTGCATCAGTGAACGCCCTTTCAGGACATTAAGCGGGTTAGTGTGAGCAACAAAGTCCTTTACGTATTCAGTCTCTGGCGCAAGAACAATGTTCTCAGGTTTACCATGTTGAATCAGCTTTCCTGATTCCATGATCGCAATATTGTTGCCAATCTTTAATGCTTCGTCCAAATCATGGCTAACAAATAAGATGGTCTTGTTCAGTTTGTTCTGCAGTTGAATCAGCTCATCCTGCAACTGAGCGCGAATTAGCGGATCCAGTGCAGAAAAAGGCTCGTCCATCAACAAGATATCGGTATCCATTGCGAAAGCGCGAGCTAGGCCGACCCTTTGCTGCATACCACCAGACAACTCGTGAGGATATTTGCTTTCCCATTCCGCCAGACCAACCATTTCCAGTTGCTCGCGAGCTTTCTCACGGCGCTGCGCTTTTGCCATGCCTTTCATTTCCAGACCGAAAGCAACGTTATCCAGTACCGTCAGCCATGGCATCAGTGCAAACTTCTGAAACACCATAGAAACACGATGGGTGCGCAGGTGGCGTAAGGTTTCTTCATCACAATTGGCAAGATCAACGACCTGATCACCATCTTTAATCTCAAGTGAGCCTCGGCTGATCTCATTTAGACCATTGACCGCACGTAACAGGCTAGATTTTCCTGAACCAGAAAGCCCCATTAATACGCAGATTTCACCTTCCCTGACCGTCAGAGAGACATTATCTACGCCCACTACCTGACCCGTTTCATCAATTATTTGCTGGCGTGATTTTCCCTCATCCAGCAGGTTGAGTGCCAACTGTTGCTTGTCGCCAAACACCACATCCAGATTGTTAATTGTAATAGCATCCATAATTACGCCTCTTTCTGGTTAGGAGTTTTACATAGACGGTCAAGAATGATCGCAACCAATACAATAGCAAGACCCGCTTCGAACCCTTGCGAGATATTAACGGTATTCAGAGCTCGAACCACAGGTTTGCCCAGACCGTCAGCACCGACAAGTGCGGCGATTACAACCATAGATAACGACAGCATGATACATTGAGTCACACCTGCCATAATACTTGGCATAGCGGCGGGTAACTCGACTTTAAACAATAGCTTCATCCGGCTGGCACCAAACGCTTTACCGGCCTCAATAAGCTCTTCAGGAACTTTGGTCATCCCCAAATATGTCAGGCGAATCGGCGCCGCAATGGCGAAAATAATCGTCGAGATCAGTCCAGGAACAATACCCAGTCCAAACAGAACCAGAGTCGGGATCAGGTAAACGAAAGTAGGGACGGTTTGCATCAAATCCAGAATGGGCCGCAACAAGGTGTAAAGCCATGGGCGATGAGATGCCATAATTCCAATCGGAACGCCAATTAATACGGAAATCGTTGTCGCTGCAAAGACAAGAACAAAGGTTTCCAGCATTTCCTGCCAATAACCGAGATTTAAAATTGTTAGCAATGCGCCAACGATAAACAGCATCAAAGGGATGCTTCTATGCAAATACCAGGCAATCGCAGCTGTCATCAGAATTGGCAGGGCTGGCGGCATCCATTTAAATATATCGACAACAAAAAGAATGACGGTTTCCAGAAAAATTGAAATGGCATCAAAGAAACCAGCAGCATTGAGAGTCAGCCAGTCAACGCCCGTTTCCATCCATTCACCCACAGGGATTTTGTTGTTTGTAATAAAATTCACTTTAAAACCTTACTTTAAGGTGAGGCGACAGTGCCGCCCCACCTAATCACATTACGCGTTTGACTTGATGTAGCTGTTTACCGCTGCTGCTGCATCGTCACCACTCAGTGTTTTCACACCTTTCAGCCATGCTTCAACTTGCTGCGGATTCTCTTTTAGCCACTGCTGCGCCGCTTTTGATGGTTTAACGTTCTGGTTAAGAATCGCTTCCATTAGTTGGTTTTCCATCTCCAGACTGAACTCAAGGTTCTTAAGCATTTGACCTACGTTTTTACACTCAGACAGGTAGTTAGCACGCACGTTAGTGTAAACATTTGCACCACCATAGTTCGGACCAAAGAAGTCGTCACCACCAGCCAGATAAGCCATTTCTACATTGCTGTTCATTGGGTGCGGAGCCCAACCAAGATAAACGATCCACTGGTTACGACGTACTGCGCGTGTTACCTGTGAAACCATGCCCGCTTCGCTGGATTCAACCAGACTGAAATCTTTAAGACCAAATGCATCGCTATCGATCATTGACTGAATCAGACGGTTACCATCATTACCCGGTTCGATACCGTAGATACGGTCTTTGAATTTATCGCTATGCTTAACCAGATCGGCAAAGCTTTTTACGCCAGCGTCGTAAACATATTTTGGTACAGCAAGGGTGTACTTAGCGCCTTCAAGGTTTGCACGAACGGTTTCAACACTGCCCGCTTCACGGTATTTAGCGATATCTCCCTCCATAGTTGGCATCCAGTTGCCAAGGAAGATATCGATATCGCCGTTCGCCATTGAAGAGTATGTCACTGGCACAGATAGCAGGTCAGTTTTAGTTTTGTATCCCATACCTTTTAGCAGTTCAGATGTTACTGCGGTTGTTGCAGTGATATCGGTCCAGCCGACATCAGCAAAACGTACAGTTTCACACTGGTTTGCGTATGCGTTTACCGCAAAGCTACTGATTGCCAGAGTAGTAAGAGTTTTTGTCATCATAGACATATTGGATTCCTTGTAATGAGTACTGACTATTTATTGAGCTGATTCCACAGCTCTTTTCGGTGTATTAATACGTTGCTGGTGCTGCCAGTCAGGTGCTAACCAAACAGGCTTCTGTTCTGGTTTAAGCAATGGCTTACCTAAGATCATGTCCGCAGCTCGCTCTGCCACCATGATGGTTGGCGCATTGAGGTTGCCATTAGGAATGGTTGGGAAAACAGATGAATCGACCACGCGTAATGACTCAATTCCGCGTACACGACACTGATCGTCAAGTACCGCCATAGGGTCATCGTCTGCACCCATTTTGCAGCTACACGATGGGTGATATGCACTTTCTACATTGCTCTTAACCCACTCATCAATCGCTTCATCACTGGTGATCGCGAGGCCCGGCTGAATCTCATCACCACGGAATGAGTCCATAGCGGGTTGTTGGAGAATTTCGCGAGTGAGGCGAATACAATCACGCCAGTCCTGACGATCCTGTTCTGTTGAGATATAGTTGAATTCAATTTTTGGCGCTTCGCTCGGATTAGCCGAAGTGATTTCGACGCTACCACGGCTTTCGGGCTTGTTTGGCCCGACATGAACCTGGAAGCCATGCCCATCAAATGCAGCGCGACCGTCATAACGCATAGCTGCTGGCAGAAAGTGATATTGAATATTTGGCCACTTCAGCCCTTTACGAGATCGGATAAACGCACATGACTCGAAGTGGTTAGTTGCACCCAATCCTTTGCGAGAGAGAATCCACTCAGTACCAATCTTGGCTTTACTCACTAAGCCAAGCTTGCTGTTAAGCGTGATAGGTTGATTACAGTGATACTGGAAGTACACTTCCAAGTGATCTTGAAGGTTCTGACCTACACCCGGTAGATCGTGCTCGACCGCTACTCCCGCCTTTTTCAGTACCGCCTCTGGGCCAATGCCCGACAGCTGCAGTAGATGTGGGGAACCGATCGAACCTGCGCTTGAGATTACCTCTTTTTCAGCAAAACACTGTGTCACTTTGCCTGATTTTTGGTACTCAACGCCTAGCGCTTTTTGCCCTTCAAGCAGTACTTTTCGCACCACAACGCCTTTAATCAGAGTCAGGTTTGAACGTTTCAGAGCTCTTCTCAGGTAAGCATTTGACGTTGAGGCGCGCACACCTTTATCAACCGTCATGTGCATCGGACCAAAGCCCTCTTGCTGATAGCCGTTATAGTCGGAAGTTTCCGGATAGCCCGCATCCTTCCCAGCATCAATAAACGCTTGGTAGAGAGGGTTCATCGCCATATCATTACCCGCGCATGTGCCTAACGGACCTTCACCGCCTCGATAATCGTCGCTACCACCGATCCAAGTTTCTGCCTTTTTGAAATAAGGCAGACACCCTTGATAGTTCCAGCCCTGAGCGCCATTCTGTTCCCACTCATCAAAGTCACAAGCGTGGCCGCGAACATAAACCATACCGTTAATCGAAGAGCTCCCCCCGAGAACTTTACCGCGTGGACAGTGGAGCTTACGTCCGTCGAGGCCACTTTCTTGTTCGGTTTCGAACTGCCATGCGTAACGTTCGCTGTTCATCGGGTATGAGAGTGCCGTCGGCATCTGGATAAAGATGCTCTTGTCTGTACCACCAGCTTCGAGCAGCAGCACCTTATGCTGCCCGCTTTCGCTTAGCCGGTCTGCCAGTACACAGCCAGCCGACCCTGCGCCAACGATGATATAATCGTAGCTTTGTTGCATTGAGATTCTCCGTAATATCAGCGTTTATGCGTAAGGGCTTTCGTAACCGCCAAGTTCAATCAGCACACTCTTGGTCTGGGTGTAATGACGTAACGTTTCCGGTCCGTTTTCACGACCAATGCCTGAATGCTTGTAGCCACCGACCGGCATTTCTGCAGGAGAATCACCCCAGGTATTAACCCAACAGATACCAGCCTGAAGCTGATGAATAACGCGATGGGCGCGAGAAAGATCTTGAGTAAAGACACCTGCAGCTAAGCCATAATCAGTATCGTTTGCCCGTGTGATGACCTGCTCTTCGTCACTGAACTTGAGCACCGACATTACCGGACCGAAAATTTCGCTCTGAACATGGCTCATATCATCTTCACAATCGATAAAGACAGTCGGAGCAACAAAGTTACCCTTTTCAAGACCGTTATCCGTTACCTGATAACCGCCTGTCAGCAATGTCGCTTTACTTTGTTTCGCCGATTCGATCGCTTCGAGAACCTTTGCAAGGTGCTGCTTGGAAATCAGAGCACCAATTTGGGTGTCCATGTCCATAGGATCACCCACTATCAACTTTTCGGTACGCTGTTTTAACTGAGTAACAAAAGCGTCGTGAATAGATTCATGGACGAAGACGCGCGTACCATGGGTACACACCTCCCCCTGGGTGTAAAAGTTAGCGACCATCGCCGCAGAAACGGCATCATCTAACTTAGCATCATCGAAAATGATCATTGGCGACTTGCCACCCAACTCCATCGTCACTTGCTTAAGAGTTTTCGCACTGTCAGCCATAACCAGTTTCCCGGTACCTGATTCACCAGTGAATGACACTTTGGCTATCTCTGGGTGAGCAGTCAGCATTTGACCAACGCGATGGTCGCCTTGAAGTACATTGAAAACACCATCTGGAAGACCTGCTTCAGTAAAGATCTCTGCCAGCTTCAGCGCGCTAAGCGGCGTCTCTTCCGAAGGTTTAAAGATCATTACATTGCCCGCCGCAAGTGCTGGTGCAGATTTCCACATCGCGATTTGAATTGGGTAGTTCCACGCCCCGATGCCAGCGCAGATACCGAGTGGTTCACGACGAGTATAGAAAAACTGAGTCTCACTCAAAGGCTGCTGTTCACCCTGCAGAGCAGGTGCCAAACCAGCAAAATACTCAATCACATCTGCACCCGTTTCGATATCAACGGCAATCGCCTCCTGAAGAGGCTTGCCTGTATCAGCGACTTCCAACGCAGCGAGTTCATCATTGCGCTGACGTAAAATCGCTACGGCTTTTAGCAGAATACGGCTACGTTCTGTTGCCGTCATCGCCGACCAGACCTTGAAGCCCTGCTTAGCAGATTCAATGGCACGAGCTAAATCCTGCTCGCTCGCCTGTCCCACTTCTGCAAGAGGTTCACCGTTAGCCGGGTTGTAAGTAACAAAACTATGGTTCGATGTCGCTTTGCAAGCTTGACCATCGATAAATAATGATTTCATTTCCATGTAAAGATCTGACTTCTATAACTATTTTTGTGAGTAGAATGTGAGCTGCTTATCGAGATAATCGTTGATGATTAGGCGCGCTTTGTGCGCATCTATGCCTTGTGGGTTGAGCGTTCCACGTAGCCAGATTCCATCTATGAGTGCTGCAATAGCATGAGCAATTAACTCAGCCTGCTCTTTATCGAATAATGCATTGAGTTCAATTTTCAGGTGGGAAAGCAAACGCTTTTCATTGACCTTTTGTAAACGGTGCAACTCAGGATCGTGAACAGAGTATGACCAGAAAGCCAGCCAGGTCTTTGCTACTTTGTTTTCCGCCTGATAACCAACAAAGTTGCCATCAATAATTGCGTTGATTCTTTGCTGATGCGCATCTTTAGGAATCGTACTCAGGCGTTCAGTTACCGTACGTGATAACTGACGAAGTATTTCCCTCATCGTCTCTTCAAGAAGACCATGCTTGCCGCCAAAGTAATGGTTGATGATACCTGTAGACACGCCAGCTTCTTTGCTGATCAAAGCAATACTGGCTGAGTGTAAACCCACCCTGTCTATCACTCTCATCGTCGCTTGCACGAGTTGTGGCTTACGTATGCTTGGCATCCCTACCTTGGGCATAAATGGCACCTTTTATTTTTTATTGAACGTTCAGTTAAATATAAAATGCCTTAAAATTACTTAGAACTCAAACCAATTTTATGAAAACAGGGCGTTTCAGGATAATATCCTGCTGCAAAACCATGCGACATCTAAGTGTTCATCACTCATTACAATTGAATTACAAATGGCGCCAGCAACCTAAAAGCAGCAGTCAAGCCAACCACAACCCATTGATTTAAATTAAATTATAGAAAAAACCAAAAACAAAACAATCACAAACCGACAACAAAAAAACACCATCGCTTTACCGACCAAAAAGGAATTGTTTATCAATTTAAAAATTCGAGTACTAATAATTTAATTTATTAGACATCGATTAATTTTCACCCAACCAAAACGCAGCGAATTGATGTAATGTGGAGCAGCGGTCAAAGCCGTGCATAAAAAAGGCGCCCTAATGGCGCCTTTGAAAAGAATGATGTTGCAAGAACTGTAGTATTTAGAACTAAGGCTGCTTATCAAAGCATGGGACACCTGTAGGAACTTGATACCAGTCTTGTTTTTCACTAACCCAGACATGGGCAGTAGGTTCGAAAATTGTGTCGTCACCAGAATGGTTTGATTTTAGTTTTAGTTTGATGGTCGACATATCGTCGGGATTAAAATGATAGATTCTGTTACCGCATTCCGGACAGAATTTAGCGAAGTTCTTGTTGCCACTTTCAGCCATTCTCTGCCACTCTTTAAGTTCGCCTTTAAACTCAATGTCTTTGGCGGCGACTACTGCGGTTACGCTAAAAGGTGCTGTAGAGAGCTTCTGACACTCTCTGCAATGGCAAGCCACTACCATCTTAGGTGGCTGATGTAACTTGTATGCCACCTGCCCACACTGACAAGATCCTTCGACTAAATAACTCATATCCTTTGCCTCACTAGTTGTCTGTCTATTCATCACAGTAACGATTTTATAGACGAAATACCAGCGAGTTCACTGTCCGATTATGAGAATAATTAACAGTGTAAATCTAAGTAATTCATTGGATTTCAAGCAAATAAAAAGGGGACGAAAATCGTCCCCTTCTCTAGCACTTAATTGCTTGTCTATCGACGTTCAGTACGCATGCCCATTAGCAAGCTTACACACATCAATAGCAATACAATGGTGAATGGTAGTGCCGTCGAGATAGCACCCGCCTGCAATGCCTGTACCGCTTCCGAACCACCAATCCACAATAGCGCGACTGCGATAGCACCTTCCATAAAGGCCCAGAAAACACGCTGGATTACTGGAGCGTCCACTTTACCACCAGCGGTAATGCTGTCGATAACCAGTGAGCCAGAGTCTGATGAAGTGATAAAGAATACCAGTACCAGAATGATCGCAATCACTGACAGGATCGAACCATAAGGAAGCACATCAAACATTTGGAACATGGCTAGCGATACATCAGTAAGACCTTCACTACCCAGTTCGCCAACGTTATTGATCACTTGATCAATCGCCATACCACCAAAGGTCGACATCCAAAGTAGCGTTACTGCTGTTGGTACCAACAAGACTGCGGTAATGAACTCACGTACGGTACGACCTTTAGAAACGCGAGCGATGAACATACCTACGAATGGTGACCAAGAGATCCACCAAGCCCAGTAGAATACAGTCCAGCCCTGGAACCAAGCTTCATCTTCACGGCCATGAGGGTTACTTAGAGGAATTAAGTTCTCCAGGTAAGCCATTAACGTGGTACCAATGTTGCCAACGACGATTGCATAGCCAATTAATGCAACCAGAATCAGCAGTAAGAATGCAACGATCATGTTGATGTTACTGATGACCTTTACACCACCATCAATACCACGGATAACAGATACCACGGCAAGCAATGTTACAGCGGTAATCACAACGATCTGCAAACCTAAGCCAGACTCGATGCCAAATACATGGTGAATACCACTCGCAGCTTGCTGCGCACCCAGACCTAATGAAGTCGCCAGACCGAACAGAGTAGCCAGTACCGCTAAAATATCAACGATGTGACCAGCCCAACCCCAGGCGCGATCGCCAAGCAGTGGGTAGAAAATAGAGCGAATCGAAAGTGGTAAGCCTTTGTTGTAGGCGAAAAACGCAAGTGACAGTGCGACAACACCATAAATAGCCCATGGGTGCAGACCCCAGTGGAACATGGTCGCGCCAAGAGCAAGTTTAGCCGCTTCAGGTGAATTCGCTTCAACACCCAGCGGAGTCTCATACCATCCGGTGAAGTAAGCGACAGGTTCAGCCACACTCCAGAACATCAGGCCGATACCCATACCTGCTGCGAAAAGCATCGACAGCCATGATAAGTATGAATAGTCAGCCGTTGCGTCATTACCACCAAGACGGATCTTACCTAATGGTGACGCAATCAGCGCCAGACAGAAAATAACAAAGATGTTCCCTGACCAGATAAACAACCAGTCAAAGCTACCAATGATCTGCCACTTGATACCATCCAGTGTCGCTTTCGCTGACTCTGCATCCATAACCAATACAGCAATTAAAAATATCGCTATTAGACTCGCACTCCAGCCAAACACTGGATTATGCACGTCAAATCCCCACTTCTGTACGTTATCCTGACCGATTGTGTAGTCGGTACTATCGATACTGTACTTATCTATGCCTTTAGTCATCGTTCCTCTCTAGCATCTTATTTCCGATGCGTAACAGCGTGTCCATTCAAGGAAATCATTAGAGTTAAAAATGATTTTCTGCTAGTTACAATCTGATACACCTCTCATTATTGTACGCTTCTTGTCGTTTTGTTCCACTAATAAGCTGTTTTTTGGACACAATTTAGGAAAATCGCCACGCGACCGATTATGTTTTGAGCAATTTAAGATACACTTAACATTTGATAATGTTCGTACACTAAATAATTACACTAATATTTATAACAGTAATTACATATTTGGCTTGTTCATTTGTGATAATAGAGGCTTTTTTTCGTCTTCTATTTCATGTATTTTTGCCTACTTTTCTTGACTAAATAACTCTCGACTTACTAAGGAACCGCATTGGAAAAGCATGAAGAAGTCCTAATCTCGATTCGTCAGATCATTCGAGCCATTGATTTACACTCTAAGAAGCTAAGTAAAGAGTCTGGATTAACGGGCCCGCAACTGATATTGATGCGTTCTATTCGAGAACTTGGGGAAGTAACAATTCGTCAGCTTTCTGACCATACGAATATGAGTCAGGCAACCGCGACAACGATTCTTGATCGTTTAGAGCGTAATGGTTTGGTCCAGCGCGTTCGTAGTAGTAAAGATAAACGTAAAGTTCATGCTTATCTTACCGATGAAGGTAAGAAACTGTTGGATAACGCCCCAACCCCTCTACAGCAAAGCTTCATTACCAAGTTTCAACGTCTGGAAGAGTGGGAGCAGTCACTACTACTTTCGTCTGTGCAGCGTATTTCATCGATGATGAACGCTGAAGATATCGATGTAGCTCCGGTTCTCGAACTCGGCAGTATTACTAAGCCGGAATAATCAGTTACTGGTTTGCTTTCCCCCCACTTTACGCTTACGTTTAAAGGTAAACATCTAAAAATGTTGTTCCGGTTTGTAAGGTGTGATGGCTATGAGCAAGACGTTACCAGATATAAATGACGAGGCGATACTCGACTTAGCTAAGCAGAAGCAACTCCTCAAGATTATCGCCGCCATCACTCTGATAATCTTCGTTCCACTCGGAATTAAAAATATAATTGCTGGTGAAATCATGCTAGGCATGGTTTTACTGGCTTTCGAGATATCTCTACTACTCGAAATCACAGCCATCATCTACAATCGAATAAGTCTCTTCAGTCATTACCTGCCCCTGGTACTTCTCCTCATATCTGCGGTTCTGGCTGTCCGGGTATTCGGCACTCTGGCGACCTATTGGATCTACCCGATCTTAATCAGCCTGATATTTCTTCTTCCCAAAAGAGAAGCCATTACTTCTAATTTCATTATGATTTCCGGCTCAGGCTTCGCCGCGCTGATGCATCAGGACGTCGCCGTAACATTGCGTTACGTCATCTCGCTAATAGTGACCGCTATTATTGTTCACGTGGTTGTCCAAGCGATACGTGCGTTGCAAGTTGAGCTACGTACCCTGTTAGTGAAAGACGCCCTGACAGGTGTTTATAATCGTCACGAACTCAATGATTCATTAGAGAGCGCTATTGAACACTATCCTTGCTCTAGTCTGTCTTTAATCGACGTCGATAACTTTAAATATGTGAATGACCTATTTGGTCATGATGTTGGAGACCGTGTTCTGATTTCAATTGCAGCTTGCATCCAACAAGAAATGGAGTTCAACGATAAGCTTTTCCGCCTTGGTGGCGATGAATTTCTGCTGCTTCATCATGGCAAAGATCAGTTATTAGCAGAGGAGAAGAGCAGCCGTATTCTCAATAGAGTTCGTCAACTACCCAGTCCAAGTGAACAGCCGATTACCATTAGCATCGGCATTGCTGAGTGTCAGCCATCAGAACAAGCCAGAGAGTGGATTAAGCGTGCCGACCTGGCTTTGTATCAGTCCAAGAGAGCCGGACGCAACCGAATGACCCGCTACGGTGCTGACGATACATATCAAGCAGCTCCGCTTTCGCCACAACATCAGGAAAACGCTGGTTAGTTGCTTCCTGTAAAGATAGGCAGCTCACTGCCGCCTTTCACCTGTCTAATCGCTAAGTGGGTGTGGATATCTTTGACATTTTCCAGACGCTGCAGCTTACGCGTAAACGATTCGTAACCAGCGAGATCATGGCTTACCACCTCTAGCAAGTAATCATACGCTCCGGACACCACGTGGCAGCTAATCACCTCGTCCATCTCCTGAATTGCATGTTCGAAGTCATCGATACTGGCAGCCTGGTGATTGTTTAAGCTCACTTCGACAAACACCGTCATCCCGACGCCAATCCGATCTTTGTTCAAGCTGGCGCGATAATTGGCGATGATCCCCTGTTCTTCAAGCCGTTTAATTCTTCTTGCACATGGTGAAGCTGACAAGCCGACCTTATCAGCGATTTCCGCTGTTGCCTGACGAGCATCCTGTTGTAGCAGCCTTAAAATATGCTTATCTATTCTATCCATAATACCTCACGCCTGTTTCAATCAATTTGAGTTCAAATATTGATTGAAACCACTAAATTATTTTAATTTATCACTTAATATTGCCAGATTTAACCTCTATTTACATTCCATAATGATCATAATTCTAATCAAGGTAACGTATGGATATGGTTTCTGGATACCTGGCAATGATTGCCACCCTTTTGCTCTGGTCTGGTTTTTTCCTGTCATTAAGAAGCGGAGCTCATTCTGAGCTACTCACTGCTGATATTGCCTTAACCCGCTTTGTTATCCCTTGCTTGATTCTCTTGCCTCTGGTGTATAAAGCGAGACAACAAATCATTGCCGTACCCAAGCGTTACTTACTTGGTATGTTTATCGGTAGCGGTCTGCCCTATCTGCTCGTCGCCGGGACTGGGATGACGTTCGCTCCGGTGTCTGATGGTAGCGCTCTTGTTCCCGGTACCCTGCCACTATTTGTCTCCGGAATCGCAGTCGTTCTCTTTAAACAGCCCCTGAGTAGTCACCGCATCTTCGGTTTAATTCTGGTTATGATTGGTATTGGTACATTTTTGGCACAAAGCTTTAGCCATGCTGATAGCCAGCTGTTACAAGGCCACCTGTTATTTCTGATCGGTAGCGCTATGTGGGCGACTTTCACTATCTGCGCACGTGTTTCCAATCTGAATCCACTTGCCGCATCTGGTCTGATTGCCCTAATGTCTACGATTGCCTTGCTGCTTGTTATCCTTGGCGGAGGACTCGATAGCTATCTATATACTCACGCAGTAAGCGAATGGCCATGGGAGCAACTGAGCGGTCACTTGATGCTACAAGGTGTCGGGGCGGGTGTTATTGCCGCTTTCACGTACCTCCACGCTATATCAGTGTTAGGAGCAGAGCGTACCGCTGCATTTGGCGCCGCAACCCCTGCAGTTGCAACCTTGCTGGCGATCCCCGTGTTTGCTGAACAACCGACCCCACTTGGCTGGCTGGCGCTGTCCTTGATTTGTGTTGGTAGTTTGATTGCCAGTAACATCCTGATGAAGAAAGACACCTCACTGCAATACCAGCCGCCTTCATTTAAAAGCAAAGCCTGATGGTCTCTGATCGATTGAGCCGTTTTGAACTTGAGGCCGGGAATCGGTATAGTCCAGCCTTAACTTAAACAGACGCTAAATGGATTGTAACTGTGAAAACACCTTGTATCGCAGCCTGTAAGAACAATGAAGGTATTTGCAGTGGTTGCTACCGCACCATGGACGAAGTCGTCAACTGGCGCCACTTCACCGATCAAGAGCGTGATGAAATCATGGCGAAACTGAGTAGCACAAACTCAACCCATAGCTGTCCATCCTGTAACCAACCAGCCCAGTGCGATATTAGTCAGGGTAAGTCGACATGTTGGTGTTTCGAGATTGAACAGCGGGATACTTCTCAGCTAGCCGACAACACATTATGCTTATGTCGAAAATGCCTGTCGAAGCTTCCCCTCGCATAATTTTTCACTGACCTGCAGTTATTATTTTTGGATTAGTTTTGCTAATCCAAATATCAAATTTTTATCTTGCTTCAGATCACACTTTTTCGTTGCCAGATAATCTAACCCCCTTTAATATCTCGCGCCTAAAAGTCCCCTTTGTTTGTATTTGTTATTAGCTTTGCTTCTGCATTGCTAATGTTTTGCGCGTTGTATTTAGGTGTTGTAGAAATGTCTGCGTCTACTCAAGTGATTAAGTTAACTTTTCTGATTGCTATTCTGACTGCTGTTGGTCAAATGACTCAAACCATGTATGTCCCATCAATAGGTCATATGGCAAGTGAGTTTTTGGTTAGTCCATCCGCACTACAAGCGGTAATGGCCTGTTACCTAATTCCTTACGGTTTTTCGCAGTTCGTTTATGGTCCTTTATCTGATCGTTTGGGCCGTAAACCAATCATTGTTGTTGGTCTGCTTATCTATATTGCAGGTACACTCGTCGCTCTTTTTGCGCACGATTACGATTGGTTTCTTGCCGGTAGCTTCATTCAGGGCTTAGGGATTGGCTGTGGCGGCGCTATGTCGCGAACACTTACTCGTGACCTGTTCGATGGTGCTGAACTGCATAAGGTTAATAGCCTAATCAGCATGTGCGTGATCTTTTCACCTCTGATTGCTCCGGTACTGGGCGGCTACCTGACTGAAGCATTTGGCTGGCGTTCAAGCTACATGTTCCTGGCACTATTTGGTATCGCGGTTGTGATTACGATGATGACCAGTTTCATGGAGACATTGCCTCGCGAGAAGCGTCGCTATGAAAAGGTCACCAGCAGCTACCGCTATGTTCTGTCGGACCGTCGTTTTCAGGGCTATTTAATCTGTTTGGTTGCAACCTTCTCTGGTATCGCTATCTTTGAGGCTGCAGCAGGCGTATTACTTGGTGGGGTATTGAAACTACCTGCAACGACGGTAAGTTTACTGTTCGTATTACCTATCCCTGGCTACTTGGTCGGTGCGGCGCTTTCAAGCTACATCGCATCAAGAAAGAACGAGAAACGTGCTCTGAGTGTTGGACTGGTTGCCATCATGGCAGGTTCTCTGGTGGTCTTGCTACCTGGCTTACTGGGTCAGACAAGCGCTCTGACATTGATTGGCGGAGCAACCATTTATTTCTTAGGTGCTGGTATTCTTTTCCCGGCGGCAACAACGGGTGCGCTGTCACCATTGCCTTATCACGCGGGTACCGGCGGTGCTGTGTTAGGTGGTATGCAAAACTTAGGTGCAGGTTTGGCGACCCTTGGTGCTTCGATGATTCCGGCACCAGATCAAATGCCGCTTGGCGCACTGATGCTAATTATGTCGATTCTCGCTCTGCTTGGTCTGATTCGAGTTTACCGTAAACACGATCCATCCAACGAAATGCCACTCGCGATATAATGCAAAAAAGGAGCTCAATGAGCTCCTTTTTTGTTTGTCAGCGACTACCATTTCTTCATCAGACGCCCCACCAGATTAGGGTGATAAGCCCAATTATGATCGAACATGGTCATCAATTCTGGGTTGCCGTACTTGGACAAGCTAATGGCATGGAAACGATTCTTACGCGCTTTAAGTTCCGCTACCTTGTGTGCCATCTCATCCGACTGCTTTGGTGCGATAAAGTCTGAAATCACCACCATATCAGCGTTCTTATACTTATCGCCACGCATAAGATCGATTGACTTCATCAGCACAGGTTCGAGATCGGTACCACCGTGGAAACTGTATGTGAGAAAGTCACTCGCTTCACGCAGACCATCTTGTTTAGTCAACTCATAAGTAATTTGTTCTGTGGAAAAGAGAATAACGTAACAATCGCGGTCTTCTGCCAAGGCAATCTGCATTAATGCATACGCCATCGCCTTAGCACATTGCTCCGGAAAGCCACTCATTGAACCAGAAGCATCGACACAAACAATAAACGGCCCTTTCTCAACATCGACTTGCTTGTGATCAGGTTGCTGCGCACGAATTTTGCGTAAGGTTCTCGACTTACCCTGCATGCGATAATTCATCAGACGCTTATCTACCAGATGTTTGTAGAAGACAACTTCCAACTCAGGATAAGCAAGAAACATAGTTTCGTTCGGCAGTAACTTATTGAGGTCGTCGCTTTCATGAATACCGACAATATCATCGGTAGCTTCATCTGATTTCTCTTCGACCATTTGCAACTCTTCAGCCGGAGCTCGATTGAGTTCAGGATCATCAACCTGCCCTGCCATACGACCAAGTTGTTCAGCTATCTCTTGCAAGCCTTTATTCTTTTTAAGGAATTCCGCATGACGTTTCATTACAGAAAGATCAGACTTACTTAGCTTGGCAGACGCCATATCCCATAAACGACCTACGCTACCTTCATCCCCTTCTTCCGTCACTTTATCCATGTTCTTCATGGTTTCCATGCGTTGGTAAAGGTCTTTAAGCACTTTCTCTTTATTCGCTTCTAGCTCTGAAAGCTGTGCCTGACGTAAGGCATCAGACAGACTCTGATACCACTGATCACAGAAATAGTGAGGGAACATTGGGTTATTAAGTCCCTTGTTCTTTTCCAGAAGGCGACGCGCTTTAAGATAGAAGGCCGAGTGCCACTCTAACTTTTTAATGACTTCCGGGATCTCTTCAAAAAATCTCGCTTCATCCCAATGAATCACTTCCTGATACAGCGCCAGCTCTTGTTGAAAACGTTCCGTTTCACAAACCTTAGTGATGCGCTTTTTAACGCTACCACGCCACTTCAGCAGATGGTTTTTAACTGAACTTTTCACCCCACGCTTCTCGGCCAGCACCATGACCTGAGAACGCGCCATCAGGTCATTAACCGCAGTGTCTATGATTCCTGAATCGGCAATGGCCAGTGCTAAGTTTAATCCGTCGGCTCCTAACATATCGGCTCCTTATGAGAAGAACTGGTTTAAGTTCTTAAATCGGAAAACCGTACGTTCACACTCGGCTTTGGTTGACTCCAACACCTGCTGAAGATTTTGTAAACTCGCTTCCATCGCGCGCGGTAACTCTTGGTCAATAAAGCCGTGCGGCAGGGCGCCATGGAAATTGGATCGCACTTTACGCAGATGATGTTCCGCGTGTTCAAGCTGAGCCATCGCTTGCTCAGACTTGGTTAACCACTCTTGATAGAGCGACTCATCAAGGCCCTTATTGGTCACTACTGAAACCAGTACCGCTCGATTAGCAATATCTTTAATCACCAGATTATTGGCAGCATCCAGATCAAAACGTAAGCGGCACATATTGGTGTTCTGATTGACATAGCCGTACACATCACCCTGACCGTCTTTAATCACTCGCTCTAACTCATTCTTTGGTACGTAGACCCAGCGACTGTCCCCCTTCTCAGACTCTGAGACAGACATGTTGCTTTGCAATAGCACCAATTTGACCAAGTCGAATGCGCTGCCGACCTTATAGCTTTTGGCATTGGAGATATCGTAGCTATGGATCTGTTTCTTAATCAGTCCAGTGGTTGTTTCCATCGCCAACATGATGCCAAACTCAGATTCAAGCTCTTCTTGAACCTCGCTCAGCTCTTCACGGCATAAAGTAATTTGTTGTTCTACTTCCTGTTGGTCGAAAGCGTGATTGAGGGCAAACTGCTTAATAACACTGCGTACTACGTCACGAGACTCAGGACTGTTCCATAAACAGTCTTGCAGTAACAGCAGATCAAGCGGGTTAATAGAATCGCGACCGTTAAAATAGGCGCTCGCTTTTAGTAGCTTAACGGCCTTCTTCCAACGACGGTCTGAGACATACATATCGGTCTCTGCCACATCGACACCACTCCCGGCGGTAGCAGCACTTTCCAACATGGTTTTCAGTTCATAGAGCTTTTCGAACACTTCTTCCGACAGCTCTAGCGTATCCAGTTCTGACTGCCACTGATGGTATTCCTCATCTGTGATGGCAAGTCCTTCAGGAATCACTGCCTCTTGAGGTGTTCCGACAGTTAGCATCGACTTGAAGTTATTCTTGTTCTGAATACGATTGACGAATACGCGCACAAGCATACGGTCATATAAGGCTTCCAGACCGCTATCCTCATCAGGTAGTTCATTCGATGCGGAAACCAGCAGACGCATTGGAACACGCTCAATGTCGCTGCCATTCTTGAAAGTCTTCTCGTTAACAACAGTCAGAAGGGTATTAAGGATTGCCGGGCCCGCTTTCCAGATTTCATCAAGGAAAACCACTTGCGCGGTCGGTAAGTAGCCTTCGGTAAGACGTAGGTAACGACCGTTATCTTTCAGTTCCTGAATACTCAGTGGACCAAACACCTCTTCCGGTGTCGAAAAGCGAGTCATCAGATATTCAAAATAAGATGAGTTATCAAACGCTTGGATCAGACGTTTAGCAATAAGGCTTTTTGCAATACCCGGAGGGCCAAGTAAGAACACACTTTCGCCCGCTAAGGCGGCGAGCAAACAGAGTTTGATGGTTTCTTCTCTCTCATAGACACCATCTGATAGTGCATGAGCCAGTTTACTGATTCGTTCAGAGAGCAAAGCTTTTTGTGAGTGCGACACTCGATTTGGGCTAATCATTGTTGTGCTCTCCTGGGGCCATCATTAAACCTTGTATGTATAATTTTATACATTTGTTATCACTTTGTTACAAGTGCATTTTATAGATTGGGCGGATCTTTATATCAGACGTAGTTTTTACGTAACTCCTTGAAATCAATGTTTGCACTTTTGAGAGTTTCATCACTTATCTAGCGCAGCTCTTTTTGCTGCAAGAGACTGAAATGATCTTTATCTCTCTCGGCTGAAGCTGTAATGTGGCCAGTCTAGCTCTATGGACGAATGTAACGACGCAATGGAAAATAAAATCAACACTATCCATTCATGGAAGCAAATCGCTCTTGTTGAAGAGACCATGACGCTGCCAAATGGAAAGGACATTACCCACACCACTATCTCCCATCCGGGAGCGGCTGTTATTCTTCCAATTGATGCCAATGGCAATATCATCGTTATCAATCAATACCGACCTTCGCTTAAGAAATGGCTATTGGAGCTTCCTGCCGGAACGCTTGAGCGTGGAGAACCCATTGAAGCCTGTGCTCATAGAGAACTGGAAGAAGAGACTGGTTACAGTGCACAAAGCATGATATCTCTTGGTCAGGTAACGCCACTGGCAGGCTTCTGCGACGAAATTCAATACCTGTTCGTCGCTAAGCAGTTAAGTCAGACCCAACGCTACCAATGCGACGAAGATGAAATTATCGAAGTCATCTCGCTACCAATAGAACAACTCGAACAAAAAATTATTCAAGGCGATATCACCGACGCTAAAACGATCGCGTGTTTAAGCAAAGCCAAGCTATGTGGATATATTTAGGAGATTTAAAGTATGGATTTTCGTTCTGATACGGTAACAAAACCGACCGAAGCGATGCGTAAGGCAATGAGTGAAGCGCTCGTTGGTGATGATGTCTATGGCGACGACCCAACCGTAAATGAACTGGAACAGTGGGCAGCAGAGCGTCACGGTTTCGAGGCAGCGCTTTTTACTACCTCAGGCACACAGGCTAACTTGCTTGGTCTAATGGCTCACTGTCAGCGTGGCGATGAATACCTATGCGGCCAGCAGGCACACAACTACAAATATGAAGCAGGTGGTGCAGCAGTACTCGGCTCCATCCAGCCTCAACCAATCGAAAATAACCCAGACGGCACACTCGACTTCGATAAACTGGCCGCGGCAATTAAGCCTGACGATTCTCACTTCGCTCGCACAAAGCTATTGAGTCTGGAAAACACCATTAACGGTAAAGTACTGCCACTTTCATATCTGGCCGAGGCAAGAGAGTTTGTCAATGAAAACGGCCTGCTCCTTCACCTGGACGGTGCACGAGTCTACAACGCTGCCGTAGCACTGGATGTTGATGTGAAAGAGATTGCCCGATACTTCGATTCTATGACGATTTGTTTATCGAAAGGTCTTGCAGCTCCGATTGGTTCACTACTTTTAGGCAGCCATGAGTTTATCGCTCGCGCTCGTCGACTACGTAAAATGGTTGGTGGCGGTATGCGTCAGGCAGGTATTTTAGCTGCGGCAGGTAAACTCGCCTTAACAGAACAGGTTGAACAGCTTAAAACCGATCACGCTAATGCTAAGCACCTTGCAGAAGGTTTGAGTAAGATTGACGGTTATCATGTTAAGCCTGAGCTGGTACAAACCAATATCGTTTTTGCCAAATTAGAGCCAACGATTGATATTAAACAGGTCGCGGCCAAGCTTTCTGATGACGGCATCACTATTTCCCCGGGGAATCCAATCCGCTTTGTTACACACAAAGATGTAACGAGTGAAGATATTGATACCTTGCTAGCAAAATTGGCGTTATATAGCTGATAAAGCACAGACGCTCTTGAGCTTCCCCTTAGGGGAAGCTTTATGCTAATGCTATCTTTGTTATTCGAGCTACGCTGATGGCACGCATTTTCCTACTTCTACTCATTTTATCTCCTTTCACACAAGCAGAGCCGTTTGGCGACCCTCAGCTTGGCAAAATCAAAGCGCCTAGTTGTGTTTTCTGTCATGGTCAAACAGGGATTGCCGTCAATCCATCCTACCCTAACATTAATGGTCAGAATGCCAGCTACCTGTTCCAATCGATGAAAGATTATCAAAATGGTAATCGGAAAGGTCCACTGGCAGAGATGATGAAAGCGCAGTTATCGCGTTTGAACGATGAAGATTTAAAAGATATTGCGGCCTACTTTTCGAGTCAGAAATAACAAGTTCAGATCCTAAAAAGCCTTCGACACTGCGAAGGCTTTAGCTTTACCTCTGTTGTCTACGCCAATCAGGCGTGGATATTTTCCCAGTCAGTGAGTAACTGCATGATATTATATGAATCCTGCCAGCTCGCACATGGACCTTGTAATTCTTTCTTGCCCGCTTCCACAGCCTGGCGTACCTGCCGGACTTGGTAGAAAAAAGCATCGCCGTCAGCACTCACTGAGATGTCACGCTTCGAGGTTTCATAAATCTCGACGCTGAAGTGATTCTCAACGTCTGGAAGCCATGGGTTAGTTTGCATGGTAATCGCACCTTTACTACCCAGAATGGTGAACTGGTGCTTCAATCCATGATCTTCAGCCGTATGAACTGACGCTGTGGTTTGTTGACCAAAACTGATCAGCAAACTCGATTCACAGATGTTGCCATCTTTACCTCTGCGCCCCATCGCCTGTAAAGAGCGATTTTCAAATGCTTGCTCACCCAACATGGTGTTAGCGACTACATACAGCAAAGATATCGGATAACAGCCAAGGTTATACAAGGCGCCTTTGCTATCCGGATTAACAAACTGGGCAATCGAGGCAATGTAAGAGGTATGAACAGAGCGAAGCTCACCTATCTCTCCCGACTTTAAAACAGACACCAGTTCCTTCATGAGCGGATGGTGCAGGTACATCAAACCTTCTGCGAAGAAAACCTGATGTTGTTCGACCGCTTTTAAAGCCAGTTGCGTTTTTTCCATATCGACAGACAGTGACTTCTCACACAGAACCGCTTTACCCTTTTGAGCTGCCTTGATAATAAAATCGTGATGAAGGTGGTTTGGTAAGGCGATATAAACGATATCAACCTGCTCGTCACTTAGCAGCGCATCGTAGTCTAAGTAGGTTTTCTCGACTGAGTATTGCTCGGCAAACGCCATGAGGTTGACCTCAGAACGCCCTGCCACGGCATATAGCTCACTTTTTTCGTCACCTTTAATCGCCTCCGCCATCACGCCGGAGATAAAGCTTGTTCCCAGAATTCCCCATTTCATGATGCCAGTACTCCGCTTTGCTGCGTTTCAAATGCCTGAACCAGCACGGCTACTTGTGATGCAATAAATGCTTGCGTATGTGGCATGCTGAAATGCGCTTCAATGGCGGCCCGGTCCTTATAGCGCTCCCAGAGAATCACACGCTGCGGCTCCTTATCATCGTAAGTCGCTATCGCTTGCAGGCAGCCCGGTTCATTCTGCATATCCAGACAGAACTGTTCTATTGCCTGAACTACCTCAGCTGTTGGCTTTTCCGCATTGATACGCAGTTCAGCGGTGACAAATATCGTTTGGCTCATCACTATTCTCTAATCGTTAGAAATATTTACTCTATATCACCAACTTTAATTAACCCCATTGAATTGATAAACTCACAAAAGGTTGATTCTTTATAAATCATGAGTGGATAATGGACAAACTGACCAGCATGAGAGTGTTCGCCTATGTTGTGGAACACGGTAGCTTTCGTAGCGCAGCACATCATTTCGATCTCTCTGCCACGATGATCGGTAAACATGTCAGTTTTCTGGAACAGAGTCTTGGAACACAACTGATTCATCGAACCACCAGAAAACAATCACTCACAGAAGCAGGCAAGATCTACTATCAAGAGTGTCATCGAATTATTGAAGATATTACTAATGCCGAAAACCTGATCCAAACCTTGGTCAATCGCCCCATAGGCACAGTCAAAGTGAACTGTCCTGTTACGTATGGTAAGAAGGTACTTGCCCCTGTCGTTGCAGATTTTCTTGCTCAATATCCGGACATAAACGTCGAATTGATTCTCGACAATAACCTTATTGATCCATTTCGGAGTGAAGCCGACGTAATTATCCGCATTGGCGAATTGGTTGATTCGTCTTTAGTTGCAAGAAGACTAGGCGATTACCAGATGACCTATTGCGCTGCGCCTGAATATCTTGATAAGTATGGGAAAATCGACTCTCTCGATGATCTTATCCAACACAGCTGCTTGGGGTTTCAGTACCATCAAGGTGAAAGCCAACAAGTGATCAATCTGCCTTCGAATACGTTTAGCCATAGCAACGCCAGACTGACGTCTAATAATGGCGATATATTAAAATATGCGGCGATTCAAGGTTGTGGCGTTCTGCTGCAACCAAAGATTCTGGTCGAGCCGGAGATTCAGTCAGGTCAATTAATTGAAGTTCTTCAGCATGAGTTGCCTCAGGCAAAGCCAATACATCTGCTCTATCGCTCTAAACGTCTTTCGTTGAAGAATCGTACCTTCGTTGATTTTGTTGTTAATGCCACCAATAACGGATTATAACCGTGCCTGAAAAACAAAAATGGCAGCTAGACCATCTAGCTGCCATTTTCGTTATTGTCCGCTGCGATAAAGTCGCTACGTTTAGACCGTCACTTCAATTAGGTGCGGTAAAGTACCTTAACGACGTGCCAACCAAACTTGGTTTTCACCAGATGCGGAACAAGTGTCTCTCCTGAGAAGCAGACTTTGTCAAACTGAGGCACCATCTGACCACGTTTAAACTCGCCCAGATCACCACCACGCTTGCCTGAAGGACAGTTTGAGTACTTCTTGGCTAAGGTTTGAAATTTAGCGCCTTTCTTAAGCTGTTTGATAATGTCTTCTGCCTGTTCTTTGTGTTTAACCAAGATATGCAGAGCAGCTGCGGTGTTCGCCATGATAATGTCTCGCGATTGGTGATTTATGTGACCCAGATTGTACCCGATAAGTATGAGATCTTCATCCAAGCTAAAGCGTAAAAATCACGAAAACGCATAACTAACCACCTATCGCTAACAAAATTGATATAGGTACATTGATCGACAGACAATTTACTTTACCATGTAGGGTAACTAGTACTCGGACGAGAAATTGAATGGCCAAGACAATTAGTAAAGCAAATCAGTCGCAAGGCATGCTGATGTTTACTCTGACAAACAACAAGCAGCAGTTTGCTATCGGTACGCTCAAAGTTCGTGAAATCGTGCCATATCAACCAACGACGCAGATCCCTTATTCACATCATCATGTGATTGGAACCGTGACGATTCGAGATAAAACCATTCCAGTAATCAATATGCCAGCTGCAATTGGCTTTCGTCCGATTCAGCCTGAAGAGTACGACTCTTGTTATCTGATCGTCACTGACTGCTTACGCACCATTGTTGCGTTTATGGTTCGTTCGATTGAGAAGATAATCGAGTGTGACTGGAAATCAATTGAATCAGCGCCTGAAACTGCTGGCAACAACGTGTTCGTCACTGGCATTACGCGCTATGACGATCAAATTGTGCAGATGCTTGATGTGGAGTTGCTGCTATCAAAAATCTATCCGCAGTATGAGTCTACCAGTATTCCAATGTTGACCGATGTGGAGCGAGAGCGTTTGAAAGCTCTGAGCATTCTTCTGGTCGATGATTCATCCATTGCGCGTAAACAATTGTCCGACGCCCTTGATAGTATCAACATTCCATATCAAATCTGTAATAACGGTCTCGATGCGCTCAAGTTGATGCGTGAATGTGCGGCTAAAGGTCAGCCTATCGACATGTTGGTAAGCGACATTGAAATGCCTGGGCTTGATGGCTATGAACTCGCTTTCGAAACCCAGAATGAACAGGAACTGAGCAATAGCTATGTCATTTTGCATACATCGCTCTCTAGTGAGATCTGTGTTGAACGAGCGCAGCAAGTGGGTGCGCACGAAGCCTTAGAGAAGTTTAATGCGGGTGACTTAATACAAGCGATGTTACGTGGTGCGAAAAGATTAGAAGAAGGGAATGTAAGAGACGAAATCGTCCTCGGTACTTAAATACTGAGGAGCTCGCGATTGGAATAGAGTTTCTTCATTTGCTCATTCCCTATACAGCTTCTAGAATTTAGATGTGCTAAAGTTCATACAGTTAATCTATTGGTCAGTACAAAGTAGTAGTAATTACAAGCATCTATGTGCTTAATCCGTTAATCTCATTGGGTAAGCACACAGAGTAACAATGCTCATAAAAAATGACAGACGACGACTTTAAAAAATCGACGGCAAATTTAAAAAAAGCCGTACCGCTGATGATGAAAAATCACGTAGCTGCTACCCCGGCAAACTATGCACTTTGGTACACCTATGTGGATAATGCGATCCCTCAGCTAAATAGAGAATTGGATAACGTTGTAGAGAACTACGGAATCTGCCCACCAGCGGCGGGTGAGCAGCTCTATAACAATTATGTTGCCAGCCGCTCAGAAACAGATATGCGTGAATTACGCGCTAATATTGAGATTCTGGTTAACGAAGTAGCCAGTTCGATGACAGATACCCTGTCAGATACCTCAGACTTCTCCCAACTGATTGATAAAAGCTTCGACAACCTTGAAAGAGTTGAAGATGAAGCTATGTCTATCGAAGAGGTGATGACCGTGATTCGTCAGCTTGTCGCTGAATCGCGAGAAATCCGCCATTCTACGCGCTTTCTGAACAGTCAGTTGGTTAATGCCACCAAGGAGATCAATCAACTCAAGAGTCAACTGGCTGAAGTTCAACAAGACGCCCTGTTCGACTCATTGACCAGCCTGTACAACCGCCGGGCATTTGATGGCGACATCAATACTCTGTGCCGTTCTGAACAGAAAATGTGCTTAGTTTTGGCCGACATCGACCACTTTAAAACCTTTAACGATACCTATGGTCATTTATTTGGTGATACGGTAATTAAAGGTATTGCCCGACGTATGCAACTGAGTTGCCGTGACGGTATCCATGCTTACCGTTTTGGTGGTGAGGAGTTTGCGCTTATCGTGCCTAACAAATCCCTGCGTATAGCACGACAATTTGCTGAATCTATCAGACGCACAGTCGAAAAGCTGTCAGTCAAAGATCGACGCACTGGTCAATCGATTGGCAATATTACCATTTCACTGGGTGTTGCAGAACTGGAGCCTGGAGAGTCACCTGAATCACTGATTGAGCGCGCCGATAAACTTCTTTACGAGGCGAAGCAACTTGGTCGCAACCGAGTTATGCCAATATAACCTATAGCTGTTATCTCCCAGCACTAAATAATTAGCCCCGGTATCACTACCGGGGCTCTGTTTATCTAACCATCTGCGGTAATCGCTGCGACTAGTTCTCGCTGGACTGCTTCAGCACGGTCATTGTCTATCTGGCAAGTTCCCGCCGCCTTATGACCCCCGCCTCCATATTTGAGCATCAATTCGCCCACATTAGTCTTGGAGCTTCGATCGAAGATAGATTTCCCTGTTGCAAACACCGTGTTTTGCTTTTGAAAGCCCCACATTTTATGGATCGATATATTGCATTGCGGATAGAGCGCATAGATGATGAATCGATTACCCGCATAGATAACGTCTTCATCGGTCAAATCTAATAATACTAAATTGTCGTGGACTGTGGCGCAGCGCTGTATTTGCTGCTTGAACAAGTTTTCATGTTCACGGTAAAGGTCGATTCGTTCACGAACATCTGGCAACAATAGAATTTCATCTATAGTGTGGTTCTTACAATATTCGATAAGATCCATCATCAAGGCGTAGTTTGAAATACGAAACTCTCGAAAGCGCCCCAAGCCCGTTCGAGCATCCATTAGGAAATTGAGTAGATTCCAGCCAGTAGAGTCTAAGACTTCGTCGCGGCTAAACTGAGCAGAGTCGCCTTTATCCACCGCAGCCATCATATCTAACCAATGGTTCGGAAAGGTTTGCTCGCCACCATAATGTTCCCATACCACGCGAGCTGCGGAAGGTGCGTTTGGATCAATAATATGATTCTTTCGCTCTCCCGGATTACGAATCACTTCTGAGAGGTGATGGTCAAAGACAAGATAGGCTTGCTCGACATATGGCAGATTTGTCACAATGTCGTTGGCGGTAATTTCGACAACGCCGTCTTGCATATCTTTAGGGTGAACAAATTTAATATCATCAATGAGATCTAGCTGCTTAAGTAAAACAGCGCAAACTAACCCATCAAAATCACTACGAGTAACAAGTCGATGTTTATTGTCCGACATCTGGCACTTCCTATGCTTAGAATTATTTTAGAGACACAGCAGACAAAGCAATAACCTACCCGCTTATTGATAAGTCTACTGAATAGCTACTTTTAATTTTAGACATCGACTACTTTTTAACAAACTCAAGACAGAGTTTTTCAAGCAATCCTCTATACTCGATATGCTACCAATTGATTCAATTGAGGAAATTCTATGAAAAATGCGTGTTTTGCTTTGGCTGCGGCTAGCGTTGTGTTGTTGGCAGGTTGCGCAAATGAGCCTGACGAGTACGAAGTGAAGGAATATACAGCACTCGCTAACCCTGCGGCGGTTTATTGTGTTCAACAAGGTGGTGAGCTCGATACTGTCACCGAAAATGAAAAGCGAGTCACATATTGTGCTCTACAAAACGGTGAACGCGTTGAACAGTGGGAGTACTACCGAAATAACCATAAGCAAGATTCTGATAACAACTGAATCAATGAGTTGAAACAGACTGGGTTACTTTGCTAGAGAGAGTGCGCACGCCTCTCTCTTTTTTGATCTCTATTGTACACTGTTCAGTTATGACATTTCTCTGACAAAAGAGGTACGACGCCAATTAAAATGTGACGAAAATCACACCCGGATACCCATCAGCGTTAAGGCGATACATATCATGAAATGTCAAACCTCAACTCATCAGCAACTCGATAACTCTTCTGTTATTACTGCCAGTTCAAAAGCAACTTTTCAACGTGTAGCCCTAAATGTACTGATCATTGCCGCGCTGAGTATATTTGTTAATCTTTGTCTTCGTATCGACTTTACTCTGCTTCATCATGGGCTGGGGGAGAATTCGGTCACTGAACTTGCGCAATCACTGATGTTGGCAATAGCCAGCATGTCGTTCTTTACTCTGTCTCGTAGTAACCGTGAAATACGCCACGCTTCAGTACTGATTGGCGGATTCTTTGCGGTACTGTTTATTCGTGAATCTGATATGTGGTTTGATATGATGTTCCACGGAGCTTGGGTTATACCCGCTCTCCTCATAACTGCATTATCCTGCTATTACGCTCTTCGAGAAGGCCGCTCTTCTATTCACCAATTAGCAGAAATACTGAATAGTCGATTTATGCCTACGCTAATCACCGCTGTAGTACTCCTGCTGGTGTTTTCTCGCCTGTATGGTATGGGGTCTTTCTGGCATTCAGTGATGGGCGAACACTATCTTCGCGATGTTAAAAACCTGTCTGAAGAGGGCATTGAACTGCTTTGTTATAGCCTTATCGCGTTTTGTTCCTTGAAAACCTACTTCCTGCTTAGAAAACGTGGCGCTCAGGGTCAAACCGTCGATTAAGCCGAGTCAGAGCAGTATCCAGTAGTTTTAAGTGAACTAAGGTTTCAGCGTCACATAATTGTGGGGTGGTCAATTCGACTGCCCTTTTTATTTGCGCTAAATCTTTTAGATCATTTTCTTTTGTCACCAGTGTTGCTAGTTGTACCAATGCATCAGAAGCAATCAGGTATGGTTGTTGTCTAACTTTTTCCAAAGGGCGACTGAATACGCCGGCTGTTACCCCTTCAAGGTAGACCCGGTAAGGGGTTAACTCATCAAGCAACAGGAATACCTGGGCTAAGCGGTTGCTATGCGGGTACGGGACAGGATAATGATTGTGAATTGACCTATCTATCTCAATCTTCAAGCCAGTGTCTGCACACTGTCGCTCCAGCACAGCTAACAGCCCCTGCTCATCCATGAGTGTCTGTATCTCGAATATTCGTTTTAGATGGTAATCGTTTGAGATGAGTACAACCTTAACCCTCTGTTCCTTTCTGCATAACTCACTTTCAATCAACTTTTCCGCTGCATTACGGATGTTTTCAATCGTGTTTGTTGATTTATCCTCAAGCAAAACATGGGGAAGAAACGGGCTAATTTGAGCACTACGACTGTTGAAGTAGCGATACATTGCTCTGGCTTCACTCTCAGTCTGACCTTGAGTAATCCCCCCACAAAATATCACGGCCTCGGGCGCTAAGTCCTTGTCATTAATAAGGTTAATTAACGCATCAACTCTGGAGCGACCCTCTGCGGTAATCACATTGTCGACCAGTCGTTTTCCCAGTATCAGAACAACATTCATAACGTCCATTATTTACCCATGTCTCAATTATTCCTACTAACCCTGCGAGAAACTGTACAAGTATTGACCTTATCGCTAAGTTAGCTTGGATTATTATATTGCTAATCAATCAGGCTAACGTGTAAATGCTCTGCACATGCCATACTTGTTATTAAAAGAGTCCGAATTACGGACCAATCAAACAGGAAGTTAAGTTTATGCTGTCAATATTTGATATTTTTAAAGTTGGGGTCGGACCGTCCAGTTCGCACACAAACGGCCCTATGCTTGCAGGTTACCATTTTACCCGCCTGCTTGCGCCATCGATTACTAAAGTCAGCCGTGTACAAGTGGATCTTTATGGGTCACTGTCCTTAACGGGTAAAGGTCACCATACGGATCGCGCAGTGATTCTCGGTCTACTAGGAAATAGACCTGACACCATAAAGATGGCCAGCGCTAAACAGGCGCTCAGCTCAACGATTAAAGATCGTCAGCTTTGTCTCGCCGGTGCTCATACCATCGATTTCAGTTATGAAAGCGACATTCTGTTTCATGATGACAACCTGCCACTGCACGAAAATGGCATGACCATCACCGCCTTCGATTCCAAAGGGGCTCAGCTAGCCTTCGAAACATATTATTCGATCGGTGGCGGTTTTATCGCAACTGAAAGCGAGCTTAAGCAGGGTGGTAATCAGAATCAGGTTGACGTTCCGTTCCCATTTACCAGTGCCGACGAAATGTTGGAGATGGCTGAGAGTAACGGCCTAAGCCTTGGCGGCATGATTCTACAGAATGAACAACGATTCTTTGACGAAGAAGAGATCACGCGTAAAGCAGAACAGATCTGGAAAGTGATGTCTCTGTGTATGCAACGCGGCTTTGAAACCGAAGGAATCCTTGAGGGTGGGCTCAATGTCACCAGACGAGCGCCTAATCTACTGAAAAAACTTGAAGCCAATGCCGCAGTTGAAAACGATCCAATGGAGATTATGGACTGGATCAACTTATTTGCCTTTGCTGTTAGTGAAGAAAATGCCGCAGGCGGTCAGGTTGTGACTTCACCGACTAATGGCGCCGCGGGGGTTATTCCTGCGGTACTGATGTATTACCATCGCTTTATCCGCGAGTTAGATACCAAGCAACTGAAAGACTTTATCGCTGTTGCTGGCGCAATTGGCATCCTTTACAAAACCAACGCTTCAATCTCCGGTGCTGAGGTTGGCTGTCAGGGAGAGGTTGGCGTATCTTCATCAATGGCCGCTGCAGGTCTAACCGCATTACGCGGCGGTAGCAACGAGCAGATTTGTATCGCAGCAGAGATTGCTATGGAGCATTCACTTGGCATGACTTGTGACCCGATTGGTGGCTTAGTACAGGTTCCTTGTATTGAACGTAATGCTATGGGTGCAATGAAAGCGATTAACGCGTCACGCATGGCGCTAAAACGAACCAGCAAGTGCCTAATCTCGTTAGATAAGGTGATAGCCACTATGTACCAGACAGGTAAAGATATGAATAGAAAGTATCGAGAAACCTCGCTAGGTGGCCTGGCTGTCATCCATATGGCACCACCATGTGAATAATTCTTCCCTATAAATAAAGCCCCTGTGACTACTCACAGGGGCTTTATTGTTTTGACCGTTTTATTACTGTTAGATCTTATCACTTACCGCAAATACTGCGCTTAGCATATCGTGTCCGAACTTAACACTACGCTCTGGTGACCAACCGTATAGAGGGTCTGGATATTCATTGTTGTCTTTAAACGGCATCTCTACTGTGTAAGACAGGCACTTAAACTGTTCACCAACCCAGTTAGAGCCAACCGTCAGGTTTGCCTTACCTGGCTCATCTTTGTCGTAGCCATGCTGATCCTGAAACTCTGGAGTAACAGTATGTAGCGCCTGTTTAAACGCCTGCTCTAGTGCTGAATGGCGTTCATCGTAAGATGGGATACCTTCAGAGCCCGCCACAAAGTTATAAGGAATTGCCTCATCACCATGAATATCCAAAAACATATCAACACCCGTTGCTAGCATACGCTCACGCACTAGGTAGACTTCTGGACTGCGCTCCATTGAAGGCGATTGCCATTCTCGATTGAGATTGACGCCAATAGCATTGCAACGCAGGTGACCACGGATACCACCATCTGGGTTCATGTTTGGCACAACGTAAACAATCGCTTTTTCTAATAACGCTCGGGCGGTTGTATCGTCATCATCCAATAAGCGTTGAATGAAACCTTCCATAAACCACTCTGCCATGGTTTCACCCGGATGCTGACGCGCAATCAACCAAATTTTCTTCTTACCCTCTTCCGGTTCACCGAAAGTCAGCAAACTCATGTCGTTACCATCTAAAGTTTGACCCAGAGTTTCAAGCTGGCAGTGGTGAGCACTTTGTGCCATATGCAGTAGGTCAAGGTGTCGGTCATATGTGTAAGGAGCGAAATAAGCAAAGTAGATCGAACTACGCTCAGGGATCACATTAAAAGAGAGCGTATCGCCATCAAACTCAGCCGGAATACGGAACCACTCTTCGCGATCGTAAGAAGCAACCACATCATAACCACTCCAACCCTCTGGATAAGCCGAGTTTTTTAAATCCAGCAATTTGATTGAATGAGGCTGTTCTGCTTCTGTTTCCAGTCGAAAATGGAACCACTGGTAAAATTCAGACTGATTATCATTAGGGATTCTAAGCTGAATATCATCCTTACTAGTGGCGCTAACAACTTCAATGCTGCCGCTGTCGAAGTTACTGAAAATTTTCATGACGTTACGTTCCTTATACATATGCAGGCTTGCAAAGCAGACTATCACAAAGCTCATCAGCGAAGAACTTATTTAACTCAGTAACAAAATTCATCATTGTACGAACAATATCCAACGCAAACGATTTGGATCAAGAACATTACAATAATTTATGCGAATCAGATAAAAAATCGTGCATCCGTAAATATATCTGCGATAATTGTTTCAATTTATAACATGCCACAGATTAATTAATATCTAGTTGTTAATTCTGTGTTACAACATCAAAACGAGACTATTATGTGGAATAAACTCAATAAATCAATGATGTTCTGCCAGGCCATGTTTGGCTTATCATTCTATGGTGTGATGGTTATTCTTACCCGCTTCTTCTTAGAAGATTTGGGTTACAGCGAAGCCGATACCATGATGGTTGTGGGCGCATTCTCTTCAATCGGCCCACTGTTTGCAATCGCGGGCGGTTTTATAGCAGATAAGTTCCTTGGTGCCTACCGTTCTTTAACTATCGCTTACGGTACTTTCGCTACGGGCTACACTCTGCTTGTATTAGGCGCTTCAGCAACTAACGTTCCAATGAGCTTGGTGGGTATCGCACTTGCTAGCTACGCTCGTGGTTTGATGTCTCCTTCTTACCCTAGTCTTTATAAACGTACTTTTGCTTCAGAAGAAGACTTTGAAAATGGTTACCCGGTCAACTACTCAGTCAACAACGTTGGCGCTCTGCTTGGCCAGTACCTGTTCCCTATGTTTGTACTAGTGATCGGTTTCCACGGTAGCTTCTCATTATCTGCAGTAATGGCAGCATTCGCATTCGCTGTACTTGTTATTTTCAACAAACAGCTCGTTGGCGTTGGTGCGGATATTGACCAAAAACCTGTTAGCACTAAAAACTGGATCGCCTTCCTGTCTCTATCTGCAGCCATGGTTGGTCTGGTGTTCTTCATGTTCTCTAATATGGATATCGGCCAGAACATCGTTTACGCAATTGGCGCAGCCGCGATTCTGTACTTTATCTCGCTGATGCTTAAGTCTGGTAAATCTGACGCACTGAAAATGGGGACTATCCTCATCATGACAGTGCTAACAACCTGCTTCTTTGTTTACTACGGCCAGATGATGACTTCAATGACCATGGTAACCATCAACACAATGCGTGGTGACCTATTCAACCTGATCCCAATTGCTCCTGAAGCATCCATGGCGATGAACCCACTATGGTGTATCGTAGCTGGTCCAGTTATCTCGATGACTTTCTCTTCATTAGAAAAGAAAGGCATTAACTTCTCGACTGCAACTAAGATTGGTTTTGCTTTTATCTTTACTGCCATCGCATTTGGTATCCTGACAATGGCAGTGATGAACGTCGGTGAAGACGTCATCATTCGCCCAGAAGTATTCCTTGCTATTCACTTCTTCCAAGCGTTTGCTGAAGTTATTGTTGGTAGTCTGGTTGTGGCGTTTATTCTGTCGGTAGCGCCAAAACATATTGAAGGTTTCTCAGTATCTTTGTTCTCAGTAGCAATGGCGCTAAGTGGTATTGTCGGTGCAGTATTCTCTACCTCAATTGCGCTAGAGAAAGGTCAGGAAATCACTCAAGAGATCGTACAGACAGTTTACGGCGAGTACTTCCAACTGCTAACGGTTCTTGCGGTAGTGATGGTTGCAATTGCGCTAGTGTCTTCACTGATCATCCGCAAAATGCTTGCTGCTGCACGCGCTGGCGAACAACCTGAACTGGTTGAAGCGGAAAGCTAACCAAATCTGGTTTATAAAAAATGAAGAAAAACCCAAGCGAGTGCTTGGGTTTTTATTATTTGCTAGCAAAACTGAAAATCTTTAAATGTTACTGTCTGTCACGCGATTTAAATTCATAGCTGACATTAACTACTGGTTGATACGCGATATCGCCGTCACTGTTCACGATTTCGTTGACAGTCACGTTTGAATTACGAAGTTCAAATGAATTAACATCAACAAGATTGTTGGTAGGGTAGTTAACTGAACGGCTAAGTTCGTATGGAGATTTTTGATTAATTTCCATAATCATCGATTTGCCTTCTGCAATCGCTGCATCTTTCGAAGCAACAGCACTACCGCTCATTGATTCAGACTGAATAACAGTGTTGTAAGCACCTGCACCTGCTAGTGCCACAGAACTAAATAACATTACGCTTGCTAAACTAATTACCTTAATCATAACTGACTCCTTGGTCACTTTTCTTCTTACTTACCAAAATGGTTATTTATAAAAATCGAACTTTGCTTATCAGCTCGAATACATACATGGTACGTATTAAAAGACCGCAATGAATTAGAAATAATTGCACTTCTTATTCAAATAATTTGAAATGGTTACAACGATATTTGCCATATAGAAACTAAGGTCAAGATGGCGCGTAATATGCGATAAATATAATTATTATTTTTCAATGACTTATTGGTTCGCTTTAGAAACAAAACAAGTTTCATCGCTATGGGGGGTTAGAGCAATTGGTTATATTACTGGAATAAAATGTCATAATTTAATCGTGAATATTTGTTTTTCCTCAATGGATGTCACGCTAAATAACTGTCATTACAAGGCCAATAAAAATCAGGCCAGTTCCTGCACATCGGGTTAAAGCAAAGCGTTCCTTTAAAAACACCACGCCAAGTATCAGACCAAACACTATGCTGGTCTGCCTTAAAGCGATGACGTAACTGACATTATCTGTCATGGTCATCGCATAAAGCACTAAAGCGTAAGTTGTCGCCATCATTGCGCCCGCCATCGCGGAAGGCTTGCGAATCTGCCACGCCGCAGAAAATTCGCCCCATTGGCACACTCATTACCCCGCTCGAAGTAATAAGACCTGTTAAGTTCTGCAAATTAAACCCGCAAACATCCTCATAATCACTAGACAAATGAGCTGAGTTAATCGTATAGATGATTTCGCCAGAGCCGTAAGTTGTCAGTAAGTGAGTTACCTTCAAACAACGCGCTCCCCGATACCACAACTTGCACACCTTCTGCCAGAATCACCCTTCTTGCCAACTCAAGTGATATTGAACCATCAACGCCAACTATTGGGCTGAACCCTTTGTCATTCAAAAAAATATTGAGATCGTGCAATCGCTGTAAAAACGTTTCGTTATCTATTCTTTCTCCATTACGGGGGTCAAGTGTTAACAACTGAATCATTTCCACATGAGGCAGTAAATCACTCAATACACTAAGGCAAGTCGAAGGACACAGGCTTACCCCGCGCACCACAGGAAAGCACTCGCCCTGATAACTCACCTTCAGTGAACTGAGATCCATAAAGGCTTCAACGGCATTCTTCAGCCCTTCGTATTGTAATGTCACTACATGTGCCCCAAATTTGATCAACTCCTTTGCATGTTGAATTGGCGAGTTGGTCATCACATGAGCATCAACGATAAAAGCGTCAGGAAACGCGGACAAAATCCAAGGGCCTACGGTCATTTTAGGCACAAACTGACCATCCATGATATCAACATGCAACCACTCGGTCTCTGGCCCCAGAGGCGAGAGCGAAGCTGTTATGTTTCTCCAGTTCGCTGCTGTCACTCCTACACTAAGACGCCGTCTGTTTTTCGCAAGTATCCAGTTTCGCTCTCTCATATCCGCCCCTAACTCTTGATCATCAAGCCACAATATTGCTGCTTGATTCGAGTGCCTGTCATTATCGGCTTGAGCTCTTCTACACATTTCAAATAATGCGCCGTTCGCTTATGCCTCAGCACAGCGGCCTCATTCAGATACGCTTCATAAATAACAAAACGAGTTGGCTCTTCTTCATCTTGAAGAACGTCAAATCTCAGGTTACCTTCCTCTTCGATGGAGCTAAGGTGATTGGGTAGAAACACCTCCTTGAAACGCTCAACCATGTTAGGTTTTACATTAATTTCAACCAATGTAACGTGCATATTGACCCCCTAGCCGTTTTTTAATGATAAGAACAGCTCGTGAGCGTGCTGAGCTGACATCCCATTATGGACAACCTCGCGAACCGCTTTAATCATCGCAACCGGTTGTTCAGATTGGAAAATATTGCGCCCCATATCTACGCCTGCCGCACCTTGGTCGATAGCGCGATAACACATATTCAGCGCTTCTAGTTCTGGGACTTTCTTACCGCCTGCTATCACGATTGGAACAGGGCATCCCGCGACAATTTTCTCAAACCCTTGTTCAACAAAATAAGTCTTCACAAAGTGCGAACCAATTTCTGCTGCAATACGCGTGGCAAGTGAGAAATACCGCAAATCTCTTACCATGTCTCTCCCTACGCCAGTTACGGCCATGGTTGGGATTCCATAGCGAGTCCCATCATCGACCAATTTAATAATATTCTTAATTGATTGATGCTCGAACTTAGACCCTATGTAGACCTGAGCAGCCACCGCAGACGCATCAAGGCGAACAGCATCTTCAATACCAACTGCCAAGGTTTCATTCTCTAACTCAGTCAAGATGGAATTCGCGCCAGAGCAACGCAAAACCAGTGGTTTGTTGGTATTGGCAGGCACCATTGAACGTACTATCCCACGCGTTGCCATCAACACGTCAGCGTACTCAAACAAAGGTTTTATATTAAGATCAATACGCTCTAAACCCGTTGTCGTCCCCTGAAAGTAGCCATGATCAAACGCCAACATGACCGTTTTACCTGTCTTAGGGTTAAACACCTGAGAAAGCCGAGACTGCATCCCCCAATCCAGTGCACCACAACCTTTAAGGTCAAACGTTGGATTTACCTGTCGTTTATCTAAACCAAAATCTTTACCATCTTTGATATCGTCTAAATCAGCCATTTATCCTACTCCAAGATATAGGGGTTAGAGTCAATAACAAACCCGTTCCATTGCTCAGGTCAAAAATCAAAATTATCGATATTATGTTTCGTAAAAACGGTGCGCTCAGGCATGAGCACAATGCCGTTCCCGTCTGCTTCATAAACATATTTTTGCACCGCGTTTGGCGAGACTTTAACGGAGCCTATATTCGGGATATCTAACGTGTCACCGACATCCATATCGCCGTTCTTCAACAGTTCATGTGCAATATAAACCGCGATTTTGCCTTGCTTAACCACATCCCAGAGACCAAATTCCTTTACCGTACCGCGCTTCACATAAGGGCGCATAACGTTCGGTGTACTGAACCCAACGATAGCCACATCTTCTACTTTGAGATTTTCAGCAGCCTGAGCCGCTGCAGGAAGAGCGTTAGCATCTGGCGCAATGATCGCATCTAACTCAGGGTAGGCTTTTAGGATGTTCTCGGCGGTTAGCAGAGACTTAGTCGCATCGTTGTAGCCAAACTGTGTCGTTACTACTTCCCACTCGGGATACTCGCTGGCTATTTTGTCTTTTGCCGCTGCAACCCACTGATTTTGGTCTGTGACTGTCGGACTCGAGTAAAAGAATGCGACTTGAATCTTCTTCTCGGTCAGTTGACCGGCCGCCATTTCCACTAACATGCTGCCAAGTTGGTCCGGCGTGCCTTGGCTAATGTAAATACTCCGGCATTCCGGTTTAGTATCCGAATCCCAGGTCAAAACTTTCACACCACGCTGCATTGCACGCTTGAGCGATGGACATAGGCCATCAGGAGACACAGCAGAGACTACGATCGCGTTAAATCCTCGGTTGACGAAACTATTTATGAGCTGAACCTGGTTGGGCACGCTGGGCTCAGTCGGGCCATCATAGGTCACATCAATCCCCAACGCCTTACCAGCGTCCACTGCCCCCTGACCGCCGCTGGTAAAAAAGCCAACGCCGGTCAATTTGGGAATGAAGGCGATCTTCTCTGCGGCCTGTACCGAGCTTGTTACTACAAGACACCAAAAAGTTGCTAATACTCGCTTTCTCATTGATTTGTTCATATATCCTCCATAGAGTTTCCATGCTTGGGGTTGTTATTGATGTACGGCTGTGTCACGGGTTGAGACGAACGCATCTAGACCACTTATCCTTAACAAAACCTTGATGACGCACTATCGAACGTACAACCACAACAACAATCAGCAGTCCGCCAGATAGCGCACTCGAAATTTGATTAGGAACACCGACTATTTGCAATCCTTGCTGCATGTAGCCAACCAACAATGCTGCTAAGGCAGTACCAAGAATAGAGCCTGAACCGCCATAGATATTGGCTCCGCCAACAACCACCGCGGTAATCGCAGGCATAAGGAATGAGATGCCAAGATCCGAACGTGAAGAGCCAAAGTAAGACACCAGCAAAATACCTGAAATCGCAGCGCATAAGCCCACCATGCTGTAGGCAAAAAACAGAGTTGAAGCAACTGGAATACCGCTGTACTTCGCTACGCGAGCATTTTGACCAATAAGGAACAAGTTGCGACCGATCTTGGATTTGTGCAGCACCAGTGCAAACAGAACAAAGGCGCCGATAAATACACCCAGTGGCAACGGAATTCCAACGACCATACCGTTGGCGAGATCGGTAAACGAGTTTGAAAAGCCGCCAATCCCCTCATACCCAGTCGCACCAGACATACCCGATAACAGCAATGCGCTGCCCCCATATACATACATGGTGCCTAAAGTGATGACGAGCGGGTTAATACCTGTATAAAGAATCAATAACGCATTGATAAACCCGCATAGCGCCCCAACAGTCAAGGTCAGTAACATGCAAACCTCAATTGGAACGTCCAGTTTATACAACACTCCCATAGCGATAGCACTAAGACCAATAGTCGAGCCAAGCGAGATATCCATACCGCCACTGACAACGACTAACGTTAGCGGTAACGCAACGAGACCAATATAGATAAAATCACTGGTGCTATAGAGGAGAACATTCTTACTCAACATATTTGGGTTAATCGCACCAAACACCAGAATCTCCATCACGATGAGGACTGCAAGAGCCCCTTCCCAACTCGCCAATCGCCCCATTCTCATAGTGTTTGGCTCCTCTTCTTCCCAGTGTCACCAGCAAGGTGGATGTTTGATTTATCGCATTGGTTTGGCTCTACCTGTTCTCTGAATCTGGCATAGCGCTGAGCCCTGATGGCTTTTTCGATTGATACCCTGAGTCGTCCGTCAAGCACGAGAACAGACAGTAGAACTAAGCCTGCCAGAAAATCGTTCCACCAAGCGGGCAGTCTCATCAGAACCAAAGCACTATCGATTTGCGTCAAGAAAAAAGCGCCCAGAATCGCGCCAATTACAGTACCCACTCCGCCAAGAAGACTGACACCTCCAAGTACGCAGGCGGCAATAGCTTTCATTTCTAGACCATTACCTGCAGTACTAGGTACAAAACCGATTTGCGAGGTGAACACTATCCCAGCCATAGCGGCCATAGTGCCGTTGAAAGTGAAAGCAATGATGCGAATCGCGTCAACATTCACCCCGAGTTGACGGGCACCTTGTATATTGTCACCAACCGCATAGAAATTTCGACCAAATGCGGTACATGACAGTGTGTACGCAAAACCAATTGCAATTAACACAATCAACCAGCCAGCATAGGAAATATAGAGGAAACTAAGGGACGACAACGCTTTGATTGCGTTCGGCAGTCCCTCAATCCACTCCCCCCCTGTCCAAAGCAGCATCAAACCACGAAATAGCCCAAGCGACCCCAATGTAACAACAATCGCGGGGATTCTTCCGATGGCAACCAGTACACCGTTAAAAAAACCACAAACAGCCCCGACACCAAGCGCCATAAAAATTGATATCGATATCGGGAAGCCCGCATTGAGAGCTGTCGCGACAGCGACTGCTGACAGTCCCATGGTTGCCCCCACCGACACATCAATGTTACGGGTCAGCATGACCATCGAAGCCCCAACAGCCAATAGGATGAGTACCTGAGCACTTGAGAACACCATAATTAACGTTTTAATGTGGAAGTAATTGCTATCCACTAAACTTATCGCAATGAACAACAGAATAGTGGCAATGAGAACCGTGGATTCCCGATGGTTGCTAATAACACTAAGCATGGCGGTCCTCCTTTTCTCCTCCAAAGGCAATCTTAATAATGTTTTCGACGCTAATCTGATCACCATGTAACTGACCGCTTTGCTCACCGTGATGGAGGACAAAAACCAAATCAGAAAGTAGTTCAATCTCATCCAAGTCCGACGAAATCACCATTACTGCCACATTATTCGCTGCAATAAATCGAATGATTTCATAGATATCGTTGCGTGCCGACACATCAACTCCACGGGTAGGTTCATCAATAATCAGCAGTTTTGGCACTGCTTCTAGACATTTAGCAATCAATGCTTTCTGCTGATTTCCGCCAGATAAAGTACGTACGGGTTGATCGCCCGCAGTAGAACGTATTGACATAGCATTGATATACTTTTCTAACCTTCCTCTATCAGTCTGATTTGAAAGCCAAAAACCAAGTCGGTTGTGAACCATCGCACGAATGTTCCAGCTCAGTGGGGCGTCAAGAAAAAGTCCGGATATTTGCCTGTCTTCCGGCAGGTAGACTATGCCAAGCTGCAATCGTTGCGAAAGAGACAGGGCCAGAATATCCTGCCCTGCAAAACACGCGCGGCCCGCATAAGGGGCTCTCATACCGCATAGAGTTTCGGCAACCTCTGTACGACCCGCGCCAACGACGCCCGCTAGCCCCACAATCTGCCCTGCTTTTATTTCAAGGGTTATATCTCTAAATCCTTCGCCTGTCAGCTGCTCAACCGACAACACCAGCTCACCTTTGTCGAAATCGGAACCAAGCTGAAGATCATAATCTCTTTCTGCCCGTTGCCTGTTTTTGTCTGTCTTACACAGTGGAATTATCGAACTTATCACCGCAGCCGAGCTCACCGCCTCAATGGGCTGGTACAAGACAATGTTGCCGTCGCGCATTACTGTCACTACATCAGCTATTTGAAAGATTTCTGGGATTTTGTGCGAGATGAACACCAACCCGACTCCCGAAGCCCTGAGAACGCGCATTTTCTCGAATAAATGCTGAGTTTCTCTTGGTGTCAGTGACGCGGTTGGTTCGTCCAGGATGAGGATTTTTGAATCCCGTATCAGACCACGCATGAGCTCTACGATTTGTTGATTAGCGACGTCAAGAGTACTGGCATCCGCATCTAGGTTTATAGGGCTGTTGAGCGCTTCAAGGGCTTTGCACAGTTTCTGCTCCATCTCCCCCGACTTTGGCAGCCGGAACATAATATTTTCGCGAACTGAGAGGTTAGGAAACAGCAGAGGCTCTTGAGGTACGAGGTAGATGCCCGATTTGTGTGCCAAGGATGGGGAAAAGTTACAAATCGACTTGCCACAAATTACAACCTCGCCTCCATCGGGCTCAAGTTGACCTGCAATGATCTTCATTAAAGTAGATTTACCTGCACCATTACCTCCTAACAGGGCATGAATCTGACCTTTCTCCAGTAAGAAGTCGATATTCTTAAGCACTTCTACACCAGAGAACTGCTTAGAGACTCCTTTAACACGGAGTAACTCGGGTTCAAGTTGTTGATGTGTGGCACTGTTAGATACCTCCATTTCGCCTCCTAAACACCATGTAACCAGAATGAACAAACGATCCATGAGTTTTCTAAATATCAAAAATAGCGACTCATAAAATCAAGCAACAATCACAAGCCACCTTTCTTTCAATCGATTATTAAGAACTTCTTCAGGAACAAACTCATTTCCCTACGCAACTGTTTGGTACTCAAAAAAACAATTCATTACAGGCATAAATCAAAGCCTGAAAACTAGCTAATTTCGATAATAGTCACCTACCAAATCTTGATTAAAATAATTAATGATAATTTATGATTTCTCAGTGACATGAATGAACATTTGATTTTTGCAAACTTGCTATTATCAACACATGGAGAATAGTACGAAGGTGGAGCCTAAAGGTATGATGACTGAAGAAGAGCTTGTTGCGAGAATCGCTTGGTTCTACTACAACGACAGCCTAACTCAAACAGAAATTGCCAACTTATATGATCTGCCAACGCTTAAGGTATCACGGTTGTTGGAGAAGGGACGTCAACAAGGGCTTATCCACGTCAGAATCCACTCTCGATTTGAAGGCTGTATAAGCTTGGAACACCGCTTAAAAGCGCACTTCGAACTTCAAGACATCCGAGTGATTCCAGATGCAGATCCGGTAGGGACGGACATCAATCATCGAGTGAGTGTTGGCGCTGCAAATATGATTGTCAGTCATATTAAACCAAACGATTTATTGGCAATCGGCTTTGGTGAAACCGTTATGGCCACATTGAAAAACTTAGGCAGTTTTATTCAAACTAAGCAGGTCAATGTAGTCGCTCTTGCAGGGGGAGTTGCTGCTTATATGAAGGGCGTATCACATCTCGACGCAAGCTGCGATGTCAATTTAGTTCCAGCGCCTTTACGTGTGTCATCAAAGGCTGTTGCCAAAGTGCTTTATAACGAAGCATGTGTTAGCGACATATTAATAGCATCAAGCACTGCCGATGTCGCTGTCATTTCCATCGGTTCATTAACTCAGTTAGATAAAGCAACCATGTACCAAATGGGATACATCTCACTTGGTGAACAAAAAGTACTTCAACGAAAAGGGGCTAAAGGCGACATTTTGGGTTACTTCTTCGATGCACAAGGGAATGTTCTTGAGGACATAAAACTGCATGAGGAATTGATCTCCGTTAGTCCCAAAAAACTCAGAGACATTCCACTGGTCGTTGGTGTGGCGGGTGGCACGGTTAAGGCAGAAGCAATATTAGCGGCATTGAAGGGGCAGTACATCAATGCACTAGTGACCAATGAAACAACTGCAGCAAAGATTCTTGAACTCGTTGCAAATTCAAACGGATCGCACACACGTGCATAGCATCTCGATTTGGCGAGTTTACTTGAGATTATTTAAGTGAATAGAACGAAATGGCTATGGTAGATAACAACCGTGACCATCAATACTTGATGGCAATTGATGCAGGCACAGGTTCGGTGCGTGCCGTTATTTTTAACACGCTTGGAGAGCAGATTTCTGTTGGCCAGCGGGAATGGACACACCACCCTGTGGATGGGACTGAAGGTTCAATGGATTTTGACTTGACCAACAACTGGCACTTAGTGTGCCAATGCATCCACCAAGCGATTGAACAAGCGGCTATTCCTGTAGAAGCGATCATCGCAATATCTAGCTGCTCAATGCGTGAAGGCATTGTAGTCTACGATTGCAATCAAACGCCCCTCTGGGCCTGTGCTAACGTAGATGCTCGAGCAGGAGAGCAAGTCTCTCAACTCAAAGCACTCAACCATGGCGAATTTGAAGTACAGGTCTATCATCAAACAGGACAAACATTCGCCCTTGGTGCACTTGCCAGGCTACTTTGGTTAAAGCAAAATCGCCCTGATATCTACCAAAAGATTGATTCTCTTAGCATGTTGAGTGATTGGGTTGGCTACAAACTCTGCGGTAAAATTGCCGTAGATCCCTCCAATGCAGGGACGACAGGAATGCTGAGCCTAAAGTCTCGCCAGTGGCAACCAAGCATCCTCCAACAAGCGGGACTTAATCCCAATATTCTCTCTCCAGTGCTCGAAACCGGAACCCTACTCGGCAAGCTAACCAAACGAGCGGCTGCACAGACTGGCTTATGTCCAGACACACCGTTTGTTGTCGGTGGTGGTGACGTACAACTTGGTTGCCTCGGGCTTGGTATCGTGCGGCCAGGACAAACAGCAGTCCTTGGCGGAACTTTCTGGCAGCAAGTCGTAAACTTGCCCGAGCCTATGACCGATCCCAATGTCAACGTTCGTATCAACCCGCATGTCATTCCGGGTATCGTTCAAGCTGAATCAATTAGCTTTTTCACTGGACTGACGATGCGTTGGTTTAGAGATGCGTTTTGCAGTGAAGAAAAACTGGTCGCGGAACGATTAGGAAAGGATGCTTATACGCTACTCGAAGAGATGGCGAGCAACGTGCCTTGTGGCTCCTACGGCGTGATGCCCATTTTCTCTGATGCAATGCATTTTAAAACTTGGTATCACGCGGCACCATCTTTCATCAACTTGTCGATTGATCCTGAAAAATGCAACAAACCTACCCTTTTCCGTTCTCTCGAAGAGAACGCCTCGATTGTTTCATGTTGCAACCTTGAGCAAGTGTTTTCTTTCTCGAACACGGAACCAAAGTTTATTGTATTTGCAAGTGGAGCCTCCAAAGGCAAACTTTGGAGCCAGATTCTGGCCGATGTAACTGGACTGGAAGTTCGCGTTCCCGTAGTCAAAGAAGCAACCGCCTTGGGCTGTGCCATTGCTGCAGGGGTCGGTGTTGGCGTTTATGATGATTTAGCGAGCACTGGAGAGTCACTGGTTGAGTGGGAAAGCAGCTTTTACCCAAACCCAGACCATAAGCTCATCTACCAAGAGCTAAAACAAAAATGGTTAAGCATATACAAAGAACAATTGCATCTAGTGGATGATGGGCTAACCACATCACTTTGGAAAGCGACAGGGCTGTAGAGAACAAGCAAACTAAAATGCCTTGTTTTGAGTCTGAGTCGAATTTTATTTGCCTAGCATTAGGCTTGCGACTGGGTGTCAGAATTTCAAGCTCTTGCTGTTTGGATTGAACCATCAGATTGACGAGTAATACTCGGTACAACCTCCACACTGCCTACTGCTCAATCTAACCTTCTGGGGTTAAATAAATAATCATAAATTATTTTATGTTTGGTTCTGTCTTATTTAAATTTACAACCCTTGACGTTTCGTTGCTAGACACTCTCACTCAGGCAGGTGCGCGACACGCCTGAATTGCCTGAATGCTAGCGCAGCGTAATTCACCCCCATTTGTGATTTACGCTTTTCTTTCGCTCCTAGGTTTACACGCGGACGTATGACTTAACACAAACATTGGCAACCCAGCGACAAAACTATTCATCTACTGTTGCCTATTTCCAGACAAAAAAAGAGCCGCAATTAGCGGCTCTCTATTATTCGTCTTTTTCGAAGTATTGGCTTACTTCTCTTTACCGAATACGTTGTTCTCTTGCTCTTGTACGCGGATGAACGTGGTACGCTTCGTTAGCTCTTTAAGCTTTGCTGCGCCTACGTATGTACACGTTGAACGTACACCGCCAAGGATGTCTGAGATAGTACCGTGAACGCTACCACGGTATGGCAATAGTACGGTTTTTCCTTCAGCTGCGCGGTACTTAGCCACACCACCTGAGTGCTTGTCCATCGCTGACTGAGAAGACATGCCGTAAAATTTGACATAAATACAAGAAAGTCAATCAAAACATTGCCTTAGACCACTTAACCTGTACTTATATACAGTTATATTTCCGATTTATCGTGCATTAAACTGCCTTTTTTCAGCCTGTGTAGTCATTATGTAGTCATTTTTGGCGTGGGTATGTGTGCATAAATAGGCAAAAGCGTGGCGTTCACTTAAGCACCTCAACAATGCTATTCAGTTTTGCAGATAGTGACATCTGTTTACATTTTTTAGCGAACAATCAGGTTTTCAATAAGTTACCATGATAGCATTATAAAAATACATGCATAATAACTAATAACATAGAAAAGGAAGACAATGTTAGTTGCTATAGAAAAACGATCTGAGGTTCAAAAAGCACAAGATTCGTTCCTAAAACGAATACACGAAGAGCTAGATCAGTCAGGCCAATACACCGTAGGATACCCAGGCGGTAATATGCAATTAGAGCTTCACCACAACGAAAGCTTGTGGTTTGCACACAGACTGATAGAAGAAGAAGGCAAAATTACCCGTCACTGGAATATCTTTGGTCATGCCGCGAGTCTAGATCCTACTAAGTCGAACAACATAGTTGCTCAGCTCAACTTTCCCCTAAAAGGAAGAACACAACAGGTTCAAGGCATCATAGCTAAGGATGTTAAAGGCCAAGTGTGCCTACTTCATCGCGGAAGACCTGGTGGTGGTAGTGTCAAAGGGCTAACTAAAAAGGCCTTTCGCGATTGGACTTCACGTGAGCTGGTGCAAGTCCAATTTAAAAGTGGTGAAATTGATGATGCTCTTCTCATTTGCAAACTAGACTCCTCATCTCTTGCAAATGATCTGCTCAGCTTCATCGATGAGTTCGACACGTTGAAGAAGTACCTAAAAAGTGGACAACAAGACCCTTCCGATTTTCTAACACTTGCTCAGTTAAGAAAGCGCGCACGCTCAAACGTAAACGGTAACAAAAAAACCAAAACAACAACTCAGACAATCGAAGTTAAGGAAAGATGTGAGAACGTAAAGGCTATTGCGTTAAAGCACGCTAATGGGACGTGTCAGTTGTGTGACCGCCCAGCTCCTTTCAAAAAAACGGATGGAACACCATTTTTAGAAGTACACCATATAAAGTGGCTTTCGAAAGATGGCCCAGATAGCGAAGAAAATGTTATTGGTTTGTGCCCTAATTGCCATAAGAAAATGCATATCCTCGACGAAGAATCGGACGTGAATAAATTAGCCAAACGTGCCACAGATTTTGCCAGCAGTAATTAGTTTATCCGCCGAGCATAAGCTCGGCGTTTTTCTTTAGTTAGCACGACTTAACAGACTCACGATTTCTTCCAGCTCTTTATCTGAAAGCTTAAACCACTCTCCTTTCACCTGAAGGTGCGCGAATTGTTTATGCAATTCCTTCTCTAGCTTTTTACCACCTTTTCCTGAGGCTATTAACTCCAAACGCTCGTGATGGAAATTCTGAAGAGCCTTTATTCGTTTATCGAGATCGGTTGTTACCCCAATTTTATATATCTTCGAATCGACAGCTTTTATTAAGTAAACACTAGTATAAGAGTCTAAAAGCTTTGACTGACCGTGTTCTTTTCCTGACTGCTGAGAGTTAAACATTACAGATTGAGTGAGCATAGTTTCCAACCAAGGGTATGACTCACCAGTATCACGGCTAATCTCCTGTAAAGCAAAAGCGATCTTGTCCAGATGCTCTTGCAAGTCATAAGGAGATTTAAAGGAGGAATGGCATGCTTCATCAATTTGTTTTAACCAGTTTTGTCGAAAAGTCATAACCACTCCTAATAGTCCTTGAAATGAAATCGTATCACATCACCTGACACATCAAAGAGCTGTGGTTTCGGCTTAGCGCCATCAAATCATCGACAAGCTTTTCAATCTGTTGTTGCTGCATCTGCATCCGGCCTTGAAAGGCTTGGTACTCTTGCTCGTTTACCAATGACAGGCCATGTTGTTTGGCCTGCTGCCTAAGCGACTGTAGCTCTGGTGACTTGGTTCGTAGCTCATTGGCGAGATCTTGTTTCAGAATTCGTTTGGCCAAAGCATGTTCAAAGCCTTGTTCTTGTAGCCAGGCATTCGTATTGAAGACAGAGTTGTAATGGATGTGGATATTCTGCGTGGTAACGTTTTTGGCTTTGGCAAGTTCGTAGATTAAGTCGTTGAGAGAAAGATCGTGTGAAACTATTGGTTGTGGCACTTGTTCAGTCGTCATGCTTTCAAAAGCGCGTATTACTTGCAGGTGGAATTTGGCGCTAATCCACATTGCGTATGAGTAGACCAGTTCTTTACAGACCCAAGTTCCTCGGTTTGCTCCGCCTCGCTGTGATACAACTGATCTAGGAATTCCTAGATCACCTTCGATTTCGTAGATGAGTGATTTTGTTTGTTGGTTCTGAATAAATAGAGCTGGTTGGTGCTTAGGTGCTCTACCGCTTGCTTTATGTAGATCATTTAGCGAGAACAAATCATCTAGAGTGCGAATATCTTTTGAAAGGATAGTTAGAACAGTCATAAAGACCTCCTTGCGACGTTGTTTAAGCACCACACGGAGTTCCTACGCTTCGGGTGGTGAACTGAACAGGGGTAGGAATACCGCTCGCAAGAAACGGCCAGCCGAAGCTGCCCTGCCCAGCCCACCATAATTTAGATAGTACGATTCCTAATCAAATCGACTATGTTCAGGTGTGCCGAAGCCGCACATAAAAAAACCAGCGAAAAGCTGGCATTTACATGCCTTGCGAAACGAAAGCGGGTTCCTACGCCCGACACTGGATTTTGCCAGTGCGTGAGTAGGTTAGCGTAGGTTGTTGAGAGGTGTCAATTGGTTATAGTCGGCTTATGTCGGTCGTAGTCAGTTCAATAAATAGCCAATAACGTTGACAGCGTCGTCAGGATCAAAGAAAATTAAGGCGTCTGTAAGACTCACTGATATGACGTTAGGTCGAGCAGACACGAGAGTTACCATTTTAACCCAAAAGGGCATCGATAATGGCAATAAAGAGTAGTACATTTGGGCGACTAGAGCTTTCAGGTGAAGATGCTAAGCAATTTGCAAAGCAAGTTCGCGAAGCAAAAGTTAACCCACATGCAAAGAAAGCGCTAGCACGTGGTCGTGAAGCCTTAGCTAAAATGCGCGCTGCGCAAGCATAGTAGTTCCCTGCCATATGGGAACTACTAACTATTCTATTCGAAAACTTTCCCCTTCTGATAACTGCAAAAAGTTTCGTTCTGGCGATCAAGCCTTCGCTCCTTTAAAAACCTTCCTACAAAAACAAGCTTGTAACTTTCAAGAGTCGATGATTGGCATTAGTTATGTCTGCATTGAGCGTAATGATGACAATGAAGAGACAGGCAAAGTATTAGCCTACATGACGTTGACAAGCAGTGAGATAGATCTTGGCAAAGCGTATGCTGTAGATGACTGCCCAAAAGCTAACCGTTATGCCACTCTACCCGCTTTAAAAATCACGCGTTTAGCGGTTGATGCCAACCAGCGCGGAAGCGGCCTTGGTTCTGTATTGGTCGATATGGCGATCGCGATTGCTTTGGATGAAATTTCTCCAGCGATAGGTTGTCGCTTTTTGACTGCAGATGTGAAGACAGAAGCGGTCGACTTCTATTATAAGAATGGTTTCAGCTTCCTAGATACACCAGAGAATCATGCAACCGAACATCCTGCGATGTTTATCGATCTTAAGACCTTAGAAGCATTTTGAGTCAATCGCCGGACAAAACCAGTCCCGACACTGGATTTTTCCAGTGCCGGGAAATATCTAAATAGATTTCGATATCAAATCTGCTTTAAGCAATCCACCCTTAGTTAATAGCTTCGGAGAGAAGTTAGGGTTACGGCGTTGTTTATAAGCGGCTAGTATTTTCTGAAGCCCAGCAGCCTCCAATAGAGAGATATTGATTTCAGTATCCATATCAGCTGCATCAATAAAGTCTTCAGAGAATTCAGGTGCAACGATTAATACCTGAGCAACTCGATGACCATTAACTTCGCAGCGTTTAACGTATGCTTTAACTTGTCTTGATGTGGTGGAGTATTTAGCAAACTGTCCATTTTTAAATGACTTAGCTTCACCGACTATAACGTCATCATTTTCTAGGGAAACAATAATATCGGCTTTATCTTTCGCTGTATTAATGTCCTTTCGCAGATCTTCATCTACGTTCATTCCTAGTTGCTCAAGAATAGAACGAGTCGCTTCTTCAAACTTGACGCCGATATCACTTTCTTTTATGTCAATTCCTGCGGCTTGTAACCCTTGAAGGTCGCGACAGGCCAAGAGATGATAGTTTTCAATTAACTTATCATTCGCGCTGGCAAAGCTATCTATAATCTGACTGCGTGGATTTCCTCTCCTAGCCAGACCCATATCATTCCTTATGGTTTTGATTTCATCATTGCTGTAGAGATATAGGATATCGAGCGGTGTTATGCTCAGAGCTTTCAATCTCTCAGGGTCCAGTGTTTCCTTGTTCTCGATTTCAAAGTCAGCTCTTATTCTTTCCTCAACATTTGGGGCAGTTTGGGTTAACGACTCCAACAGTTCTTTATAGCCACTGACACTTAATGCGTTGAACTCATCTTCTTCAGACGTTTTTAGATAATCGATCAGTACGTCAATTCTATCCTGTAGGCGCGTGCCAATTCGAGTGATATCTAAGTCCATATCTTCGATTAGCAACTTGATGCGTTCTTTTCTTTGGTTCTGTGTTGCATCTTCACTGTGTATATCGCTCATCAAAATATTTCTGATTGATAGACCCGAGTGAGCGATTGTAGATATCTTGTCTTGTCTCTCAATACCTCTTGTTTTGTAACCATGATTTTTGAGGATATTCGACAACTCAGCATCAGAAAGAGATCTTAAAATTCTCAATACGAACTTATCGTGAATTTCTTTACCCAGCACTTCATGGAGAATTTCTACAACTTCATCGGCCACCATAATTTCTGAGCGTCGACGGTTGATTAGAATAATGCCATTTTCTCTTAAGTATTCTAAAGCTCCTTCAATACCGAGTTCTGGTATAGGATCAACAGAGTGCTCTATGGCGTTAACTTCTTCTCTGGAAAGACCTAATCGCTGGGATAGTACATTTAGCACCCCGCGCTCATCTTCGGAAATCTTTGCCGTTCGATTAGATTTGAGATCATTGTTAAAAGCGGTATGCATGCAATCACGATAGATATCGAGTCGGGTTAGCCTGTCATAGTCACTCGATTCATTTGCTTTCATTTCTTCGACTAATGAACTCGCTAGCGTATTTATTTCTGAATATTCTTTAGCGTATAAGCTTTCAATCCAAGGAATCGTCGCTATACAGTTGCCGTCGCGAGCTAGGATGTTTATTAGTAGTGAGGTTTGAGGACCTCCAATAGCGACTTGCTCGACGATATGCTTCTTGAAATGCTCCTTAACGAGACTGAATAACTGGTTTATTTCGTTGCCTGAAGCGGCCTTTAGCTGACCATCAATCTTATCGAGTTGCTTAGCTAGTTGAGGATCACTTTTGTTATCCTGACAAAGTTTGTCGATACAGTTAATGAACTTTGAACGTTCAACTTGGTTGGTGTGATTCAACACTTGATTCAGTTTCATAATTGAGAAACCTCATAAATAATACGGAAGACGGTTAATGGATAATAACTCTGAGCATTTTCAAGAAGCATTAAATGATATGAAACTGTTAACTATGTCACCCATGGAATATTCAAACTAATAACCGTATCTCAACATTCCAAGTTGGTAAGACTTTATCTCACATCACTAAGCTACAGAAAACGTTTAGTAATTTCGCCACAAACAGCATTTCTTACTGCTTATGTTGTTATCGTTACTCAACAATTTGCTTTTTGAATCACAAAGAGATGTCGATCTATAGATAGTGTTGCGCGCTGTTTGACTCGCAAGACGAAAAGTACTACTGTCTACTCACGACTTCCCTCCTTCGGGCGAGATTAAATTCGACACTCGATGCGAGGACCTATTAAAAAAGCCGCCACTTTATGTGGCGGCTTTTCTATTGATATTGTCGTTGGCCTTATGCAGGCACAACACGCAGCCACTGATGATTTTGCTCCTCTAAGATAACGTCGTTCATCATGGCTTCCGCTTCACTATCTGCAAGTTTCTCTAGTAGGAACCTTAAGCTACTGTCTTCATCTATCGACTCTAAAAACAATCGTCTCATCAGTAAATCGACTGTTTTAGGAATGGCGCTTTCGCCCTTCTCCCATCGACCGACAGTTTGCTGATCTACTCCCATAATGTCGCCTAATGCGCGGCGAGAATAGTTAAAGGTCTCGAGTAAAAATCGCAGTTCTGCGCCTGTGAGAACCTGTGGTTTTGTCGCTAAGTTTGATCTAATCACAGTATGCAGGGCATTCATATCATCAATGCTCAGGTACTCTTCACCTTCAAATATCTCTAGAGTATAACCATTTTTCAGATACACATTAGGCAAGCCACACTCTGTGTAATGATAACCTGTGCTCATTTTATTACCTCACTTGCTACAAGCCTGATAATGTCGGTGCCATTATCGTCAATTTTTTATAGTTTTATCAGCGTCAACACAAAAACCGTCGGGTCACTTTCATACCTTCTCAGCACCAATGGCACTCGAATCGTTGAACCAGATGCCACACCCTCGATATTCATCTGCCAGATGAGCTTGATAAATGCTCTCCTCCTATTCGTTGTGCGTTTACGCTCTTTTCGCACATTGCTCCTATTTCTCATTCCACCATACTGACCCCGTTGATATCGCATTGTTAGAGCTTCGAAGCGTCACGTCGACGCATTGCATCTTTAACTTCTGCACATAACAACATCTCGAGAGTTGGCTGCTCTCACTGCTGAAGGCGCCACAGAAGGGCGCAGGCCAGCGTACAAATCACCTAACCAAATACAGGCGCCTATCGATGAGGCGCAGACCAATGCCCATATTCTGGGGGTGCATGCTCGCATCATCATTCGGTTTGTGGGAACTAATTGGGAGTATCATCGAGCCCTTTTTTTAAAAGGCGAGCGCGACTACACGCGCTCACAAGCCAGTTTGTAGCAAGAGCTCTGGGAGGGGCTCCTTCGTTTATCTGACTTCAATGATTCAGCAACACTCTACCCTGAATTTAAGGAGGACATATGAGGATTGTTTACGGGATCTGCGGCAGCAACATCGCCGAACTGATTGGCCAACCAATTGACAGAGAGAGCGCCATTTTGAAGGTCAAAGCGCTACACCGTATAGGTGAGCATCTGATCTTTGCCGCTCTTATCAATACCACCGGTTCAACGTATGAACCAACAGTGCTGCCCTTGTGCATCATTGTGAAAAACCAACCCATTATTGCTCTACCAGGCACGTTGCCAGCCGCGAACATTGATGCTCTTAAAGGGCGACAGCGCAAAAAACACCTCAGAAAACTCAAGAAACAACAACCACTGGGCCCGGAGAACTGGACTCTGCACATCAGCCGAAAGCTCGCAATCAAATCCGGTCGTAAGTTTCTCGAAGCCTGAACTGAGAAAGTTCACTCATCATGCACGGCGCGATGTTTTAGCGCCGACAACCCAAAGGATGCGCTTCATGCCAGTATTTAACTCCACCCTAAGCCGCCAGTATATTCTGCTCCTTCTCGCTGTGATCCTCTTTGGAATCGCAGCACCCTCTTTATCTGCCGATCTGTTTAGCGCAGGCAAGGCAACCATCAAATCCACCGTGGGCGACGGCTCCGCGGCTGAAATGGCCATGCTCACTGCTGGCGCATTTGGTGGCGCCGTCACCGGGTTTGCGACACGAAACTGGTTTGGGGCCATCGGAGGATTTGCCGGCGGCATGATCTTCTGGGAAGTCATCAAGCCGCTGGTCGGACTGTCATAAACAGGAGCTACGTCATGGACAACAAACGACTATTTTACTCTATCCCCAAACACATCAATAAAGGCAAACGGATCTCCGGCCTTCCGAGAGATGAAGTGTTCCCGAGTACCTTTGTATTTGTGTGTTTTTTCATCATGGGCAAGTACCTGATTGGCTTCATCCTGGCCGCAGTTTGGTTCACCGGACTGCGTTATATCAAGGTTCAGTATGGGGACAACATCATTGCCTTAACGTTGTACTGGTGGGGCAGCGCTTCTCTCAGTCAGTACATCTTCCGCCATACCCCGCCAGCGCAGTGTCGTTACTGGCTCGCATAGAGGGAACCGTCATGGACAATAAACACCAAAGCCACCTACTTGCACTGAGTAAACTGCTTAACCTTCTTCTGGTCTTTGGGTTTCTCGCCATGACTGTAGTCAGTGTGGTGTTGGGACTAAGCCTGGCAAAAGCGTCATCTGAAAAAAGCCGAACTCTGGTGCCACCCACGCTATCACAAGCCTTCACGGTGTCAGATACCGCGGTCGATGCCCCTTATCTTCATCTGATGGGGGAATACTTTCTCAAACTCAAGCTCAATGTCACACCAACGAATGTGACCAGACAGTATGGTCTGCTTCTCGACTATGTTCCGGCCGAGAACTGGGCCTCTATTCAGCCGGTACTCATTGAAGATGCTGAGCACATTAAAAAGTACAACACCACCAGTCGTTTTGATGCCCTTCCGGGCAAAACTCACGTATCCCTACAGACGATGCAGTTCAGACAATCGGGCCATCTGATCAAAACGGTTGGCGACCGGACACTGCCGGCCGAACTGACCACCTATGTTGTCCAGATGGCTTATCGCGACGGTGTCATCGAGCTGATTGGGATCAAGCAGCAAGGAGCAGAGCAATGAAAATCTACTCATGGCTGATGGGAGCGCTTCTTACCTGCGTGAGCCCTGTTGGTATCACTGCAAATGTACAAAAAGCCACGGTTGCGTTTGCTGATGGCGATACCATCCCGATTCAGCTCTCTTCGGTGAACATCAATCGCCTGTTGGTAGAAAGCGACAAGATCATTAATATCACCTGCCCGCACGGCTTTTGCACCACAAGCGGCGTTCAGAAAGACAAGACAGGCTCAATTTCACTGAAAATAAACGTCGCGCTTCCCTTTACCGCGCACGTATTAACTCAGAAAGGGCGCCTGTTTGCCTTATTCATCACTCCAAAGGCAACGCCAGGCATCATCACTGCCTTTTCGCCCACAGACCGCCACCTCTCAAAGCCATCCGTATTTGAACGTGACTTTGATTACCCTTCCGCCATCGCCCAATTCACCAAAGCGATGATGCTATGGAAAAGAAAGGGGACGGCCATCGAGGGTTTCAGTCTGCATCCTGTCGATCCCAAAACCCTGCCTAAGAAAGACACCTCACTGCCCGTCACACCGCAAACTGTGTTCGTTGGCCGTGATTACTCGGGCATCATTTATCAGGTGAAGAACCGATCGAGTGACAATGTCACCCTGACCACTGCTCAGTTTTACAGTTACGCCGCGCGCAGTGCCGCGCTGGATAAGACCGAACTCGCACCGGGTGAGGCCACCACCCTGTACGTCGTCACCGGTGGAGGGATCAATGATGTTCGCTAGCTGGAAGAAACGCGTCTTGCGTGATGCGCAAGGCGAATTCGAACAAGGCGATGATATCAATCGTCATACCGCCTTTCGCAACGGTGCTCTGACTCTGATCGTGGTCATTGCTCTGCTCATTTGTGCGCTCGGGCTTTATCAGTACACCCGGCCACCTGAGCCAGACAAAACCAGCCAGAGCTCTGAACCCGCCGAATTTGGTGCCATCATTGAGCAAGGGTTTGTTGAGAAAGACAATCAGTCGGCCCTGACACTGCAGCAACACACCCTGTCGAGCCTGAGAAAGCATGTCGCGGACCTGGAAGAAAACCTGCGAACATTGCAAGAAGAGACCCAGCGTGATCTGGAGCGAGCCACAGAAGAGACCACGCGCCTGGTCGAAGACAAGGTCCGCAAAGAGTATAGCGAGCGAGAATCTGAGCTGGAGGCTCGCATTCAGGCCTTTGAACAGGCCGGGAAAACTCTTTCAGATCCGATGCCAGACTCCACCACTGACGCTCAGGATGCCATCAATGAGCCAGAGGTGTTTGGGACGCGGCCACTCCCGCCTCGTCCGGCGGTAAGTGCTACCCACAACCCTGACATGGCGCAGATGCAATACCCGGCCTCTGATCAACGGCCCTTCAAGCGTAGCGAGTTTGACAGTCATGACTTCATCTGGGACACCCTGGACGAAGAGAGGGATCGCCGAACAACCGACAACTATGTTCCAACCGGAACCTTTGTCACCGCGGTCGTCACCGGAGGGGCCGATGCCAATGCCGGCGTGCTGGGTCAGGGCGATACCACCCCGGTGGTGTTTCAAACTGTGCACGAAGGCATCCTGCCCAATGGCGACAAGTCTAGACTCAAAGACTGCACCATCACGGCGGCGGCTTACGGCGAAGTCTCCTCGAGTCGCGGCATCGTTCGCACCCATCGCCTCAGTTGCATCCAGGACAATGGGCACATCTTAGATGTGGCCGTTAAAGGGACCGCCTTTAACTTTGGTCGCAACGGGATCCGCGGTACCACCATTTTAAAAAACGGTGACATCGTTCAGATGGCGGGCATTGCAGGGATCCTGACCGGTATCGGTGAAACGGGCAAAGCCCTGTCTCAAACTACGACCACCTCCCCACTCGGCTCAACCACCACCCTGTCGGGAAAAGATTCTGCGCTCAATTTACTCGGAAACGCGACCGCCAGTGTTGGCGCAAAATTGTCCGACTATTACATTGGCCTCGCCGAACTGTATCACCCCATCGTCGAGATCAACCCTGGCGCGGTGGTCAATATCGTCTTTCTCGAGGGCTTTCCCCTCGATCCATTAAAAGCCGAGGACTATGAACGCGCCCAGGCGGCGCAGGAGCAGATGAGCAGCCAGTCGAACCAAATCCTGGATGTCATCACCAATACACCACTTAACCCGCTCGCGGGACAACTGTCAAAAGAAGGCATTGATGTGCCTGCGACCCCTTTTGGCCGCTGAGCAAGGAAACCGTTATGTTTAGAATTGCATTCTCATTAGGCTGGACGCTGCTGTTACTGGGCTGCGCCGCGGGTCTGGAAGAAGACTACAGCTGCAGCCAGGTAGGTGGCACGCCAGGCTGCGTCAGCATGGATGAAATCCGCGCTAACCTGAAGGCCTATCAGCCCTCTGGCTCCTCGGCCACACCTCATCCGACGTCCCCTTTGGTCACGGACTTTACGATTCTGCCAAGGCGTAACCGACACGGCGAACCCAGCCGAACCGAGGACGTGGTTAAAAAGGTCACCATTTTTCCGTTTATCGATACACGCGGGCACTACGTCGATACCACCGACATCTACCTGATCCTCGATGACAGTCGCTGGACCGGGCGACCCGCAAGCGCCATCTGGGAGGACTGACTATGCGTATTCCTTATTTCCTGAAATCGAACGCGGGCACACTCAGCGCGTTTTACGAAGACGTCAAAAAGCACCAGAATCATTTTCATCACGAGTTGCCCTACCGCACCTTTGATTCGGACAACAAGATTTTCTGCAACCGCGCCTCACACGGGATTGGTTTCAGGCTCAGTGTGAGTGCCGGCGTCGATGACGAGTTGGTCCGCTCGCTCAATAAGATGGTGTGCGATCTGCCTCAGGGAGACAAATGGGATTATCAGTTGTCCCTGTTTGGCCACAACCGCGTTGCACACTATCTGGAAGCCAACCAACAGCGTCTGAGTCAGCGCGGTGGCATCTGTGAAACTCTGGCCAAAAAAGAAGCGCAGTACGCTCAGTTTGCTGCGACGCAGGGCTTTTTCCACAAACATCGCCATCGCTTTGACTTACGTGACTATGACGTTTACTTCTTTATCTCCACCCCAACCAAAGACAACGAAGCGCTGCTCGACTTAAGCGCCGCAGTTGAAGTCGCGTTAAGTCAGTTAGGCATCAATACGCAAAGACTTACGCCAGAAGGGCTGATCACCTTTACTGGCGATGTCTTAAACTTTGATGCGTTGCAGACGCGCCCGACAGAGCGCAGTTATAACTGCTACGATCCCATCAATCAGCAAGTCATGTCCCCCGATACCGAGCTGCTTGTCCACCGTGAGCATATTGCGTTTCGTCATACCAACCACGATGGAAAGGAAACCGAGGGACTCACTGTATGCATGGGCCTCGCCCGAACCCCGGGCGATTACCGGCTCCATATGCTGCCGGAGTGTTTCGCTTCGATTCGAAATATCGCCCGGCATGTCACCTGCCCTCATGTGCTGACCTTAAACTTTCGCCAGCAAGTGACCGGCAATTTTGAGCATGGCAATAACCGTAAGATCTCCGATCTGACCAAAACAGTCGGCTCCTCGCTGTCGATCATCATGCCCACGGCAAAAGATGAGTTAGAAGAGCGCAAAGAGCTGCAGAAGGGACTTGGTGATAAAGAGTTTACCATCAGCTCGATGGTTCTGAACCTGACCCTGTTTACCAACTCGCGCCAGCAACGTCGTGATGTTCAGGCGGCCAAGGAAGCCTTTTCTGCGACCGGTCTGGATATCCGCCGCCAGGTGATGCTTCAGGCGCAAAGCCTCCTCACCGCCTTGCCTTTCACCATGAGCGAAGGTCTGTGGCGTGACTGCGCACTGGCCGGTAAGGTGCGCTCGCTTAAGAGCTCCAATCTGGTCAACTTTTTTCCCATTGTGCTCGATATCAAGCGGCTTACCGGAGGACTGTTACTGCCGACAATGCGTGGCCAGATTTCATTTTTTGATCCGTTCTGCTGCGGCAGTGACAACAAAAACATCGCCTTAACAGGCGGCTCAGGCGCCGGAAAAAGCTTTTTTGTTCAGAGCATGGCGAAGTCAGTCTACGCGTCCGGTGGACAATGCTGGATCCTCGACAGAGGCGCCAGTTACAAAAAGCTGACCCTGATGCTTGGCGGAACGTACCTTGATCACCGCAATATCTATTTAAATCCGTTTACTCATCTGGGCAAGATGATGGCCAGCGCCAAAGAGGCCAAAGAAGAACTGCACTATGTCAACGATGAGGGGCAAAAGGAGCACGTTGATCCGATCAAGGAAGCACTGAGTAACATTACCGCCCTGTTTGCGACCATCGCTTCACCGTATCAGGCTCTGGAAAGCTACCAGCTCGCCGTCCTTGGCGACGCCATCATTCGCGCCTGGGAAAGCAAGCAGACCGAGACCCAGGTAGACGATGTTCGCTCGGCTCTGTTTAAACTGGCGAAAGAGTACAACGACGACCGCCGCATCCATGACATTGCCGTGCAGCTCAACAAATACTGCAGTGACGGTATTTTCGGCGATACCTTTAACAAGCCGTCAATGTTAGATCCCTCGGTAGAGATCACCACCCTTGAGTTAGATGGCTTTAATGAAGATGTGCTGCGCCCGGTGATCTTCGCGTTAATCGTATCCATTAATCAGCAGATGTACCTGTCAGGCTCTCGCTCAACACCGAAAATGTGCATCATCGAAGAAGCCTGGAGTCTGATGAGCGGCGCCAACGCTCAGGCACGCTCCTTCATCAACACCGGTTATCGCACCGCCCGTAAGTTTGGCGGCTCTTTTTGCACCGTGACACAAGGCATCATCGATTTCTTTGCCAACGAGGAAGCCCGGGCCAGTTACGATAACTCCGATATCCATATGGTGTTAAGGCAAGGCGACGGCTTTGATAAGTTCCTGACCGACAACCCGAAAGCCTTCAGCGAGTTGGACGAGCGGATCATAAAAAGCTTTCCACGCGCCAGTGACGCTGGATACAGCTGCATTCGGATCAAAGCCGGTGGCCACATCTCGTATCATCGCATGTTCTCTGATCCATTTTCCCGCGCCTGTTTAAGCACCGAGCCTCATGAGTTTGAGTACTGCGAAAAGCTGATGAACCAGGGCATGCCATTAATGGATGCCATCAATGCCACCGCCGAGCATTTTTACGGACCAGAAATCGTTGCCTTCGAACGTGCATTGCGCTGCCGGGAGGGAGAGTGAGATGAAGACGCGCCTTTTGCTTACCCTGTTCAGCTTCAGCCTGCTTTCTCATGCGCCTCTGACTGCCAAAGATCTGGGCCGCATAGGGACGACCTTTCCTATCGGTGAAATCAATATGCTGATGTGGATAGAGCAGCGCTTAAAAGGCTTTGAGCAAAGCGGTGAACTGGCGAAGATGCAACAGGCGTTTGCCCGGCGCGTCAGACAAAGCGTCGAGACTCCGCAGCCACTGCCCTTAACCACGACCACCACGCCCGATACGTTCAGGGTCGACCCGAGTCTTACTCTAGCCACGGATCTGAAAGACGCCAACGGCCAGGTGTTTGCCAAAGCCGGTACGCGGATCAATCCGTTTGATGCCCGGACCTGGCCTGAGCGAAGCCGGTTAGCGCATCGGTTTGAATACTCGCACGTACTGATGTTTTTCGATGGCCGAGATGAAAAGCAACTGGCGTTTGCTCAACGTTTTCAATCCACCAAGCCCATCAAATGGATCCTGACCGGAGGGAGCCCGAATCCCCTCTCTGAGCGGCTGAGTCGCCGGCTCTATTTTGATCAGCAAGGCAATCTGTCACGCAAACTGCGCATCAAAGCCGTGCCGAGTCTGGTTGAACAGTCGGGCACCCAGTGGCAGATCACCGAGTTTGATGTCAGTAATGAGGAAAGCACGCCATGAAGATCAACGCTCGCGTAACCGTACTCATGAGCCTTTTCCTGTTGAGCCCTGGGACATACGGGGGAGCAACCTGCTCGGGACAGTTCATTAACCCAATGAAGGACATCTGCTGGAGCTGCATGTTCCCAATGACACTGGGCTCTGCACCTGTTGTTCCTTCCAATTACCCTGATACCCGCAACCCGTCGATGCCCATCTCTTTTTGCCCTAAACCACCCCCAGTGTTTATGCAGATAGGGTTAAACATCGGTTACTGGGAGCCGTATGCCCTGACGGATGTGACCCGAGTGCCCTACTGCATGGTCAACATGGGTATGCAGCTTAGCGGCGCGAATACGCAGCGCATTGGTGGTCGAAGCAGCGCCAGAGATTCTGGCAGCAGTGACGCCGGGTTCTATCACGCCCACTGGTACAAATACCCGCTGATCTACTGGCTTCAACTGATGCAGTCCACCGCTTGCATGGCCACCGATGCCTTTGATGTCGCCTATCTCACTGAGCTCGATCCGCTTTGGAATGACGATGAACTGGCGTTCATTCTCAACCCGGAAGCGATTTTATTTGGTAGCCCAATCGCGCAGCTCGCGTGTATCCCGGAAGCGATCGCGACCAGTACCAACGCCGCGCTGCCCTTTGATGCCCTGTTCTGGTGTTTGGGCTCGCAAGGCAGTGCCTACCCGCTGACTGGCAATACTAATTATCGCGATACACCGATTCAGGCAGGCACCCTCATCATGGAGCGACTCAATTACAAGCTGCACAGACAAGGCATTGTCTGGGAGACGAGTGGTGAAGATGGCGCCGTCTGCTACCAGTACCCAACCCCCATTCTGCCGAAATCCCGTTACCGATATCAGATGAGCGCGCCGTCCCCGGATGCTCAGTGGTGTCACCCCTACACCACCACGACGGCGATTTGGGAAATGGGTCACGATAACCCGACCACCGGCGATAACTTTGGTTATGTCCAGTGGCGAAAACGCAACTGCGTGTTTTTATAGGAGAGCGGATAGATGATGTTACGCACCAAGCCTTCCTGCTGGGCAATCTGGCTACTGCTCTATCACAGTGTAGCCAGTGGCTACAGCCCCGATGAACTTAACGCATTGGCCGGACGTGAACAACGCAGCCTCAGTGCTCCGCCCGCCTCAACACAAACGGCTCTGCCTGACGAGCGTCCCTTTATCGAAACCGCCCGCGATCAGGGCCGCTTATGGCATAAGCGGCTAACCCCTTCAGCGCTACAAGGGCTCGCCTCAACCCAACAGTTCAACCCCAACACGACACCGTCTGGGGTGATGGTGTTTGTCTCTCTGACCATGCCTGACAGCAGTCTTCGAGCGCTACTGAAACAGAGCGAAGCCTGGCAAGTCCCTTTGGTTATTCAGGGCGTGTTACCTGAAGGATTTATGGCCACGACCGACAAAATCCAGCGCTTACTCAAAACGGGCAAGAAAGACACCATAAACAGTGGGTTCACGATCAGCCCTGAGTGGTTTCAAACCTTCAATATTCGAGAGGTACCAACGTTCGTTGCGGTTAAGCCCGGACGATGCTTACCCAAACAACCATGCGGTGAACGCGACTACGACATCGTAAAAGGCAATGTCTCCATCGCAGACGCACTGGCGCACCTTGCTCAGGGTGATAACCCCGATGTCGTGCGTCGCCTGTTAGAGAGGAAACACCATGAAAACGACGAGTAGTGCGTGTCTCATCCTGGCTCTCAGCTTTCACGCTTTCGCTTCTGAGCGGTCAATAGCCGATCAGCAAAAGCAATATCAGGATCACCTCGACTGGGCCAAAGGTGCCCAGCAGGCCATCCCGGAAAAGGCCAAAGATCAGCTCAATCTCAATGATTACTGTGATAGCGCCGAGTGCATAAACCAAGTCCGCAATCCGCCGCAGAAAGGGCTTAATGACGCCGCCATAAAGCAGCAAAAAGCGCGCGAGTTTCTGGCAGATGAAACCGCCAATGCCGTGAAATCTCAGTTCGACAAAGGACGGCCCGATATTAAAAGCGATCCGGCGACCCGTTTTGCTTTGCTGGGACAGGAGCAGGCGTATGCCATCACGCATGGCATCTCCAATGCGTACGTAGATTGCCAGGACAACACCCAATGCCGAATCGATAACGTAACCCGAGTCTGTAACAGCCCGACTAATAACCCGGTGTCTTGCTTTCGTACCCCACGCTTTGCCACGCAATCCCTCAATGCAACTAAACACTGTCCAGGGCAAATCAGGGGCGATACCTGTATCGAGTGTCGCTATAACGAACCTCGCAATTACGTGCACCGGCTGTATTACCAGGGGGATAAACACCGGCTTCGCTTTCACTGGGATGGAAGAAGGATCATTGACACCAACTTTGTCCCCATCAATCAGACGTCCGCCAACGGGTACTATATGGGCGCACTGAAACGGCGACACGACTATGCGACGACCGTTTATCAGATCTGCCGCAACACTCCCGTCATCAAAACCTGTCCGACAGGATTTAATTTGGTGGGTAACTTATGTGTCAGAAACACCCTCTCCTGGGAGACTGATTGCGCACTAGTCAGTCAATGCTCTCCAATTAGGGAGAGATGTCTGGAAGGCGCTGAAACACGCCTTATTCATGGCGTTCCTACCTATCTGAGTTGCTGGAAAGTTCAGGTCGATTACCAGTGTAATTTCCCGGACACATGCGCCGGACTTGCCCGAGACTGCACCACCACATCCAGCCATTGCAGTATTTTGCAAAACGGTGTGTGCGTCGAGAAGGAATACATCAAGACGTGTCCGGTGAAAACCTGCAGCACGACAAAGCTTCATTGTCTGGACACCACCTTTTGTCTGGATGGCGATTGCTATGGCGCTACGCCGACTCAATCTGACGACTTCGCTAAGTCCGCCGCTGGATTGGCGGCCCTGTCTGAGGCAGCAAAAGGACTCGGCAACCCGCCGCGTATTTTTGCCGGACAAGGTATGCACTGCACTGACAAAGCGTTTGGGTTTGCCGATTGCTGTAAAGACAGTGGCTGGGGCACCGACATTGGACTGGCTAAGTGCAGTGAGCAGGAAAAAGCGCTTGGTCAGGCCAAGGAGCAAGGGTTAACCATCGCTCTGGGCTCGTACTGCGCGACTAAAGTCCTCGGCGCCTGCGTACGCAAAAAGAAAGGCTATTGCGTGTTCGGCAGCAAACTTGCGCGCATCGTGCAGGCAGAGGGGGCCAGAGATCAACTCGGCCTGAGTTTTGGCTCCGCGGAACACCCCAAATGCGAAGCCCTCACCCCAGAGCAGCTTCAGGCCATTCGTTTTGACCGCATCGACTTTTCTGATTTCTTTGAGGATATGCGCGGCAACGCCCAGCTCCCTTCTGCCGAAGAGATCCAGGAACGCTTGCGTAGCGCGTATGGAGAATAGCTTATGTGCCTGATACGTCCGTGCTTACCTCCAGTCACTCCCGCTAACAGCGCGCGTGAACGCTTAGCGAGCCTTTGCCGCTGGCTTCTAACGATAGTGGTGATTTTGATCCCGGCCAGCGACGTGACAGCGTCGCCAAAAGGCTGGAAATGGTACAACGAGCCTACCTCGCCACCTGTGACGCCCGCTCCTGTGCCGACACCACCAAACACCACCACTACGGTGATGAGTGCAACCGAGCAGATGGCGTGGTTCCATCAGACATACGAAGAGGTTAAGGCGGACGCCACCCTCAACCCAGACGATGAGCAGAAGTATCTGACGCTGATGAAGCTTCATCACTTTATCGGACAACAAACCGCGCGCACGGGCATGACGTTTAAAAAGTTGCTGCTCAAGTACCCCGAGTATTCCTACGTCAAAGACAGACCCGTAGAACAGGCGGCCAGAAGCACCTACCACCGGCTTGAGCGACAAAAGAAAATCGATACGGTGATCAAGATGAGAGACGACGGCTGGGGCTTTTTCTTTGTCTATCAAGGCAACGATCCCCTCAGTCAGGAGCTTGCACCATCGATTCAGCACTTTGCCGACACGTATGACATCGAGCTATTGGGTGTGAGCGAGGATGGCCTCTTCACTCCCCACATCCGCCAGAACCGGGTCAATAACAACAAAGTGGTCGTGCCGTTTACGCCGGCACTGTTATTGATCAACCCCACGACGTCCGAGTTTCAGCCCCTCGCCTATGGATTTATTTCCCAAGAGGACTTACTCGGGCGCTTCTATAACGTCGCGACGCGCTATCAGTCCGCTGATTTTTAGAGCCCAGTAAAGGAGACCACCTATGCCGAACTATCCACTGCTTATCTTGCTTCTTCTGACCCAGGCGTCTTCGGCCTATGCGGCCGCTCAGCCCGCGTATGCCCTGGTATTTTTTTACCGCAGTGACTGCCCTTATTGCCATGAGTTTGCCCCTAAGTTCAAGGCCCTGACACAGAAGAAGCAGTTACCGAGCTACGTTTTTTCACTCGATAACCAACCGTTACCTGACTACCCAGCGCCCATTCCTGTGACGCCGGACATCAGCCAGCGGTTCTTTGACAACCCGAGGAGCATCACCGTGCCCGCGACGTTTTTGCTCAACGTCAACAGCCACAAGTTCGTCCGGGTATCGGTGGGCAACGTCAGTTATGCCGAGCTCGAACAGAGCGTCGACGGCATCTTGAGTGACCAGCGCCTGCTCAGCGCCATGCAGTAAACCATTATTTCGATGAGGAAATCGATTATGCGCAGATATTTATCCACACTTTTTGTGGAAAAGACGCCCAAAGCATTGATATATATCGTGTTATCAATTGGTATGGTGTGTCAAGCCCATGGAGCCGGCGTAACGCGCTCATTAGATGGATTCTTTGATGGTTTGGGTTATCACAGCAACGTCTCCGATCCAAGCGCCTACAAAGGGCAAGCGGCCAGCTACTATAATGGCGGCTCATTGTATGTCCGCTCACCGGTAAAACATGCCCAACTGGTTGCGACCTCGGTCCCTTCTGTCAGTATGGGATGCAGCGGCATCGATGCCTTCATGGGCGGCTTTTCTCACATTAATTCCGATCAGCTGGTTCAGTTCGGTAAAGCGGTGATCGCCAATGCCACACCCTTTGCAGTCGATTTAGCGCTGCAAACCTGGGCGCCGCAAATCAAACAAATCCGCGACAACCTGCAGAACATCGCTGACAAGTGGCTTAATCAGTCAATCAACTCCTGTGAAACCGCGCAAGCGGCAGTGAGCGGACTCGCGGCCGCATTTGACAGTCCTCAGACGAAAAAGCACATCTGCTCCACGATAGGTACCCACAATAACGCCTTCTCAGACTGGCTGGCCGCGCAGCAGGAATGCGGCGTCGGCGGACAGGCTCGCGCGCAACTGGCTAATGCCCGTCAACATCCCGCAACAGAAGATCTCACCAAAACCAGTCACAACATTGTCTGGTCGGCGACATTAAACAACCCTTTCCTGTCGAGCGATACCACGCTGGCTGAATTCTTAATGAGTTTATCCGGCACCTATATCTATGACAGCGAGGGCAAACCGCGTTATTACGCCAGCTTACTGAGCGACAACAACAACCTGATCCATGCCTTACTTGAAGGCGGAGAAATCACCTATTACCGCTGTGACGACACGGACAAAAAAGCGTGTTTAAACCCCACTCAGCAGCGCCTGACTTTGCCATCAGGCAAAGGGCTGCAAGATCGTATCCGCACTAAGCTCGAACAGCTTTACCAGGCCATCAACAGTGACGCGCGATTAACCGCGGCTCAGACCTCGTTTCTGGAGTACACCGAGACACCGGTATTGGCTGTGTTCAACAGCGCCGCCCGAGCCAATCGCTCCCCGAACCTTGCTGCCTATTCACGCGTGATCTCGGTTGAGCTACTCAACCGCTATCTCACCAACATGCTCAATGTTGTTCAGACATCGCTTGCCAACACTCAGGTCAGCGCCGACGACATCGCACTGATCGCCGATGATATCGATCGTGCCAAACGCTTTACCGAGGGATTAACCGATAACGCCACCAAGCAACTCCTTCAGCAAGAACAACTCATTCAGGCCCACAAATTCAATGATCAGCGAGCCTGGCAAGAGATCAACGGCAAACTCATCCACAACCAAACCTATGGAGAATAACCATGAACCGAAAGCATAACGTCACAACCCAGGGCGCCACATTAAAAAGCGCCAAACGCCTTACCGATGCATTGGCCGACAAAGCCGATGACAACGTGCAACTATCCCCCCGCTATGGAGAATAACCATGAGCCTTGAATATTACGTCTATACCCAAGGCGCGACCATCCAGCGCGCCCTTAACGCCGTCGCCACCTACTTTGAGTCCTCCAGTTTTGCGTCGATGACCTCTATCGCGCTGATGATTGGCGCGGTCATGACGATGGCGTACTTTTTTGCCACCCGTAATACCCGCCACCTCTACGTGTGGGCCATCGTCTTTACCCTTGTCCCCACCTTTCTGCTTAACCAGACCACCCGGATGCAAATCATTGATAAAACCGAGCCCGACAGCGTCTATTCGGTCGACAATGTGCCGTATCTGGTTGCCCTGCCGACCTGGTTTTTCAGCACTATGATGGTGGGCGTCACGGAATCGGTTGAAACCATCTTCACCACAACGAGAGATCAACGCTATGGCCGAACGGGAATGCTGTTTGGCTCGGAGATGTTTCAGTTGTCCCGTAAAGCGTCGCTCAGGGATATCCGTGAGCGCCATGTCTGGGATGACTTTTTCAGAAACTGCATTGTTGGCGACATTGAAATCAACAAGAAATACTCCTGGAATCAACTGTTCAATGCCCCGGACATTTTTGACTTCCTGAGTCAGCAGTCGATGAGTCCTCTACGCGGGGTCATGCTTGATGTCGTCAGTCAGGACTTTAAAACCTGTCGTGAGATCTTCCCCGACATCCAACGCACCTTCGGCAAAGCCTCTGCAGAAGAGATGGAACTGCTTGGCACCTACCTCCATGGCTCTAAGGCCGCACTGTATCGACCTCATGTCAAACAGGCATTGGAAAACAGCTATATGAGCTTTGTTGGTGTGAGCAATAACGCCGCCAATATTTTACGGCATAACATGACCATAAATGCCATACGCAGTAGCGTTCGCGGACTGGCCCACGGGGGGATAGGCGGCGTCGGCATCAATTACGCCTATACCACCAATAAAATGCAGCAAACCTCGATGTGGGCAACCTTAGGTCTGCAAGCGCGTGAGTTCATTCCTCTGATGCACACAATGATGTTTTTCCTGTTCAGCTGTTTAGGCATCATCATTGGCGCCGCGGCCCTGATCCCCGCACTGACGAAAATGGTGCTGACGAACTACATCAAAACCTTTGCCTATCTGGCGACCTGGCCGCCTCTGTTTGCGATACTCAATGGCCTGATGCTGTGGGGACTTGAATCGACCTCCAATGCCACGGCCCAGCCAATGAATGGCCTGTCACTGAGTAACTCAAATGCACTGGAAGAGCTTCATCTCCGGTTTGGGTATATGGCCGGTTTTCTGATGATGGCGATCCCGGTACTGGCCGGGAAAATCCTGCAAGGGGGCGTCGCTGCCGTACAGGCGATGAACTACCAGCTCGCCAGTATGATCAACAGCTCCAATGCCCGGGCTGCAGAGGCGAGCTCTACGGGGAACATCGACTTTGGTAACCTGCAGATGCAAAACCACACGTTCAATAACACCAGTGCCAATAAACTCGATGATAACCTGCTGGTGCGAACGGGCATGGCCACCGTTCAGCAAAGCAGCGGCGCTTCCATTACCACCTTACAAAATGATGGAGGGCGTAAACTCTACAATGCACAGGAAGCGGTATCGAATCCAATCTGGCAGGCGCAGGCCACCAGCATGGTGCAAAGCAGCGTTAACGATCAGTACTCCAGTGCGTTAACCTCACAGAAACAGCACATGGATACCTTCACTGACAGCTATGCAAACAGTGTGCAGCAAAGTGACCGCTGGAACGACAGCTGGTCAAGCAGCTACTCGTACGGTGATGTGCACAGCGCCTCTACCGAAGGTCAGATCACGCAGTCCTACTCAAAGATGGAATCCGCCATCGACAGCATCTCGCAAACCATGGGCTGGACTCACGATCAGGCTCGGGCGTATGCCACCTCCGCCAATGCAGGGCTGTCTATCGGCACGCCGGGACAAACCAAGCTGGGCGGCGGGTTCAGCACCGCTGTGCAATGGAGTACTGACGAACGTCTGGGCTACCGCGCCATGGGCGACGAGCAGAAACAGGCCCTCGCGCAGGCCATGCAGCAGTACAATGAAGGGGCAAGTTCAATGGAGCGTGCCGGACGCACGATCGACGCCAAAGAAAATCGCAGCGCCGTTGAGCAATACGCGCACGACTTTGCACTTAACCACCAGCGTCTGCAAAGCGCCGCCTCGTCCGTCAGTGCATCGAACGCCGAAGTATCCACCCTGCAGAGCATCCAGTCCCGCCTCGAAAGCGATTCCTTGAAATTTGGCCAAGATCTCAGAGCACCATTCCAGGAGTACCTAGAAGAGAAATATGGCTCAAATGACCCAATCATTAAGCGCGTAATGCTTTCCACTCAGGCTGAGGATTTGAAGGAGGCCTATAAAGAGTTTGATGAATATGCTCGCAGCGACGCTTTCCATGAGGAGTTTGACCACTATGATTATGGGTATCCATCGTATGAGCCATCAACCAGGCGTGATCTGGTAAGGCTCTCACCTGAGCAGAAGAGCACGGCGCAAAGTAACGCATCAAAAGGCAAGGAGGTCATCGACGAAATCACCATCGATATGATCAACTACCGCGGCAGTGACCACCTGTTTGACAGCGACGCTTACCGCAACGTCAAAGGGAGCGCGTCTGTGACTGGTGGTCATATGCAAAACGAAGCGGAGCAGCCGGTGACTCCGACGACTAATCCGGATTCGGATATCGTCAATACCGTCAACGACCACATCAACCCTCCGGCAAAGGACGCGACGGACAGGAAACCACATACGGGGTATCAACTGCATGACAGCAAAAAAGATAATTAATTGATAAATAATGGATAAATAAACAGCACTGTCTATTTATTCACCCACCTAAACTTGCTAGTATCCCAGTTAACGTGCTGGGATACACACGGAGACGCCTGATGAAAAAAACGTGGGTTGTTCTATTAAGCATACTGGCTATCGCACCAGTCTGGGCGCAAGACGAGATCTGGCCTAAAAGCCCACAGCTTGAGGCCCTGATCGTTGAGCTAAAACAACTTTACGCTACCGACAATTTATCAGAGTTAAAACAAGAACATATGACTCAGGTCGATAATCTGTCGTTTTTCATTCTGTATATCGACAAGCCAGAGGCCCCTGAACACAAACTTCTTAAAGCGTATTTATGGGGCATGCAGGAAGCGCATATTCGCAGTATCAACGAACAGATCCGAACCAATGTAGTGCCGTGGTTCTGCCCGAAAGGCCAGCTCAGGAACTACAGCCACTTAGCACCAAATCCGACACAGTTTGTCGAGCAGCTTATCTGGCGAGGGATTGATTATAATCTCAAGTATGCCCCCAATCGCTTCAGGCGCCCTGATATGTTCGCGGCTTTCGGCACTAGCTCTGGATTTATAACAGACGGCTTACAAGATAAGTATCCCTGTTACCAACGCCAACAATCTGCGCGCGTATTATAGGGACGATAGACATCATTCACGGATAATTAATTCATAATTTAACAGCACTGCAATGCCCATCAGTGCGAGAGCAAAGCACGCACTTTCAAACACACCGTTTTTACGGCCGTATCTACTTGCCAACTTTGGCAGCACTTCAGACTCTGTCATTGAGAGTCTGGAGAGCACATACCCTTGTGATCACAACACACATTTATCCACCGTCCAGTGAGCCCCATAGCAATCTCTCACTCATGACGTGCTACCGCTGCCTTTGAGTCAACCTCTACACCTACGTCGCGTTATCGATGTCACGCGGCGTACTGCTTTATTCCCAAACTATTCGCAAAACCTTTGTGACTCTCTTTCTCATTAGAGGAATGCTTATGCACCCAACTAGCCGTAAGAAAAGCAACCACTTTACCCGCGGAGGACAGATCACGTTTCACGCCATCACCATGTTCTTCCAGATCAACAGTCAGCTTATCAAGTACATTGGTTGGGGCGTCCTTGTGCTGACCCTGCTTCTCACTTACCTTAATGCCCCTCCCCACGCCTTTTGGGGCGAGTTCTACTACCTAAGGAACGTGGCCTACGCCAAGCTTGGCAAACCCTTAGATAGCGACGTCACCACGATTTGGCAGGGGCAGCGCTATACCGATACCCTCGCCTCTCAGTTGCAAAACTCCGTCCTGATCGATATTCACGCCACGCTTTGGCACCACATGCAAATTGCCTTTCTGATCGCCTTTATTACAGGCCTGCTCATTTTCCTGTGCACACTGCGCTTTTTTAATCGTCAGGGTGAAAAACACAGTGAAGATTGTCATATTCGCGGTTTCAGACTGGCAAGCCCCGAAACCATCACCAAAGCGCTCAAGCAGCGGGCAAAAGAGAGAAAGAAACGAGGCGACGGCAATGGGTCAATATCAAGCTTCACCATAGATGGCCACGCATTGCTTAAGCAGTCTTTCGAGGTGCAGCACTTACTGATTGACGGCACAACCGGTGCCGGTAAGTCGGTCATGATACGTAAGCTGATTCGCTGGATACGCGAGCGCGGCGATAAGGCTATTGTCTACGATAAAGGTTGTGTGTTCACCAGTAAGTTTTATAACCCTGATACCGACGTGATCCTCAACCCCTTCGATCAGCGCTGCGCCAACTGGGATGTCTGGTGCGATGCGAAAGACGCTCCGGATTTTGAAAACATGGCTGCAGCACTCATCCCGCAGCATGGTGAAGGCGATCCGTTCTGGGTGGACTCCGCCCGAACAATCTTCTCCTCCACCGCTTATCGGATGAGCCAGGACACCAATCAGCCCTGTACCACCGAGCGCCTACTCAGCCTTATCTTAACCTCTGAGCTCGACACACTGGGCACCTTTCTGCAAGGCACCGAATCGGCGTCGCTGGTGTCCAAAGACATCAAAAAGACCGCGATTTCGATTAAGTCCGTTCTGGCCACCTACATTAAGAGTCTGCGCTTTTTAGATGGCCTGAATCATCCGCAGCGCCCCGAGCATCTGCACAAGCGATTTTCTATCACCGACTGGATACACGATGATGAGCAGAAAGGGTTTCTGTTTCTTTCCAGTCATGCGAGGCAACATGCCTCACTCAGGCCACTAATCTCAATGTGGCTGGCTATTGCGTCTAACGCCATCTTAGGGCTCAAAGAAGATGAAGACCGCCGGATCTGGGTCATCATGGATGAAATGCCAAGCCTGCATAAACTGCCCGAGCTGGGCGCTATCATTGCTGAGGTTAGAAAATACGGCGGCTGTTACCTCATCGGTATTCAGTCGTATGCCCAGTTGATCAAAACCTATGGTAAGAATGCCGCCGAAGAGATGTTTGATTTACTCAACACCCGCTTTTATTTCCGGGCGCCTTCCGAGCAAATGGCCAGAATCTCGGCAAAAGATCTGGGCGAACAGGAAGTGGATATCTCGAAAGAGAATGTCTCCTATGGCGCCAATCCCCTACGTGACGGTGTCTCTTTAGGACATCAGACACTCACCCGCCCTGTAGTCTCAGCCAGTGAAATTCAGGCCCTCGACGATCTGCAGTGTTATATGCGAACGCCCGGGGTCGACTTGATCACCCGACTTGATCTCGAGTTCGACAAAATGCGCGATGTGTGCCCTTCTTTTGATAAGCGCAGCATGGTGCTTTCTGCCACGATGACCAAAGTATACGAACAAGCGATTTACCATGAATGCGTCGCGCCGGGCTTATACCTCAGTGAAGCAGAACGCCGCCGTCTGACCGATGCGCAGGAAGCCAATTTTGAGGACAAAGCGCAAATGAGCGAGGAAACCAAACAAATCCGCAAGGCCATCAAAAGTGACACCATCAGTACGCTCATCCAACAAGAGCAGCAGAGAAAACAGCAACAAACTTACCAGGAAGATGCTCAGCGTAACATTGAAGAAGCGGCCATTAGCCAAGAGCGAGAAATCGGTGAGACTTACGATTAAACGATCACGCGAATTGCCATAACTTCTCCGTCGACATCACCGCTACACTGGCTAATGATTTCTTACACTTGAAGTACGCTCACCTAAGATTGGGAGACGAATAGCCCGAGTTTCCCTTACCATAATGGGGTCTAAAGCCGCAGGATGGCTTGATGTGGGACTTAGTACTGCTAGCGAAGTAAACAACATCCATGATGCCTGTATGGTTCAAGAGAACGGTGAATGTGGGAAAACATCAGTTAAAGAGGTAGCCGGTCTTTACGGCGGGTATGTAGGCGGTATCAAAGGCGGTGCCGCTGGTGTTACTATTGCGCTTGCCATTGTTGGTGCAGCGGCTTCAGCTCCTGTCATTGCCATCACTGTTATTGTTGGGGGCGGCATTGGTGCTGCAGTTGGAGGTGTAACATACTCAACTGCTGCTAAAATAGCTGCTGAGGGTGTATACGAGTTCGGCGAGTTTATTTACGAAACCGCAGTAGACTTAGTTGAGGAGTTTTAGTGGACAAGTGGATCATCGTTTTAGCTGGGGTACCGTTCTTTTTGCTAGTGGGTTTCTGGCTACTTTGGGTATTCCCGTACATGTTTTTGATGCTTCGCTCGGGGCTTGGTGATGCAAAACATATAGCCAAGCTAGACAAGGTCTTTGGCTTTGAAGAGTCGAAAATGGCCGATTCACTATCCTTTGGTCGAGGCTCTCGTTTCATTTCCTATTCAATGAAGTATCCGCGACTTAAGGGTGAGAACAAGCTCATTCCTCGTAAAGAGCACCTGATTATGCTAATAAGCTCTGCCTTTGCCTATTCATCTGCGATTCTTTTTGTTTTAGGGATAGGGTTTAAGTTCTTCAGTTTAGATGGGTGATTACACCTTGCTAATGATGACGACCGTAAACTATGATTTTGAATCCATATAGAACATCTTTGGGCCCCTTTAAAGCCAATTTGATTACGCCAATTCAGTCCCGACATTTTCCCTCGGTAGTTAACGTAATGACAAAGTCGCTTGGTAATTAAGGTACGACAGAATCGCTTTGTGATCACACTGAGCTAGTCACGATAGCTAGCTTGTTGTTGGACAAAAATGTGTCAGTAACTTTACTAATTTAGTAAATAATGAATTACCGCACGTATGGCAAAATTAAAGCTCATCGGTGGTGCATAGCTATTGACTCTATAGTATCTTTTCATGTGCCTTATGCCTACCTAGGTAAAGTCATTAAAAATTCATCAATCCTGTTAAAGATAATGTCATTTGGATCGTCCCCTTTAATTTTGCTTTCAATAAGCACAATTAAGTCATTTTCATCAAGATTTATAATTAGCTTTCCATGTTCTCTCATTGCTCCCTGACAAGCAGTCACGGCATTATCAGCAGGACCTTTCCGTGAGATTAAAAAACAAACCCTTCTTTTAGCCTTTTCAAATAGGTACTTTTCCGTCGAGTAGACTTGCCCCTGACCAATTTTTTCCTTGTAATTCTTAAATTCAAAAAGCACATACCTTGAATCCAAATTCGTAGAGATAAACTTCCAAACGACGGATTTTTCTAGAACTCTACAAATCAAGTCATATCTATGAAGTTCATCTGCGGTGCTCTCTTGTTGATACCAACCCGTAAGATCACCATCAAATAGGTATTTTAAGATTTCGCTAGCCGTATCTTCAAAGGCATAGCAACCATCTCGGCCCAGTGGGATATCCCTTAACTTACTAATTAATTCCCTTCCGAGTCTCTCATTTTCAGAAACAAGTTGGCTCTTCGATGCAGGTTTTAAGACTTCAGGGTGTATTATTTGTGACAGCTTTTTATTCAACTCTTTGTCTGTTAAGTCGATTTCAAATAACTTAACTAAATGCCCAAGAAGGTCCAAATCAGCACTTGCCAATGATAATAAGCCTTCAATGTTTATTACTTGTATGCCATGTTCTGATTCAATTAATTGTTGGACTTCTGGTTTTACATTTGCGGCCACTATCAGCACTGCTCTCGACACCCCTATCTCTTGAGCTGCTTTGACTAGCCTAGTTGCTGATACTTTCAATGAGTTAAGCGGGAAGAAGGAGTTTCGAGTATATTTAATTTCAAACGCAACAGTTTCATGACTTTCAGGGTCTTTAGCTAAGATATCAACACCTTGGTCAAACTCTGTACCTAAATGGTCTAACATCCAGTTGTTGGCGACCAGTATATCCCCACATAGTCGCTCTAATTGAAAACCGACATAGACACTCTTCGCACTATATTTATTCAACGTATTTCCTACTTTTTATTGGTTACAGGCACGTAACGTCCTGTTAGGGGGTTTGCAACGCAATACCGACACCACCGCATACTAACTTAAACACAAAATGCGACGCATAGTTAAAATGCCATGCGTTGCGAATCACTCTAACCACTTTGTTGGGTACGTTCTAACGTTCTTTTGAAAACTCATCGTATGAACAAACATTGATTTGAGTTCGATTAATTCCGCAACGAGTCAATGCATCAATATGCCCTTGTTTATCATCAGGACTATAATAACTGACCATCCAAATTGCTTTGGGAGCGCTGTCGGCAAGGCGTTTAAAATACGGCAAATCGACCTCATTTAATGAGTGACCTATCACTACTATTTCAGATATATCTTCTAGTTGTTCAAAATAGTCCTTGTATCTTTCAAGAACGTCATTAACGGGCTTTTTTAATGCGTAAAGGGGATACTTAGCGGCGGCTTCTGCATCAGAAAACATTGAACGATTACTTTCACCATACTCATCAAACTCAGGTTCTTCTTGTATGGCCACGCCATGACCAAATACAAGTTCATCTCTTTTCTCGACGTTGCCATGAACATGTAGGACCTTATCATCTGCTATGCCATATACCGCTTGAAGAGTTGACGTGTAATTAAAACTGATAAAGCGGGCATCTTCTGGGAACACCATTTGTTTACTGGCCCCAAAAATGTCTATTTGTTCCACCCATGCGGTAAAGCAGTCTCTAATTGAGTTTACATGTATATCAGTTTGTTCTGAAAGCTCATCCTCCAATCCATAAAGCTGACTTGGTCGAAAGCCTTCATCCTCAACGTCAACTTCATTGTGGAAGTCATAAAAGTGTTCCCAACAGTAATCACCTAGAGCATTCTCAAAATCATGCCAAGGCTCAGGAACGCTCAGTTCAAATGAGTAGTAATTCCCCACTTCATCAAGCGTATCCTTAGCAAACTCGTAAAATTGCTGGTATCTAGTAGATAACCCATGCCAAAGATCGAATCCATTGCCAATAACATAAAGTGTACTCATGTTTTTATATACCTTTTAGTACCTGGTCTCTTACTTGAGATTGTTAGCTTTGTTTGTAGTCACTCAACCAACCTACCAAAGTATTATAATCTGCCAGCGTTACGTCCCATTTACTAGACGCTTCATGCTCAACAAAGTTTTTGGCACCCTTTGTGAAAGTTGAGGTGGTCACTAGAATCGTTTTATTTGGACCATCTTTCGTGTTTTTAACTCCTTGCAGTGCTCTTACTAAGGCAACGCCAACTTTTTTATTTTCTGCGTAACGCTTACATTCGATGAAATACTTGTTTCGTATTCCCAATGAATCTGTGTGAATTGCAATAACATCCTTACCACCATCGGCAGTTCTCTGAGTCAGATCAACTTCGTATCCTTTAGATCGAAATATCTCTGAAACAACTTCTTCAAACTCTCTCGGTGTAATTTCTCTCATTAGCTCTGGACTAGATCTCAGTGCAGCAATAAGTTCCTGAATGTTCTCATAGAACAACAGAAGATCTTCAGCACTATATATTTCTCGAAGATACTCAATATCTGGTTCGCCTAATGTTCCTGCTCCAGTAGATTTATTCAGAACAAAGTTTAAAACCTCTACAGGATATTCTGATACTTCGTACTTTAGAGAAATAGGGGTGTTGCACTCATAGCAATCAAATTCATACGATAACTCGTATATGCATTCTTCGCCCATACCTCTTTCAGATCCACCGATACAATCATTGTTGAAATCGCTTATCGGTATAAGATCACTGTCGCCACAATTTTTACACGTATATTCAATATCACCACAAAATTGCCACATATGTTCGTGTTTCCTTCTTGACGTTAACCGTGTTCTTCGAGAACATCAATCATGATTATTGTCCCGGACTCGGTATCTCTCCACATTTTATTTAACTTTATATGCAGTCCCGTAGCTCTGAAATCCTATTGATAGCATTAACGTCTGGACTAAGAACCGATCAGCTTATCTAGTGCATATAGACATATTAGTTAGCTGGTTGCCAGAGAACATCGTCAAAATGCTTGTCGTTGACTATGAAAGCGACGCTGTACCGGGCTCTCGTAATAGCGACATACAGTTTATTTTGACTAGTTTGCTTATCGGCAAAAGCGCCAACTTGCCCTTTAAGAAACTTTAAAAAGCGGTCTGTCGGATGAATTAGCACATGGTCAACAGTTTGGCCTTTGGAGTCTCCAAAAGTCATCACATTTTCATATATGTCTAACTCCTTACCTGAGTTAGCAGAATGCCTAAGTATAAGGGGAGTATGTTGGTTAACATACTTTGAGACATCTTTATTGGAAACGAAATATATACCTGTATGTATGCCTATGTCAGGGGCTTCTACTTTAGATACTGTTTTAGAATACCCCTCACTTTTATGAACTGTATCTGCAAATTCACATATTGGCTGTATTGATCGCCAACACTCGTTGAGAGCGCTAGGAATAAACCCCATTTTTCTGTAAGCATCAAGTTTTTGTTGGCTATCGGATGGCGCTTTGGGCTTTGAGGAAGTGTGGTATATAGTTTGTCTAAAGTCCCCAACAGCATGAATCTCAAGCTCTTTAGATTTTGCAATTAGCTTGATTAAGTCAAAATCCCAGCCAGCAAAGTCTTGGGTTTCATCGAGATAAACACGGCTATATATCGAGCTAATTCGCTCTGAAATGGCAATATTGTCCTCTTTTACAATCCTGCACCCTAGCTTTGAAATAAACTCTGTATGGGCACGATTTTGGCTGGTCAGAAAATGCTTTTCATTGTATTTCGCTCCTATCTTTTCTTTCCTGCCAGGAATATTCATTCGCCCTCTCTTGTGGGGGTTACTGCTATTGAGGTTGATGCCATCAATGCGAGTGGTGAAAATACATCTCTGATATGGTCTTACTACATCTTCTAATATGAAGGAATACCAACCCTTGACTATGAACAAGTCCCTTCGCTGCCCTCCAAGTTCATCAAATTTCTTGTAAAGCTCATTTTGGTTACTACGTGTGTATGTAATAACCAAAACCTTCTTGCCTTCATCAGTCAGTTCTATTGATTCCCTGACTATTCGAGTTGTCTTGCCTGCCCCAGCGCAGGCAATAAAGAGTTTCTTAGTCAAACTTCAATGCCTCCAACAGGTAGTTTGGATACTGAATGACGCCTGCGCTATCGAATATGCGTACAGCAGAATCTACCTTTTTAGAACCGTAGTTCTTGTCCCCTTTTTCACCTACGTAGACCGCCTTGAAGTATTCAATCTTCTCGTCCAAGCTTTTAATCTCTTTGTATTCGTTGTAGGCGATTTTTGATAAGGCTATTTCTGCGAATTTATCTAAAGTCTTTTCATCTTTTCCATTAGCAGCTATCAATGAAGGCTCTAGTGACTTTAGTTTGTCGTTTGGCTCAGAGAAGAACTTAATATTTTTGAACTTGAAGTTATTTGCATAATCAACAATGTTGGTTTGGTATGAACCATCATTATCTTTTACCACGTTTACCTTGGTTCCGATGAGTTTAGCTATTTGAAGGTAGTGCTTGAAACCTATACCTCTCACAACGATGATATCAATGCCATCTTCTTCGGGTAACCTTTTGTTATCTTGTAAGTATTTCTTCTTCAGAATCAACTCATCAGAAGGTCCTTCAACTAGAATGACTTTTTTGGAGAGAACAATTCTCAATGTGTCATACCCCGGTAATCTTTGAAGGGTTTTGGCTGTACCAGAATCAATTTCTTTTAGCCTGAGATAGTCATCAGAAATTAAGCATAAATGGTTAAGGCTAAGCTTGTTAAGAACATAGGAGCTATGGGTGGTAATAAATACTTGGTTATTGGTATTTTCTGAAATGAATTTTACCAACCTGCTTAGGTTTGTATGAGACAAGTGATTCTCTGGTTCCTCCACAGTAACAAAGTTTACATTGCCACCTTTATTTAAGAGAGCTAGCTTAACCTGTATTTTATTTTGCTCCCCTTTACCTATATGGTTAAACGATACTTCGTTTACCGCTAGTTGGAGCCCAGCTTCGACAGTTCCCGAGTTAGTGTCAGCTATTATCGAGAGGTTTTGCTCAGTGACCTGATTCTCAGAGTCAAGGTCATTATTGAGATCTTGAATTTGCTGCTGCTCTTCAAAGGAGTTTTTCAATTGGCGATAGTTTAGATGAAGTAAGGCTTGCTGCTCCTTGGTTAAGGACGAGTTAATGATGTTGGATAAATATTGGGTCTTACCATAAGTGGGATGAAGTCTAGTAGGGTCGATAAATAGACCCTTTACTTTTCTGCTCAGAAACTTGATAGGCTCCCAAGCAAAACTAAACCATTCGACTTTATAGAACTCTGTTGGGATACTTTCGACTTTAGCGCTTTTGCAAAACTCTTCATATGTGCTGGTTAAATCTTCATCGAAGCAGATCTTGATAAATACGCCTTCATACTCTTTATTTTGTGAATTGTTCTTACCTCTGTATTCAGGGCAGTCAGATAAGTATGCTTCGATAAGAATTTCAGGCAGCGAGCCTTTGGATAGGTCTCCATCAAGGTATGTTCTAACCGCCTTATTATTGAATAACTGTGGAGATAGAGAGGAATTTATAGATTTACCTCTGTAGTTAGAGCTTGAAACAAGCTCTAAAGCTTCCAGTATTGTAGTTTTACCTGAATCGTTGTCTCCAACGAGTATATTCACTTTCTCATTAAACTCGTATTCACCTGATTCGATTTTCTTAAAGTTCTTGATAGTTAGTTTTTCGATGTACACAAGATTATCCATACTAAATTACATGCTTATCAAATGACTATAACTTAATGAAAATCGGAAAAAGATGATGTAAAGCATACATTTAGGGTTAGTTATAGAGTTTTGAGAAAAAACCTCACAGGGTGGGATTTAGAAGAGCAAGGTAATATGTACGGAAGAGTCTAATAAACATCTCTATCAACAAGGCTATGTATCGAGTGCAGCAGGGCATGTATCGCTCCCCCCTTACACATTAGAAAAGCTAAGCCAAAAAATTTCGTCAACTAAACCATAGAACTCTTGTTCTAACCCGAAAAGGGGCACTTTCGTTTTTGAAAGTGCCGGCTGCAACGTGTGATCACCAAGCGATTCTGTCGTACCTTAATTACCAAACGACTTTGTCGTTCACTTAAATACCGAGGGAATTTGACGGTGCCAATTGATGATCTTCGCAGCTGTAATCCATACTTAACTAACCCATTTTTCGCCTATTTAGATAATAGGCGAAATCATTATGTGTAAATACGATCTAAGATAAAGGGAGTAATATACTCAATGCTTAAACCACTGCGGTTGAAGAGCTGCAGTTCCCTTTGTATCGTTTGAGCGTTCTGTTGTTCAGAAACTCAAGGAGCACTTTTGTCTCTTTGGTCAAGTCGCCAACATAAACCATCGACGTTTCAACATTTGCATACCTGCCCTCTCTCGCAGCACTAAACCAATTGAATGACCCTACCGTCATATACTTATCATCGGCAAAAATGGTTTTGCTATGAATACCGTCAATGACATTGACATCAATTCCTCGCTCTTTTAATGCCACACACGTTTTTTCAAACGCATTTTGCTTTTGCAAATCCTTACGATTGGCGGTCGTGGTGTTGAAGTGTTTATCAGTATAGATGCTGACAACAACGCCTCGTCTTACCACACTTTGCAATTTAGTCAGAATACCCGTGGTTTCCAGCTTCTCGTAGAGCAGCCAAGGCGAGACAATATCAATTTTCTTCACGACTTTATCCAACAGCTGAAGAACGAAGGAATCGTGCTCATCCGCGTTGTATAGCAACTTAGGCTGGCCACATAGCTGCAACAAATCAGGTCTTTTTCCGGTATTGAAGGCCAGCCTATTTGACTCAAGGCTAAATAGGTACTTAGATAACAGCCCTCTTGGCTTTGATTTATGTGCACCAGCAATAATGTCCATATCACCAAAGACTAAGAAGCTATCCTTAGCTCTTGAAACAGCCACATTGAGCATGGTGGTATCCATATCTATAAATCCACCATTACTATGTTTCGTGTATACCTGAGAAAAAATCACAAGCTTACGTTCTGCGCCCTGAAGAGAGTGTACCGTTCCCACGGTCAGTTCCTTCTCACCTTTACCGACTTTAATATCATGAGCCAGGCAAGCTTTCGAAATCGCGTCTACCTGCGCCGAAAAAGGGGTTATCACACCAACGGCTTTTTCAAGCGGTTCACCAAAATACGCTTCAATCTTTTGTCGATTACTGGCTAGCCACGCCGCAACGGTTTCTGCCTCAAGTTTATTACCTCTGCTTCCACCAAATTGCTCAGCCAGACCATCAATATGCAGGTAGCCGAATGGAGGATATGGAGCCTTAGGATTTGCCGATCCCCTTTTGGCGATCAACAGTCCGTTGTAGCAAAGCTCATTGCAATACGAAATCAGTTCGTCGTAACACCGGCGATGCTCTTGTAAGAACATCCCTGGCTCAGCCTCTTGCTTATAATGGTATTGACTCGCATGTTGTGCAATATGCATAACACTGCCCGTTACCACGCTTCTCCCTGAAGCCTGTATCGACTCGTATTCGCGATTGTCACTGATCAGGTTCGACTGCTTAAGGTTACCGATATCAATACAGGCATTTAACTGCCTTACCGGCTCAATCTGATAGATATCTCCGATCACAAGCGCTTTCTTAGCTAATGCAAACGACGCCCCGGCGACTTCCGGTGATACCTGACCCGCTTCATCAACGATCAGTAAATCGATGGTATTGATTAAGTACTCTGTCTTGAACTCACTCTCTCCGGCAAATGCCTTATACGTCATATGTGAAGGTAACGAATGGAAAGTCGATACAATGCATGGCGTTAGCATCATCCTTCTTCTCCAGCGAGGGAGGACGGTTTTCAAACCTTTTTTTCCTGCAAGCGTTTGTAAATTCTCCCCTTCCTGTTCGCATGCGAGTAACCAACGAGCTTCCCAATAATGTACAGCGAGTCTAAACATTTTAAAGCGAACGGTGATATCGAGGATCGGGTCAACATCATCGAATGAAGGGGTCACAGGGTGATCGGGTAAGAACGCTTTTGTGCTCAAGTTCCAGTCAGATTCTGCGCTTTTAAACAGCCGATAGCTTTGCACATATTGCTCATATGTACGACCAAGTTGAGTGATGCGCTCCTTTTGTTCATTACTAAAGCTCTCCAGGGCCTGTTCAAGATTTTCAGGGGCTACCCTTAATTCATTTGCTTTGGCACATAGTGAGGTAACAATGAAGTTCTTGCGTTGCGCGTCACGCTTAGTCAGGACAAAAGGCAGCCAACTGAACATTGAAAGCCAGATAGACTCTCCAGCCAAATAGTTGCGCCAGTCAAACAAACTACGACTTATCTGCGAGCATGAAGCCTCGACGCTTTCGATGTTTTGTTTTAACTGCCCCAGTTTTTCCTCTGGTTCGTCTCCGAGCAGATCTTCAACGACGTGCCGATGTTTGGAATAAGATTCCCAACAAACCTGTACTCGATTCAGGGTTTCACTGCACGCTTTTAGCTCGCTAAGCAGATGCGCTTTGACATCGGAGATGCACTCAAGCAGATCGCTCTCGAATGCGCTCTGAGCTTTTTGTAAGAAATAAGATTGCGCTCGCTCCAGATATTCCTGGTTTTCCAGCCCGGAATAAAAACGACTGGTCTGGTACTTTTGAGCAGCTTCGTCTTCTTTTTTAGAAGATGGGAAATATCCACCGTAACTGGTGACACCAGGCAACCACCGACCGCTCAATTCATCTTTGCCTTCATCGAAATCTTTCCCAAACGCGTCAATGACATTGGTAACGGCTTGGTTGTTGGTCGATGCCGCGATGATAAGAGGAGGCTCTTGTTCTTTTAGCGCAGATTCGATCCATAACGATGCCACAACGGACAGAACAAACGTTGTTTTACCGGTACCAGGAGGACCGTTGACCGCCAGGATCTCTGAATGGGACATGGCGAGCGTATGTGAAAGGGCATCACGTTGAGCGACGGCCAAGGGAAATTGGGAGTTTGAATGGCCAAGACGGCTATTCATTGTCTTAGTGGGCTCAATGCAAGTTTGATGATTGGATATCGACTTGGTGGCATAAGATTGGAAAAGTGGTAAAGAGCTTTTCACTTCAGACAGTTTGTCATAGAGGCTAAGGATGTGATTAGACGCGCCCGTCAGTTCATCAACTTTACCGACGAAGGCGTTATCGAGCTGAGTATAAAACACTCCAATTTTATCTTTTGAACAAACGTTTTTAAAAAGATCCTGAGCCAACTGATAGTATCGATTCCAGGTCTCGCTGTGAGCCTCTATCGTCTCTTTCGATTGTATCGCAGAGACGATCTCTTCATCTGAATAGCTAGGAACACTGCGAAGAGTCAGAAAGTCATCCAGTTCAGAAACGTGCGCAATCGTAAATTTGTCATCAGCTTGAGGCGCTAACACATCCCTTGGGATGTAAGGTGTCCCCGCTGAGAAAAACAGCCCAGAACGTGTGATCCATATAGGACAGATGATGGGTGACAGTACCTGTGGCATGGCCCCTCGATAATCCTGCCCATGCACCTTAGTGATGAAATACGTCACAGGTCGATAGTGTGCTTTGACCACCTGGACGTTGTCTTCTTCACCTGAAAAGAGCTTATTCAGAATGGGATTACAGTGTTCGAATAAGCCAGCTGAAAAATCAGTGATCCTAGTTCGATGATATGTAGGCAGGTCTTTTTTCTTTAAGGCCCCTTTTCCACTATCAGCATCAGCAAGAGAGTTTCGCCAATACCGAGTCCAGCTCAGTTCATCCATTCTGATCCCTATCACATTGATTCAGCGTCTAAAGTTTTCAGTAATTTACCACTAAAAACAAAGATTAAATATCAACTCGGTAGCATATTTTATTGCTTGTTTGATAAGGTCAGTTTAAATGAGGTCTATCCCGCGTGAGAGACCTACCGGAAACCCATCGCCTACAACTCTCATCGCTAGAGTCATCATTTAAGACTGAAGGGTAATTATTTAATTTAATTCATAATTATTAACTAACTAGATCTCAAAATAGTTTTAGTATGTGTTGTACGCAGCTCTGAAACTAGCCTGGCTTATTAGTGATGGGGTGTTAGCGAATACGATACTTAATGGAGTGCTCCCCCAGCATGTTTCAAATGACCACTCCCAAAAGCGCAAAATGTAAAACACGCCATTCCCAAAGAGTCTCAGGTAACGCGCTGCGAAACATATAGAAGAAGACCAAGTCCAATCAATGTTCAAATTAAAACTATCGTCGCCACAGTGAATAATCGTCCCGTTGCGATGTCAATTAAGCACTGATACGTGCTCTGGCTCTTGTGTTAGTTAACAAACCAGTCATGTGTCGTTTCATTTAAAAATTGAGAGTAACAGCTATGAAAAAACCGCCCTAAAGCGGTTTTATACGTGTCGATAGTGCCGAGTCTGGTATGGGAGCATTTCTCTTAGCATAAGCTTGAGGTCACTTTTCAACCCCCATCGCCTCGCTGATTTATCAACTCTGCGGTCAGAGGTTATCACTACGCCTTTCTCCAGGTTGAATTTGCGTGACAGTAAGCACACAACACCAAGTAGCTTTCGCTGCTCCTCGGGGGTAACGCAGTTGTATCTCATCAATCTGTCGAGTAAATAACTAGCCGCACGCGCAGAATTTGCGTCTAGTCGACTCACATCAGGCACGAAGTGTTCGTGCCAAACTGCAAGCACAACAGACTTTACATCATCAAAAGATGCTTCTGCAAAGTCTCGACTAACCAACCTGTTAAATGCCTGTTGCGCTTTCATGATCAAACCGGAATTAGATACTCTCTACGTTAGCTGAATATTGTAAGGGCTCAGCCTAATTCTGTACTGTTCGAAGCTCATAATGACCTTCAAATAAGTAGTTCTTGCGTTGAACCTTTACAGGAGGTCCAACGCTTGATAACTCACAGTATGAATCGTTTACAAGAACTTACCCAATTGCTGAAATATTTTGTCTAAAGCATTCGCCACCTGAGACACTACTTTGACCTTTTCTTCAGAGCTCTTCAACAGTTCTTGCGCCCCTTTTGCTTGCTGAACCAGTTCTTCGATGCAGCCCTGTTCGGCCGCATACATTTGAGAATTGCCTTCCAGTATGGCCTCATTGTAGGAGTAGATTTTATCACCCAAATGCTCGCATTTACGCAATAATGGCTCGTCCTCAGGATCAAGCATCACTGAGTCTAGATAGTTTTTAAGTTCATTGTACATGCTTTGCAATTCGCTATATGCGGTTTTGTGGCTAGTGTCCATTGGTTATTCCTCTAGGCTATCGCGATATTCTTTGATGGCATCGATCTGGTTTTTAGTCGACTTGAGCGCCTTTTTAGCTGCATCTATGGTTACATCATCATCACTTTTCAAAGATACGACTATCGATTGGTTTAAGTGCTGAATCGAACGCAATGCATCTTCAAGTTTTGCATACCTTGCATCCAGACCATTTAGGCGTGTTCTGATCTCGTAAGCTTTTTCATATGCATCAACCCTTTCTTCAAGTGAATGCTCGAAAGTAACGCAACGCTTATCATCGCTTCCTTCACATCGATTGGGGTTATTGAGTAGGTACAAACGGATCCGCAGTTCTTTTTCCAGAGAAACTCTGGTGGCAGCCTTCCAAGCCCCTAACTCTGCCTCTAAAGACTTAAATGAGTTCTGCACGATTTTTTCAGAATCAATCACCACTTTTTTGAGCAAGTCATATCGTTTTTTCTCCGTGTAAGCGCGAGCTATAGCATTGACGCTTGTTGTAAGCAGCTCTACGTCTCCGTCATCGATACCTTCAAGTTGAGGCATTTCCGATAGAGAGACCAAAGAAGAGTTCAGTTTTTGGGAATACTTGTCCAACTCTTCACCTCGATCATCCGTCGCCAAGAGGTAAATACTTTGAGTGAAAGTCTGCAAATTGCGCAGCAACGTTTCTTGACCAGAACGATCAATAGTAGAAATGTCGAGCCCTTTTCCCGTCACACCATCTCTTGCTGCTTTTACCAGTTCAGCACTAACCTTAGCGTCATCAGCAGACTCATAAACCTCTATCAGAGCATTCTGCACCTGAGTTGATTGCTTCGCATATTCACCTACCAAGTGAATCGACTCATTGGAAGCACATCCTGCTAATCCAATAGTGACCAACGAAGCTAATATACTGAATCGCCACCTCGAGGCATTTAAGCTTTGAAGTCGTATTATCATGTTTTAAGCCTTTTGTTTTCCATAAGATTGATTTACTAAGCGATACAAATGCCATAAGCAGGCAGTACATCTCTGATTATTTCTAAACGATACGTTTTTAGTGCATCATGGAAGTGCTTCCAGTCTGAGTCCAGAAAGGCCTGTGAATATGGGTAAACAAGTTGGCCATCTTGAAAAAAGCCTGTTCCCCTAGCCTGTTGTTTCCAGCTATTCTCACCATCTTTGTCAAACGTTAAATCAACTGGATCAAAACCAAATAGCCCTTCACGAAGCCACTCAATCCATGCTGTATGCCGAGCTTCACCGTCATCATCTTTAATGGTTGTTAAGGCGTACTCAATCTTGGAACGTTGCTCCGTTGTCAAGCCAGGTTGGTTATCAATGCTCACCTGAGAGTCACCCTCATTCCACCATTGTAGGGCTTTGCACATCGCATCAGCAGCCTCTAGAAATATTGTGGTATTGTTCCTTTCAATAGGAACCCCTTCACCATTTTCGTATGTCCAAGAAACATAAGGTCGGTCTGGGAAAGACAGTGCAGCGCCATGGCCGAGTGGAGACGACGCAGAAATACTGTCACTTAACAAATCATCTTTGATTCGTTCCAATAGAGAGCTGGATGAGGACCCTAGATTATCCACTTTATTATAATCATGGATAACTCCTGCAAATCCTTGGTGAGCAAACGTGTCTGCGTAAACATGCATGGCGATCCCCATTAAGTGGGCAGCGTAAGGTTGGCCCCAATGCGAAGCCACCATTGTCAACATGTCCCGTGCTACGGGGCTGTCAGGCCGACAGACTAATCGATGTATAAACTGGCCATCAGGCTCTACTCCAGATGGTAGCCCCTCATTACCGGGAAGAAAGTGAAACGGAATCCAAACTAAGTGATTAGCCAAATCCTGAGTGTTTCGGTAATCTAGCATTTTGTGAGCGGATACAATGCGGTCATACATAGCTCCATTGTCAAAATATATGGGGTTGTCATTCGTAGCCTCATCGACATATTGAGCGGCATACGCCACCTTTTCGGCGAGATGATGTTCGATTCCCGCATAGCGAGCAATGACATACGTTAAAGTGTGGTGTCCATCGATTTGCATGTGTGCCTCCAGCAATATGATATTTGACGTTAAACACTCGGCAAGTAAATACACAAGCTACCTGAATGAAGAAGCTCAAACCTGAATTTACTTTCGCTTAGTGAATCGTCTACTTGTTATTACAATCCGATATGAAACAAAGGGAACATAACAACAATGGCTCAAAATTCATACAACTGATGAATAAGTGCGCTAAGTAGCTCTCAAATATCATTACTTGTCATCGTTACTGACAAGATTGTGTTTACCACGTACCATCCATTTCCCCATTGGTTCGTTCTAGACAAAAACGTATACGCTCGTAACTAAAAACGTTCGGCAAGACCACAGTTTTATTGGCGCCGAAACTTTAGTTGAGCGCGAGCCAAATTTAGCCCAGTTAACTATGTTTCGTGAGAAAGGTGCCTTAGGTAGTACAAGTAGAGCACAAGAATTGTTCCAGCTAGTAAGAGGAACAATACAAAAGGGCTAACAATAAGCCCATAACCGTTTAGCCCCCTGAAATGTATCATTCAGGAATCAAAGGCATTTATAGTTCGAACAATGCAATATCGTTACAAATATTAATATGTGATATTACATTAAAATACCCAAATCTGATCACATCCTTGAGTCTCGAACTTTTCATTTATATCCATATTTGACAACTTGTTTCATAATGGCCCGCTATAAAACGCTCAGTTATGGAGATAAAGTCGATATGGATTTAGGTCTAAAACTAAAAGGGGTTCTACTACTTCTGCTATTGGCTGGCAGCGTTCAGGCTCGTGAGTGTGATAACTCACCTACACCTAAGGAAAATCATGTTGTCGATAAAGGTACTTTTATGGTGACTTTAGTTGACGGTCATGCCCCTGTCTCTTCCTACCTGCCATCAGGCGCTGTTGTAAAAGTGCTTGGTAAGCAAACGATTTATTACAAAAAGCGGCAAGGAAGACCCCCTATCCCGCAATGCTACTACCAAGTAAAAACGAACCTAGGTAAATCCGGGTATGTATTGCAGGAAACTTTATACAGTGCATCTATGTATGAAGGTGAATATGTCTTTCCCCGAACTGAAATTGAAATCTATAAACGAGCGAACCTAGAGCAAGTAACCGACTATCGCTCGCAAGGCAAGACATCACGAAGTGCCGTTTTCATGTCTTCAACCAACCCAAAGGTTAATGAAAAACTTAAAGTGATTGGCATGGATCCCAATCAGGATTTTTATATCGTAACGGCTGAATTTCTGGGAGAAAATGTAAAAGGGTTTGTATTTGCAGACGATATTGATCGAGGAATGGCAGCGGTCGTGGACCCAAGAAATGTCGATTTTGTCGACCGACAAATCAAACAAGTAAGCAGTGACCTTAAACAAATCTTCAAAACACTCTTAGGTGATAAAGTGTATGATGAAATGAGCGGTTATTTAGAGGGCTTTGGACAAGACGCGACCTTGGAAATGTGCAAACTTCCTTTAAGTGTCACTCCGTCAGCTGAACTAAAAGCCAATGCATGGTGGATCAGTGGCTCGATTAAGGTCGAAGGGAAAATGATGATTAAGCCGGAGAATCGAAGCTTCTCTCACGAGTCTTACACCATTGCCCGAGGAAATGAACACTACGATATTGAGTTCATGAAAAGCTTATCATGTGATACCGAGAGTATGTTGTATCCCGTGATACTTAAGATTAAGCAAGGATCTCTCGAGCTCAGAAGAGAAAACTTCAGCAAACTCGGTCCGATTTATCGAACGAAACAAGATCCTGTTGGAGAAAAGCAATATGAGACCATGTTAACCATCAAATCATACGGTGACTGGTATTCTGTTTATAGTCATTTAGACGACAATTTATCTGATTGGAAAGCCGAATTTGGTGATAGTTACGATGTCCTCTTGGATATTCTCATTGACTCAATTTCTTATTTTCCACCATCTGAAAAACGTACCGCTAGTAAAACATCGTAACCACTATCATTTGCTCTACGATGCCTCCAATCGTGTTACCCCAGCCATGAACAAGAAGTCATGGCTGGGTTTCAACGGGTTAACTCAATTAATTACGATTTAACCTAACACCGTCATAGGGCCCCGTGTTTTTGGTCCCTAATGTTTGCTTCCAGCGGCATTCTGCTTTGAGAGCCAAGCTTTCACTGGTAAACTCCAGAACAGTAAATACCAAGTTGTTATACCCATTCTCCAACACATACAGGTTAAGATGTTTTGCATCACCATTGCTATTGAGGTGTTTTAGCCACCGGCTCAAGATCCCTCCACAGCTGTATGCAGAACCAACATAGCGAGAAGTGCCATCAGTTGAGCGCTGCAGGTAGACTCCAGGTTGAGACAAAACCTTTTTAAGTTCGTTGTCTGGCGACTCATCTTCAGAAATCGCAATGATCTCTTTCCAGGTAAACTCCATCCCCAGAACCTCGGTATCTGAAGTATCCACATCAGGCAAAGCCAGACCTTCATACGCACTATTACGCGTGTAGATTTTGTTTTGGCTCGCGATCTCTTTAGTTGTATCGCTTGAAAACAGGGCGCAAAAGTATTGGAAAATTGCTTCTCCATCGCCCTCAAAATCTGAATAGTGTTTCGCGCTTCTTTTATGGAAAGGATAAGACTCGAGCTCCGCTTTGATTGCTGCAGGAACATCACCATGATAGATCCGAAAAAAGCTCCCTTTGGTGTTTTCCCATAGCTCAAAAGCTCGGAGTCTAAACGCATTTTGCTTTAAGCGAATGGCCGAATAACTGCGCTCTGGGTAATCTTGCTCAACACGAATGTCAAACAATCCCGCTAGCCCACTTTCTTCGTATAGTTTTTTTAGGGATTCAGCACGCACTGATTTGCCTCTAGAGATAAATGAAGGCGCGGATTATATAGCAGCAATGCACCAAATGTAACGCATCGTTTATCACCTCTAATCACGCCGAAAGCAACCACTCTTTCAGAGTCATTATTGATATTTCCCAATATCATTCGCTTGTGCACATCGAAGCCAACCCATCGCCTCCTCTAACCCACACTAAGAGTGTTTCGTGAGTATGTATTCCGTACTCAACGACGCTTGAGCACCGCCGTGCCCACGCCAGTACGCCCCTACTCTTGGTGTTCTGATAAGGAAACACCACTATGATGTCCATTAGTCCCTTAAAGTCTGCCTCTAATGCCAGCAAATATTACCTAGCAGAAGAAAACCCAAACGCTCTTCCAGACATGTCACTGGAGCAACAAGGTGATAGCTATTACCTCAAAGAACAAAGCCAGGGTGACCACACCTTCTGGTATGGCAAGCTTGCTAAAGAAGCGGGATTGCTCAATCAAGCTGTTGATGAAAAAAGGCTGCAAACGGTTCTTTCCGGCACCCTCAATGGCGAGACCATCAAAGGTAAGCGCGAGCATCATAGAGCAGGCTTCGACCTCACCTTTTCTGCCCCCAAAAACGCCAGCATACTTGCGTTAGTCGGCGGAGATACCCGCTTGATAGATGCGCACAATAACGCCGTCAAATTCGCGCTTTCTGAGCTGGAGAAAGACATTGCGCAAGTCAAAGCCACCCATGAAAAAGGCGTGCAAACCTACGACAACACCGATTCAATGATCTTCGCTGTCGTACGGCATAAAACCAGTCGTAATAATGACCCACAGATGCACTCCCATGCCCTGGCCGCCAACATGACCCGTGATCAGCAAGGCGAGCTCCGTGCCCTTGCTTCCTGCCTCAAACAGCAAGGCGGTGTCATTAACGGCAGTGGCGAACGCATTTATCACTTTCAGAAGTATTACACGGCTTTGTATCAAAGCCATTATGCTAAAAGTACCCAAGCGCTCGGCTATACCATTCATGGCCTCGGAAAAGGACAATTTGATATCAAAGGTGTCCCTGAGTCATTACATAAAGCGTTCTCAACTCGCAAACAACAAATCGACCAACAGGTCTTAGAGTTTGGCCATAACACTCAAGCTTGCCGAGATACTGCTGCACTCAATACCCGACCACGAAAAACCTATCACAGTGATGCCAACCTCAATCACCAGTGGCAACACACCGTCATAGGCCTGGGCTATGATCCCTCCGGATTAGTCAGCTACTGTCTGAAGCTTCCAAAAACCAACCACGATATCAAACATCAAGCGCTCGAGGCATTTTCCCGGGCGGTCGCACACCTGGGTCAGTACTCAACGTCGTTGAACCTTGAGAAAGTGATCGAAATCGCCGCGACTGATTTTACTAAGGGAGCGCAGCAGGCCAACGCCATCGACTTAAAACACGTCGCCGATCAATGGATACGGGAAGGAAAGCTGCTGCCACTGGCACACCGAGGCCAATACACCACTAAAGCGATGCTGCAAACTGAACAAGCCTTAATGGCCATCACTCATGGTCGCAGCCATCACATGCGAACCACTGTCGATGGCGCCACTCTGGCCGGGCTTAATATCAGCCAGCGACAAAGCGTGGCAGGGATCTACGCCTCCACCAAGCAGTTCCATGTGGTCGACGTCTACGGCTCCAGTGAACAGATCGCTCAACACCTACTCAATGCCGGCAACCACAGTGGCAAACGGGTCCAGTTGATTTCCCAAAGCGCTAAGGACCGCCAGTTGAACCAGCGCAAGATCGTCAGAGACAGCTATACGCTCTCCACCTGGGCCAAACACCTATTTCATCACGAGCAGCGTCATACTCTACAAGGATTACTTCACTCTGAGCCGCCGCTCACCAACAAAGACATTCTGCTGGTCGACAGCGCCAATAAAATGAGCGCCGATGAGTTGATCGCATTGAGTGAGAAAGCCCGGCAAACAAACAGCAAAGTCATTTTGCTTAATCGCATTTCAAGTCGGCAGGGATTGAAAGCGCACAATGCGCTCACGCTTTATCGCAAAGGCAACGTCGCTCAGCATCGTTGGGTCAATGCCAAACAGGGCGACAGCCAGGTGCGCCTCCATCAACAAGACACGCACACTGTGGCTCGACGCTATGCCGACTTGCCGGACAAAACCAACTGTCAGGTACTAGCCACTTCCCGGGTTGAGCAACGACGTTTAACTGATGAGATTCGAGCGACACTCAGAAACGATGGCCAGCTCTCCCGTACTGGCGTCACCCTGACAACCCAACAGGCGCACTACCTCTCCAAGCCGCAGCAAGAGCTGGCCAGATATTACAAACCAGGTATGATGCTTCGCCAGTGGCAAGAAGGAAGGCCGTTGGACTTTGTGATAGCCAGTGTCGATAAAGGCGCTAACACCATAGAGGCTTTGAGCAAGAAGGACGGTAAAACGCACACCTTCGATCCTTGTTCCAAAGCGTTTAAGTCGATGAATATGCAGATGTTCAAAGCGGACTGTCTTGAGATCTCACAAGGTGAACGCCTCGTCGCCACTGGCAAGCACTTCCCCAGTGGGATCGAAGCTGGTCAACGTTACTATGTCACAGCCATCAACCGTGAAACACTGACGGTAACCAATGCACAAGGCCAACCTGCCACGTGGCACCGAGACACCCTCAAGGACGTGCCTCTGAGCTATGACTACGTGCATGCCGCTCATCACATTGAGCCAAAAAACCACACCCTGCTATCAGGAAAAGCTTTTACGCTTTCAAAAGCGCTGCTCAATGATCTGACGGTACACAGTCGCCATATCGACATTTTCACCGACCACCCAGACAAAGCGCTCCAGGCTCTCGAGAAAGCCGACAGCCGGGCATCGGCTATCGAACGCGTACTCCATACTGAAGCCGTCAATGATCACTATGTATCTAAAGCGACCGAACCCATACTCAGACAAGACATTGAACAGGCTTTGCGGATCCTGACCACCGAACAGCAGCGTCCGGCTTACGAGAAAGCCGTCAGCTTCGCTCTTAATCACCTGTCAGAGAAAGAGGCCGCATTTACTCAAAAAGCGCTAGTCGTTGAGGCGGTTCGATACGCTTTCGAAGAAACCAATACACCAGTCACCAAAGCGCACATTGAATCGGAGCTTGCCAAACGCAGTGATACTCTCTCAGCGCAGTACAATGACGGTACTCGCTGGACGACGCAAAGCGCTATTGAGGCAGAAAAGCACATTCTGAGTAACATCGAAAAAGGCAAAAACCAGCATGACGCCTTTGCCAGTTCAAAACAGGCGCAGACCTACCTAGATGAGCAGCCCCGACTGACCCAGGGCCAGAAAGACGCGATCCACCTGATCTCAACCACCCGTGATAGCTTTGTCGCCATACAAGGGTTAGCCGGTACCGGTAAGTCGACGATGCTTGAGTCCAACATTGCCTTGATTGAACAGACCCGCCACGCCTGCCACACTCCACCAGAGCGCATCATAGGGCTTGCCCCTACCCACTCCGCGGTCAGCGAGCTGGAAACTAAAGGCATCAGAGCTCAGACACTGGAAAGTTTACTGACAGATGTTCGCCGCGGCGTAACCACGCCAGAGGAGCACAAACACACTCTGTATTTCCTCGATGAAAGCTCCATGGTCAGCAATCAGCAGGCGAAAGCGTTGACCGATTTCGTCCTTGAGAGTCAGTCTAAAGCCGTCTTGCTGGGTGACAAAGAGCAGCTCTTGTCACTCAGTGCGGGTAAGCCCTTTGAGCTGGCCATGACAAAAGGCCTGATTGATTCGGCTCAGATGGCCAACATCATTCGTCAGCGCAACAAACAGGCCCTAGGCGCCGTTCATAACATTCTCGATAAGCAGCCAGACAGCGCACTCGACAAACTCACTCAGCAGGCTCCTGACTCACAAGGAAAAAGCCAGCATGTCATTTCAACATTCGAGGACAACCCCAAGGATCCACGCCAGGCGCAGCAGATCGCCACAGAGAAACTGCCATACGAAGTCGCTCAGGATTACCTCTCCCGAACTCAGGAAACCCGAGAAAACACGCTTATCATCGCCTACACCAACCAGGAGCGTGATGCGATCAGCGAGCATATTCGCCACGGATTGATCGGCTTGAAAGAAATAGGGACCGAGAACATCATGGCACCGCGACTTCGCTCGACTGGGGCCAGTGGTGAAGAACTCAACACCATGATGCCTTATAAGGAAGGCCTTATCCTCAGTACCAGGCCCGGGGAGTACGCCACTATCACAATGGTCGACTCAGAGCATGGAGTGGTAATGATACAAAACCAGGACACTGGTAAGGAGCAGGCCTTTTTACCAAGACATCGCGATCATAAATTCACCGCGCTGTTTGCCGTCTCACAGGTGCCTCTGTCAACCGGGGACAAGATTGTCACCCGATATACGGACAAGAGCCGTGGCATCAAAGCCAATGTCGTGCATCACGTTATTGAGGCCAGTCACCAGACGATCCTGGCCCAGGATAAGGATGGTCGCACCCTCTCGATAGATCCCTCCCAGATAAAAGATGGGCACTGGGATTATGCCTATACCCGGACCGCAGATATGGCGCAAGGCGCGACTTACCAGAACGTCATTACCTCGATTAAAGGCAAAGGCGCCCTGACCAATCTGAGACGGGCTTACATTGATTTAACCCGGGCCAGTGAGCATATCAGACTTTACACCGACAACCCCAAACAGATGATGAGAAACTGGCTTTCCAGAGAGGTCAACAAAGCCAGCGCCATTGAAACCCTGCAACAGATCCCGCCGCAGTCGACCACCTACTTCAATGATGCTCCCCTCCTCCATGAAGACGTCCGCTACCGCGATCACAATGGCGATTTCGACTACAACCTGTTGAGAGAACGCGTCTACAGCGAGTTGCCTCGCTATACGGAAAGTCTGGCAGAGCAGCTATTGGGTAAGCCGAACCATGCGAAGTCAGATCAGGACTACCTGACCTTTGGCTCAGGTAAATCGGCAATTAAGGTCAGCCTGACCGGAGAATACCGCGGCTACTTTAAAGACTACACAACCGGTGAGAAAGGCTCACTTATTAACCTGATGATGAGTGCTAAGGCGCTCACCTACAAAGAAGCGATGAATGAGGCCCACCAGCTGTTAAGCGATCCTGCTCGCTACCAGCTCATCGAGAACAGGCATCACGATACCCTGATAAACACGACGCCCAGACGCGTCGCTCAGTTTGAACAGAGAGCTAAGCAGTACTTAGAGGAAAGCCTCGACATAAAAGGCACACTGGTCGAGCAATACCTCAATCAACTTGGCGTTAAAGAAGCGTCCCATTCCCATGTTCGCTTTCACCCAGCGGTTTACTCTTCTGAAGACAGTGGGATCCACCCGGCCATGCTGACCAATATTCATAACCAGTGCGGTGAGACCCGGGCCATTGAAATCACTTACCTTGATTATCACGGTAACAAAGCCAGTGCTCTGGACATCAACCCAAGGGTACTGGGCACAAAATCCAAACACATGACGCAGTTCAATCAGGGGCTGGATCGCAACACGACCATTATCAGCACCGGTATCGAGCCCTCGTTCATCATCAACGAACACACCCAGGGCCGCTACGACATCGTTAATGTCAGTCATAAGAATGACATTCAGAACCTTAACCCGGATGAGCTCAGGCAAAACATCATCATTGTGTTGACCCGCGAGAATCAGGACATCAATCCAAATAATATCGAAAAGATCATGGAGAAGTTTGCCTCTTCTCAGGTTCACTTTGTGACAGAAGAAAACATGCTTAAGCAAATCAGCGACTGTATTTCGTTATTTGAAGGGCAAGACAAGCGTCTAATGCACGACGTTGAGTTTGACGCCAGTACCATCAAACGCCCGGACATTCCCGCTGACCCCATTGTTTCATCGGTTCAACGCGAAAAAGACCGTGAGGGACTGGAGTACTGTGAACCAAAAGAGCGCTCTTCGCAGCAGGAACTGGACTTCTACCGGGAGACGAGCAAAGAGTTAGACCGCGACAGAGAGCGATAGGATAGAGACCACTCCCCTGCTCATTGCTCCTGAGGAAGGCGCCGCTTTCAGTCACGGCCTCAATGAGACAGGCAGTCAAGCCCAGATGTTTTAGGGGGCTCACTTAATGTCGTTACCTAGTCCCAATGACACCAGGGTACCGACAAGTGTTGTGATCACCACCGATACCAGTGAGCCAATCAAGACATACTCAGTCATACTCCTGTCATTGGATTTACTCAGCTCACCAAATCTAAATATTGATTTAGCGGCCAGTACAAACCCCACCGCGGCATAACTTCCTACAAGGGTAAATGTCAGGATTAACACTCTTTCTAAGTAACCAATCAACTCACCACCTGCGACAAGGCCACTCACACTCGGATCTGACTCGCTGCCTGAACTGGCGATCGGATAGTTTCTTAACAGTCGGCCAATCACAACGGATGACGGCTTGAGGATAAGTAAATAAGCAAAGACAACCAATACACCATCCGAGAACTTCTCGTGCTGCAATACGGCATTCATCGTAATGCCGTCGGTCACATAAAAGGCAAAGACCGCGAGTATCGAGACATGCAAAGCCTGATCAATTACAAAACAGGAGGACTTGTTAGCTTTCTTTGTCGTGACTTTCCACAGTTCAAAGGCGCAATGACTAAGCGTCACGATGACAACCAGGTAAATGACTGAACGCCAGTCTATGCCTAATAGAGCCGCAGGAACGATTAACGCGACACCGTGCAGTAGTGAATACAGATACAGTGCCGGAGAACGGTAAGTGTACCCTTTTCTCTCCTCTCCCCATTGATTAGGTTGTAGGTAAAAGTCGCAGATAATGTGTATCAGCAAGAATGGTATCAGAACACCAAAGAAATCAAGCATACTTGAGGCCCGCTACTTGGTTGATAAATTGTTTGTTCAGCTCATTAACCAGCGCCCAACCCGACGCTTTAAGGGACTTGCTGGCGGTCGCAGTCGCGATGTCGAGCTTCTCTGCCAGCTCGCCAATCGACATAGTTTCATGACTGCGGATCATTGGAAGCATCACTTCACATTGACGTGAGGTTAGTTCAGAAAGTTGTCGATCGAGATACTTAATCAGTAAGCCAAAATGGTCAGTGAGTTCGCAGCGATCAGAATGAAAAACTAGCCTGTCATTTTTTAACGCTTTAAGTCCTCGGCCAGAAAGCACAAAAGCTTCCCCCATCGATTCAGAAACCAACTCACGCAGATCGGCATTCATTGCGATCGCAAAACTGATCCGACTATCAAATTCTTTACCCAGCGCTTTTATGCCAACCCGATAAACGATGGTGTATCTCAATGCGTTTTCAATATCGTGCACCACGCTCTGGAACTCGTCACCGCGTCGAATACTGTGCGCATTTGATGCGTTTCCTGCGCTGATCCATGACTGGATCTCTTTGGTTCTTGTCAGTACCTGCTCGAACTGAGCAGCAGCAAGTTTAGTCGAATTAACAATATCACCGCTGATCACCGCAATCGGTTTAGAATTAGGCTCCACTTTCCTGCTCCATTTAGCAAACTCATATCAATTTAGCCTTTTTCGGCTAATATTTCAAATTTAGCCAAAAATGGCTAACAAAGATATATTAGCCACTTACGGGATAGTGGGAGATTTCAGGAAATGTTTTTTCGCCGTTATTCGCGTGCTCACTAACGTGAGCGTGATTTACGCATAAACGTACGCTCGACTATCATACTCAAATGTCAGAAAACGCTGCGATCACAAAGTGGTGGCCGACCGGAAAGCGGAACATAGCAAGGAGCCTCTGGTGGTTCACGCTGAGCAACATCCCATACAGGTAAGAGAAATCCGGCAGGCAAATATTTAGAATTAACTACAACTCCGCTTGGTGATCACATGAGTTAGCCACGACAGCTAGCTCGGTTGAACAAAAATCGTTCCGTGGTATCGCTCTAAACGACTAGCGCCAGATTAGAAAATGTTTCTTGAAACTTTAACGCTTGTTATGCGTAATTTTTGACGTACTTTGTCATTGCTGTTTCCGAGACTGACAAACCGTCGATTCTATATTGATCTTTGAACTCTCCAACAACATTGAACCCTGCTTTTAGGTAGAGGTTCTTTGCTGGGAAATTCTCTGATAATACACAAAGATCAAGCCAGTCAATTTCAGCTTTTTCTTGGCAGTAATTTATAACAGCATCAATGAGTCTTCGACCAAGACCTTGCTTCCGGCAAGAAACATCTACGCCCATGCCTAATAGAACCCTATGAGAACGGCTTTCATCACTGTGGTGGCGAAGGTCAATATGACCTTTGATATTTCCAGAAGTGTCTTTTACAACCCAAAGTTTTCTCCAACCTAAATCGCCAAACTGATGAGAAAAGCCATGGATAAACTTATCTTTTGTTGCTTCTGGAATTGCACTTTGCTCTCTGGACATTGGCTGGAAAAGAGGAACTTCTCCATTGCCATTTTCAGACAGCTGATTTTCTAGATACACAAAGAATGAATCTAAATCAGATTTTTCCGCTTCTACTACTTCCATCTAATTCTCGGTACTCCATCGATTGCGCATAACGCCAAGTTAAGGTGTGAACAACGCTAACCACCCTACCTAAACCATTGTGCCATAAACACTAAACTGGCTTGAAGTGAAAGCGCCTAGCATTGTGAATCACTCTTAAACAGTTAGAACGCAGTTTTTACACATCATCTTCCGACAACATTTGACGACAATTACGAACTGTTAGTACGCGGATTTCATGACTTAAGCTGTAGATAATACGATAGTGACCAAAAATAATTTCACGATAATTCGTATGAGGCATTTCAGGAACAAAGCGCCCCATCTCAGGCATACTACCAAGTAGTTCAGTTTTATCAAAAACTTCGTTTACCCACTTTTCTGCCGCAGATGGGTTATCCAAAGAAATGAACTCCACTGCATCGCCTAACTTTTGAAGCGCTAATGGAGACCAAACTACTTTCATTTATTAATGCGCCCCAAAACTTGAGCACGCGCATCATCATTGGAAACGCCAAGACCTGAAGCTAATTGAGCTTCCGCTGTCCGCATTTCTTCCAGTAATTCGATTTTCTCTTGCATTGCTTCATACTCAGCAACGTCAAGGACAACAGCAACACCTTTGCCACGTTGAGTAATTACCAATGGACGGCGAGTCTCATTGATTTGTTTGATGTAAGAAGCTACACCTGCGCGAAACTCAGACAACGGCTGAATGTCTTGATCGAAATGAATACGACTCATATTGAACTCCAACTGGTACAAAATAACGTACAAATAATAGTTCAACTAACAGTTATGAGCAAGAAGTTGATTCTGCGTTATAACGAATGATATGGACTCCCTCTCCCTGAAACTCCGCGTGCCATACTGACTCAGTACACGCTGAAGAACTGGAGGTTATCATGTCCAACATTCAAACTATTGGCGTTGACCTCGCCAAGAATGTGT